>WNGJ01011851.1_pt1 | contig 17188 bp, 21 predicted proteins | sample 5400611 | NCBI WGS metagenome assembly WNGJ01 (sample SAMN13153375, study PRJNA577476) | soil metagenome | isolation source: 40 cm soil or saprolite under Garry oak tree replicate 1 | place: USA:California | collected 2016-06-15 | reverse complement strand
CTCGTCCAACGCCGGTTACTGCTCGCCGGGGCGATCGCGCTCCTCGTCGCCCTGCTCGTCGGGTATGCGGCGGCACGCATGTTCGCGCGCAGGATTCGCCGGCTGGAACGCGCTGCCGAACGAATCGCCGGCGGGCACTTCGAGGAGCCTGTCGTCGACAACGGCCGCGACGAGCTCGGCGAGCTTGCCCGTGCGTTCGAGCGGATGCGCGAGCGCCTCGCCCAGCTCGACCGGGCCCGGCGCGAGTTCGTCGCCAACGCCTCGCACGAGCTGCGAACCCCGCTGTTCGCGCTCGGCGGTTTCCTCGAGCTGCTCCGTGACGAGGAGGTGGACGAGACCACGCAAGGCGAGTTCATCGAGTCGATGCACGAGCAGGTCGAGCGCCTGACGAAGCTCGCCGCAGACCTACTCGATCTAACGCGTCTGGACGCGGGCCGTCTCCGGGTCGACCACGAGCCGGTCGAGCTCTCGACCCTGGCGGAGTCGCTGGCCGGCGAGTTCGCGGCGATCGCGCGCTCCAGCGATCACCCCTTGACGGTGGAAGACGGCGAGGCGACCGCGCTCGGCGACGAGGAGCGCGTACGCCAGATCGGCAGGATCCTGCTCGAGAACGCCCTTGTGCACACGCCTCCCGGAACGGCGGTCCGGCTTCGAGTCGTGTCAGAGAACGGCCAGGCGCACCTCGAGATCGAAGACGACGCGGGCGCGATTTCCGCTGCGCAGGCGGGGCAGCTCTTCGAGCGCTTCTACCGGCTGGAGGGCACGCGCGCGTCTGGCAGCGGCCTCGGCCTCGCGATCGCACGCGAGCTGGCCGAGCTGATGGGCGGGCGGATCGAGTTCCGCTCAGAGCCAAACCGCACCGTTTTCGCCGTGGTTCTGCCCTCCGGGGTCCGTCCAGCGGAGCCGGCCTCCGTCTGAGTGCCGGTTTCATGTGAAAACGCGGACGCTGTGCAGTCCAAATTGCTCAAGCTACAGTGAGTCCCTTGCGCCGCCCGGGTCCCCTTGCCGTTGTCGCTCTCGTCTCCGCTGTCGTCGGGGGCGCGTTCGTGCTTGCCGTCGGCAAGAGCGCAGGCTGGCTCGGAGGTGGACACTCGACGACGATCGTCTTTCGCTCATCTCCGGCCGCGACTGAGGTCGCCGCGCCCGCGGCCGTTGGCCCGGCTGCAAAGCCGCTGATCGGTGGGAGCTTCAACCCGGCCCGCATCTACGCCGCCCGCTCATCGGGCGTCGTCACGATCTTCGCTGTCTACGGCTCCTCGAACGACACCGCGCAGACCGCACAGGGGTCCGGCTTCGTCGTCTCGCGCGACGGCTACATCCTCACGAACTCCCATGTGATCACAACCGCAGGCGATGGGAATGGGCGCGCCAAGCCCGCCGACCACCTCTACGTCGAGTTCGGGAACCACGACCGAGTGGCCGCGAAGGTCGTGGGCTGGGACATCTTCGACGATGTCGGCCTCGTCAAGGTCGATCCGTCCGCGCATGCGCTGAGCCCCGTTCCGCTCGGCGATTCGGCGGCAGTGCGCGTGGGCGAGCCTGTCGCGGGGATCGGCAGCCCATTCGGGAACGAGAACTCGCTCGCGGTCGGCGTCGTCTCGGCAACGGCCCGCTCGATCCGCTCGCTGACTTCCCACTACAACCTCGTCGACGCCATTCAGACCGACGCGCCGATCAACCACGGCAATTCCGGAGGCCCGCTGTTCGACGCCCGGGGACAGGTGGTCGGGATCACCGCCCAGATCCGCAGCTCCTCGGGAAACGCCGAGGGCGTCGGCTTCGCCGTTCCGATCAACTCGGCCAAGCGGTCGATGGCGCAGCTCGTTGCCACCGGGCGCGTGGTCTACGGGTACGTGGGGATCACGACGGAGGACCTGACACCCGCGCTCGCGCGGCGCTTCGGATATCACGCGCAGCAGGGAGCCGTGATCGACACGGTGGTGAAGAACACGCCGGCCCAGGCGGCAGGTCTGCGCGGCGGAAACCGTGAGGAGCAGGTGCTCGGCACGCCCTTCACGCGTGGCGGAGACCTGATCGTTGCGATCGGCGGCTATACGGTCCGGAGCGCCGAGGATGTCGTCCGGATCGTCACAGGGCGCCTCGTTCCCGGCCAGGTGGCGCGCTTCACGATCTTGCGTGGCGGCAGCCGCCGAGAGGTTCCCGTGCGCCTCGCACAGCGCCCGGCCAACCCGCAATAGCACTTTTCCGGAGAAATCGAGAGGTTAGAGGCGCATTCCGGCGGGTAATGGACCCAGGTGGCCGTCGCCGGCAGCTCGGTGCGTCTGACGATCCCTGCAAAACCCGAGTACATCACGCTCGGGCGTCTCGCGCTGACCGGGATCGCAAGGCTGCGCCCCGTCTCCGACGAGACCCTCAGCGACCTCAAGCTGGCCCTGACCGAGGCGTGCACGAACTCGGTCCGCCACGCCTACGCCAACGGCAAGGCAGGCTTCGTCGAGATCATCTACGAGCTCAGGCCCGACCGGTTCGTCGTCGAGGTCGCCGATAGCGGCTCTGGCTTCAGCGAGGCTGAGCCCGTCGAGGGGACAGAGGAGCTGACCGAAGGTGGGCTCGGGATCGCGATCATCCGGGCGGTCGCAGACGAACTCGAGATCGGCGAACGTACCGACGGCGGGGGCTCCAGGCTCCGTTTCGCGAAGTTCCTCGCCGACTAGCTCGTTATTCTCGGCGGCGGGGACGAACCCCGAGCCAGCCATGCTCCAACTCGTCAACGTCGGAACGAAGACCCTGGACGACTACGCGTCGCTTGCCTCGCGCGGCCTCATGGAGGAAATCCGCCTGCTCGCGGGCCCCCTGTCCGGGAAGCGTGTCCTCCACCTGTCGGCCACCGCTTTCGGGGGCGGGGTGGCGGAGATCAACTACGCCCTCGTCCCGCTGATGAAGGACGCGGGTCTCGATGTCGAGTGGCGGATCATTCGCGGCGCCGACGAGTTCTTCACCGTCACGAAGCTGATCCACAACGCGCTCCAGGGAGGTCCGCAAGGGCTGAGCCCGGAGCAGGAGGAGATCTTCCGCACCTACAACGTCTTGAACGCAGGGGAGATCGAGGACACCTACGACTTCATGATCGTCCACGACCCTCAACCGGCTGCGGTGATCGAGCACTTTCCGGCCTCGAGCGCCAACTGGATCTGGCGGTGTCATATCGATCTCTCGACGCCGAACGAGCGCGTGCTCGATTTCCTGCTCCCGTCGATCGCCCACTACGACGCCACGATCTTCCACCGCAGCGAGTACGTGCCGAAGTCGAGCGGCCTTCCGCCGGCCTACATCTGGCCCCCCGCGATCGATCCGCTGACGCCGAAGAACATGGCCCTCTCGCCCGAAGATGCCGCCTACGTCGTCGACCAATTCGGGATCGACGTCGAACGTCCGCTTTTGACCCAGGTCTCCCGTTTCGACCCCTGGAAGGATCCGCTCGGTGTGATCGACGCGTACCGCGAGGTGAAGCAGCGCTTTCCCGAGGTGCAGCTGGCGCTCGTCGGTTCGATGGCGCACGACGATCCGGAAGGCTGGGAGTACTACGACCAGACGGTTACCTACGCGGACGGCGATCCGGACATCTACATCCTCTCGAACCTGAACAACATCGGCTCGGTCGAGGTGAACGCATTCCAGGTGCACTCCTCGGCTGTGATCCAGAAGTCGATCCGCGAGGGCTTCGGCCTGACGGTGACCGAGGCGCTCTGGAAGACCCGGCCGACGGTGGCGAGCCGCGTGGGCGGGATCGTCGCGCAGATCCAGGATGGCGAGACGGGTTGGCTCGTGGGCTCACCTCACGAGTGCGCCGAGGCCTGCATCCAGATCCTCCGCGACCCGGCCGAGGCCAGGGTGCACGCCCTGAAGGGCAAGGAGTACGTCCGGCGCCACTTCCTGATGCCGCGGCTCTTGCGCGACTGGCTGGTGCTCTTCAACCAGTTGCTCGGGCTCGACACTGCTGGAGCCGAGCTGGCCGTGGTCGCCGCCGCCTGACGTTCGCCGCGACGAGGCTGGATAGGCTCTGCCCCGTGTCACCAAGCCGCCGCAAGCTGATCGTCGTCTCCAATCGCGGGCCCGTTACCTACGTCCGCGACAAGGGACGTCGTCTCTCGCGCCGTGGCGGAGGAGGCCTCGTCACCGCGCTCGGGAGTCTCGTCTCGCACCACGACGTCACGTGGATCGCGAGCGCGATGGGCGAGGAGGACCGGGCCGTCGCCGAGGAAGCGGGCGGGGAGGCGATCGAAGAGACCGCGCGAGACGGATCGCCGTTCCGGCTCCGCCTCGTCGCGCACGACCCGGCTTGGTACGACTGGTTCTACAACGTCGTCTCGAATCCGATGCTCTGGTTCCTGCAGCACTACCTGTGGGAGCTCGCGCACACGCCTTCGATCGACCAGGGACTTCATCACGCCTGGAGCGAGGGCTACACCCGGGTCAACGCAGGCTTCGCAGACGCCGTCCTGGCTGAGCTCGAGGCGGAGCCCGACGCGTGCGTCTTCTTCCACGACTACCACCTGTATCTCGCTCCGCGGCTGGTGCGCGAGCGGGCGCCCGACGCGACCCTCGCCCACTTCGTCCATATTCCCTGGCCGCAGACCGACTACTGGCACGTCCTGCCCGAGGAGATCCGGCGGGCGATCCTCGACGGAGTGCTCGCAAACGACATTGTCGGGTTTCACACGCTGCGCTGGCGGATGAACTTCCTGCGCTCAGCGAGCGACCTCGTCGGCGCGGACTGTGACTTCAGCGAGGGCTCCGCGAGCTACCGCGACGGGCGCACCCTCGTCACGCACCATCCGATCTCGATCGACGCGTGCGAGTTCGACGAGCTGGCCGAGAGTCCAGGCGTGCTCGAGCACGAGCGTGAGCTCGTGGAGCGGCGGCCCGAGAAGCTGATCCTCCGCGTCGACCGCACCGATCCTTCGAAGAACGTCGTCCGCGGGTTTCGCGCGTTCGAGGCGTATCTGGAGGCGCATCCCGAGATGCACGGGCGGGTGGGGATGCTCGCCCTGCTCGATCCCTCGCGCCAGGACATTCCGGAGTATTCGGAGTACCTGGGAGCGATCCAGCGCACGGCGCGGGCGGTGAACGACCGTTTCCAGCGGAACGGCTGGATCCCGATCGACCTGCACATCGAAGACGCGTTCGAGCGTTCAGTGGCCGCGTACAAGCAGTACGACGTCCTGCTCGTCAACGCGATCTTCGACGGGCTGAACCTGATCTCGAAGGAAGGCCCGATCGTGAATACGCGCGATGGCGTCTTGATCCTCTCGGAAAACGCCGGCGCCTTCGACGAGCTCGGTGAGTGGGCGCTGTGCGTGAATCCCTTCGACATCGAGGGCCAGGCCGAGGCGATTCATCAGGCGCTGACGATGACCAGGCCGGAGCGGCGGGAGCGGATCGAGGCGATCCGTGCCCAGGTGCGGGAACACGACCTCGAGGCGTGGATCGGCGCCCAGCTTGCCGATCTCGACCGCTGGTCGGCGCGGGTTACCTAGCCTCGGTACCTAAGATCACGCCTGTGAAGAACCTCTCGCACGTCGACGAGGCCGGTTCGGTGCGGATGGTGGACGTTGGCGGAAAGCCGGTTTCGCGGCGCCGGGCGATCGCGACCGCGACCGTGCGGATGGCTTCGGAGACCGCCCGGCAGCTGCAGGAGCTCCCCAAGGGAGACGCGCTTGCCACCGCTCAGGTCGCCGGGATCCTGGCCGCCAAGCGGACGAGCGAGCTGATTCCGCTCTGTCACCCGCTCCCGCTTTCGAACCTCGAGGTTCGGCTCGAGGTGGGCGAGGGCGCCGTCGAGATCGTCGCGACGGCCGAGGCAACTGCTCAGACCGGAGTCGAGATGGAGGCGCTCGTCGCTGCTTCGGTCGCCGCGTTGACCGTCTACGACATGGCGAAAGCGATCGACAAGGAAATGGTGATCGGCGAGGTGCGTCTCGTCGAGAAGACCAAGGAGCCGGTGTGAAGGCGGCTGTCCTTACGGTCTCTGACGGCGTCGCCGCCGCCGAGCGGGAGGACGAAAGCGGCGAGGTCCTGGCGGGACTGCTGGCAGAGGAGGGGTACGAGGTCGAGCGCCGGGTCGTCCCCGACGAGCGGGATGCGATCGCGGCGGCAATCGCCGAGCTCGCCGAGGAGGCGTTGCTGGTCCTGACAACGGGAGGGACCGGGCTCGCGGCGCGCGACGTCACCCCCGAGGCGACGCAGCAAGTGCTGGACCGCAGCGCGCCCGGGCTCGCGGAGGCGATTCGAGCGGATTCGATCCAGAAGACGCCGCACGGCCTGCTTTCACGTGGGGTTGCCGGTGTTCGCGGACGCACGCTCGTCGTCAACCTGGCCGGGTCGCCGGGCGCCTGCCGCGACGGGTTCGCGGTGCTCAAGCCGGCGCTTGCTCACGCCCTCGGCCTGCTCGCCGGCGAGGCGACCGCGCATCAACAGACGTGATCGCTACCGCCGCCACCTACCCGCGGCGCTTCGCTTCGCTCGTCAAGTTCGAGCACACGCTCTTCGCGCTTCCGTTCGCCTACGTGGGCGCGTTCCTGGCGGTGGACGAGGTTCCGCGAGCCCGCGACCTCCTCTGGGTGACGGTCGCAATGGTCGGCGCGCGTTCGCTCGCCATGGGCCTGAACCGCCTCGTCGATGCGGGAATCGACGCGCGCAACCCGCGGACGGCCGGGCGAGAGCTTCCCAGCGGCCTGCTCGCGCCGGTTCAGGTCGTTCTCTTCTGCGCGGCCTCGCTCGCTGTCTTCCTGCTGGCCGTCTACGAGCTCGATCCGGCCGTCCGCTATCTGTGGCCGATCCCGGTCGCCGGCTTTGTGATCTACCCGTACCTGAAGCGTTGGACCTGGCTCTGCCATCTTTGGCTCGGAGTGGTGGACGGGCTCGCGCCGGTGGGAGCGTGGGCCGCGATCACGGGGCACTTTCCGTGGCAGGCCTGGGTACTGGGCGCCGCGGTCGCATGCTGGGTGGCGGGGTTCGACCTCTTCTACTCGTTGCTGGATGTCGAGATCGACGGCGCCCAGGGGCTGCAGTCGGTCGCCACGCGATTCGGTGAGCGCACGGCTTTTGCGGGAGCGCGGTTTCTGCACGCCGCCACGGTCGCCTGCCTCGTCGCAGCGGGCCTGGGGCTTCGTGTCGAGGCGTTCTACTGGATTGGTACCGCGGCCGTGGCGGCGCTGCTGGCGTATGAGCATTCGCTTGTTCATCCCGGCGACCTGCGGCGCCTGAACACCGCGTTCTTCACCATGAACGGCGTGATCAGCGTTGCCTTCTTCGCTTTCGTGCTCGTGGATGTGCTCGTCTCGTGATCCGGGCTCGTGAGCTCTCGAAGCGGTACGGCGAGAAGCGGGTGCTGGACCGGGTCGACTTCGGCCTGCAACGCGGCGGCTTCCTGCTTGTGACAGGCCCGAACGGCTCCGGGAAGACGACGCTCCTGCGGCTAGTGGCGGGTCTCGCCGCGCCGACCGGCGGCGAGCTCGAGGTCGAGCCCTCTCGCGGGGCGATCGGCTTCCTCGGCCACGAGCCGCTCGTCTACCGGGAGTTGACGGCGCTCGAGAACCTCGAGCTCTACGGCCGGCTCTACCGCGTGCCCGAGCGGCGCGAGCGGATCGGGATGCTCCTCGAGCGCTTTGGCCTTTGGCAGGCCCGAAACGAACGGGCGGAAGCGCTTTCTCGCGGGATGCTCCAGCGGCTTGCGCTCTGCCGCACGCTTCTGCACGAGCCGGAGCTCGTGCTCCTGGACGAGCCGTTCAGCGGCCTTGACGAGGCAGGCGTGGCTGTGCTCGACCGCGAGCTCGCGGAACTGCGCCAGACGAAGACTCTGCTCGTCGCGAGCCATGCGGCGGAACGGCTCGCCGGGCTCGCCACCGACCGGCTGGCGCTCGCGTGAGGCGCTACTTCTCCGACGTCGCGGTCCTCGCCGGTAAGGACCTCCGCCTAGAGCTGCGGGCGCGGGACACGCTCCCGGCGATGCTCCTCTTCGTCGTCTCGATCCTCGTCGTCTTCCATTTCGCTCTGCCGCGCGGGTCGTCGCGCACCGCTTCGGTGGGCCTCTTGTGGGTGGCGCTCGTGTTCACCGCTCTCCTCGGGCTCGCACGGTCTTTCGTCGCCGAACGGGAGCAGGGGCTGCTCGACGGTCTCGTGCTTGCGCCCTGCGACCGGAGCGCGATCTGGCTCGCGAAGGGGATCGCGACCTTTGTTTTCCTCGCGCTGGCGGAGCTCGTGGCTCTGCCGGCGTTCGCGCTCTTCTTTGCTCCCCTGCACGGGTCGACCATCGCCGGTGTCGCGCTTGCGAACGTCGGGATCAGCGCGGTGGGCACGCTGCTGGCGGCGATCGCCGCCGCCGGTCGTGCGCGTGAGCTCCTGCTGCCGCTGCTCTTCTTGCCGCTCGCGGTTCCGATCGTGGTCGGCGGGGTCGGTGCAAGTGTGGTCGAGAACAGTGGCCGGTATCTCGGGCTGCTCGGCCTCTACGACGCGGTCTTCGCGTTGCTCGCCTGGGCCTCGTTCGAATACGTCGTCACGGAGTAGCAGGCGCAGCCGCCGGCTCAGTCCGGCGGGCGAGGCGGCGCTGCTCGCGCGCGTCCGGCCAGAGCGTGATCAGCGAGCCGGCCAGGAAGACGAACCCCGCGAGCCAGATCAGGTCGACAAGCGGGTTGACGATCACCTTCAGATAGACCGAGCCGTCCTTGTCGAACTGGTCGCCGATGACGAAGAGGTCTTCCGCACGCAACCAGTCGGTGCGGATCGAGACCTCGTTCGAGGTCTGCTGCTCGGCGAAGTAGCGGTTCTTGCCGGCCGCGAGCGTGCCGACGTAGTCTCCGCCGCGCCAGACCGCGAGGCGCGCGCGAAGCTCCTCGTCGTTCGGCCCTCGCCGCACGAACGAGCCCAGGTACTGGAGCTTGTAGCCGCGGATCTCCATCGTCTGATTCGGACGCAGGTGCCTGATCTTCGTCGCGCCGTACGCGCTGGAGCCCGCGACGCCGATCGCGAGCAGGACGACGGCCGCGTGGACGACATAGCCCCCGTAGCGACGCCGATTGCGTCCGACGAGGGAGGAGAACGCGCCCAGCCAGCTCTCGGACCCAAGCGCCCGGCGCGCCCGCGTCCCCCGCGCGAACTCGAGCACGATCGCCGCGAGCACGAAGGCCGAGAAGGTGTAGGCGACGAGGCCCGGCAGGCTCGAACCCGCCCCGAGCGCGAGCAGGACTGCGCCGACAAGGAGCGCCACGGCGGTCGGCCAGGCGAGGCTCAGCCCAAGCGCGCGCAGCGAGCTGCGCCGCCAGGCGACGAGTGGCCCGATCCCCATCAGGAGCAGCAGCGGTAAGCCGGAATGCCTTCAGGAAGAAGTTGAAGTACGGCGGCCCGACCGTCACGGCCGTCCCGCGAACCGCCTCGGAGAGGATCGGGAAGGCGACGCCCCAGAGCACGGTCAGGGTGAAGGCGACGAGCAGCAGGTTGTTGTAGAGGAACGCGGCCTCACGAGAGGCGAGCGATTCCAGCTTCGTGCGCGCTCGCAGGAGGGGCAGGCGCAGGAAGATGAGCGTGACCGAGAAGGCGACGACGACCGTGATGAAGCCGAGGAACCACGGCCCGATCGACGACTGGGTGAAGCTGTGGATCGAGTTGATCACGCCGCTTCGAGTCAGGAAGGTCCCGAAGAGCGAGAGACAGAACGTGAGCGAGACGAGGATCACGTTCCAGACGCGCAGCATCCCCTTGCGCTCCTGGATCATCACCGAGTGCAGGAACGCCGTGGCCGCCAGCCAGGGCATCAGCGCCGCGTTCTCGACCGCGTCCCAGGCGTAGTAGCCGCCCCAGCCGACCTCCTCGTAGGCCCACTTGGCTCCCAGCAGGATCCCGATCCCGAGCGCTGTCCAGGCGAGCAGGGTCCAGCGCCGCGTGGCGATGATCCAGCGCTCGTCGGTGCGCTTGGAGAGAAGCGCCGCCGCCGCGAAGGCGAACGGGATCGTCAGGCCGACGTAGCCGAGGTAGAGGAGCGGCGGGTGGATCATCATGTACGGGTTCTGCAGGCTCGGGTTCAGCCCGACCCCGTCGGCGGGTGCCGTCTGCGTGTTGAACGGGCTTGCGACGAAGACGAGTAGGAGCGCGAAGAACGAGGCGACGCCGCCGACAATCGGGACCGTCCAGGGGAGCACGTCGCGGGTCAGGCGCCCGTTGAGCGCGACCGCGGCCGAGCCGATCGCGGTCAGCACGGTCAGCCAGAGCAGGAGCGAACCGGCCTGGCCGCCCCAGAAGGCGGTGTAGGTGTACGGGAACGGCAAAGCGCGGCTGGAGTGGTCGGCGACATACGAAAACGAGAAGTCGTGCGTGCGGAAGGCGTTCAGCAGCACGATTGCCGCGACTGCCGTGGTTCCGAACGCTGCGTAGAGCGCGTTTCGCGCCGACTCGAGCAGTCGCCGCCGACCGCGGAAGGCCGCGTAGCCCCCGGCAAGCGCGGCGTAGAGGACGAGCGCGAGCGAAACGACGAGAGCGGCCCGGCCTAGGTACGGCACGCGGTCACTCTATCGCTGAGCAGCACCGAGCTTCTGCGATCATTGCGGGGGTTTCCTCGTGCTGACGCGAGTGCGGACAATTCCTGTGGCGGCGGTTGCCGCGCTTGCGGCGGCGCTGGTCTCGACTGCGGTCGCCCTCGTCTTCTTCTACGCCCCGGTGGACTCGGACCAGGGTTTCTCCCAGAAGATCTTCTACTTTCACGTCCCGATCGCGCTGACCGCCTACGCCTGCTTCGGGTGGGGAGCGTTGAAGGCGTTCCTGCACCTCTGGAAGCGGACGCCGGGCGCCGACCTCGAAAGCTACGTTGCGATCCACCTGGGCGTCATCTTCGGCGTGCTGACGCTTCTGACCGGGTCGATCTGGGCCAAGATCTCGTGGGGCCACTGGTGGCTCTGGAGCGAGGACCAGCTCGTGCTCTTCCTCGTCCTGTTCATGTTCTACTCGGCCTACTTCATGCTTCGGTTCTCGATCCCGGACGGCCCGGGCCGCGCGAACATGAGCGCCGTCTACGCACTGTTCGGCGTCGTCTTGATCCCGGTCAGCTGGCTTGCGATTCACCTCTCGGAGCAGCTGATCCATCCGATCGTGTTCCGGCTCGACGGCCCGAACATGAGCGGGTCGATCTTCCTGACCTTCTGCGTCTCACTGGCGGCGCTCCTGGCCCTCGCGGGGGCGCTTTACCGGGTCGAGCTCGCCGGCAAGCGGCTGGACGCGCATTTGCGCGAGCTGCGGGAGCTCCTGGCGTGACAAACGGCGAGAATTACGTCGCGGCGGCGTACCTCGTGGTGTTCCTGGCGGTACTCGTATACGTGGTGCTGATCGCGGCGAAGCTGGCGCGGCTCGAGCGCGAAGTGGCGGACCTCACCGACCGCGTCCGGGCCCGTCAGGCCGGCGAGAGTGCGCGCCGTGAGGAAGAAGTCGGGGTTTAGTGCCCCTCCAGCAAATGTCCACCGGCTTCTGGCCCGCGATCACGCGGCGCGCTGCGGCGTCCTCAGTCGCCCCCATAGCTTCGGCTATGCAGGCTCCCTGCGTCCTTGCATCGCTTGGTGCTCGCGGGCCAGAAATCCGCCAACATTCACTGAAGGGGCACTAAGTGCTCCTTCGCGTCGGCTCGCGCGGGAGCCGGCTTGCATTGACCCAGGCGGAGCTCGCCGCTGATCGGCTGCGCGAGCCGGGAGTGGAGCTTGCTCTGGTGCCGATCACAACCTCTGGCGACCGCGACCGGTCCAAGCCATTCGGCGAGATCGGAGCGCGCGGGGTCTTCGTCAAGGAGCTCGAGGAGGCGCTGTGCGGCGCAGACGGGCTCAGGCCGGGAATGCGGGTCGGCACCGCGTCGGTGCGGCGGCGCGCTCAGCTGCTCGTGCTCGAGCCGGAGCTTCGGATCGAGCCGTTGCGGGGCAACATCGACACGCGCTTGCGCAAGCGCGGGGAGCGCGGGCTCGATGCGGTCGTGCTGGCCGCCTGCGGCCTGGACCGGTTAGGCATGGCACGGGAAGTCGGCCTTCGCTTCGCGCCCGAGGACGTGCTGCCGGAAGCCGGGCAGGGCGCGGTTGCGCTGCAGGTCCGGCGCGGGGACGAGGAGCTCGTGATGGGAGCCGACGATGCGGAGACGCGGCGGCGGGTGGAGGCCGAGCGCGCCGTCGTGGCCCGGATCGGCGGCGGCTGCCTGGCACCGGTTGCGGCGCACCACGACGGCGAGACGCTGACCGCGCTGATCGCAGACGAGGACGGCAAATGGATCGAGCGGCGAAGCGGCACCGATCCGGAAGCCCTGGCGGCCGAGCTGGAGAGCTTCGCAAGCGCGTGACGCTTCCGGCGCGCAACTGCCACCTTCGGTCACAGGACAGGCAGCTACCGTCTTTCACCCCGTGGGTGGGTGGGGGTTTGGGATGGGTTCGCCCCGGCGAGTGATCGTGACCCGACCGACCCGCCAGGCCCGGCCGCTGGCCGACCGGCTCGAGGCGCTCGGCCACCACGTCGTCCTCTGCCCGTTGATCGAGATCGAATCGCTCGGCGACGAGCCCGTCGACGTCGATGGGTATGACTGGATCGTGGTCACGAGCGCCAACGGAGCCGACGAGCTCGCGCGCCGCCGCGGCGGGGCGCTACCCAAGGTTGCGGCGATCGGCCCGGGTACGGCCGAGGCTCTTGCGCGTCACGGCGTCACGGCCGATCTGATTCCGCTCGTCTCGACCCAGGAGGGGCTCGCGACCGAGCTGCCTCGCCCCGCGGGGCGCGTGCTCGTTGCCGCCGCCGAGGGCGCACGCCGCTATCTCGCCGACGAGCTCGACGCGGATTTCGTGGCGCTCTACCGCACCGTTCCGATCCGCCCCGAGCAGCCGCCGGACGGCGACCTCGTCGTTCTCGCCTCCGCCTCGGCAGCTCAGGCTTTCGCGGCGCTCGATCTCGATCTCCCCTCGGTCTCGATCGGCCCGGAGACGACCCGCGCTGCGGAGTCCGCAGGGCTCAGCGTCGTCGCCGAGGCGGAGCAGCACGACCTCGACGGCCTCGTTGCGGCGGTCGAGCGCGCCGCCGGTTAGGCTCGCGCCCGTGCTGATCACGTTCCTGACGGACTTCGGCCTTCAGGACGACTTCGTCGGAACCTGCCACGGCGTGATGAAACGGATCGCACCCGGGGTCGAGATCATCGACATCACTCACGGAATCCCTCCCCAGCAGGTGCTCCAGGGATCGCTCGTGCTCGCGAACACGCTTCCGTACATGCCCGAAGGCGTCCACCTGGCCGTCGTCGATCCCGGGGTCGGCGGACACCGCCGGCCGCTCGTTCTCCGAAGCGGAGACGGGCGCCTCCTCGTGGGCCCGGACAACGGCTTGCTCGTGCCGGCGGCGGAGCGGCTCGGCGGTATCGACGCAGCGCACGAGCTCGCCAACCCCGAGTACGCCCTCGACTCGGTCTCGAGGACTTTCCATGGCCGGGACTTGTTCTCTCCGGCGGCGGCGCATCTCGCTCTCGGGGTCGATCCGGCCGAGCTGGGCCCGCCCATCGACCCCGGTGCGCTTGCTCGGATCGACGTTCCGGAGCCGGAGGTTGGCACCCATCGGATCCGGGCGACGATTCTCTACGTCGACCGTTTCGGGAACGTGCAGCTGAACCTGAGCCGCAAGGATCTCGAGCACGCCGGCATCGAGCCCGGGACGAAGATCGAGCTCGAGCTACCGCTGGAGCGCTATTACGCCGTCGCGGCGCGCACCTTCGCAGATGCCCCGCCGGGCGAGATTCTCCTCTACGAGGACGCCTACCGGAACGTTGCGCTCGCGATCAACGGTGGGAACGCCGCCGAGATGTTCGCGGTCGAGGCCGGCCAGGACGTGCGCATCCACCTGCGGCTCCCGTGAGCGACGGACGCCCGCTCATGGTGCGGCTCGGCCGGCGCTTCGCGCGGATCGCGACGGACGCGGTCGTTCGCCGTCCCATCCTCTGGCGTCTGTTTCGAAAGCCGCTTCGCTTCCAGTTCGAGCAGCTCGCGCCACGCTGGGACACGATGCGCGGACCGGATCATCTGGCCGCCTATGAGGCCGCATTGAGCGAAGTCGAGCCGCCTCGTAAAGCGCTCGATCTCGGCACCGGGACGGGCGACGGAGCCTTCGCGATTGCGCGCCGCTTTCCGGACGCCGACGTGATCGGAGTGGATCTCTCGCCGGCGATGATCGAGGTGGCACGGAGCAAGATCCCGCCCGAGCTCGCGGGCCGAGTGCACTTCCAGCAGGGCGACGCCTCGCGTCTTCCTTACGACGACGCCTCCTTCAATCTCGTCGGCCTGGCCAACATGATCCCCTTCTTCGACGAGCTCGCTCGAGTGCTGGCACCCGGTGGCGGTGCGATCTTCGCCTTCTCGAGTGGGTCGGAGACACCGATTTACGTCGCTACGGAGCGGCTACGCCGCGAGCTCGAGCCTCGCGGTTTCACGGATTTTGCAGAGTTTTCCGTCGGCGGCGGCACTGCGCTTCTTGCCCGCAAGGGCAAGCGCGACTAGTGTTTCGGGCCACAAGGGCGTTCGCGGCGCGGTAACACCGGCCCGGACGTCCTTTTTCTCGTCCTTACGCCGCCGAGGTCGACCTCTCCCGCATGGGGAACGTGGAATACGTGCCCGGGTCGGCGCTCAGGCCGGAACTTTCGCCGGGTCGCTCTAATCCAGGAAGGTGATTCGTCGCGAAGGAGCCGCAGTCTGTTAGTTACTCTGCAACCCGCATCACTACGCGGCGAGGTAGCTCAGTTGGTAGAGCACACGGCTGAAAACCGTGGTGTCGCCGGTTCGATTCCGGCCCTCGCCACTTCCGCCTAGGCCGGCGTGCGGAGCGCGGTCAGGCGCTCCACGAGAGCCTCGACGAGCTGGCTCTTCATCAGCACCGCATCGGCGCCGGCTTCCCGCACGGCCTTGTGCAGCGTCGGAGCCTCGTCGCCCGTCAAGGCGATCAGGCAGAGGCTCTTGTGGTCGTGTCGCAGCCGGGCGACGGCACTCACGCCGTCCAGCAGCGGCATGTGCAGGTCGATCACGACCGCGTCCGGCTCCAGCTCGTCGGTGAGCTCGATCGCGCCGAGCCCGTCGGAGGCCGAGCCGACGACCGCCAGCTCCGGCTGCTCGTCGATCAGACTGCGGAGCGACGAGACAAAACCTTCGTCGTCGTCCGCGAGCAGAACGCGGATCGCGTAGCGATCTGACAGCACGCGGACCAACGCTAGCCTTGCCCGGGTGCAGGTGCAAGCTGATGCGCGTCCGGTGGCCGTTATCGGGGCGAGCCTCGATCTCGGTGCGGGCCGCCGCGGCGTCGACATGGGGCCATCGGCGATCCGGTATGCGGGTCTCGCGGCCAAGATCGAGAGCCTCGGGCGCCGCTGCCTGGACTGGGGGAACGTCGAGGGCGCCGAGGCTGAAGCGACCTCGGTCGGCGACGAGCGGCTGCGCTTTCTCCCAGCGATCAAGGAGGCCTGCGAGCGCGTGGCGGAATGTGTCGCGAGGGCGGTCGAGAGCGACTACTTCCCGCTGGTTCTCGGCGGAGACCACTCGGTTGCGATCGGGACGCTCGGTGGTCTTGCACGCGTCTACGGGCTCGGCGGCGCGCTCTGGATCGACGCGCACGCGGACCTGAACCGGCCCGAGACCACACCGACGGGCAACGTGCACGGGATGCCGCTCGCGGCGGCGCTTGGTCTCGCAGGGCCCGAATTCGAGAGCGAGGCCTGGCGGTTGCCTGCGGTCACGCCGGACCGGGTTGCTCTGGTCGCTACCCGCTCGGTCGACCCCGGCGAGGCACGCCTCTTGCGGGAGCTCGATGTTCGGGTCTTCACGATGAGCGACGTCGACAAGCTCGGAGTCGAGCAGGTTGTCCATGAGGCCCTCTCCCACATCGCCGGGCCTGGTTTCGTGCACGTCAGCCTCGACATGGACGCACTCGATCCCGAGGTCGCCGGCGGCGTCGGAACTCCGGTCCGCGGCGGGCTCTCCTACCGCGAAGCTCACCTCACACTGGAGCTCGTCGCCGAGTCCGGGCTCGCAGGCTCGCTCGACGTCGTCGAGGTGAACCCGATCCTCGACCGCGAGAACGAGACGGCGACGCTTGCGGTCGAGCTCGTCGCGAGCGCGCTCGGCGCGCGGATCCTCTAGGCGAGAAAGGCGTCGATCGCGGCCGCGGTCTGCTCATAGGCGTCCCAGTAGACGACGTGGCCGCCGGGGACGGTGACGACGGTGAGGCGCTCGCCGAGCGCCACCCGGTAGGCCTCGACGTGTTCACGGCGGACGAGGCCGAACTGGTCCGCGTACAGAAGCAGTGTCGGCACGCGAAGGGCTTCGGGCGGCGGCGGCTCGGTGCACAGCTCGCTGTAGCCCGTGACGACTGCGCTGCGGCAGAACGGAAATCGAAGCCGGCCGTCGGGGCCGGGCCGAAGCTGTTCGCGCATCTCTTCCTCGACGAGCTCCCGTGGCGTGGGGGCACCGAGAGCGAGCCGTGCCTCCACGGCCTCTTCCACCGAGGCGAAGCTGGACTCCTGCCGTGCCTCCTCGGCGAAGTCGAACCCGACGTGCGGAAGGATCTGGATCGCGGGGTCGAGCAGGACCGCGCGCGCGACCAGCTCCGGCTGGCGTTTCGCCACTTCGAGCACGAGTCGTCCGCCAAAGCTGTGCCCGACCCAGGTCCCGGCTTCTCCGACCGTTTCGATCAGGTCGGCGACGTGGGTCTCGATGTCCCAGGGTGGCTCGTAGCCCGACTGGCCGTGGCCTCTCAGGTCGGGCGCGAGCACGTGGAAGCGGTCAGCCCAGCGTTCTTCGGCGAGCTTTCGAAACCGCCGGCCGTGCGTGGTGACGCCGTGCAGGCAGACGAGCGTCGGGCTGCCGCGGTCGCCCCACTCGTGGACGTGGAGCCGCATTCGCGGGAGACTAGCTAGACGTGCTCGGGATCCTGTACGACATCCACGGGAATCTGCCAGCCCTGGAACGGGTGCTCGAGGATGCGGATCGCACCGGGGTCGACCGCTGGCTCCTGGGTGGGGACTACGGCACGCCGAGCCCCTGGCCGCTGGAGACGCTCGAGCGGCTTCGGGCGCTTCCGCATGCGCTCTGGATCCGCGGGAACGGCGAGCGCTGGCTGCTCGAGCCGCCCGCAGACCTCCCGGAGGTGATCGCCGCGTACGAGCAGTTCCGCGGCCAGATCTCGGACGAGG
>WNGJ01024084.1_pt1 | contig 17189 bp, 18 predicted proteins | sample 5400611 | NCBI WGS metagenome assembly WNGJ01 (sample SAMN13153375, study PRJNA577476) | soil metagenome | isolation source: 40 cm soil or saprolite under Garry oak tree replicate 1 | place: USA:California | collected 2016-06-15 | reverse complement strand
CCTCGGAGAGCTTCTCGGCAGTCTTCTCCCGGCCGGAAACGCCCGCGAGTTGATGACCCGAGGCCCGATGATCGGGCTGATGCCGCCCGCCACGGTCGACTTGCGGTTCCTGGCCATGACCTTTGGGTTGAGTCTCAAGATCAATCTGGTCGGCGTCGTCGGTGTCGTCCTCGCCACTCTCGCCCTTCGCCGTCTCTAGGCGGGGCGCCGGGCGGAGGGCAGCGGGGTACCGGCCGGGATCTGGCTGCTGACATGCGGGGACATGAAATCCTTTGCGCGCCACTCCAGCGCGACCCTGACTACACAGATCCCGGCCGGCACCCCGCTGCCCTCCCCCCGGCGACCCGATTAGAGCCGTGAGGTTGATATTGGCCTCTCGATCCCCGCGACGCCGGGAGCTCTTGCATAGGATCCATCCGGAGTTCGAGGTAGTTCCGAGCGACATCGACGAGGTTCTGGGCGAAGGGCCTATAGGCGCCGCGGTGGCTGGGCTCGCTTTGAGGAAGGGGCGGTCGGTGGCGGGGAGAGTTGGGGTGGGAGTGGTGCTCGCGGCGGACACCGTGGTTGTCGTCGACGGGCTTGTGCTGGGGAAGCCGTCGAGGCCGGAGGAGGCGAGGGCGATGCTCGTGCGGTTACGCGGGCGACAGCACGAGGTCATCACGGGTGTCGCGGCTGTCGACGCCGCGACCGGTCGCTCGGCGTCGACGACGGCCGTGAGCAGGGTCCTGATGGCGGCCTATCCCGACGCGACGATCGATGCCTACGTGGCGTCGGGCTCGCCCTTCGACAAGGCGGGCGGCTATGCGATCCAGGACCTGAACGGGGCGCTGGTCGACGGTGTGGTCGGCTCGTACACCAACGTAATCGGGCTGCCGGTGGAGGCGACGCGACGCCTGCTGGAAGACTTCGGCGTCGTCAGCGAGCGGAGGGCTTGATCTGAAGCAGCATGTCCTCGGGCCGCGGGATCTTCACCGACTGCGGCAACGGCGTGTGCGTCCGGATGATCGAGATCGTCTGCTGGAGCTGGTCGGCCGAGACCAGACCGTCCGTCAGATAGAGCCCGCGCGAGGCCGTGAGCCGGGCCTCGAAATCGGCGAACTCGCCCACCACGCGGGTCGAGAGCCGATCCGCCAGGTCTCGCGCGTCGGCCGCGCGGATCCGCTGCTCGGCTTTTCGGAGCGCGCGCACTACGGCGGACAGCTCCCGCTCCGGCGGGCGCCGGTCGGCCCGGGCGAAGACGGCGGCGTTCACCGTGGTGGACCCGAGGACCGTCGCCGCGGCGCGCGGAGTCCGAAAGTCGGCGAGCAGCTTGGCTCGGCCCTGACTCAGGAGCTGCGAGGCCATCGGCTCGGGAACGAGCGCGACGTGGACGTCACCCGAGTCGATGGCGGTCACGAGGCCGCGCTCGCCGAGGCTCATCACGCGCACCTGAGCGATGCTGAGGCCCGCGCGGGCCAGGAGCCAGCCGAACCAGGCATGCTCGGGCGCTCCTGGCGTCGTGACGCCCACACGCAGCGCGGAGAGGTCCTCGATCGATCGGACGGCGCTGGTGTGAGGGCCGGCCACCAGCAGGGCGACCGGGGGCGCGGCGGTCAGCCCAAAGATGAGCCGCGGAGCCTGATTGGTCGCCCGCAGACCGAAGCGCAGGATCGCCTCGAGCGTCGTGGCGGCGAGATCCGCCTGGCCCTGGGCCAGCGCCTCGGCGGCGCCGGATTCGGCCCGCGTCGTTCTGATCGTGACCGCGAGCCCCTCCGCAGCGAAGTAGCCCTCGGCCTCGGCAACCCGGATGGGAAGGTACTCGGGTGAGGATGGCGGGCCGCTCACCGCGAGCAGCAGGGCCTGGAGGAGGACGATGAGCCCGGGCATCGGCTCAGGGCCGCGGCGCGACCGGACGGCCGGTCCGCCGTGCGATCGCTCCAAGGCCCGCCTTCTGCGCCTCTACGAGGCGCTCCGCCGGCGCTACGGTCCGCAGCGCTGGTGGCCGGGCCGCTCGCCGTACGAGATCGCCGTTGGCGCGGTCCTCACCCAGCACACCACCTGGATCAACGCCGCCCGGGCGATCGCGGCGCTCCGAGCCCGCCGACGCCTGACGTCCGAACGGCTGGCGGCCCTCGGCGTGTCCCGCCTCTCCGGGATCATTCGCTCGGCCGGGACTCACCGCGTGAAAGCTCGCCGCCTCCAGGCGTTGACCCGCTGGATCCTCGAGCGACTGGACGGAAGACTGCGGCGGATGCGGACGATGCCGCTCGGTCCGCTCCGCGCCGGCCTGCTCGAGATCCCGGGTCTCGGGCCCGAGACCGCCGACGCGATCTTGCTCTACGCGGCCGGCCGCCCCGTGTTCGTCGCCGACGCGTACGCCCGACGCGTCCTCGCCCGCCATCGTCTGATCTCCGCGCACGCGGGCTACGAAGAGGTCCGCCACTGGCTCGAGGCGCACCTGCCGTCCGATCCCGACCTCTTCAGCGAGTTTCACGCGCTGCTCGTGGCGGTCGGCAAGTCGAATTGTCGGTCGCTCCCGCGGTGCGAGGGCTGCGCGCTTCGCTTCGACCTGCGCGGTCGTCGCCCCGCTCCTTACTGACGCCTGCAGGTACCCGCGGCCCGGGCAGTCGATCGGCGCGCGGTCATCGGCAGAATTCGGTCAGCACCGCGACGATTCGCTCCGCCGCGTCGGGGACCCCGAGTGTGCGCGCGTGCTCACCCATCTGTTTCAGCCGCGCCGGATCGCCGACGAGCGCCCGTACCTCGCGCTCGAGCCGCTCGGTGGTGAGCATCGACTGAGGCAGGACCACGGCGCCGCCGGCGCGCTCGACGAGGCGGGCGTTCTCCATTTGCTCGTCGCCACTGGTGCCGGGGAGCGGAACGTACAGCGCGGGGACTCCCAGCTGGCAGCACTCGTTCACGGTGCCGGCTCCGGCGCGGGCGACCGCCAGGGCCGCGGCGGCGTAGATCTCGGCCAGCTCGGCGCCGACGTAGGGGACGACGGTGTAGCGACGGGTCAGGCTCGGCGGCAGCGCGGCGCGGCGCTCCTCGAGCCACTGCCGGTCGCCGGTCGCGGCGTTGTCGCCACACTGGTGGATCATCTGGACGTGCACGAGCAGGGCAGCGAGCGCCTCGCCGACGACCCGATTGATCCGGTGGGCGCCCAGAGCGCCGCCGGTGACGTACACGAGCGGAACAGCCGGGTCCAGCTGGAAGCGCGCGATGGCGCTCGAGCGCGAGCCCGACCGGAGCTCGGGCCGGAGCGGATTGCCCGTCACGACCACGCGGGAAGCGGGGAAGCGCCCTGCCTTGTCGGGAAACGTGACCGCGATCCGCCGCGCGAATCGGGCGCCGAGCCGGTTCGCCAGCCCGGGTACCGCCGTCTGCTCGTGCAGAACGATCGGCACGCGCGAGACCGCCGCCGCGAACATCACCGGCAGCGCGACGAAGCCACCGGTGCCGAAGACCACCTTGGGACGAAGGACTCGTAGGGCGCGAAACGCGCCGAGCATGCCCATCGGCACGTTCACCGCGAGATCGCCCACGTTCTGCCACGCCCAGTAGCGCCTGAGCTTTCCGGTGGCGATGGCGACGTAGGGGATTCCAGTCGGCGGAACGCGCTGGGCTTCGTTGCCGGAGCGCGAGCCGATCCACGCGCACGAGATCCCGCGCTCGCGCAGAACGGTCGCCACCGCGAGGCCAGGGCTCGTGTGTCCCCCCGTGCCGCCGCCCGCGATGACGACGTCGACGGTCGACAATTACAGGCGTGCCTCGGCCGGCGGGGCCTCTTCGGATCGCTCGCCTCGGGCCTGGGGGCCCCAGCCCCCGGCCGGCCCTGCGGCTCGCACAGCGGCCCCGCGACGGCCTGCAGCGCGCCCAACCACCAGAAGGCGCGCCTCGGCCGGCGGGGCCCCAGCCCCGCGACGGCCTGCAGCGCGCACAACCTCGCTCACCCGGCGGTTCCCTTGCTCTGATGCCGCTCGAGGGCGAGCTCGATCAGACGATCGACCAGATCGGCGTAGGGCAGACCCGAGGCCGCCCACATCTTGGCGTAAGCGCTCGTCGCGGTGAACCCCGGGATCGTGTTGATCTCGTTGACCACTACACGGTCGCTGTCGCGCTCGACGAAGAAGTCGACGCGGGCCATGCCCGAGCAGTCGATGGCGCGGAAGGCCGCGACCGCGAGCTCCTGGAGGCGCCTGGTGGTCTCCGGCGACACCGGCGCCGGGATCGTGAGACGCGACTGGCCCTCGAGGTATTTGGTCGAGTAGTCGTACCACTCCGCGTCGTAGCCGATCTCGCCCGGCAACGAGGCGACCGGCTCGTCGTTGCCCAGCACGCTGACCTCGATCTCCCGCGCGTTGATCCCCCGCTCGATGATGATCTTGCGGTCGTGGCGGGCCGCGAGATCGATCGCGGCGGCGAGCTCCCGCTTGTTCGGAACTTTGCTGATCCCCACGCTCGAGCCGAGGTTCACCGGCTTGACGAAGCACGGAAAGCCGACGCTCTCGGCCACGCGCGCCGCGACGCGCTCGGGGGCCTGTCGCCACTCGTGCCGGGTCACCACGAGGTGCTCGACGATCGGCAGGCCGTGGGCCTGGAACACAGCCTTCATCGTCGCCTTGTCCATTCCGACCGCGGAGGCGAGGACCCCCGCGCCCACGTACGGAACGTCGGCGAGCTCGAAGAGGCCCTGGATGGTGCCGTCTTCACCGTACGGCCCGTGGAGCATGATGACGACGACGTCGAGCCCCTGGCGGAGCTCGGGCGGAAGGCTGCCGGCGGGCTCGGTGCGCGCGAGGCTTTCGACGGAGGCGCTCTCCACGGCTTCGGCCCGTGTGGCGAGCGCCTTCTTCACGGCGCCGTCCGCGTCGTTCGAGGGCAGCGCGACGCGTGCCTCGGCGGCCAGCGCCCGCAAGGGCTCGCCGCCGACGACCCAGCGTCCGTTGCGGGCGATGCCGATGGGAACGACGGTGTGACCGCGCTCTTCGAGGGCGGCGATGACCGAGGCCGCGGAGGCGAGCGACACCTCGTGCTCCCCGGAGCGCCCTCCAAAGACCACGCCCACGCGGAGGCGAGGCATGTCAGCCATTCTAGCAGCAGAGCCCGGGCGGCCCGCCGAACGCGATCAGGCCGGTCCGGCGGCGATGAGGATGGCCTTGGCGATGAGGCCGATGAACTCGTAGGCCGGCCCGATCCAGAGTCCCCGGAGGAGCCAGAGCCCGATGAAAACGCCTACATACGCGACACTCAGGAAGATCCAGTCCGGCACGTCGCGCAGCGGCATGACCGCCCTGAGGCCAGCGGCGTCAGCAGGACGAACATGAACGAGGTCACGATCGCCTCTCCGCGACCAATAGGGGTCGCGAACCGTTCGCGGACCGCCGGCTGGTCGGCGAGGCGCTCGAGGGCCTGGGAGACCTTGGCCCAGCTGATGAAGCCGGAGTACGAGAGGAGGAAGAGCAAGCTGGCCCCGAAGAAGATCCAGTGCCGCCGCTTGAGGAGATTGAGCGGCCACATGGCCTATACCCTATTGCGCTGGCGCTCCGAGCGCCAGCGCCTCCACTCGGCGAGCCGGCGGCCCAGCTCGGCCTCGAGCCCCCGATCGGTCGGGCGATAATACTGGCGCCCGCGAAGCGACTCCGGCAGATCCTCCTGGTCCACGCGCGCGTCCGGGGCGTCGTGCGCGTACTGATAGCCGGCGCCGTAGCCGATGTCCTTCATGAGCCGCGTGGGCGCGTTGCGGATGTGGAGCGGCACCGGCTCTGCCGGCCGCTGGCTCACGTCCGCTTTCGCCTCGTTGTGAGCGACGTATACGGCATTCGATTTTGGCGCGAGCGCGAGATAGAGCGTCGCCTGGGCGAGCGCCAGCTCGCCTTCCGGGTCGCCGAGGAAGTCGTAGGCCTCTTTGGCCGCGAGCGTGAGCGTGAGCGCGCCGGGGTCGGCGTTGCCGACGTCCTCCGACGCGAAGCGGACGAGCCGCCGCGCGAGATACAGGCGATCCTCGCCGGCCTCGAGCATCCGCGTGAGCCAGTAAAGCGCGGCGTCAGGATCCGAATCGCGCAGCGATTTATGCAGGGCTGAAACCAGGTTGTAGTGCTCCTCGCCCGACTTGTCGTACAGGAGCGTCCGCCGCTGCGCGGCCTCGCGGATCGACGCCTCGGTGACCCGCCGCGGCCCGCCGCCGGCCGGCGTCAACGCCACGGCCACCTCGAGCACGTTCAGCGCGACCCGCGCGTCGCCGTTCGCCACGCGCGCAATCGAGGAGAGCCCGTCGTCGGTCACCTCCGCGCGGAGCGACGCGAGACCGCGCGGGCCGTCCGCGAGCGCTCGGCGCATGATCGCGAGCAGATCGTCGTCCTCGAGCGCGCGAAGGACGTAGACGCGGCAGCGCGACAGGAGCGCCGAGTTCACCTCGAACGACGGATTCTCGGTCGTGGCGCCGACGAGGACCACGGTGCCCTTCTCGACGTGCGGCAGGAAGGCATCCTGCTGGGCGCGGTTGAAGCGATGGATCTCGTCCACGAAGAGGATCGTGCGGATTCCGCGCCGGGTGCCTTCGCGCTCAGCCTCGCCGATCACCTCCCGGATCTCCTTCACGCCGGACAGGACCGCCGAGAACGCGACGAAGCGCGCGCCGGTCACGCTCGCCATCAGGGACGCGAGAGTCGTCTTCCCCGAGCCCGGCGGGCCCCAGAGAATCATGGAGTGAAGCTCACCGGTCTCGATCGCGGCGCGCAGCACCCGCCCCGGACCGAGCAGATGCTCCTGGCCGACGATCTCGTCGAGCGAGCGCGGTCGCATTCGGTCGGCCAGCGGCGCCGCCGGGCGCGGGGCCCCGGTGCCACGCTCGGGCTCGCCGAAGAGCTCCACGTCAGGGCCGTCCGGGACGTCGGGTCGAAAGCCAGGCGGGCAGGAGGGCCAGGTCGGCGAGGTGGACGATCGGCATGACCTGCCAGCGGTCGAGATCTTCCTGCCGCGCTCGATAGGCGATGAACGAGACACCGGCCTTGGCCGCCGCAACGCCGTCGACCCACGAGTCGCCGACGACGACCGCGTCGCGCGGATCCCCGGCGCCATCGGCCAGCTTGCCGAAGTGCGCGGAGATCACCCGCCATCCGTCCGGATCGGGCTTGAGCGCGCCCATGTCGTCGCGGGTGACGACCAGATCGAGCTCCTCGGCCAGGCCGAGGCGCGCGAGGGCCGGCAGGGTGAGCTCGCGAGCGTTGTTGGTCCAGATCGCGGTCGCGAACCCGCGGCGCCGGGCGCCCGCGACGGCCGCGAGCGCGCCCGGCTCGAGCGCGGCGACCTCCATGGCCCGTCGCTCGTGGTCGAGCGCGACCTCCCAGACGGCGGCTTCCAGCGCCGGCGCGTGCATCTGACAATGCGCGATCAGCTCGCCGACGCGGTAGCGGTCCTTCCGCGGCGGCAAGGGCCCATGCTCGCCCTCGATGAGCTTCCGCATGTCGAGGGCCATGGCCGCGAGATCGAGGGGCGTCTGGACGAGGGTGTGGTCGAGATCGAACACGCACAGAGCCACGCTGAGACCGTACCACAGGCGTGCTAGGATGAGCTGTCATCATGACGCGCCGCCTGCTTTCTATTTCGGCGTTGGCGTCGATTCTGCTGGCCGGCCTCTTCGCTGCGCCCGCCCTCGCCCTGAACGAGGCCGACCGGCTCTGGCTCGTGGGCGAGCGGGCGTTCGCCGACGGCCTGCATCCGATCGCGCGCCGCGCGCTCGAGCGCTTCGTGGTCGAGTACCCGAACGACCCACGGATCGCGCCGGCCATGCTCATCCTGGGACGGACGCGGCTCGTGCTCGGCGAGCCGGAGAGAGCGCTCGAAGCCTTCCGTCGCCTGCGCGCGGTCGCGCAGCTGCCGGCGCAGCAGCTCGAAGGACGCTTCTGGGAAGCCGAGGCGCTCTATCGACTGAAGCAATACGCGGCGGCCCGCTCCGCGTACGACGACGTGATCGGGAAAGACGCCACGTCGCCCCTCGCGCCCGAAGCCCTCTTCGGCCTCGGCCTGAGCGACCTCGAGCTGCGGCGGCCGGAGGGCGCGATCAAGGCCTTCCGCGATCTCCTCACGAACTGGCCCGAGCACGCGCAAGCCGGATCGGCCACCTTCTATCTGGCCCAGACGCTGGTCGAACAGAGGAAGTACTCCGAAGCGCTGCCGCTGCTCGCGACGTTCGGGACGAAGTACCCCAAGCACAAGCTCGCGCCCGACGCGCAGTACCTGCTCGGGTCGACGCGCCTGGCCGCCGGCGAGCGCGATGCGGGTGTCAGCGAGCTCCAGGCGTTCGTCGCGGCGCATCCGACGCATCAGATGGTGCCGGCCGCGAGGCGGGCGATCACCGACAGCCTGGCCAAGTCCGGTTCACCGACCCAGCAGAAGACGGCGTACACGCAGCTGATGCAGCCTTCGGCGACCGCCGAATCGCTCTACGACGCCGGCGTGATCGCGGGCAAGCTCGGCCAGGTGAAGGACCAGCAGGTGGCCTGGGGACGGCTCCGCAAGGAGTTTCCCAATCACCCGCTGGCGTACCAGGCGGCGTACGATCTGGCCGAGACGGCGTTCAAGAAGAAGGAATGGACCCAGGCGGCCGCGCAGGCCAAGGCGGCCGCGGCGAGCGGCGAGGAAACCCTCCGCGCCCGCGCGCTCTTGCTGGAGGGTGAGTCCGAGCTCAAGCTGAGTCGTTTCCGGGACGCGGCGAAATCGTTCGAGTCGGTCGGCAGCGTGAAGAACCTCGAAGCGGCGGATCGCTATCGCGCGCTCGCCGGCCTCGGCCTGGCGAGGGAACAGCTCGGAGAGATCCGCGCCGCCCTTGCCGCATACGACGCCGTCGCGACCAAGAGCCCGGACGCGACGCTGCGCACCTGGGCCCGCGACCGTGCGGCGGCGGTCCGAGCACAGCCGAGCCAGCCGGGCAAGCCCGCCACGAGCGGAGAAAAGAAGTCGTGAGGCGCCGCCTGCCGGCGGCCGTCCTGCTCGCCGCGCTGGTCGCGTGGCCGGTCACGGCTCCCGCCGCGACCTTGCTTCCGTTGACGCCCCCGCCGCCGGACCTCGCGACACTCGTGCCGTTCGCCGAGGCGCCGATCGAGAAGCCGCCGATCACGGTCGTCGATCTGCCCCTGCCGCCGTCGCCGTCGGAGCTCCCGGCGATGCCGCTGGCGTCCATCGTTGCGCCGGTCGCACCCAAGCCCACGGCGCCCGTCACGCCGACGGGCACGCTCGCGTGCGTCGGAGCGGCGTTCGGCATCGCGTCGAAGGCGCTCGAGTGCGGCCGCGCCCACTTCGCCAAGGGCGAGTACGACGACGCCGTACAGGATCTCGAGGCCGCCGTGCGCCGCGGGAAGGAACGCGACCTCTTGACCGAGGCGCGCTACTGGCTCGCCGAGACCTATTACCGCCTCGATCGATTCCAGCAGGCCGATGCGCTCTTCCGGCAGGTGGCCCGTGGTCCGCGGACCGCCGACTTCACGGTGTGGAGCCTACACTCGAGCGGCTGGACCGCACTGCGGCTCAGCGACATGAACCGCGCACGCGACACCTTCGCGCAGTTCCAATCGGCGACGCCAGCCGAGCTCGAGGCCTGGGCGCGCCACGGCCTCGGGCTCGCCAACTATGCGCTCGGCCGCCACGACGACGCGGTGGCCGCATGGACGGCGCTCGCCGCTCGCGCGCCCGCCTCGCTGACCCGCGACGTTTCGTTCTGGCTCGGGGAAGCGCTGGGCCGCGTCGGGCAGTACGACCGAGCGATCAGCTCGCTCACCCAGTTCGTGCAGGGCGGACCCCACCCGCTGCTCGACACGGGCCGCGCGCGCCTGGGATGGTGGAGCCTCGCGGCCGAGCGCTATCCGGAGAGCGTGGCCGCGTTTCGCGCGTACCTCGCGTCGCCGAAGAGCGGCCCGGAACGTCCGTGGGCCGAGGCAGGACTCGCGATGGCGCTGCTCCCATCCGACCCGGAGGCCGCCAAGAATCTGGTCCGCGGGCTCGAGACGCGCCGCTCACCGCTGGTCGTGCCGCTTCAGATCCGCATGGCGCGGGCGCTGATCGAGTCGAAGAAGACCGCCGAGGTGCCGGCGATCGCGCAGGATCTCCTGGGCGCCACGCTCACGAACGCGATCCGCGCGTATGTGCTCTTGCTGAAGGGCGAGGGGTATCGGGGCGCCGGGAACCGCGACGAAGCGCGCACGCAGTACGAGCTGTCGCAGCGGATGGAGCCGAGCAGCGCGACCGGCTGGTACGCGGCCTATCGCCTGGCCCAGGCCAATTTCGAGCTACGCGAGTACGCCCAGGCCACGCGCGACCTTCCGGCGGTCGTCACGGGCGCGCCAACGCCCGACGCGCGCGTGGCGGCGCTGTTGCTCCGGGGCGAGGCCGCGTACTACGCCGGGGACTACGTGGCGGCCGCGGCCGCCTTCCGGCGCGCGATCGCCGAGGTTCCGGGCAATGCCCAGGCCCCGGCCGCCCGGCTCGGTCTCGCGTGGTCCCTGATGCGTCACGACCGGCTCGAAGACGCCCGCAAGGAGTTCCTCGAATTCGCAAAGGCGCTCCCGGGCGATCCGCTCGCCCCCGACGCGCTCGAGATCGCCTCCGAGCTCGCGGTCCGAAGCGAAACCGATCGCGAGGAAGCCAAGAAACTCCTCGACCGGGCCATCACGACCTATCCGAGCTCGCCGCGAACGGAATTCGCCAGACTCAACCGCGCGATCCTCATGCTGCGCACCGGGGATCCGGCGGGCGCCGAGGCGCCGCTGCGCGACTGGATCAGGCGAGCGCCGTTCCCGCCTCTTCTCGGGCGTGCGCAGGCCGCGCTCGGCGCCGCGCTCCTCGCGGCCGGGCGACCGGTTGAAGCGGCGACCGCCTTCAAGCGGGCGCAGGCCGAGGGCGTCGGCTCTCTCGCGGCGCTCGGCCTGGGCTCGACCGCGCTCGCCGAAGGCCAGTGGGCGCAAGCCGCGAGCAAGCTCACCGAGGCGCGCGACGGCGGCACAGCGGAGGTGGCGGCCGTCGCCGGCTACGGGCTGGCGGTGGTTGCCTTCCAGCGCGGCGACGCGAAAGATTTCAAGCAGCCAGCCCTGGCAGCTCTGGGGCTTGCGCCCAAAGCGCGCTCGGCGCCACGACTGCTCTACGTGCTGACGGCGATCGCCGTCGACGAGAAGGATTGGCCTGGCGCCTTGACGACCGCCAAGCGGCTCGCCGCCGAGTTTCCGTCCGACGAGGCGGCGGATGACGCGTTCGAGCGCGTCGGCGCCGGCGCCTCCGCGGCGGAGGCCTGGGCCACCGTGATCGAGGCCTACGGACTGATGGAGAAGCTCTACCCGAAGAGCCCGTTCCTCGACGCCGCACGGGTGACCGTCGCCGAGGCGCAGGTGGAGACCGGAAAGCCGGACGCCGCGCGCCCGGTGCTCGAGCAGTTCGTGGCGGCCTCGCCGAGCGATCCGCGCGCGCCGCGCGCCTGGCTCGCGCTGGCGCGGGCGCGTGACGCCGCGGGCGACCGCGCCGGCGCGCTCGAGGCCTACACGCGGGCGATGAAGGACACGAGCGGCGCCGACCTGGGGCCGGAGATGGCGCTCGGCTACGCGCGCCTGCTCACCCTGGAAAAGCGCTGGGACGACGCGCGCAAAGTGCTCGATCGTTTCGTGCGAGCCGACGACAAGGGCATCGTCGCGGCCGCGGCGGGCGCCATCGGCGAGCGGCCGAGTACTTCATGACCGCGGCGTACGTCGCGCCCGACTCGCCGGCCGGACGGAGCGGGTTGCTGGGCGCCGGCGCCTGCTTCGCCGCGCTCAAGCAGAACGACTCGGCCGAGATCGTCTACCGAAAGCTCCTCGCTCAGAAGGACGCTCCCGCCGACGTGCTCGAGAAGGCCCGCAAGGGACTGAAAGACATCGGACGGTGAAGGGGTACGGCGGGCGCCTGCTGTTCGTCGATCTGACGACCGGGACAGCCCGCGTGGAGCCGCTCGACGCAGGCGCGGCTCGGGCGCTCCTCGGCGGCAACGGTCTCGCCGCGCGAGTGCTCTACGACCACGTCCCGGCGGGGATCGACGCGTTCGACGCCAGGAACGCCGTCGTCTTCGGCGTGGGCCCGATCACCGACACGACGGTGCCCGGCAACAGCCGCGCGTGCGTCGCGACCAAGTCGCCGCTGACCGGGCTCTTCTTCGACTCGACCTTCGGCGGCCGCTTTCCGGCCACGCTCAAGCGCACCGGCTTCGATGCCGTGGCGATCACCGGCCGCGCGCCGGCGCCGTCCTATCTTCTCGTGACCGAGGCGGGCGCGACGGTGAAGCCGGCACCCGCGCTCTGGGGCAAGACGACCCGCGAGGCCGTGAACGCGCTGATCGACGCCGAAGGCGCCGACGCCGACGCGATCGCGATCGGCCCCGCGGGCGAGCATCGCGTGCGCTTCGCGGCCATGGCGCACTACTGGAAGAACCGTGAGGGCATCTCGGGGCGCGGCGGCATCGGCGCCGTGCTGGGCAGCAAGAATCTCAAGGCCGTCGTCGTCAAGGGCGCCCGCAAGACGGAGGTCGCCGACGCCCCGGCGCTCAAGGCGCTCGTCGACGAGACGCGCGAGCCGCTCAAGACCGGCACCAAGGCGCTCACGACGTTCGGCACGCCGTTCCTCGTCGGGCCCATCAACGCCCTCGGCGGCCTGGGCGCCTACAACCTGCGCCAGGAGACGTTTGCCGAGGCGCGGGCCGTCTCCGGCGAGGAGATGAAGCTCCACTACCACGACCGGGACACGACCTGTCTCAAGTGTCCGGTCGCCTGCGGCAAGCAGTACGCAATCGCCGAGGGCGAGTTCGGCGGCACGAAGGCGAAGATGCCCGAGTACGAGACGATCTTCGCGCTGGGGCCGATGCTCGGCATCTCGAACCCCGAGGCGCTGATCCTGGCCAACGATCTCTGCGACCTGCTCGGAATGGACACGATCTCGATCGGCGTCACCCTGGCGTTCGTCGCCGAGGCGCTCGAGCGCGGCTGGCTCGACGCGCGCGAGGTGGGCGTGCCCTTCGGCTGGGGCGACTGGCGCGGCATGCTGCGGCTCGTGGAGATGACGGCGCGCCGCGAAGGATTCGGGGCGCGACTGGCCGAGGGCGCGTGGCGGCTCGCCGCGTCGGTCCATCCCGAGGGCACGAAGCTCGTGTACGCGGTGAAGGGACTCGAGCTGCCCGCCCACTCGGCGCGCGCCCTCAAGGGGCTCTCGATCGGCTACGCGACGGCGACTCGCGGCGGGAGCCACCACGACACGCGACCCACGCCCCAGTACGCGCAGGGCTTCGACCGGCGCGGCACCAAGGACAAGCCCGCGTTCGCCATGCGGAGCCAGCACTTCACGGCGCTCGGCGACTCGCTCGTCATGTGCCGGTTCACCTCGGAGCGCGGCTTCGGTCTCTTCATCGGCGAGCCCTACGCGACGATGGTGCGCGCGGTCACCGGCTGGGACGTCACCGTCGACGAGCTCGAGCGCGTCGGTGAACGCATCATCAACCTTGAGCGGCTGTTCAACGTGCGCGAGGGCGTGCGACGCGCTCGAGACGTCTTGCCGTGGAAGGTGATGCACGAGCCGATTCCCGAGGGGCCGTCGGCCGGCATGCATTGCCCGCCGGAGGAGCTCTCCACGATGCTCGACGACTACTACGCGCTGCGCGGCTGGGACGCCGACGGCGTGCCAACGAGGGCGCGCCTGGCGGCGCTCGGGCTCCGGGGCTGAGGACGCCGACCCGCCGTGGCTCGATCGCGCTCCGGGCACGACCCGTCGCGCCTGGTGGCGTGGCTTTGCGGCGTGCTGCTGGTCACCGCGGCGAGTGCCGCGGCCGATCCGGTGACGGTGCGCTTTCCCGAGGGCACCACGCACGGCTTTCTCGTGCTGCGCTCGCTGCAGGGCCAGACGCTCGCCCAGGGTGAGCTGACCGCCGTGCCGCACGGCGATCGGATGGAGAGCCGTCTCACGTGGCGATTCCGCGACGGCTCGCTTCAGGACGAGCTCATGACGTACTCGCAGCGGCCGGTGTTGAAGCTCCTCGCCTACAAGCAGATCCAGCGCGGTCCCTCGTTCCCGGCCGACGTCGAAGTCTCGTTCACCCGCGAGCCGAGCCGCTACCAGGTCAAGCAGCGCGAGCAGGGCAAGACGGACACCGAGGAGTTCTCGGGCACGCTCGAGCTGCCGGCGGACGTCTACAACGGGATGACGGCGACCGTCCTGAACAACCTCGCGCGCGGCGAGATCGCCACCGGCCGCGTCGTGGCCTTCACGCCGAAGCCTCGGCTCGTGAAGACGACCATGCGTGCGGTGGGCGAGGATCCGATCATCATCGGCGACACGCGTCGCAGCGCGACTCGCTATCTCATCGATCTCGAGCTCGGCGGCATCGGGGGCGTGTTCGCGAAGGTCGCGGGCAAGGAGCCGCCGGATCTCAAGTTCTGGGTGCTCGGCGGCTCGGCGCCGGCGTTCGTGGGGTTCGAGGGCCCGTTCTTCGTCGACGGCCCGGTGTGGCGGATCGAGCTGTCCTCGCCCCGCTGGCCAAAGTGATCGGGTAACTCGCGCTTCCGATATTTGTCACCGGCGTGCCAGCCTGTTCCGCAACCGGTGACGCTCGACCGGGCCAGCACGTCTATGCGTCGAAGTTTTCAGACTGTTCCGGCCTGGCACCTTTCCTGCTGTTTCTTCGGTCCCGATGCGTAATGCGTGGCTTGCGACGATAGGCGTGGCGGCGGCGCTGGTCGGCGGATGCTCGACGGCGCCGTTCGTCGGCTACCGGAACGGGCCCGTCACCCTCTATATCGGTGACGTGCGCCACATCTGCGCCGCCGGTGGGAGCACCAACCGCGGCTGCACGATGCGCTACCCCAATGGCCGAATCGAAGTCTATTGCGCCGACGGAGATTACGAGTGCCTCGCTCACGAGCTGCGCCACGTCGCGGATCCGACGTGGGAGCACGACCTCGACCACCGCAACGTGTCGGCCCGGTAGCCGCGCCTCGGATCCCTCGCCCGCAGCTTCACCCTGACGAGGACGTCCGCCGGCCGGCTTCTTTGTTTCCTAGGTCGGCCATCTTTGGGTGGTTTAGGTTGGGTGTACAGACCAGGAGGCGGGAGGAGAGAGCGGCGATGTACGATCGCACGATCGATCGGATGTCGGACGGCGCGAGCGAGTTCCTCGTCCAGTTCTACCTGAGCTCTCCGAAGCTCTCCATCACGGTCCTCCTCGCCGTGTGGCTCATCCTCTTCTTCTTCGCGCTCTGGTATTTCGTGCTGCTGCCGGCCACGTCCAACAACCTCGTGAACGGCTCCTTCGAGGCGCGTCTGGTGGGCTGGGGCACGGGATGGCTCGAGGACTTTCCCGCCTATCGCGGTGCTTCGCGGCTGAACCAGTATCTCGCCACCCGGAACTCGCAGACCGGGCAGCTGGCCGTCGCCGACTGGCGCTCGGACCCGACGGAGCACCGACCGGGCGGCCGGTTCTCGCTCCTGGTCGAGCATCGCAGCGACAAGCAGAGCGAGGTCTACTCGACGCTCTCGCAGCGGATCCGCGTCACGCCGCGCACCGGCTACAACGTGCGGTTCTGGGCGAAGGTCGACCGCATGGAGCACGACGGTGACCTGTGGTTGAGCCCGAACGGGAGCTCGGTGGCGTGGGACGATCCGAAGATCGAGGTGTCGGGCGCCGGCAAGGGCTGGCAATTCTACAAGCTCGACTTCAACTCGGGCGATCGCGTCGACCTCGACATTCGCTTCGTGGCCGAAGGTCCGCTGAAGGTGTGGGTCGACGACGTCGTCGTCAGCCGCGTCCCGGCGGGTGAGACGTGGGTCGAGAAGGCCCGCGGCTGGGTCGGCTCACTCTGGGCGATCTTGCGATAGGTCGCCGCTCTCTTTCACGTCCGGGCGAGTTGGAAGAGCGCGGCCCTTACAAGGCCGAGGTCCCAGGTTCGATCCCTGGTCCGCCTACCATCGAAGTTCTGCGGTCTTCGCTACTTCCCGCGCAGCGGAACACGGAATCGAGCGCCCACTCGCCCGGAAGCTGTTTGACGCGCTCAGAAACGGGCTAGCGCATCTCTGGGATGCATAGTTTCTCGACGTCGGGGCACCGGAGCAAGTCGAATTGATCATCAGCTGGGAGAAGCGGCGGCATCTCAGCCTTCGTTCCGCGCCCTCATTGGGTCTGTATCTCAACGTCGTTGCCATGTGGAATGGTCTGCAGAAGGCCCTCACGAAATACGCCGAAGTGCTTGAAGGCGATCCCAAAGTGGCAGGATCACTCGCGCAGAGGTCGGTGACGGCCCTGTCGGACTATTCAGCGGCGCTGGAAGCGGCGACGGTTTCAAGCAACGGCGCCGAGAGAAGAGGCCTCATGATCGCCGCGATCTACGCCCGCAAGGAGCGACCACGAAGCGAGGACGACCACGAAGCGAGGACGACCACGAAGCGAGGAGAATCCATGAAGGCTAAAACAGTGTCGCCACGTGGCGATGGGGGGTTATACGCGACGCTGGCGGACGTGAAGCTAGTGCTGTTGGCGCCAGTCCTCATACAGACCAAGCGCAGTGGTTACCGGAAGGCGGAGGTCGCCTTCCTCTCGGCGCGAATGAAGTTCATAGATCGCCCGACGTCGACGACCTGGGCTGCCACCATCGGAGCCGCGCGCCGGCTGCACGCGGAAGCCAAGCGTGTCGAGCGTGAGCGCGAGGCGTCGGCGTCGAGGGCCGCCACAGACGAGGGAGGGGAGGCCTGATGGCCTAACACGGTGAGTCGAAGGAGGGCGGGCGGTGGAGTGGCTCAATGTCGCCGGACTGATCTTCAATCTGTTGGGCGCGGGCGTCATCGCGGCCGGCGTCATGGCGTCCCGCGCTTCGATCGACCGGGTGATGGCGTCTCTCTACGGCGGTCCGAATCCAGCCGCACAGGCTGATCGTCGGAGGCAGTCGCGCTTCGCAATCCTTCCGGCTTGGTCCTCCTGTGCTTCGGCTTCCTGCTACAGAAAGGATTGACCGCATCTGGATGACGCGCGCGCGATCAACCAGAATCGATGATTCTTGTTCCCCGGGAAACCAGCCAATCAAGCACTAACCTCCAACTCGCTGGGTCGTCTCGGCGCCAGCGGTCGATGGCCCTCGCCGGGATCGCCACAACCGGACAACCGCGACGCAGCACCGCCTGCACGAGCTTCCTGAGGTCTGTCGGGCTCGTTTGGAGCTTCT
>WNGJ01003024.1_pt1 | contig 17190 bp, 18 predicted proteins | sample 5400611 | NCBI WGS metagenome assembly WNGJ01 (sample SAMN13153375, study PRJNA577476) | soil metagenome | isolation source: 40 cm soil or saprolite under Garry oak tree replicate 1 | place: USA:California | collected 2016-06-15 | reverse complement strand
GTTTGAGCCATGGAACCACAACCTGCAGCGCCGTTTGTTTGAGGCTTACGCTGCCGAAGTGGCGCGCGTGGATAGTGACGGCGACGGGGTGATCTCTGCCGTCGAGGGAGACATCGACACGCCTTCGGACGGTTTCCCTGACAACACCCGGTTGTTCCTTCCCGCCACAGCTTTCAACCGATTCGCCGTGACACGTGAGATCAACGACGGATTGCTCGCGCCCCGCTTCTCGCCCAGTACACAGGCCTGGGTACTCAGCGGGATCAGAGTGCCGGTCAATCCCGCCGCGCCCGCCTCGGCCGGCCGGGATGCCGATGATCGCTAACGGTATCCACTTTTAAGGAGAACTCCAATGAACAAACTAGTCTTATACATTCTAAGCGCGTCCATGATGACCGGCACTCTCATGGCTCAAGTCGAGCCTGGCGCCGGTAAGTGGAAGACGTGGGTCATCCCATCTGGCAGTGCCTTCCGCTTGCCCGCACCGCCAGACAGCGAGATTACCGCAAGGGAATTGCGATGGGTAAAGGACTGCATTTCGCAGCGGGACCAGGCGACTCTTGCCGCAATCCATTTCTGGGACGCAGGCTCGCCGGGCTACAGATGGATGCAACTGGCCGAGCAGTCGGTGGTGAATGCGGGTCTTCCGACGCCGCTTCAGACGCGAGCTCTCGCACTCGTGGCCGCCGCGATTTCTGACGCGACAGTCGCCGCCTGGGATTCCAAGTACGCTTACAATCGCCCTCATCCAGGCGAAATGGATTCAGCAGTCGCGCCAGTGGTCGCGGTGCCGCAGAGTCCATCCTATCCGTCGGAACATGCCGTTGCGGCAGGTGCCGCCGCTGCCGTGCTGGAGTATCTTTTTCCGGACCAAGCTACAAAGTTCGCCGACATGGCCGATGAAGCGGCGACTTCGCGGGTGATGGCGGGCGTGGCGTTCCCGAGCGATGTCTTCAGTGGCCTTGACCTGGGCCAGAGCGTCGGAAGAGCAGTAATCGCGTTTGCTCAAAGCGATGGCTCCGGCCAGCCCTTCAACGGCGCCTATCCGCCCACTCCCGGTGTGTGGAGCAGCACTACTCCAGTGACTCCTCTCGCCGGCTCCTGGAAGCCATGGGTGCTGACCTCTGCCCAGGATTTCCGCCCTGGTCCGCCTCCCGTATTCGGATCCGATGTGGCGAACACGCAATATGCGGCAGTAAAGAATCTGACCCGCACCAACATCACCAACCACTTGGCCTGGTTCTGGCAGCCCGGGTTTTTCCAGCCTTGGCTCCAACAGGTCGATCTGGAGATTTTCCAGAATCATCTGGACCTGAACGCACCGCGTGCCGCACGAGCGTATGCCTATGAGACGATCGCCCAGCATGACGCCACGCTCGCCTGCTGGGATACAAAATACACGTACCTTGAGCTGCGGCCCAGCCAGGCGGATCCGACCATACCCACGCTTTTCGGAAATCCGCAGCATCCCGGTTATCCGTCCGGACATGCATGCGCCTCTGGTGCGTCGGCAGCCATCATGTCCGCGCTGTTCCCTAACGATGCGCAGTTGTTCACATCTATGGCAAGCGATGCTGGCACTTCCACGTTCGACTCCGGCATCCACACGCAACTGGATGTGAGCGAGGGTTTGACGCTGGGGACACAAGTAGGACAAAAAATCGCCGGCCGCGCTTCGGGGGACGGTGCAAATTAAGTGTCTTGCAGTGACCAACCTTATGAATAAACGTCGCCTTCTTCTGTCCATGATGCTCTTCTCCCTCGCATTCCTGTGCACCACTGTGATTCGTGCTCAGGAGGGGTCGACGAAAGACCGGAACCAGACGATCAAGGTCGATGTCGATCTGGTCCTCGTCAACGCGACCGTCTCGGATTCGAAAGGGCGAATGATCACTGGTCTCGAGCAGGAGAACTTTCGGATTTGGGAAGATAAAATTGAGCAAAAGGTGGAGTACTTTTCCAGTGAAGATACTCCAATGAGCATTGGATTGATCTTCGATGCCACGGGAAGCATGGAAGACAAGATCTCCCGAGCCCGCGATGCCGCCGTTAGCTTCCTTAAAACAGGCAATCCCGAAGACGAGTTTTTCTTGGTAACGTTCAGTCAAAGTCCGCGGCTCGCCGAAGGATTCACCACTGACATTTCCCGGCTGCAAAATCACATGCTGTTCACCCCGGCCAAAGGCCTGACACCTCTCTTCGATGCGGTCTATCTCGGTCTCGAGACAATGAAGAGCGCCCGGAATAAAAGAAAGGCGTTGTTATTGATCACCGATGGTGAGGACAACCACAGCCGCTATTCGTTCTGGGACATCAAAGAATTCGTGAAGGAGCAGGACGTTCAGATTTTTGTTATTGGAATCGTCAATTCAAGCGGAGAGCTCGCCCCAGGCCAGGACGGGCGGGCCATTATCGAGGATCTCGCGCAAATCAGCGATGGTCGAGCGTTTTTTCCAGACTCCGTCGATGAGTTGGAAGACATCTGTAACAAAATCGCTCTCGAACTCAGGAACCAGTACGTGCTGGGATATCACTCCACGAATGAAGCCAAAGACGGAAAGTGGCGCAAGATCCGCTTCAAGATCAACCCACCCAAAGGAATCTCGAACTTGTCAGTTCGTGGTAAGAGCGGGTACTACGCGGAGACGCTGAATATCAAGCCATAAACAGTTGGAAGACAGATGAAAACCGGACGTGACGCCAATCAACCAGGCCAGTACAGCTCCGAATGTTGCCTTGCCGAGGTCAGCCTCATCAAAGGTCAAATGTTTCCACGTTATCCCGCATGCAACGCACTCACAGTCTGGGACTATGAAACGGAAGCCGGACAACAGGTGCGACACCAAGTCCGCTCTTCCCAGACCGTGAACGCGATCAATTTATTCCCGAGGGAATTTAGTATCCGTCCGCACGGTTTGGTTTATTGAAATCGCCATCGAGTGATTTCACACAAAGGATGGGAGATGGCGAAAGATCCGAGTCAAAGTAAGTCCGCCAAAGGGCGCGAGAAGGCTGTCAGTTCACGCAAGGAGTGGCTATTACGGGGAGAAATTGAATCCGAGGCAATAAAGCAATAAAACGAGGAGAAATCAAATGAAGACCGGACGGGATGCTAATCGTGCAGGTTTGTATATTTCAGAATGCTGTCTTAAAGAGGTTGTACTGTTCAAGGGGCAGATGTGCCCACGCTGCCCTCGCTGTTATGCGCTGACGGTTTGGCAATTTGTGAAACAGCTCGCAAGAGAACAAACCGAACAAACTCTCCTCTAGGCGCGGTCCGCGGAGCGCAAGCGCGATAGCGGGCTGCCTCAAGAAGTAGACCGCGCGCTTTTCCTGGAATCAACGAAATACGCGCGGTCATAGACCGCGCCTACAATACCGCCCAGCCCACCAATTTATTCCCGCAGGAATTTCTCAGAGGCCGCGCCGGTCTTGCTTAGTGGAACCACAAATCGTGATTTCCACAAACCATCAAGGAGCTACACATGACAGACCTTATGAATCGGCGTGACCTTCTGAAACTTGCGGGAATGGGGGTGGCGGTGTTCGTGTCCGGTACGACGGCTCGTGCAGGCGGATCCTCGCAGAAAGAGAATGAATCCTTCTATTTTGTTCAACTCTCGGACACCCATTGGGGCTTCAACGGACCGGCCATCAATCCGGATTCTCAGGGGACATTGAGGAAGGCGGTCGCCGCAGTCAATGACCTCGACGAGCAGCCGGACTTCGTCGTCTTCACCGGCGACCTCACTCAAACGACCGACGATCGAAAGATACGCCGGGACCGCATGGCTGAATTCCGTGACATCGTCAGTCAGCTCAAAGTGAAGACGGTGCGATTCATGCCCGGCGAACACGATGCCTCGTTGGATCGCGGGGAGGCCTACCAGGAATTCTTCGGCGACCTTCACTACACTTTCGACCACAACGGCGTTCACTTCATCGCCCTCGATAATGTCTCGGATCCAACGACTGCCGTCGGTGAACAGCAGTTGCAGTGGCTCCAGGCCGATCTAAAGCAGATGAAGAGCGATGCCCGTATCGTCGTGCTGACGCACCGACCGTTGTTTGATCTCGCGCCGGATTGGGATTGGGCCACGCGTGACGGAGCAGCCGTTATCGACGTTCTGATGCCACATTCCAATATCACTGTTCTATACGGACACATTCACCAGGAGCACCACCACATGACAGGACACATCGCCCACCATGCAGCGAAGTCCTTAATGTGGGCCCTTCCGGAGGCAGGCTCCCAGCCGAAAAAGTCTCAAATACCCTGGAATCCCGCCGAGCCTTACAAAGGTCTTGGGTTTCGAAATATTGAAGCGGAAGTCCCTCAGGCGCAATACGAAATCGAGGAATTTCCGGTCTTGAAGGGGTGATGGCCATGAAGAAGATCATCACCCATTCGCTATTAGTTGCCTCGGCCGGCCTCCTGCTGCAACAAACGGTTGTTCGATCCGCGGCGCAGGAGGTGCCAAACGACGAGCAGGTTATTCGTATCTCAGCGTCAGCGTTTGAATTCAAGCCGAGTGACATCACGGTTAAGAAAGGCGTGCCGATCACGTTCGAATTGGTCAGCATGGACCGGCATCATGGATTTAAGCTCTCGGAATTTCACCTGCGGGCCGACATTAAGCCCGGCGCTGTTGAGCAGGTGCGGTTTGTTCCCGACAAGACCGGCACGTTCGCATTCTTTTGCGATTTCTTTTGCGGTGAGGGCCATGAGGACATGTCGGGAACGCTGAAGGTTGTCGAGTGATGAATTCGAAACTCATAAAACCTTTTGTACTCGGAGCCATCGCGGCCTACGGTGGTGCGGCGCTCGTTTTGCTTTCGGCCGTCAAACTCGGCGTGCTGCCGGTCCAGGCCGATGTTGCTCCGAGCCGCCTGGAGGCGAAACTGCTTGGCTCGGCGCTCCACGCTGCAGTCGCGCGTCACGCTCCGAGTGGCCCTAATCCTATGTCCTCATCGGAGGAAAACTTGATCGCGGGTGCGAAGGTCTATCGTGACATGTGTTTGCGTTGTCATGGCGGATCGAGAGAATCGGACAATAGCTACGGCCGTTCGTTCTATCCGCCGGCTCCCCAGCTGCCGCTCACCCGAACGTCGTATACCGACAGGGCGCACGAGTGTTATTACGCCGATAACGTCGCGGGAGTCTCCTCAACATGCTTGCTGGTTCAACCGCACAATCACGGTACTGCAGCAGCCATAGCTTATGGCCTGACCCGCGTCGGGCAAACGGACCCGCTGGGGATCGTTGCCTTCTTTCCATCCGATCACCATTTCGCAAATGAGGAAGCATTCATCACCTATGTGGATTGCGCTTTTATTCAGGCGAAGTCGCACCCCGAGCGTGTGATCTTGCTCGGCATTGAGCCGGAGGCGGCCGAGGAAGCTTACGGATGGATCGAGCCGGTATCTCCTCTCGCCGGTGGATCATCCACTCTTGTCTCTGAGGTCAACCGATTCTGGGAAAAACCGCCTCGAAGAGTCGCGTCGCGGTTGATGCGCCGCGGCTGCCTCTGGAACAGCTTCGTAATGGTGGGGACCGTTGGCGCCTTCAGAAACCTGATCCAGCACACTCTTCCGGACCTGCTCTCGTGCTTCGAGTCCATGCCGCCCGTGGTGGTTCCAGGGAGGGAGTATCGAGTGTTAGGCGAGATTTATCACAAATTACCGCCAGCGGATTTTTCCGCCCAGGTGTTGTCCGCGCGTCCCTCTAACCTCGCGGTGATCTGCGGCCGGGGCCTGGGCTGGAGCGACCTCGGCGACCCCGAGCGGGCTCCTTCGGTCCTGAATCACACTGGCCTAACTTCGAAGGCAGAGGCCTACGGCTAAATATGATCAACAGTTCAGCAAGCCTCTGGCTGGGCATTACATTCGTTCTGATTGGCGCGATCAATGTATGGCTCATTCTACAGTCGTCCGCCCGGGTGCGAGATGGAAAGGCCAGCGCGCGATTGATAGCCGCCCATCGTATCGGCGGCTATCTCTTTATTGCGCTGTACTGCGTGATGGGATACTTCATGGTTGCCCGGCTGGGCGATGTCGAAGCAGGTGCTTCACCAAGCAATATAATCCACCTGGCCTTAGCGATGGTGTTGAGTCCTCTGCTCTTCATCAAGGTTCTAGTTGCTCGTTATTACAAGAGCTACCATTCGTTGCTGATGCCGATGGGCCTGGTGATCTTCGTCCTGTCTTTCGCGCTCATCGGCATTACCGCGGGTCCATCGCTCGCGCGTAAGAACAGGATGCAAACCGTCTCGCTGGCGGCCATCGATCTACCACCTGCCGTTATCGATCTCGATTCAGCGGCCACGCTGATGGAGAAGCGCTGCGCCAAATGCCACAATCTGGACCGCACCGCTGGGGCTCACAAGGACGCGCGGGGTTGGCTGACGACTGTGAAGCGCATGCAGGCACTACCTGATTCTGGAATTTCGGAAGAAGATTCCCGAATCATCGTTTCCTACCTGGCTTCTCAGATGGGGCCGAAGGGGCCGACTGCCGCTGCGCACCTCGAAGTTGAAAGAGCTATTGTGGACCAGCGTTGCGGGCGCTGCCATAGCCTGGATCGCGTCTATAAGACGGCCGAAACGCCAGAGGAATGGCGGGCCACTGTCGATAAAATGGTCGCTTTTGCCGACGGCAGCAGCGATGCATTTCAGCCCGGCGAAGACGAACAGATCATCGCTTACCTGTCGGCCACGCAAACACCCGATGCCGTCGATAAGCGGAAGGCCCAGGTGGCTGCGGCTTCATCCACCGGCCGGAGTATAGTAAAGGCAAGAGCCACTGCCGCTCCTGAACAACCTGCTGCCGCCGGCAGGTATGACCCCAAAATGCTCGGCTTCGTCGCCTTTGTGTGTCTAAGCACGCTGGCTCTGGTGGTACGGCGGCCCGGGAGCACGCCGGCGGCGAGAGCGGGCCAAGCGCTCGCCAAGGCTGTCCCCACCGCGATTCCATCGTCCGGCGGTCCGCTAATTCTGCGGCTGGCGAGCATCACACAGCAGGCCTCTGACGCAAAGACCTTGCGCTTCATTGTTCCTGATGGTCAAAAACTCACCGCCCGCCCCGGACAGTTCCTTACGTTCTCATTCCTCTTCGACGGAAAGAAGATGATTCGCTCATATTCGATTTGTTCGTCGGCGGCAAGGTCGGGCTACGTCGAAATCACGGCGAAACGAGTCAAACAAGGATGTGTGTCGGTTTACTTGAACGATCGAGCTTCCGTGGGGATGACGGTCGAGGCAACTGGCCCTTTTGGGCACTTCTGCCTGGATAAAAGCAAGCACCGCAACGTCGTCCTGCTTGCCGCTGGAAGCGGGATTACACCGATGATGGCGATGCTCCGCTACATGGACGACCTTTGCCTGGAAACAACCGCTACCCTGCTCTACTGCGTTCGGACCAATAGCGACGTCATCTTCGAGAGCGAGTTGGAGCAGTTGGGATCCAGGCTGAAGAACTTTCGGTACCACGTACTCCTGTCGCAACCTCACGCGGAGTGGAGCGGGCCGCGCGGGCACGTCAGCCGCGAGTTCATCCAGGACACTGTCGAGGACGTGGCCGCACCCGACTTCTTTCTTTGCGGCCCGCCCGCGTTCATGGACTTGAGCCGCGCGATGCTCATTGAGATGGGAGTCAAACCGGAGCGGATCATGCAGGAGAGTTTCGGCGGCTCCGCTCCCAAGAGTGCTCTACCTACTTCGGCGGCAGCCGATACAGACGTCGTGGTAGCGTTCGTGCGATCAGGCAAGACGTGCACCCTCCGCAGAGGACAGACCTTATTGGAGGCGGCCGAGGAGCATGGAGTGGGCATACCTTCATCCTGCCGGCAGGGCCGGTGCGGAACCTGCAAAACGAAACTATTGGAAGGAAGTGTGAGCATGGACGCTGAAGCGGGGCTCGATCCCGATTCAAAAGCGCAAGGATTCGTGCTGACGTGCGTGGGGCACGCAGACGGCGCCGTGAAACTGGATGCTTGAGGCTCCGGCCGCCCGGCCTGCGGCCACGAGACTTCTAACACGGGCTGTTAGGGAATAAGTTAGTCATCTTCGAGGTCTAACAAGATGAGGGACATAGTTATGAGGTTTATGAGGACAGCGACGGAACACACTCCCGGGCTGCCGGCGATGGATCACGAGCAGCTGCTCATCGAACGAGCTCAAGCGGGAGACCGTCAAGCTTTCGAGGAGCTGATCTTCAAATACGATCGTGACATTCTTCGCTTGACCGTACGTCTGCTTGGAAACCCGGACGAAGCTCGAGACGCGTATCAAGAGGCGTTCTTGAAAGTATTCCGCTCCGTCCGACAATTTCGCCAGCAGTCGAGCTTCTATACTTGGATCTTCCGAATTGCCACCAATGTTTGTTTCGACCGCCTCAGGCAGAGAAAGAAGCCGTGGCAACAGGTCTCGCTCGATAGTGAAACGCGCGATGGTTTTCTAGGTGCTTTTGAACAAACCGTTCGAGCCACGAGCTGTTACAACAACCCTGCACAGTCGTTCTGGGCAACGCAGCTGCGCGAGCGCATTAATCGGGCGCTCAATACTTTGTCACAAAAAGAGCGGCTGGTCTTCGAACTGAAGCACTATCAGGGTCTAAAGCTGAGGCAGATTGGTGAAATGATCGGGAGCACAGAAAACACAACCAAGGATTGCCTCTACCGGGCCACACGGAAATTGAGAGCATTGCTGACAACTTGACTCATTGATGTCGAAACCGTCTTGCCATGCATAGTGGACCGGCAGGACACCTGCTAGCAGTGATCCCGGCATCTCGCTTCGGAAAGGAGCTCCAGGTTGATCAGTCCCAATGTTCCACGCTTCGCACCCGGTGGCCCGGGCATTGAACCGCGGTGGACGCGAGGCACCAAGGTAGCGGTCGGAACGGCATATTCAACTTCCAGTCACGTGTGGTACACCCTCGATTACGGGTGTGTGACCGAGGTGTATTATCCAACCATCGATTCACCACAAATCCGTGACCTGCAATTCCTGGTAACCGACGGCGAGAATTTTTTTCACGACGAGCGCAGGAACTTTGTGGGAAATATCGATTGCATTTCGGAAGCGGCGCTCGGGTTTGACGCTACGAACCGGGAGAAGGAGGGCCGTTACAGCATCCACAAGACGATCCTTGGCGACCCGCATCAGAACTGCCTTCTCGTGCAAACCCACCTGCAAGCTCCTCCGGAGTTATTGCAAAAATTGCGGATGTACGTGCTGTGCGCGCCGCACCTGGAGATCGGGGGCTGGCACAACAATGGAGAGGTGCTTCGGCTGGAAGGTCAGACAGTTCTAACCGCCTACAAAGGCAATACCTGGCTGGCGATCGGAGCCACAGTTCCGTTTACGGATTGTTCTTGCGGTTACGTTGGGGTAAATGACGGCTGGACGGACCTGGCGGACAATTATCGCCTCGATTGGCAATACGATGCCGCCCTTGACGGCAATATCGCTTTGACTGGTGGCCTGGATCTTTCCAAGGCCAGCAAATTCACAGTTGCTGTGGCGTTCGGCACGACCAGGCACAACGCACTCAGCACACTAGCGCAGTCGTTGAGTATTCCGTTCGAGCAGACGCGCGAGGCTTTCATCCGGCAATGGGAGCGGACATCCAAACGGTTTGCGCTACCGGCCGGATCGAACAATTCCAAGCTCTTCGAACGCAGCGTCAATCTCCTTCTCGCGCACGAAGACAAAACGTACCCCGGGGCGATGATTGCCTCGCTCAGCATTCCCTGGGGCGATGAAAAAAGTGATGAAGAGCTTGGCGGCTACCATCTGGTGTGGACACGCGACATGGTGAAGTGCGTGAGCGCGCTGCTGACCGTTGGCGATTTCAGCACGCCGCTACGCGCGCTGATTTATCTCGCCATGTCGCAGCGCGAGGATGGCGGCTTTTATCAGAATTTCTGGATCGACGGGCGGCCCCATTGGCAAGGCGTACAGTTGGACGAGGTCGCATTTCCAATTCTTCTGGCATGGCGGCTATGGAAACTTGGCGCGCTGGGAAACTTCGACCCTTACGTCATGGTTCGCCGCGCCTGTGGGTTCCTCATCCGGGAAGGTCCGGTCACCGCGCAGGAACGGTGGGAAGAAGCGAGCGGCTATTCGCCATCAACGCTGGCGGTCCACATTGCGGCACTGATATGCGCGGCCGAATTCTTTACTGACCGAGGCGACGAAAGCACAGCGGAATTTGTCCGGGAATATGCTGATTTCCTCGAATCACATGTGGAACGTTGGACAGTCACGACGCAAGGGACTCTGGTCCCCGGGCTGACCCGGCACTACATCCGCATTAACCCAGGCGACATCGATCACTGTGCGGATGAGGATCCAAATTGTGGAACTGTGGTCCTGGCCAATCAGCGCCCCGGTGATCGCGTTGAATTTCCTGCCAACGCAATCGTTGATACCGGTTTTCTCGAACTGGTTCGTTATGGAATTCGTAGCGCGGACGACCCACTCATCCAGGACTCGCTTCTCGTCGTAGACGCTGTGCTCAAGGTCGATTTAATTAAATTCCTCCGGGAATAAATTGGTTGAATTTGAGGTTCTGGCGGCTCTGTCCCGAAGAACAGAACCGCAAGCCGGCACAATCTAGAAGCGGTAGGCAACTCCCACCGACGGCTCGTATGCGAAACTGTACGTGTTCGTATGGAATATGGCCGTACCGAAGTCGGGCGTTTTATAGCCCACATCCCGGAATTCGACTCTTAGATACAGCCGCTGTAACGCAGGCACATCGGCCCCGCCGCCATACACAAACATGGGTTTGGCTTGCATGGACAGGCCGGTTGAAGATCCGCCATAAACCGAATTGGTAAACGTCGTCGCGCCGCCATAATTCCCCGGACTGAACAGGACGAGTCCTCCTCCTCCCTCGAGGAAGGGCCGGATGCGGTTCCACCTCGACAAGCTGTAGACGTAACTGCCACTGATCTCCGAAAAGTAGGCGGGAATTGAAGAAACGGCGCCGCCGAACGAGTATTTCTGCGAGTTCCGGCTGAGGGCGTAGCGGCCTTCCAGGGCACTCGACGAACTCAGATGGAAACGGTATCCCGCCGCAGCCCCTCCGGCTTGAGTCGCCTGTTCGCCGATCCCATTACTGCTCGGCTGATTTGAGAACACTGCGAACCCGGTGATAAAAACATCTGCGCGTCCGCCGTATCCGTCGTAGCTGGACCTTGATTGGGCGCCAGGAGGTTCCTGCGGCCCTCCTGAATTCTGAGCGAAGGCTGTTGCCGTTAATGTCGTGACCAGGAAAAACACCGAAAATAGTTGTCTCATCGTTGCTCCTTTCACTGATCAAGACTCGTAGGGCTCTCGTTAAATTCCTGCGGGAATAAATTAGTGGAATCTAGGGTTCTGCGAACTTAGTAAGCTTGACGTGCTTCCATGATCTGCCTCCAGGGATCGGCTCCGCCCTAGAGAGGGCGCACATGGGTGATGCCGTAGTTTCTCAAGATCAGCGCCGCACGAGCACTCGAGGCTTCGTTGGGTCAGGTAATCGTCCGCGCCAAGCTCCAGCAACAGCACTTTGTCGGTCACGTCGGTTTTTGCGCTCAAGACAATTACTGGCAGAGCTGGAGCCTTCTTCCTGATCTCTCGGCATACCTCACCACCGTTGGGCATCCACGGCTGGGCGTCCACGGCCGGTCCCTTCACCGGCGCGCTGGTCGATCAGATTCTTCAATCCCGCCCGCACCCGGAACAAGGTTTCCGCAGTTGCCTGGGTATCCTGCGTTTGGGAAAAGCCTACAGCTCACCGCCCTCTATACCCGCGCTCCGCGTCTGCTTCGCGATCTGGCCGTCGCCAGGGTCGACGGCACTTCGCCAAACTTCTGGACCGCATCGCCCGCATCGACGTCCTGATTGCTGGCGATTGGGCGGTGGCTCCCTTGGCCGACACGGAACGCCGCGACCTCCTGGAAATCTGCGACGACCGTTACGCCACCCGCTCCACTATCCTGGCCGTTTGCAACACTTCCGCTTTAACTGATTACATCAGATCAAAGCGGTCGAGGTTCATTACTCTGTTCCAGGCACTCACAAAGTCGCGAACAAACTTTTCCTTTCCATCCTCAGCAGCATAGACCTCGGCAATGGCGCGGAGTTCAGAGTGCGAACCAAAGACCAGGTCCACCGGTGTTGCCGCCCATTTGACCTGGGCACTTTTGCGATCGAGGCCTTCATAGATACCTTCGGACGTCGTTGACTTTTGCCAGTTCGTCCCCATATCGAGAAGGTTCACGAAAAAGTCGTTGCTCAGAGTTCCCGGCCTCTTCGTAAACACTCCATGCTGAGATCCTTCTGCATTCGCGTTTAGAACTCTCATTCCGCCGACGAGCACCGTCATTTCCGGCACGCTTAGCGTCAGCATGTTGGCTCGCTCAACCAGCATCTCCAGCGGCGGCAGATTATTGCCGGGACCGTAGTAGTTGCGGAAACCGTCCGCCTTAGGCTCAAGCACAGCAAACGAACTGACGTCGGTCTGCTCTGGACTGGCATCCATGCGTCCAGGCCTGAAAGGAACTTTGACGGTATAGCCTGCGGACTTCGCGGCTTGTTCAACGGCGGCGGCTCCGCCCAGGACGATCAAGTCGGCAAGGGAGATCTTCACGCCATTCTTTTGAGTCTTGTTGAGATCGGTCTGAATGGCTTCCAACTTCCGAAGAACTTTTTCCAACTCTGCAGGATTGTTAACCGCCCAATCCTTTTCGGGCAAAAGGCGAATACGGGCTCCGTTGGCTCCGCCTCGTTTATCGGTACCTCGGAAGGAAGCAGCCGATGCCCAGGCCGTTCGAACCAGTTCCGATACGGTCAGTCCTGAACTCAGAATCTTTTTCTTCAGGGCTTCGATTTCAGCATCCCCGACAAGTTTGTGATTCACGGGGGGAATCGGGTCCTGCCAAATCAGAGCCCCTTTGGGAACCTCACTGCCCAGGTAGCGTGCGCCCGGCCCCATATCCCGATGGGTTAACTTGAACCAGGCTTTCGCGAAGGCAACCTCGAATTCCTGAGGGTTATCCAGGAATCGTCTAGAGATCTTTTGATATTCGGGATCAAACTTCAGAGCGAGGTCCGTCGTAAACATGATGGGAGCATGACGTATCGCAGCATCATGCGCGTCAGGCACTGTGCCCTCAGCGGCGCCGTCCTTCGGAGTCCATTGTGTCGCGCCTGCCGGGCTCTTGGTTTTAACCCAATCAAGTTTGAAAAGATTCGACAGGTACTGCATTGAAAAATGAGTTGGAGTTGCGGTCCAGGCGCCCTCTAATCCGCTTGTGATCGTGTCTTTACCATTTCCAGAACCACAAGTGTTTTTCCAACCGAGCCCCTGCTGTTCAATAGGTGCGCCGGCGGGAGCGGCTCCCACGCACGTGGACGGGTCCGCGGCGCCATGAGCTTTACCAAACGAGTGACCACCCGCAATCAGAGCCACCGTTTCTTCATCATTCATCGCCATTCGTCCAAATGCCTCTCGGATATCTTTAGCTGCCAGGAGCGGATCCGGATTTCCGTTGGGTCCTTCAGGGTTCACATAAATGAGTCCCATTTGAACCGCAGCCATCGGATTTTCGAGATTCCCATCTTTATGTCTCTCGTCCGCCAGCCATTTCTTTTCGGGCCCCCAATAAACCAAGTCGGGTTCCCATTGGTCCTGACGGCCGCCGGCGTAAGCAAAAGTTTTAAAACCCATCGACTCCAGAGCCACATTGCCCGTCAGCACCATCAGGTCGGCCCAGGAGATGCTCTTGCCATACTTCTGTTTGACGGGCCACAGCAGGCGCCGAGCCTTGTCGAGATTCGCATTGTCTGGCCAGCTATTGAGGGGCTCAAACCGCTGCTGACCGCCACCCGCGCCGCCCCTACCGTCCGCAATACGGTAGGTTCCCGCGCTGTGCCAGGCCATCCGAATGAAAAATGGCGCGTAGGTACCGTAATCCGCAGGCCACCAATCTTGTGAGCTTGTCAAAACTGCCGCGATATCCTTCTTGACGGCGTTCAGATCGAGTTTTTTAAACTCCTTGGCATATTGAAAATCTTTTCCCATGGGATCCGATTCACTGGAATGCTGCCGAAGCGGAGACAGATCCAGTCTTTCAGGCCACCAGAATTGATTGGAGACGGTCTGTCTGTTCGCGACATCCTTCTCTGTTCCCTGGGACTGTGAATACCCGAGCTGTGCAAATACGGTTAATGCCGCTAGCGCGACAAGTTTGAGTTTTGTTCGTAACACAATGGCTCTCCTTTCCTGTGGCTACCGATCGACTCTCTCTGAACTATTTTTAGCGGGATGAATGGAAAAGTAAAATCGATAGTTTCAATCAATGATTGATGTAAACTATCGAAATCGAGGAGGTGTCGTGCCCAGTCTGGTTCAGTTGGAGTACATCGTTGCCGTAGCAGACCTCAAACACTTTGGTAAGGCAGCCGAAGCGTGTCATATTTCTCAGCCCACCTTAAGTCAGCAGATTCGAAAAGTTGAGGACGACCTGGACATCGTCATTTTCGATCGAGCCAAAAAACCAATCATGCTTACACAAGAGGGCGAAGCCATACTGCATCAGGCGCGTCTGATCCTCAGAGAGCACAAACGCTTGAAGGAGCTCGCGCGGCAGACGTCGGACGAAATCTCCGGTGAGTTTCGTCTCGGTGTGATTCCGACGGTCGCCAACACTCTCGTGCCGCACTTCGTGGAACGCTTCGCTGAACAATACCCAAAAGTCACGTTGCTGATTGATGAGCTGAAAACGAGTTCGATCTTGCAAGAACTAAGCGAAGATCGGCTGGATGCCGGCTTGATGGCAACGCCACTTTCCGTTGCAGGTCTGGTTGAAGAGCCCCTATACTATGAGACTTTCAATGTCTATGCATGTTCGGGTCACCGGTTATTGAAGGGGAGAACCTGCCGAATTGATGATTTAGATACATCGGATATGTGGCTTTTGCAGGATGGTCATTGTTTTAAAGATCAGGTGATGCAACTTTTGTCGCTTCAATCCAAACGCGCAAAGTTGTTACCGAACGTCCACTTTCAGGGCGGAAATCTGGATACCCTTCTCCGACTCGTCAGGCACGGAACAGGCTATACACTCCTGCCTGGATTTATGATCGATCAAATGCCGACCGCCGAAATCAAGTCCCACGTGAGGGAATTTCAAAGGCCCTTTCCGGCTCGCGAGATTAGCTTGGTCAGTCGAAGAGCTCATTGGCGAAGAAAAACGGTTATCGCCTTGAGGGATTCCGTACTCGAACATTTACCGACATCTTTGTATAGGATGCGGTGTTCAGATCTAAGAGTCTTGGATGTCTGTTTGAGCTAAAGGTATTCAAAATGGCGGTCCGAAAGTAAAATCGTTGGTCATGCGACGGAGCTCGTTCGCATCCACATTATTGATATCAATCGCGCTGGCTTGAACGCCGGGAGCCGTCTCAAAGCGGCGGACGGGTTTCGTGCCGGGCGGCCGGAACTGCCTGAAGTGGTCCCGCACGATGGAGTAGCCCCCCTTAAAGCCGAGCCTGGCCAGTTCCTGATGCAGCCGGACCGCCGTGATGTCGGGAAAGCGGGCCAGAAGCGCAGTGATTTCGTCGCGAAACGGATCGAGCATGCTTTTCGCCTGGCGTTCGTGTTTCGGCAGCGTGCCCGCCCGCTCCTGCTGATGTTCGTCAATGCGCGGCGGTCGGAAAGCGTGTTGACTTCGCCGGTGAACTGCTCGGCCCGGAATATCGTAATAAGCGTTTCACGACCGGACCCGGGACGCACGGCCTCCAGTTCACCCGCAAGGACAACAAAAAACGGAATGGCCTTGTCCCCCTGCTCAACCAGGATCTCACCCTTTCGAACATTACGCCGTTGGCCGTGAGTTGCGATGCGGCGGATCTGAGCCGCCGTAAGCGTTGGGAATATCTGCTCAGGCCGAGAACTGGTCAGCGGTAGTGGTGTTATGGGCTCGTCCATAAGGCAGAATTACACACCCCCTTTATTCTCACCTTGAAAGAAAGCGAGCGGTTCAGCATTTCCTTTTTCCTAAGCGACACCCGATGATGTCGCTTGAGCCTTGATCAGCGGCACATCCACCAAATGCTCGCTCACAAACCACACCTGAAGTTCGTTCGTGCGCAGCACATCGCTGACAAGAAGATCATTCGTGCCGTCATCACCCATCTCTGATGCCCGCCGAGCCAGCTTGCGCGTTTGACGAATAACGATCTGGTGCGCGTCCAGTAAGCGTGAGAGTTGGACTGAAACGGTTTCCCGGCCGCGCTGGGGACGCTCGATCTGGGTCGTCTCCGCCACATCAGCCGCCATCGCTATACTGACGCCACCGAGAAGCTGAATGCGCTCCGCGATGGAGTCCACTAACTCGACCTGCTCGTCGTAGTGCTTATCGAACAGAAGATGCAATTTGTAGAAAGTCGGACCGGCGACCTGCCAGTGGAATTTCTTGTACAGGTCGCGCAGTGTCATCGTGTCGGCAAGGACTTGATTGAGCTGTGCGGTCATTTCCAACCGTACCGGCTCCTCCAATTCAAGCGGCAGTAGATGGTTTACGGTTCCGTATGCCTGAATCTGAGCAGCACGTTGGTGACGCTCGATGCATCGATCTCCCGAACTCAGCCATGTCGGGATGGCCTATCGCATCATTTATAGCTGCAAGTACTTGATCAAACGGCTTGGAGGAGATCAGGGTGAATCGCTCCAGCTCGACTCTCCTTATCATCTAACCTCTCCTTCTCTTAGAAACTCGGCGCCAAACATCGGCCACTCTTTCATGACTTAACTGCGCGTGCGGAACTCCAGAGCGCCCACCCAGGATTGACCCGGTTCGGATAGAGCTCCAGCATCTTGTCGTACAGCTCCTGAGCGGTTGTCGTCGTTCCCGCTAGGCGGTCGAAATCGCGGATGTACTGCCGGGTCTGTTCGATGATCCTGGGATTGTCGTCGTTTTCAGGTCGCTTATGTGTTGCGACAACTGCGCGTGGGTGGAGCGACTCAATTTTGTCGAGCGCAGAGATCCACTCCCGTCGTGTCTGGACATTTGACTCGGCGAGATAGAGGTGGACATCGTTGTAGGCGGCGTCGCCGGCAACCACCAGTCCGATAGAAGGGACATTCAGACAGGTCGTGTAATCAGTATCGGTATGACCAAGTTCCACAGCGATTAAT
>WNGJ01003023.1_pt1 | contig 17191 bp, 15 predicted proteins | sample 5400611 | NCBI WGS metagenome assembly WNGJ01 (sample SAMN13153375, study PRJNA577476) | soil metagenome | isolation source: 40 cm soil or saprolite under Garry oak tree replicate 1 | place: USA:California | collected 2016-06-15 | reverse complement strand
GCGCTATGAACGCAAGAAGCCTGAGCATTGGCAGGCACCTCCTTTGGAATGGGATCTGGACTTTCACCAGATTCTGGCCCTGGTCGTGTGAGTCATGATTGCACCTTCTCCTTATTTGAACCGTATTGGGGGACACCCCACACCCCGCCAAGGGGCGGCAGCCCCTTGGAACCCTGCTTTATTGGTAGGGTTTCAGGCTCCAACTGCCACTCCGGCAGCTCTTGACTGCAGGTAGGCGTAGATGAACGGATCGACATCACCGTTCAGGTATCCCTCGGTATCGCTTGTCTCATAGTTCGTACGGTGATCCTTCACGATGTTATATGGGTGTATCGTCACCGTGCGAATTTGTGTCCCAAAGTCTGCCTGCACGTTCTCACCTTTGAGCCTGGCTCTCTCCTCTTCCTGCCTTTTCAACTCACGTTCATACAAGCGGGCTCTGAGCAATTTCATCGCGACCTCGCGGTTCTGATTTTGCGAACGTTCATTCTGGCATGTCACTACGATGCCCGTAGGGATGTGACGGATGCGTACCGCAGAGTCGGTCTTGTTCACATGCTGCCCACCGGCCCCAGTGGAACGGTAGGTATCCACCTCAATGTCTTCGGGCCGGATCGTGATCTCAATCGTATCCTCTATATCGGGTAGAATCTCGACCTTCGCGAACGAGGTATGGCGGCGATGTGCGGCGTCGAAAGGCGACAGGCGAATCAGGCGATGCGTGCCGATCTCCGAGCGTAATAGGCCATAGGCATAACGTCCCGCAATTTCGACGGTCACACTCTTGAGGCCCGCCTCTTCACCCTCATTGTATTCATACACTTCGGTGCGGAAATTGTGGTGCTCGGCCCAGCGCAAGTACATACGCAACAGCATCTCTGCCCAATCTTGCGCATCGACGCCGCCGCTGCCCGCGTGAATACTCATAATGGCGTCGCGTTGGTCGTGTTCGCCATTAAACATCAGGACGAATTGCAGCTTCTCGACCTCTTGCTCAATTGCCGCCAGTGATTGCGCTATTTCTTCCTGCATTCCTTCATCCGGCTCCTCCTCTAACAATCCGGCTAATCCATGCAGGTCCTCAAGTTGCGCGGCGATGCCTTCCCAAGTGGAAACTTCTTCGCGCAGGGCATTCAGCTGTTGCATTTGTGTCTGCGCCTTGCGGTTATCAGCCCAAAAATCTTCGGCCAGGCTTTCTTCTTCAAGCTCGGCTATCTGTTTGTTCTTTTGCGCCAGGTCAAAGACGCACCATAGTTTCATGGACACGCCCTTGCAGGCGTTCGATCTGGTTTGTTAGTTCACTCATATGCTGCATTGTAACATGTTTTGGCCTTGTCTGCACGCTCTTATTGAGAGCGAGGAATGCTACTCACAAGTGGTGGGAGTGCCGCCAGGCCAACTAAAGGTGCGTCTGCTGAAGTTGTAGAGTTGTGTGTTACTAAGAACAGCACCATGGCACCAAGTATAAGGAGCAGGCCAAACAGGATGAGGAGCAGTCCAATTAGTCGCCCTCTCGCCCTGACCTTCGCGGCTTCAGCAGACGGGGCTCCATAAGTACTGGAAGGAGTTTGATAGTAAGGGGCTCCCGGCGCCGCGTAACCAGGATACGATGGATTCTGGTGTGGATAATTTCCTGCGCCCTGCGGCGTATAGCCGGGGTATGCTGTTCCGGCAGGAGTCTGACCAGGCATACCATAGGTTTGCGAACCCATCATAGTCGTAGCCTGGTTAGCCATTTGTGCATCAGGAGCATATGTATTTCCATCCGGGCCCAAAATGAGAGGCTGCTTTGGTGCGGCTGTACCCTGCACATTAGGCTGAGTCTGATCTTGCGTATAGATTGTGTTGGAAGCAATCGTTGGGCTGTCTGCTTGAGATTCTTCCATAGCCAGGTCGGGGTCTGTAGGCGTGCCGCAGCGCGGGCAGACTGTATCCCCTGCTGATAACTGCAGACCACATTTACCGCAGAAAACCAAGGCAAACTCCTTTCAGGCGTCGGATCAATTGGCAGGGTGACTATCCTGCTCTCTGTAATATACACCCTGCCGGTCAAATTTGGAAGCATTGTTCGATGATAGGCAGGGCGATTTAAAAGTCCTCTTCTTCCCCACCCCACCCCTGGAAAGGGGAAAAGGTGGTCCCTGGAAGCCTCCCAGGCTTCCTTGCCCCACACCCCGCCAAGGGGCGGCAGCCCCTTGGATCCCTGCACCGCTTCGCGTTCCTGCAAATCACCTGGAGTGATGCAAACCATTAATAGGCCAAGGGTATGGAGTTCCCTGGGACCTTAGAGATTCATTGTGAATCGCTTTGGATTGTTTGGATCAATCAGTATCGGCACCAGGTCCCCTTTGGCATAATCTGGATGGGAGTTCATGATCCATGTCCAAAAGGTATAGGCTTTCCCTGTCCTGGGATTTGTCCATTTGGCAGTGATGTAATAGTTGTCACGTGAAAAGCCAGCCTGGGTTTTGCCCGTTTCATGCCGGATCGATGTTATCGTGGCAACGATTCGTCTACCGTGATGTTTCAGCCACTCGATCTTTTGGATCTGATAGGCAATGAACGCAATAATGAGCGCCAAAGTTCCTATAACGAGTAGCATATCAAGTAGTAAAGTCCTGTCCATGGGAACTTCTCCTTTCAAAAAGTTTAAGGAGATAAGCAATGTATAACCTTCTAAACTCATTTTAACCGCTTGTATTATATGCTATAAGCGGCTAACCTGTCAAGGCTATTTTGATAGTTATACAGAGCTGTTGCAAAATCTCTTTTGCCGCCTGCGGCGGGAAGGAGGGATGAAGCGAGGACACCTCGCGCTCCGGCAAAGGGCTTCGCCCTCTGCACTCCCATAAGCACGTGTCGTCTTCCCGATCTTGCAACAGCCCGGGTGGTTATAGGGGATTGTTGCATGTTAGAGGGGGATGCAAAGCTTTTTAAGTAAGCAAGAGGGGGAACTGTGTTGTTCTTTATAATATATGTGAGGCGCGCTCAAAACGTGATACAATCTGATCAATGGAAAGGAGAAGCGACGTTTCTTTCCCTTGCGTCAACGGATGCAAGGGGTCCGGGACTTCACGTCGCACCAGCAACTAGCATGAACAATACTGCAGAACCGATTCCCGAAATCACAGAAGAAGCACTTCGCATACTTGAGGCAGCCAACGCGGAGGGCATCTCCCTACGATTACTTGGCGGACTGGCCGTCTATCTCCAAAGTCCTAGCGCTAAGACAGATGAGCGATTGAAGCGTTCATACAAGGATTTTGATTTCGCAACCCTTTCTAAGTTTAGCACAAAAACCAGGGCGTTGTTTGCAAATCTGGGATACTCGGGAAACAAAACGTTTAACGCGCTACATGGGCATCAACGCTTACTCCTTTGGGATGAGCAAAATAAACGCCAGGTCGATATCTTCATTGACCGCTTTCAGATGTGCCATAACATCGATTTCCGGCCTCGCTTGCAAATAGATCAGCGCACCTTAGCGCTGGCTGATATCCTGCTCACGAAATTGCAGATTGTTGAAATCAACGAGAAAGACCTCCTGGATGTGATAGCGCTTTTTGTTGACTATACTATCGGGGATGATGATCGAAGTATTAATGCTGCGTACATTGCTAAATTAATGTCGAATGACTGGGGATTTAATAAGACGCTCGATTTGAATCTGGAAAAGGTGAAGGCGTTTGCTATAGAACGTAACTTTCCTGCGTATGTTGCTGAACGTATTGATGCTCTAATAGCTCGCATACAAGCACAACCAAAATCTATGGGGTGGAAGACGCGTGCGATGGTTGGCGAGCGTGTGCGCTGGTACGAACTGCCAGAGGAACCCCGCTGACCCCCCAGTAATCGAAACTGGTGAACTATAACCAATGTGATAACCTGACCCACCAGGGCTGGTTGCTTGATCGTGTGCAAAATAACTACAAAACAGAACGATAGTAGCAAGCCTCAAGCATTGTTTTTTCCCCATAGCTCTTGTATACTTCTGTAATAACTTCACAGGTGTTTGATGGGCATGTTTCGTTCATTGGCCCCTACAAGAGGAGAAAGTATGGCAAAATATCTTCGCTGCTATATGTGCTCCGATTTGCATGCTGCAAATCGTACCTACCGTAAACTCCTCAATGCCATCAAGATGAATGTGTACGAGGCGCAGGTTGTACTGATCGCGGGCGATCTGACGGGCAAGGCGATCGTTCCCATCATAGCGCGGAACAATGGACGCTATGCTGCAACGTTCCTGGATCAAGACTACCTGGTTGAAACCGGGACTGAACTGCAAAACCTGGAAAATAGTATTTCCGATATCGGCTATTACCCACATGTAACCGACCAGGATGAAGTTGAAGCGCTCAAGGCGGATGAGACGAAGATGAAAGAATTGTTTCGCCAGAAAATGATCCAGCGTGTGGGCGATTGGGTCTCCTTAGCTGAAGAGCGTATTGGCAAGAGTGGAGTTCAATTCTACATGATGCCTGGTAACGACGATGATCGTGGTGTTGATGCCATGATCGAGCAGTCAGGCTACGTGGTCAACCCGGTCGGTAAAACAATCCAGCTCAATGAGTTTCACGAGATGATTAGCTTCGATTATGCCAATCCGACTCCGTGGCATACTCCGCGTGAATGGAGTGAAAAAGAGTATTACGAGCACGTAAAGGCGAGCGCAAGTACGCTAAAAAATGTAAGTAACGCTGTGTTTATGATTCATGTTCCCCCCTACGACAGTGGTATAGATACTGCCCCAGAACTTGACAAGACATTGCGGCCGAGAGTGACAATGGGCGATGTCCTGCGGGTTCCGGTGGGAAGTACAGGTGTGCGGCGTGCGCTCCAGGAACTTCAGCCGCTGGTTAGTGTACACGGTCATGTACACGAGGCTGGTGGACAGGGCAAAATTGGCCGTACAACCTGTTTCAATGCTGGAAGCGAGGCTAACCAGGGTATCCTGCGCGGCTTTGTTTTTGATCTTGGTAAGGACAAACTGGAACGGGCTTTCCGTGTCCAGGGGTAGTTATGGGTGCATCTTTCATTGCGCCTACGCTCTCATTTTATCCATTTCTGGCACAATGAACTGCGCCCTGCATGAAAGGGGTTCACTCTCATGGCAAAATCTGCTACGCCAAGCGGACTATTTGTCAGGCAGGCGTCGGGGTTGGTGCGTGATGTCAGTATGACTAACGCGCTCTTCTTCAACATCGCCGCCTTCGTAGGCACAGCAGTTGGCTGGGCTATTGCTTTCTACGCGCTCTACCCGGAGTGGCAGGCATTGGGTATCTCGGCATATGCCTATATAGCAGTTCTAACGGGTGTCGCCTGTTACTTTCTGGGTATGATTTTCGCCAGTCTCACAACCGCCATGCCGCGCAGCGGCGGTGACTATGTCTTCACTTCACGTATCATCAGTCCATTCTGGGGTTGGATCGAGAGCTGGACACTTGTCGGGTCCGCGCTTACGATCATCGGATTTGAAATCATCGTCGCTTCACACAACCTGCAATTGATAGGCATCTTGCTCGGTGTTGTCTTTCCGAGTAGCGTCTTTGGCAATGCTCAGAACTGGCTGCAGGATAATCCCAGCAGAATTCTTGTTGGTATCATCATTATGCTGGTGATAGCCGGCATTTCCATCTTGAAGACGCGTACCTTCCACAAGGTTGTGACGGGTCTCACCATCTTCGCTATTATCTCGGTCGTCATCAACTTCATCGGGGCCTTCACGGTAGACTCAAACTCGATGAATAACGCTTTGCCCGCTCTGGGTACTTCGTCCAAGGCAATTATGGATGCAGCTGCCAAGGCAGGTTTTTCACTCGGAAGCCCTGACTTCTCTTTGCTGGGATTGGTTGGCCTGGCAGGCCTGGCCAGTGTGGTGCTCTTCCAGTACATTGGCTTCCAGTTCTCCTCGTACATTGCCGGTGAGGTGAAGGGTAATGTCAGGCGCGCAGTCTTTTTTGCGGTAATCGGGGCGCTGGTCTTCGCCGTGTTGATGAACTCGGTCTACATGGATGTACAGGGCAATCACTATGGCTTTACCCTGGTCAATGCCTGGGGTTATCTTTACTGGAATGGTGCTGGCGCTCCACTCAATGGTCAGCCGCCATTTACCCCGGTGATGGCAACGGCCGTTCATCCTCAAGTGTGGCCGCTGTGGCTGATTGTGGCGTTGGGCAACATCACGTTGAACGTCTTACTCTGCCCCGTATATGCAATCTTCCTCTCGCGTATCGTACTGGCCTGGGCGCTTGACCGGCAGGTACCGGAATGGTTCAGTGTAGTGAACGAGCGCACGAATGCGCCGCTGCGCGTGATTATTATCGCGGTTTTGCTGGGGGCGGTATTCTACGTGCTGACGTTCTTTAATGTATCTCTGGCAAGTACGACTTTCTTTGGCATTTTACTGGCGGGCCTCACCTGGATCATGCCGGGATTAAATGCTATATTGATACCGTATCGTCGCCCGGACCTCTTCCAACTCACTAACAACACCGGCAAGTTCCTGGGTCTGCCGCGCCTGGTCTGGTACGGGATCATCTGGCTGATCTTCATTGTACCGGTGTACGCCGCCGCGTTCGGCTACCCGGTCTATAAGGGGTTAGTGAGCAGTGGCACGGCCTACCTATCGTTATCCAACTCCAGTGGCGTTGGCGTTGCTCTCATCCTTATCCTGGTTGGCATAATCATCTACTTCGTGATGCGTGCTGTGAACGTCAGCCGTGGCATCAATGTGAAGATGATTTACCAGGAGTTGCCGCCTGATTAATCGGGTTGGACCGGATTAGTTTGGTAAAGGTCATCCCCTGGAAAGGGATGGAGTTCGTGACAGCAGCTTGATCTACGTCTTACCCGGTGGGCTGGTTGAAGTTATTGGGTTTACCCCAACCCTGCTTACAGTCCCCTTGGGGACTATATTTCTCCTGGCCTTTACCGCTTTGATGGGTACGGGAGCTGTCTCCAGTTCACCGTTTGAGATCGATGCAGCGTGCAGGGCGACTCTGATAACGTCATCCATGCGTTCGACCGGCACAAAGCGCAGTGCGTTGATAACTTCACGCGGCACGTCGTCCAGGTCTTTCAAATTGCGTTTGGGCAGAATGAAGGTCTTAATGCCTGCGCGGTGTGCGGCCAGTACCTTTTCTTTGACACCGCCAATTGGTAAGACGCGGCCACGCAGGGTAATTTCTCCGGTCATAGCCACATCACGGTGGGCAGCTCGTTTCGTCAGTGCCGAAATCAATGCAGTTGCCATCGTGATGCCTGCTGACGGCCCATCCTTGGGAATTGACCCCGCGGGTAAATGGAGATGAATATCGTACTTCTCATAGAAACGGCTCTCAACTCCCAGTTGTCCTGCACGCGAGCGTGTATAAGAGAGAGCTGCCTGGGCTGACTCTTTCATTACGTCGCCAAGTTGCCCGGTAAGTGTTAAATTGCCACGGCCCTCCATGAGCGTGGCTTCGACGGTCATCAGATCGCCGCCCGCACTCGTCCATGCGACTCCTGTCGCAATTCCCGGTTCATCTTTTTCCTCGGCCTGCCCATAGTAGTATTTTTGTGAACCCAGGTATTCTGCAATCTTCTCCGCCGTCACTTTCGTTTTAGTGGTTCGTCCCTCTGCTACTTTGCGGGCTACCTTGCGCATTATCGAGGCAATCTCGCGTTCAAGGTTACGCACCCCTGCTTCCAATGTATATTCGCGAATGATCCGCTGTAACGCTGTGTCGTCAAACTCCACGCGTGATGGCTTGAGGCCATGTTCCTGCATCTGTTTGGGAATGAGGAACTGGCGGGCGATATGTATTTTTTCTTCTTCCGTGTACCCTGGCAGTTCAATAACCTCTAGCCGATCGCGCAGAGCAGCGGGAACAGGGTGCAAAACATTGGCCGTTGTCAGGAAGATGACCTTTGATAGGTCGTAGGGGACCTCAAGATAATGATCGGAGAAGGCATGATTTTGCTCAGGGTCGAGCACCTCTAACAAAGCCGCGGAGGGATCACCCCGGAAATCAGCCCCGATCTTATCAATTTCGTCCAGTACGAACAGTGGGTTCATGGTGGCTGCTGTTTTCATGGTTTGGATGATGCGGCCTGGCAGTGCTCCAACATAGGTGCGGCGATGCCCACGAATCTCAGCTTCATCGTGTATGCCTCCCAGAGACAGGCGCACGAACTTGCGATTGAGCGCCTCGGCAATCGAACGACCAAGTGAAGTCTTGCCCACGCCTGGAGGTCCTACAAAGCAAAGAATTGGACTGCGCATATTATCCGAGAGTTTGCGCACCGCTATATACTCGAGAATGCGCTCTTTGACCTTCTGCAGACCGTAGTGTTTTTCCTCGAGGATCCTTGCTGCCTCCCCGATATCCAGCCGGTCTACTGTTGCATTATTCCATGGAAGGCTGACCAGCCAATCCAGGTAGGTGCGTATCACTCCACCATCGGGAGCCATAGAGGGTGTTGAATTGAGACGTTCTAGCTCTTTAGATGCCTTGACTTTGACTTCTTCAGACATGCCCAAAGAGAGTATCTTCTCGTGCAGTTCTGCATTTTCGCGTATAGTGGGGTCGTTTTCGCCTAGTTCTCGCTGGATGGCTTTGAGTTGTTCGCGCAAAAAGTATTCCCGCTGGCTTTTATCGACTTCTTGCTGCACCTGGTTATGGATTTGATTTTCTAGCTCTAGAATATTCAGTTCTTTGGTGAGCAGGATACATGTCTTTTGTAGGCGTTCCTCGACATTGAAGGCTTCCAGGATACCCTGGCGCACCACAACGGGTGATTCTAGCGCGGAGGCAATAAAATCTGCCAGCCAACCGGGTTCGTCAATGTTCATGGCAGTGATGAAAGCCTCATCCGATAAAGTGCTGCTGAATTTCACGCATTTTTCGAAAAGCGCCAGGGCTGCCCGCACTAACGCCTCTACCGCAAGGGTGCGCTCTGTTTCTTCCTGCACGATTTCTGCCCGTACACGCATAAAAGGGATTTTTTGCGTGTATTCGAGCAGGCGCAAACGTTGCTGACCGTGAAGAAGGATGCTGGTCGTACCATCTGGCAACTTCAGTACCCGGTCAATTATGCCTTCCACTCCGATGGTGTAAAGATCGTCCGGGCCCAGGTCCTCCAACTCTTCATTTAACTGTGCCACGACGAACAGGGTGCGATCCTTGCTCATTGCATCTTCGATGGTCTTGATTGATTGTTCGCGCTCTACGATTAAAGGTGTGACTACGTTAGGTAATAACACGGTATTGCGGATTGGCAATACCGGCAGTTCCAGCATGTCCTTGTCCGGAAGGTCATTTTCGATTTTTGCGCGCTTCTTTGTAGCTATCCGAGTGGTCTTCTTTGTGACCATACAACCCCTCTTAAGAAAATTGTTGATTCTGATGTTTTATATGTTCTTGAATTATAACGCATTACCAGCCACAAAGGTTAATGTTTTATTCGATGGTAAAGAAAAGTCCTATCGAGAATATCGCTCTAATAGCTTTACCATATAGAATTCATCAGTAGAATAGCGCAAGCAGTCTGCGCTGCTCCTCGGAAAGCACTAATCGACTGGTTTGCTGGACTGGATATATTTCGGCACGCTCCCATAGTGGCCCAATGACACTGCTTCTAGTGCCAATTTGGACGCCGCGCTCATGCAAAGCGGTCAACAGCTCTCGCGCATCAAAGAGGTAGACCGACTCAATGACCCAGGAGTTGACGAGGCTATGGAATGAGTTCGATCCCGCCTTTGGTCCTGTGAACACAAGATAGTAGTCAGGCGGAGGATCCGTCCTCAGACTGAGATCTCCTTCGCGCCTGGTATGCCATTGCACATCGACAGTATGTCCGGCAAGCGGGCCATAGGAAAATTTGTCGTAGATGACTTTTTGCGCCGATTCTGTGTGTGTTATGCCGAAGATAACGGATGCGATGTAATCACCGACCGATGCGATATTTACAGGTTGCCCTATCAGGTTTGCGATATTGCCCTCAACAGTATTCCTGGCCTTGAGTAGTTCAGCGAGGCGGGGCAGATTATTCATACCTTTACTCCTTGCTGGAGAGACACAGTTCCTTAGATCCGTTCCAGGTTAGTGACCGTCCTCTCATTGCGTGTATCGCCGGTATTCAGCGTTGTCTTTGGCTCAAGCAGCAGCACGTGCACCTCTTCTTCGGCAATCGGTAGGTGTTCAACACCCCTAGGGATAATGACGAACTCGCCCTCTTCTAACCAGATATCCCGGTCTCGCAGCTTTATCAGTAATTTTCCCTTTACGACGAGAAACAGCTCATCCTCCGCTTCATGATGATGCCAGACAAATTCTCCTTTGAGTTTTGCCAGTTTAAGATAGGAATCGTTGAGTTCGCCCGCTATTTTAGGGCTCCAGTAATCCTGGAACAGGCTAAATTTCTGGGCGAGGTTCACTTTTTCCATTGTGTGCTCCTTTACTGCTGAGAACTTAAATGATGCCCGAGGCTCTCCAGTCTGCGAATCGTCTCACGGACGTCTTCTTCGGTGATACGTGGGTTGATTGTGCAGAGTCTAAGAACGATACGTCCCTTCAACGATGTTGTGCTAATCATGGCAAACCCATTGGCAATCATTTCGTCTACAATGCGCTGGTTTATTGCATCTAGCTTTGTTGGAGTCCAACCCTCACGCACAAAGCGGAACGTTACAATGCCCATCTGGGCAGCGGTTACAACTTGCCAGGAGGCAGATTTGCGTAAAGTCTCCTCTGCCAGTTCGGCGAGAGCGAATCCCCGCGCTACTGCTGTGCGGAAAGCTTCAATGCCAAAGATTTTAAGAGACATCCATAGTTTAAGCGCTCGGAAACTGCGTGTCAATTGAATGCCATAATCGCAGAAGTTAATCTCCTCTTCCCCCTTAGCTATATCCTTCAAGTACTCGGGCAGTATGTGAAAGGTTTCTTTTAACCAATGAGTTTTACGAACCAGTACGCAGCCGATTTCATAGGGTTGGAACAGCCACTTGTGAGGGTCCAATGAGAGCGAGTCTACATATCCTAGCCCCTCCAGCAGGACACGTCCCTTGTCGCATAAAACGGCTGGGGCTCCATAAGCTCCGTCGGCATGTAACCATAAGCCTTCTTCGTGGCAAAATTCAGCTAATTCTGGCAATGGATCTACTGCACCGGTGTTTGTTGTGCCGGCATTGGCGATAACGCAAAAGGGTGTTTTTTCTGCGGCACGATCTTCAGCTACTGCACGCCGCAGATCGGGCAAGGGCAGGCGATAGGCGTTGTCTGAAAGTAGCTTGCGAAGCTGCGTAGGATTGAAGCCCATCACTTGCAGCCCTCGTTCAATAGATGAGTGTGTTTGATCTGAGCAGTAAACGACAGCGCCTTGCATATTATCCTGTAACCTTATATGGCGCGCGGCTGCCAGTGCTGTCAGGTTGGCTACTGAACCACCGCTCACAAATAATCCGCCCGCCGAATCAGGCAAGCCGCAGAGCTGTCGCAGCCAGTCGATAGTAACGAGCTCGATCTGCGTTGGTCCCGAAGCTTCCAACCATGTTCCCGCAAACACGTTGAAGCCGGATACCAGTGCGTCGGCCATGACGCTGACAAAATTACCAGGGCTGGGAACAAAGGCAAAGAAGCGCGGGTGATCCAGGTGCATGATATTGCTAAAAACATCGTGTTCAATCTGGTCAAGCACCTTTGTCGCGTCTATACCCTGCGCTGGCAATGCTTCTCGTAACTGTTTCTCAAGTGTTGGCCGATCAGACTTACGGGTCACAGGCTGGTCGCGCAGGTGATCGAAATGTTCAACGAGTAAATCAATAACCTGGTAACCCAGAGTTTTCATCTCTTCGCTAGATAATTCCAGGGTACCGTCTGGTTGCATATTGCTCATGGATCAACCTTTCTATGCAAGATTATGTTACAATGCAGTAACTCTAACAGAACTCCACTGGAAGTTAAGCATTAAGAGGCACTAATTGTATGCGAAAAAGAGGCTTAAGCACCTCTATGGGTATTGCATTCACTCTGCTGATCGCTGGGATAACCGTACAAGTGACTGATAACCTGGAACTATTTGGTCGCAATAGCGTTATTCCGCTGATTATCGGCTTGATCATTATTTTCGTTGGTGTCTTGTTCTTTCTCCTTTTGCGCCTGGTAACTAAAAATAGCAAGCTTCCTTAGTTCAACTCTCGTAATGTTCTTCGTAGCTATTCAGATACCCACTTTATGCCGCCTGCGGCGGCGAGTGGGGAAAGGGTAATGAGGCGGGGACACCCCGCACCCCGGCAGGGGGACGCTAGTCCCCCTGCACCCTCTGCTGAATAGTTACTGTTCTTCGATAAAATTGCGCATGATTGGACGACGCTCCGACCGGCGGAGTACTTCTACAAAGCCAACTTCCTTGAAAGCAGAGACGATACCGGTAAAACTTGAGACAGGAGGGATGTTGGTTTGTCCTGGTTCGACCGGATAACCCTCGACAATCTTTGCATCATGCTCTTTGGCATATACTATGGCAGCTCTCAATAGCTTGACCATGAGTCCTTGATATCTATACGGCCTGGCGACAAAAAAGCAGACAACGGACCATACAGGTTCATCGTCAATGCGCTTGAGCGTGCGCGATCGGTCCAAAGATGGAAACGCTTCTCTTGGGGCTACCGAACACCAGGCAAGCGGTTGATCGCCGCTATAAGCCAAAAGTCCGGGAACTTCGCCCGAGTCCACAATGGCTTGCAGAGCCTCTCTGTTCCCCTGGCCCACCTGCTTCCCAAATTCGGATCGTGATATTCTCCACCACATGCACCAGCAGCCGCCGTAAGCGCCGTTTTTTCCGAACAACGTTTCAAGGTCTTGCCGGCGTGCAGGCGTAACAGGATGAAATTCCAAAGCTAGAGGTGTTGCTGATTCCGAAGGCATATCTTGTCTTCCCTCCGATTTTACTTTTGAAGAATCAGTTCAGTTGTCTTGAAATGCAGTTTTGCAATATCCGTCAAAATATCCTTACCGTACTTAGCTACAAGCTCGCGCCCTACCGTCACAATCGCCGGGTCCGGGGCTCCTTTCGGCAGCGTTTTGCCTACTCGCTGCGATAATTGCTCCATTTGCTGTACAAACTTAGCACGGGCGAGTATTGATGCTGCTGCGACCGCGACATCCTGCTCCGCATGAATTCGTTGCACCAGGGTAATCTGCTGACCTTTCTCCCTCAACGCTTTGCGTACATAGGACTCGTCACCAAACTGGTCGACAATAGCGAGATTGGTTGATACTTTCTCCAACATCTTTTCCAGTGTCCAGGCATGCCCCCACCCCAGCAAACGATTCAAATTTTGTACTCTATTGTACAACTCGTTATAGCGTTTCGGCTCAATCGGCACTACCAGGTTAGGACATAGTGTCTTGATTTCCTCGGCCATTACCAGCATGCGGCTATCGGTGAGAAGCTTGCTGTCACGTACCCCCAAAGCGTTCAACTGGGGCTCGGTTTGCTCATCCACGAAGACCGCGGCAATTACCAGGGGGCCAAAATAATCTCCTTTGCCTGACTCATCTAATCCTATTCTTGCCATACCGCTGAAGTTTGTGGCGGATTCTGCTGGGGACGTTTCAACAAATGATGACTGGAAGGTCGCTGGTACTGAGGATTGAGTGTAAGAGGTTTTTCTTGTATCCCACCATGATTTAAGCTCGGTTTGGAGAGCACCAGGTTTGCCTTGAATGAGGGCTTTGCCACTGGAAAAGAAAGCGACGGGGATTCTAGCTATCCCATCGGTGACGGTCAATTGATAGCCGGATTGAATCGCTTTTTCATCAGCGATGCTCCACCCTTTACCATGGACATACTCGCGCAGAGCATCTATGTTTGCTTGAAGTTTAGACTCATTCATTCGTGCCTCTCAGTCGTCAACTGATGTATTTCCAAGTAAGACTATCATAACAAGTATAGCTTAATGCAAAAAGTCATCTTGCTCTTGCAAACCTCTGCTCTGCATGTTATTCTTCTCGTACATATGATCTATGGATCAGAGGGGGATATTTCGTTATGGCGCAGGCAGAAATTGGCGGAGCGCCACAGCAAGGGGTATTACTGCGACGCGCACACGAACTGCTGGAGAGCATTGGGCAACCTGTAGCCGAAGACATGTTGCTACAACATCTATTTGGTGTGACCGAAGGTACAGGTAAGAATGCTATCTGGCAGGCCTTATTGCGCAAGGCCCTGGAAAGCTCCTCACTTTTTGAACAGACTGAGGAACATCAATGGGGGCTGCTGGCATGGCGCAGCACGCATCAGCTGCTTAATGAAATAGAGTTTGTTGTGCTGGATACTGAGACGACTGGACTGCGCCCCGGTCATCACCGTATGATTGAAGTTGCGGGTATTCGCATGCGTGGAGGGGAAGTGGTTGGCTCGTTTCAAAGCCTTGTTAATCCCGGTGTTCGTCTACCGGCATTCATCGTTCAGTTCACCGGCATTACGCAGGAGATGGTTACATCAGCGCCCAAGACACACGAAGTCCTCCCCGACTTTCTGCATTTTGTCGAAGGAGCTATCCTCGTAGGGCATAATGTCGGTTTTGATATTGGCTTTCTCTCATACGAAGCACGATTACTCGGCTATGATTTTCCTATCGATGGCCTGGATACTATTCCCCTGGCGCGCCGCTTTCTGCCTGGCTTGCACCGGTTCAAACTCGATAAGGTGGCCGCCCACCTGAAGATAGCCACGGCAAATCGTCACCGTGCCCTGGGGGATGCCAGAGTGACGGCTGCTATCTTCATGAAGCTTTTGGAATTAGCGCAGCAGCAGAGTATACAGACGCTGGGACACCTGCGCCGCCGTTTGCAGTTGCCTGTTGCGTGGAGTGGCGATATTACGCAAGCCACGACGGCCAGGCAGATTGAGCTATTGCGTGCCGATGGCAAGGTTGCGGCACAAGCGGTCACGCTGCGACCTACGGGTAACCTCTTCTTGAATCCCGCCTGGAAACGAGAATTTCCCTCCAAGCCAGGGGTGTACCTGATGAAAGATGCATACGGGCAGGTAATTTATGTTGGCAAGGCCAAGTGCCTGAAGGACCGGCTGGCCTCTTATTACAATCAGCCCCTGGGCTATACGCGCAAAATGGATGGGCTTTTACAAAATGTCAAAGAGATCGAGACGCGCGTGCTGGGTTCTGAACTTGAGGCCCTGCTGTTGGAATCGCAACTGATAAAAGAACTACAGCCCACGTACAATGTACAGTTGCGTAACTATGAACTCTACCCTTTTATCAAGATCGACATCCAGCACCCTTTTCCGCGTGTCTATGCGACGCGAGAGGTGGCTGCTGATGGCGCGCGCTATTTCGGCCCTTTCCGCAGCAGGCGCATCGTCGATCTCACCATTGAACTGGTACAAAAAGTATTTCCTATTCGCACCTGTACTCGTTCTCTACCGCCGCAGGCTAAACCCTCTGATCCATGCCTGCGCCTGCACTTGAATCGCTGCCCAGGCCCATGCCGGGGGGGTGTCGATCCAGGCGAGTATGGTAAAACAATTGAAGAGGTGTGCGCCTTTCTCGGTGGTGAGCGTGAAGACCTGCTCGACCGCCTGCGCCGGCAGATGCTGGAAGCCTCGCAGCAGTTGAACTTTGAACGCGCTGCCTGGTTGCGCGATACTATTCGCAGCGCCGATGAAGTTTTGATCGGTCAACGCTTGATTAGTGGAGCGGTCGAAGCCAATAATCTGGTTATCGTCTATCCATCTGCCCGCGAGGGATGTAATGAACTCTTTCTCATTCGTCACGGGCGGCTCTTAGAGCAGCGCTGTATCCCACATGAGCCAGAGAAAATGAAGCGCTCTGTAAGCGAACTTTTGAAGCTGGCTGCTTCGCTGGGGGAGCCGCCCAAAATTGTAGGCCAGGCCGAGGTGGACCAGATCAACATTATCAGCCGCTGGATACATCATCACAGCAATGATCGCGCTTTTTTTCCTTTCCAACAAGCCCTTACAGACGAAGATGAGGCACGTCTCTTAATCCAGCGTATCTGGGTGGAAGCGGATGCTGTACGAGATCTCCCTATTGCTAATAGTGCAGGGGAAGAGGATAATACGTTATAATGCTTTTGCACTTTTTCATCATAACATAGAAATTTTCTTAGGAGACAGCGGGCATGTTACTTTCCGATAAGCGTATCGTGGAGGAGTTGAAAAGCGGCAATATCGTTATCGAACCATTTGATGAGCGGCAACTGGGGACCAATTCCTACGATTGCCGCCTGGGCGATTGGTATTTCCAGGGAGACATGAATGTAGATGTCATACACCTGGACAATCCAAATGATATTCGTCGTTATTGGGGTGAGCCGCGCCGTGCCACAGAAGGCAAGATCGCCATTCGTCACGGCACGACGATCTTAGCGCATACGCAGGAGGTCATTGGCGGCCATAATGGCTACCTGGCTAAGATGTATTCACGCAGTACGGTCGCACGATCGGGCCTGTCGGTTTGTCGTTGCGCGGGCGTCGGCGATGTAGGCTATATCAGTCGCTGGACTATGGAAATCAGTAATCACACCCAAACCACCATCTGGGTACCGGTCGGATTCCGCATTTGCCAGCTCACCTTCGAGTATGTAGGTGAAACCTTAAAGGAATACCATGGGAAATATGGCAAAGATAGCTATCAATGGACACCTGAGGATATGCTGCCCAAGCCCTACTTTGACTGGGATTATGAACTGTATCGCACCGACAAGGGGAAATGATTCGTGAGCAAAGGGCGATTGATCTCTTTCGAAGGGCTTGATGGCGCTGGGAAGACTACACAGATGGATTTATTAGAGCGGTGGCTGCAGTCGCACGGTGTGCCATATGTACGTACACGCGAACCAGGCGGAACGCCGCTCGGAGTCGAGATTCGCCGCCTGCTGCTCAATCGGCCTGATCTGGCAATTGTCCCACTGGCAGAAGCTTTTCTATTCCAGGCCGACCGCGCTCAGCATTTTGCAACGCTGGTAATTCCCGCGCTTAGTGAGGGAAAGCTAGTCATCAGCGACCGCTGCTTTGATGCCAGCATCGCCTATCAGGGTTATGCACGTGGCGTGGGAGTTGAGCTTGTTGAGCAACTTTCAATGCTGGCTACACAGGGATATAAGCCAGACCTCACAATTTTACTCGACCTGGATCCCTCCGAAGTGCATAGGAGAACCGATAC
>WNGJ01008757.1_pt1 | contig 17192 bp, 18 predicted proteins | sample 5400611 | NCBI WGS metagenome assembly WNGJ01 (sample SAMN13153375, study PRJNA577476) | soil metagenome | isolation source: 40 cm soil or saprolite under Garry oak tree replicate 1 | place: USA:California | collected 2016-06-15 | reverse complement strand
CCTAGCTAGCCCAGGGCTGCGGATCCTTACTTGTCGACGGCTGATTCAGAATCTCGGGGAAGCTTCGGGGAACGCACGGTTATCAGGAACGATTTCTGGCCTATTGCAGGTCGTCCTCAAGACCAATCTTCCGCCTGCTATGGTTGTCTACGGAATTCCGGAGAATCCCTCCATAGCAGATAAGAATAAAGCCCGAAGACAAAACCCCTAAAGTTTCAGGTCATCAGGCTATGCGTCTCGCCATCCTCCAGCAATCCTACGGCAGGTTCGGCGGAGCAGAGCGGCTATTCTTCTCGCACTACGTTCAACTCAAGAGAATGAAGAAGGATGTTACATTATTTTACACGGGACAAATATACGAAGGATGGGCGGAAAGGCTCAAGGGGCATTCGATTCACTCTATGCCCAGCGGCATTTCGAAGGATTTTCGACAATTCAAGCGTCTGATGAGGTTTCTGTCGGGACTACGAGACTTTGATAGGATCATAATTCACCATCACGTTGAACCAATTCTGGCTTACTACATCTCCAAATTTCTGGGTCCTAAGACCATTTGGTACTCTGGTTCAGTTTTCGAGCTCCCATGGGAGAATATTATCACGGGACTCGACTACCGACGCATTAGTCCCACAGTTGCGAGAACTGCTACAGAGTTTTACGGAGATGTTCTCTCAAGAATTCTGCTCTCCGACCGTCTCTATGGTTTCACTACTGAAGTCTCCAAAGCCCTTGACATAGTCACGGTTCGAGGATACGGCAAGGTGCTAGCAAATAGTTTCTTCCTATCTAGATTTCTCACGAGGGTATACAACCTCAAGGCGAAGCCCAATGTGGTATATCCAGGAGCTGACCCCATGTTCGAGAGATTATCTTCAGTATCTAGTTTGTTAGAAGAGGACTACGTCCTCGCGGTGGGCTCTCTCGTTCCCCTGAAGAACTTTGAAGCGGTGATCCGAGCGGCGGCGGGCATCCATTCTTCAAAAATTGTCCTCATGGGTGAGGGGCAGGACCGAGATAGATTGAGAGATATTGCAAGCAAGCTGGGTGTTTCGATCGAGTTTCGCGGGAATCTTGACCGAGAAGCAGACATCGCTGAGGCATATGCGCACTGCAAGTTTCTCATTCTCCTATCCCTCTACGAGACCTTCGGACTTACGCCGGTAGAGGCTGGCCTATTCTCAAAGCCCTCCATCGTCACGAACCGAGGCGGCCCCCCGGAAACAGTCATCCACGGCGTAACTGGTTACGTAGTCAACCCACTAGACAATACGGACGTGAGCGCGAGGATGAATCAACTGCTTGACAACGACTCCCTCCGACATGGCATGGGAGAGAGCGCGAGGAAAAACGTAGTGGAAAATTTCACTATAACAAAGTCCACTGAGCAGCTGCTTTCAGAGATAGAATGACAGAACCTTTTCCACCTGACGCTCGAAGTGATAGATCACCAAAATTCTGGGAGCAACTTTGGGATTCCGACATAGGAGAATCGGGCTTGCCATCTTCATACTCGCTGTCGTAGGGGTCGGTCTCACTCTAGGGCTTAGTGGGGCAGTCCATCCCGAGACGATCAGAATAGTGGGCGACTCGACTCAACCCCCCGACGAATATGGTGAACTCCTGAATGGCACAACAGTGGGGTACCATGACAACTTTACCGGATGGAGGATCAATCCGAGTCCTTCCGCGAACGCAATAATTGATCAAAATGCATCTCTGCTCAACGTAAGCGGATCCTTCCAAAGCGTCACGATCTCCGCAGCCGTAACCATTTCCAAAAATACGAACATCAACCTGACCGCCTTTCCAATCCTCAGCGTCCAAATCAACGTTACAACTGGGGTTGGCTATGGCTTTCGATTCTTCGCCAAGTACCCCAACCAGACCCAATACAACGTTTGGTGGGAGGGCTCCTCCCTTGATCATAGGCCAGGAATAGGTTACGAAACCATTCGAGTGAACATGATACGACAAGCACAACTTGCAACCGGCCACCCCGTGAGCACCCTGACGAAGATGGAAATCTACGTAGAACTCCCGGCTAATCATCACACAAACTATGATCTCTCTCTTCTAAAACTCGACTTCATCAACGAGACCGTCGTTCCTCTGAGAAACGGTGTGGAATATCGCGCAATCTATCTCGGCCTAAACGCGGCGCCTGAAGAGAATTCCTCTTGGCAACTAAACGGAATCAATTTCGGCATTACCATGAGGGCGACGGCGGGGACAGTCTACGGAATATACCTAGTCAGTTCTTCGTCAATTTACACAGCTGCAAATAGTCAGCGGGTCACATATCAGCCGCTAACACCCTCATTTCAATTTGCGCTATATCCGGATAGACAGGTAGCCTTGTTTCCGGACATTCTGCCACCCGGAAATATATCGATCGTTTTCTCTGTGGTTGTAGGGTCAATCGACAGCATTAGCGTGAGCTACATCGACTTTGTCTTCCTTCCAACTCAGACTTCTACAGGTCTAATTCTTTCAACACAGTCTTTGGGACTGTATTATGACTACTTCATCCTCTTTCTGTTCCTAATTCCGGTGGGGGTCGCGCTTCTCGTATTTCACAGATTCCTTCACCAACCCGCAATTTCCAAATCCGACATCGCCTTCGTACTCGGGATTGGGATCCTCTGTAGATTCGCACTAGCCGCCACGACAGCCCATGTCTCAGACACGATCATCTATCTCACATCTGCAAGAGCATGGTTTCAATACGGAAATCCTTCAGGATCACTCGGACCTACCCTTCCCTCCACATTCTTTCTCTATTGGGTAGGCTACTCCCCATACGCCGTCCTCCAGATGTTGGGGTTCCAAGACTTCGCTTTTCTTGCCCATGCTGCAGGACTCGTTGAATCGATATTCATCAAATTGTTTCCTATTACCTCGGACATTGGAGTGTTCCTTCTACTTCTGCGTTTCAAGAACGATGGTAAGACATTCGTCTGGTCTACTTTCTACATTCTCAATCCGTTATCGATCTTCATCTCTGCTGTCTGGGGGCAGTATGAGGCCGCCTCAATCGCCTTCATTATTCTAGGAATCTACTTGGCGCACAACCAGAAAATTGCCCTGGCAGGAACGGCGTTTGTGGCTTCGGGCATTCTTGAACTGATCGGATTCATTCCGTACTCGCTTCTGTTTCTCACGACGATCTGGGGAAGAAAATTTCGGACCGTTGCGTCCCTCCTTGCTACGCTTGTCCTCGCATTCGTTTACCCTCCTGAAACCAGTCTGCTATACAGATTGTTGCTTGCCTTCGTAGGTTTGACGGGATCGTTAACTTATGCAAGTCCAGGTAGGTACACTCTGATAGGGAGTTTTGGATTCTCGTCCGTCGCCTCTAACTTGCACCTTCTGATAATTTCAGGTACAGCCCTATTGGCGTTCGCATTCTTATCAAATTACAAGAGTAGGCTAAGCTTGGACTCGATAGTTCTCTACACGGGCCTCGCAATTACGGCAATTCTATTGTTTTCAGGCCCAGTCGCACCGTGGCTGTGGCTTGTCCCCCTCGCCATTGTTTACGCCATTCTCAAGAACAAGGATTCGCTGGCTGTTTTCAGTCTCGTGTTCGGAACGGGGCTGACCTTCGCAATGGAGTCTCACCTTACAGGGTCAGCATATTTTCTCTTGGGTAGAGTAGGATACGCAATTCAGCCTGCCATTGAAGCGGTGAGGAATGGCCTACAAATATACACAGTGACGGCGACATTTCTCGCGGTTCTATTACTGTACCTTTTTGTAGCAAGTGGACTGGGCAAGGCAAAACGAACCCTAGTAGTCACGTCCGTATTGATGGTCTGTGTGTATCTCCTGACTTACTTCTGGCTCGGAGTGTACTCCGCTTGAAAGTCGCTCAGATTTGTCGCTCCCTTCAACGCATAGCTGGCACTGAACGATTCGTTCTTGAGACGAGTGCCGAAATGAAGAGGAGAGGAATTGATACTAGGGTCTACACTACTGAGGCGGTTCCAGGGTTGCTTGCGAACTCGTCATTCAAGATCGAAGTGCGGCAACGACCTATTCTCAATCCATCCATCTTTGACCTTTACTCTAGTCTTGCCGTCTCTAAGATGTTGATCGACAAGGCGTCCTCTTGGGCCGACATAGTAATTCTGCATACGGGAACTAGCGTTGCTAATTATGCGTGGAGAAAGCATGACCTACCGTGTGTTCCGTTCTTTCATTATGATCAATACGATGCAACGCTGTTCGGCTTATTACATCATGTAGCGCCGTTCTACACTTATCCACTTAGTGTCTTGGAATCGAAGTGTATTCGAACAGTGCCCCTGGCGTTCGCAAATTCTCATAGTTTGAGTGATAGGATGAGGGAGCGCATCAAAGGAGGAAAATTGATTGTAATTCCCTTGGGAGTGGATGTAAGCCGATTCTTCCCGACTTGGAAGGATGAGGGTTTCATCCTCATGGTGGGTCGATTCCATCCTGCGAACAATTTCGAACTCGGAATAATCGCTGCCTCAAGGACCCCTTACAAGATAGTCGTGGCGGGAATACGGCAGAATCGATTCCTGTGGTACTATCGCTATTTGCAGGATATCGTCGCGCGTTTCCCCGAACTGACCGACCGGATTGAATTCTTGACTCCCAATGATGACGAGTTGATAAGGCTCATTCAGAATTGTTCAGTGTTCCTCTCGCCAAGAAAGTACGATTACTTAGGCCTAGCTGCACTCGAAGCAATGGCCTGCGGCAAGCCGGTGATTGCATATAGGGCCGAGGAGAGGGTCGAGGGATTACAGCCAGTCATAGAAAGTGGCAATCGAATTCGAGACTGGCAGAGCACCCTTGCGACGCTTATGGCCGACATAAACCTCCGGGAGAGACTTGGGAAGCAATCCCACGAGTTCATCGAACAGGGTCATACGATAACAAACACGGTAGACCTAATGATGGATTCCATCAAGGAGTTCCTTTGAATCTCTTCGAGTCTGGCACTTGTTCTCGAGAATCACGCGGGTGAGTGCCCCTGCTCGAAAAGAACATTCGAACGAAGAGTCGGGTCAAGGTCGACTATGATGAAGCAAGTGGGTCATACGATAGAATCCGTTTCGGTACGGAAGGTGGCCGATACGCCGATAGGGCGGAAAAAAACCTTCTCGCTCGTGTTGTCAAAGGTGAGAACGCTCTTGAGATTGGCACGGCGACGGGCAGGTTCGCAATACTACTTGTACAGCGCGGTTACGAATACACGGGCATTGACCTTTCACTCGCTATGCTTCGAGTGACCTCGAGTCGAACGAAGTTTGACGGTGGTAAGACATCTTTCTTACAAATGGACGCCGAGCAGATGGCCTTTCGGCCTTACTTCGACAATGTGATATGTATTCGAACGTTCCATTTTCTGCCTCATCCGCACAAAGCCATGCAAGACATGGTGAATTCAATGAAGCAGAGGGGAAGGTGTCTTGTCACCTTCGAAACTGACAATCCTCTCCGGAGATTCGCGGTAACATTTGACCTGGGAGGTTCGAAGCAGCGATACTACAAGAGAAAGGAGGTTGAAGACTTGTTCCGTGCATCAGGGTTAACAGTAATAGAATCCGGCGCAGTGCTCAGACTGCCCGTGACGCTTTACCGACGCTGTCCCAAGAGTCTGATTGGGATTTTGGAGAGACTCGATCATTTCTGGCCATGGCCGACCCATGAATACGTGCTCGGCGAAGCGCCCGTTACCGCAAGAGGTCCTTGTTGAGGCCATTATTTGAAACCTCGATTCACGAGACGTGGCATTTCGTTCTCCATCCACCATCCTCACCTGGCCTTCCTCCTGTTATCTGGCCGGTTGAATTACGAAGAATTACTTCAAGCGCTTGCCAGCAAGGACATAGATTACTTGAGAAACAAGTTTGGGCCTGCGCGTCTACGCGAGAAGCTCCCTCAGAGCTCTCAAGAGTCGATTGAGGAGACTCTTCGACTATCTATCGCCACGAGAGAGTCCTCCTGGGGTCGCCTGAACCAATGGCACGGATTTCTCTACGCAATGACTAGGAGCGTATTGCCCCAGATTGTTGTCGAGACGGGAGTCCTGTATGGCCACTCGAGTGCTGCAATTCTTGCTGGCCTCGAGGACAATGGATCAGGTAAACTAATCTCGATCGACCTTCCTCCTGATCAGCATCGATCCGTGATAGTTGAGGGACAATATCTTCAGGTCGGTCTTTCCTCGAATGAACTCTCAGTGGGTTGTGCCGTTCCTCCTAAAATCCGTTCTCGATGGACCCTGCAACTCGGAAACTCGTTGGAACTTCTGCCGAAAATCCTCAAACAATTCGCCCCGATTTCGATGTTTGTCCATGATAGTCTTCACACCTATGATCACATGATTGCGGAATTTCGCCTTGGCTACGACATGCTCGAACCCGGTGGGTTGTTAATATCCGATTTGCAGATCAAGAAAAGAGGAGTGGAAGGAATTTTCAAAAGGGTCCGACAAAAATGACAGATTCGGGTTTCTCATCAAGTCCTCAAGCTAACAAGAACATGGACCACTTTCGCTCTCGTGTCTGAGCAATAGCCGAAACGCTGCTCAACCTTACAGATGTCGGGTCAGCGGAGCAACTGGCGCGAACGACTTTTTGCGAATCCCAGCCGCATGGAAAGCGAACTGGCTGTGCAGCTAGAGTCGTCTGGAATCCAGTACCAGACACAAGTCGAAGTTCCAATTACGACCGCCGACTTCTACTTCGCCACCGAGCCGCGACCGACCCTGGTATTCATTGATGGAAGACCCCATCTCACAACCGCTCAGATGATCAAAGACGAAGAACTGCGAACTCTGCTCAGAAAACGTGGGTACAAAGTTGTTGAGCTAGCATACAGTAACTACTCTGACAGGAAGCGAGACGAACTCTATCACCAACTTCTAATTGGTCTCGGTAAAGAATAGCGTCACGACTGGAGTTTCGTGACATGATACCCTAACAGGGACTATTCCCGTCGCGGGCTGGCGCGCCATACTACAACAGCACATGTGGACCGCGCTAGCCGGAACCCTGACTTGCATAAGAGATGGAATTGGAGCCTGCGGCTTCGCGGTTTCCCTAAACTAGAGAACCTTGGGGTGGGGCCCCTTACCGCCCCCGTTAGGACGGATCGCCTTCCGGACGATTGAACGTTTATCCGACGCATAGCCCATACGGTGCGGTGGTGCACGCGCTGATAGGTGAAAGTTCCGCCTTATTTTCCGATAGACTCTCTGACATAGTCCTACTCGCTCCTTTCTACCTAACGATAGCTCGATGCCTTTGCAAAGTATTTGGTTCTGCGGGCACTCGATCTATTTAGGTCGAAACTTCTCCACTTGCTAAAAGTGCATGTTCCGCGTAGATTATATTCCTGATCTGAACGTCACTTGTTTCAACGGAAGTAAAAGCCCCACGTCCAAAAAGCGAAAGAAGCAGACAGAGCGCGAAGGGTCGGCCGAATCTGAGTCTAAAGAAGGGTTCTCAGACAACTATGTAGACGCCTCACGCTCTAAGAAGTCGCAAGTTGCTATAGGGCATCACATTACCCAGAAAATCGAAACGCCAAAGAAACCGATTGAAGTCCTGCCACAGGAAGGAAACGAAAGGCTGTTCGTGGACATTGGAAGATGGATCATGCGCACGTTCTTCAAGGGCGACATGGTTCACAGTCTGAAACCTTTCGGCTTAGTTGTCGGAGTAATCGCCGTTATTACGGGCTACCTCTCGATTGGACGAGTCTACCTCGATCCCACGTCCATCGCAAGTAGCACATTCAATGCCTACCTCGAAATGGCGTACGTTCTCGTCTTTGCGATATCTGTCTCTGTTGGCGGAGGAATAATTGGAATCGCAGGACGAACCACATGTCCGAAGTGCGGTCAAAAATTCATGTTCACGCGCAAGAAGAGGCTCATTACTGGACAAGGTACCCATCGAGGCTACGAGGTAACGAACTATAAGAGTGACTGGTCGTGTGATAACTGCGGTCACAAGGAGAAGGTTCCTGAGGTGGTCGAAAGAGCGATTCCAGAAGACTAGCCAGTCACCTTCTCGCTAGATGCGCAGTTGAATTCGACTATTATTTCGCGTTTGTCAGTCCTACATGGCTATGAAGTCTGACCCTGACCGATGCAGATGCCACTGCGGCTGCAAGAGAAAGGGGGCAGCGGTCAGGGGTCTGTACGGTAAAACCTGGCGACTGGCATCGTGTGGAGTATGCTCAGAACAGCATGAACCAAGAAAGATTCGCTGAAGTTTCGCGTTAATCAGGCTCTTTGTCCTCTTTGGCTTCTTCCCTCTGTCTTAGGAACTTCCGAACGTTACTCGACCTAATCCCGTTGCTCATGCCGACGACAGCTAGAGCAGCCAAGACAGACGCGATAATGGTCCCGAATGGAGAGCCAAGGAATATGATTTCACCCAATGTACCGAGGACAAAGACCAAGACGAGGAATACTAAGACCAGCGTCAATAGCTGTCCTAAGCTGAGTGACCCAAACTTACGATCTAGCTGAATCTGTAGTCGAGCGTGCTCTTCGAGTTTCTTCAGTAGCTCTTCATCTTCCTCTTCCGGTTCCTCGATCTTCAACTTGGGTAGGGTGTCGCAGTTCTCTTAATTTAACAGCTTCCAGTTCGTCCATTCGTTCATGGAATCGATCCTTTTCGTCAGCAGTGGTAGCCAAACGAAAGGCAAGAAACGCCTTCTCGTACTCGTTGCAGAGGTCGCATAGATAGCCGGGGCAAAACTCTGGTCGCAACATAACGTCGAGCTTGTCTTGATGACATGATGCGCAACGCATAGGCTAACAGTTCAGAGGTTCGACCCTCAAGTGCATGAGAGGTAAGTAAACGGCTGTCCAGACGACTAAATAGTTCAGTCGTAGTTAGAAGAAAACATGGTCGCACCTGTTGTTAGACCGTTAGGAGTCAGCGTAGTTTCTGCGAGTATCTTAGTACTTATTGAGCAGGCCTTCCTCGGTGCTCTTCCGACACTTGCCCTAGCGGCCACTTTTGTGGGTCCGTTCATTCCACTCGCCACGGGCGCTTGGAGTCGTCGGAAAGTACTGAGCGCCGCGGACACGCAATACGTGTTTGAACCCCTATACGATGAGATATTCAAGAACAAGGATTCCATTCTGGGCAGTGAGACATACTCCAACATCCCGATGTTTCAGCTCAATACGCTCGACGAAATTCGGAGAGGAGCGCGGTATTCATTACTGAAAGATCGAGTGTCGGAAGTAGAAGCATTCCGCGCGTCCATCGAAGTGGCATTCACCGGTCAAGCTGATGCGAAGCGAGCCGCCACTAGGATCATTCGTGAAACCATCGGTGCAGAACTGGGAGAGAATGGAACTACCGTTGCCTTTCGCGGGAGAAACAAGGACGGGGGTTCTTCAAGCTTTGAAGGAGATATGTGGGTTACTCCCATTTTGATCCGAGGCCGAGATCCTCGTCTCATACTTGGGGCGCATATGGAGGTCGAGTCCATGGCGATTATGGACAGGGATAACTCTCCTACCGCTACGTTGACCTTTCCCAAAGACGAAGCGAAGTATCGTCGGTTCTGGCAAGCAGTAGAGGCGAAAGCAAAGGAAGATCGGGACATCAGGAAGTGTAGGGATGCGCTCGATAGATTACTTGCGCTCGCTGACAAAGCTCAAAGCCAAGTGATCAAAGAGATTAGGAAGAGTAGAGGTATCTTCTAGAAAATCCACGGCGCTTAATAGTTAGAGTCGGGTCCAACGGACCTGTCACCTGAATTGTGAGCATGATGGCAACTTTCAGAATCCGGGAATCACCCCGCGCGTTCATAGAGGCTAGTCTCAAGGGGATGGCTGTCTCTAGCTGTCACAGGTTGTCAGAAAAACCATTGCATTAGCTGACGCATGCAACCGGCGGGTTCCTCAGACAATGTACTGGACATTTTTATACGATTCTGTACAAATCTCTTTAATGCAGTCAGGCTAAGTTCACGTTTTGAGCCTCACTGGCTGAAAGGCATCGATTGTCAACTTGACTTTCGAGTGCTCCTGTGCCTTCGGGTTTCCACGCTCTGGGGCACGGGAGCCAGTGGGGCGCCTGATTATCCTCAGTGAGTAGGTGCAGTTAATCATAATCACAGTATATTGAAGTTGTGGCCGACTACACGTCAATTTTGCTAGTTTTTGGGATCTATTCCCGAAATTGGCCCGCAAGACAGGTGCAGATATTTTGTTACCTCTGCTACACTAAATAGCTAGATGGCCCATCCAACAGACCTGCACTGCCGGTCTGTAATACTTCAGATCCCTAACTCCAAGCTGAGCCCGCTCGTCATCTACAACTAAGTCACTGGTAGGAGTTGGGGTGTGAAGGTTGGATCCAATATGGCTGTTTTTAGATCGTACACTTCTCGACCGATGATGGCGTTTTCTCCCATCTGTAGCAGAGCATTAGTAAGTTTCCAGAGATCTAATGGTTGGCTGTTTGTGAAGTCGTCGCTTAACTGAAATTCTGTCAGCATTCCCTGTGGACTGAACCGATGAATGATCGAAGTGGCGCGGAGAAATGTGTTGGAGTAGTTCGCGCTTGGCGTTGTAACTTGGACTTGTTGTTCTGGAGAGGCGTCTCCCAGGAGCGGCGTTGTAGCTGTTCCTCTCAGTATCCCGTTGCGTAGCCGCTTTAGTTCAGCGATTGCATAATTGTTCAGCGCGGTGTCATCTTTGGTGATTGGGTCGAAGAAGTGGATCTCTCGCATGTTCGGATAACGGGGCGGGCTTGCGCGGTTGTCATAGGCGAGGATGTGTCGACCACCAATGATTCGCCACCCATTATGCCAGAAGGGAGCGCTACCGGTCGGATTTCCACAACCGCCGCTATCTTCCCAATAGACGCCAACGTAGTTGATGTTACTCCACGATGGACTACCAACGTTCGTTCTCTGGAACTGGCTAGCTCCGGTGTAGATCGTTGGAGCTACTGTGTTTGCAACTGGTGTCGAGTTGAACAATACTCCCCCGTTGGGTCCGATGGGTAGCAGAACGTGATACCAGTAATTGTCTGTGACATTGTTGATACCCTGGACTCCAAGTATTGATTGTAGAGCTGCTGTGTTTCCATCACTGACGAAATTATACTCGAATCGATTAGTGGCATCAGTTGAGAAGAAAATCGTGGGTGGAGAACCTAGGGCAGTCGTCTTGCAGTTAGCTCCTTGCGTTACTCGGAAGTAGAAGTCGAAGAGGGGAGGGGAGTACACACTGCCCAGGGCGGTGATGTTGAGGCCTAGATTCTTGGCCGCAGGATAGAACATGCCGCCCCCGTAGTGGGCGCTTCCAGAGTTTGTGAGAATACACTTCACTGAATACTTTCCAGTGGCAACGATTGAATTATCATCTGAGAAGGTAGCGGTCGTCCCGGTGATCAGTCTCTCGCTACCCCAATTGCTTGCCGTCTGTTCCGTCCAAGCACCATACTTACCTGGGTTCTGGCTGACACCGAAGTAATGGACCCGGTTCCGCAGACTCTTGACGTCTCGAGGAAATCGGTATGTTACTAGGTTCAGCCCAGTGGCGAGCCCAGTGGCATACGTGGCAGGAATAGGGTCCGATCCCCAATTCGCGGCTCCTTGAGCGCCTAGGGGAACAACGTGGAGATTTTCTGCTGGGTCTACGAAGAATACTCCGGGGAAGCCTTGAGCAACGGAGAGATCCATCAGTTCTCTCATGCTGTCCCAGACGGTATTGAACTGGCTAATGTAGAGTGGAATCGTGTTGCCGATGCTTTGGACATAGCTTCGGGATATTCGATAGTTGCTGGGTATCCCGAGCCCATTCTTGCTCGCATTGTTCACGTGATTGTCGATGAAGTCGTTGATAATGGATAGCGGGGTCCCATTGGTGTAGATGGGGGCGGCTATGGGCTGATTCTCCACTACGGCTTGTTGAAGCGCAATCCCGAAGCCCCGACTGCTAACAATCATCTCGTCGCTCGGTTGAATTGGTTCTTGGTGTTCCGTTTCTCCTCCGTAGACGTGGAAGGGTTCTGTTCGTTCGCCAAGGTAGATGTGCAGATGGTCCCCAAATGAGAATGCGCTAGCTGAGCTAGAGCCGGCTACGAACTTTCCACGATAATTGTTGAGACGGAGCTCTGCATGGTCGGTTCCGAGTGAGCTTCGTGTTACACTCCCACTAATGAGATCCTTCTGGCTTATCTGAAGCGGAGTGTTCGCGCACAAGTAGGCATAATGGAGTAAGACGTTTCCCGCGACGCTCTGATTCCCAAAGAGTATCGAGCTGACCGTTCTTCCCGTTGCCAGCGGCAACGTGAACGTCTGCCAGGTGGGACTGAGAGTGAAGCTCAAGTTCATGGTGGCGCCACTGTTGAACACGGCAACGGCTAGGGTCCCACCGTTGGCAGCTTTCGCCCGGACGATAAGGTAGGGATAGGTCGTGGAGCTGGTGGATCCAGGGAACCACGTTACTCCGAGGCCCGGACTTGAACCGCTGAAAGTAAGAATATCACCGTCGCTAGTTGCGGTTACTCCGAGGTCCTTCGCCCAAGCTATTGTTGAAGGCGAAGGATCATTGCTGTTCAGCAGTCTGAAGCTGTTGTCATGGGGCCCAGGACTCCGTAGTATCTCGGCGTAGAATTGTGGCATGGTTTCTCACGGGTACTTGCTTCGAAGGTCGACTTCGATTGTACGGTTTGTGAACTCGTTCTGGAAGATCGCGTTTCCAGCCTGGGACCCAAAGATTCTGACAAGTAGTGCTTGCCGGGACTGGTCTGCATAGGCCATTCCGCTGTTAGGGTCTGAGAGCAGAATGTTTCCACCGGGTTGAATGAACTGGCTAAAGTAGCCGAGAATCCCTAGAACTGCAAGCCCCCCCGCCGCGGCCGCTGCTACCCCAGGTCCTCCTGCAATTGATGCCTGAGATACGAGGCTTGTCATTCGCATAGCTTCGAACGCAGAGAGTGGAGAGATCTCTCCAGTTCCTATCTCGGTGCGTGCAACCTCTCTTCCAATGACAGACGCTTTCCGGACCGTTCTGACTACGTGGAAGATTTCACTGAATGACATTTGGTTCTCATTGGCCGAATGGGTTTGGCTTCACAATATAGGCGATTGTCAGATCTTTGGCGACCTCTTGCGGAATCTTCTCAGTGATCAGTTGTTGATAGAATGTCGCGACGATCATGGCGTCGTGCTGACATGCTACCTTGCTCAGTTCTTCCTGAATCTGCGGTGAGGCGGATGGGTAGGCAGGCTCTGCTTTCTCACTCGGTTCCTGGGTCTGCAATTGTTACTCCTTCCATTTCCATTGTCACGTCTTCCCCTTCCTCGTTGCTGCTGAGCCGGCCGTCCATTCGCTGTATGATGGCTTCCTCAATTCTTGCGTTCATCTCTTCCTCGCCGACATCCGCTGCAGGTTGAAGGAAGGGTTGTGCCCGCATCTTCACCGTGCCGTATTCGATGAAGCTGGCGTAATCTGCGGTGGCGCCCAGCGTTACTGAGAGATTCTCTTCGTCAACGTCAGCGAATATTGAAGCCATGAGATTGCCTGTTCTCACCGGAACAATTCCTTGGGCATAGGTGACCATGCTGTCTCCTGCATTCTCGACAATGTTGTGGACCTCTTCCTCAAGGGCTTCTGATTGTTCGTCCGGGAGCTCGTCGAGATCTTCCAGTTCAATGGTAGCCCCTACTTGTAGCCGAACTTGGCCCACTAGTAGCCAAATCCTGGAATGCCCTCGTATCCTAAGTCCTTGAGGTGGGTCTCGGCATTGATGTCGAACTTCTTCAGCTGGAGGGCGTAGTCCCAGAATTGGACTCGTCCCATTGGCTGTTGTGGCATCCAATCAGTAGGCAGTACCTTAGCCTGTATCTGGTCACTCTGGAACCACTGCCAGTGCGGGTTCCCATCAGCTGCGATGATCCCTGTCTCGAGAACCAAGCCGCTCAGAATGTACCACCACTGGTCAGCAGTGTAGGTGTTCGTCCAGTTTCCCACGCCTGCAATAGTTGAGATCAGATGACCGCCCACCGTTATGTCGGCCGCCATGGACCCGAGGTCCTGAAGGATTCCTCCCTCTCTCTGGAGGATTGGAATCTCTATCACGTTTCGGCGTTTTCTTAGCGCGATAGGCTGTCTTACCGAGGGAAAGGTGAGCAGTTCCTTGAAGATGTAGATGAAGTCGAGTTGGATTGTGAAGTTGAAGGTGCCGGCACCGCCGGTTATGCAGAGAATTTCAAATCCGATCTGATTGATTGTGTTGTTGGTAAGCTGCTTCCCATTCGTAAGCAGAAAATTTACCGGGATGAAATTATTGAAACTAGTTGTGTTGATGAGGCTGTTCTGGCCGGTGTCGGTTGTTCCGCTGGGAGTATAGGCAACCCATGGTCTCAGTTGGAAGTTTGTCGCGTTAGCCCATGAAGTGACGTTGGCTCTGACAATGCTGACTGAATAGACTGATGGGTCCGGACCGCTTACTACGGGCCGGTACAGGATGGCTACGTCCCCGTTTGATGGGTTCGTCATTGTCACATTCCAAGTGACAATATCCCCATCGCTAGTGAATGTGTCCGTACTTACTGACGCCGAGTTGAGGGTTGTGAGACTTGCATCCAAGTAATCGTCTCTAACCCCGAATCCGCGGCTTATTGTTGGGAATCCCATGGGTTTAGGTCAACGTGATAAATGAGGCTTGGTAAGCGTAGTTTTCGATTACTGCAGGATCACCATTGGAGAACTGTAGAGAGTTCAGTTTCGTGAATTGTGTGGTGCCGATCGTCAAAACTGATCCGAGAATCGTGCTCAAGGTCCACACCATGTTCGGCCCAGATTGGGTCCCTAGAATAGTAAGCAAGCCGAGAGTCTCCCAGCAGATTCCGAAGTTTCCCGTTATCTGACGATTCTGCGGGAGAATAACCTGTGGAGTGTGGGACCCCGGTTGAGGCAGAATACTGAGGTTCCGGTTCACGCTGACCGTAATCGATGTGACGTCGTATGGTACGCTGGCGATGGTTAGAGGTGTGAGCCCTCCATCCTTCAGTTGGATAGGCTGGGCAGTAGAGCTTGTGGCGTAGGTATATCCCCGATCTGATTGAACTGGGACTGGCATTGTTTGACTCTTGCCGACTATCCGAGCCTCGAGTACCCCACCTGCGCGGCCGCTAATCGTCGTGATATCCGGTCTGGCACCTTGGAGAATGATCCAGGTTTCAGTGGTCGCATTCAACTGGACACTCATGAGTAATGTGAGAGACTTATCGATCGTCCCGGAACCCCCGCCTTGGGGGTTCACTCCGTATTTTGCCAAGGTAGTGTCGGTCATGCGGTACGTCAGATCCCAAGTAATCTCATTCGAGTTGCCTGCCTGGATGGTTTCAGGATCCTCACTTCCAGGCTGTGGGATGACAAGCATCTTCGGATCGAATCGAAACATCACCCGGGGTTCGTATCCAACCGGCGTAAAGGTTGGGCTTGCGGGGAGAGTGCCATAGGTTGTCTCTTCGCAGAACTGGAGTTCTTTGAGGGTCAACCAAGCGCCGATGGGGACCGTCACCTAGCTTGTCACCGTTTCGTAGAGTTTAGCTTTGCAACTTGTTACAGAGTGCAGTCTCGGAGTAGCGCTATCGAGAGCAGCATCATCATGGACCGTCCGACCGAGCAAGACCGATTGAATCCCTGAACCGAACTGTGTACCATTGACACGGATGATTCGCTTGATCTCCTGCATCATCGCATACCAACTCGTCTCGGCCTGCTCGAAACTCTGCTGAGGACCCGTCAGAACCCAAGCATCGATCAGAATTCCCTTGTCGTTCAGATACTTTGTCACCTGTCCGAACTGGATCGGAGTAAACTGCTCCGGCTGACGTCTCACACTGATCTGGAAGGGGTGAATCCGCAACGGCGCATAGGCGTAGTATCGTGTGGTGAAATGGATCCTCGCCGGGTTTTGCGTTGCGCTCACGGTATCCTTGCTCGGGTTGATAAGGCTCCAGTTGTTGAACAGCCCGTTCATCACTGCAACGTTGCTCTCTACGTTGCTCATGACTAATCACCTATCATCGTCACTACGGGGAACGTGCTAGCCTTCAATGCCTATTCTTCAGCCAGTTCTCCACTTCAAGCGTTACCTTGTCGTCGAAGAGTTCCATATCGACGCGCGACACTCCTGCCTTGGAAAGGTGGTAGGTCGAGAATGCCATGGCGTGGATCAAGCCCTCACGAATGTGCCAGAGGCTACAGCCGGCCAGCCGGGCCTCCCTCACAGCGTTCGTGAGCTTCAGTAGCACGCAATCGTCAGGCGACACAGCTTGGTGATCTTCGGGTCTCATCTGAATTCACTAGTTATCTTAATGTCAAAATTTGTGATGAGAAGTTGTCTGAGCCTGATCCTCTTGCCGCCATTCTCCACTTTCTGACTGCTAAGACTGGAAGAAATGGCTTGGATGTTGAAATCTTTGTAGAGTTCACGTATGTTTTCCGAATCATCGTAGGTGAGCATCCACCGCCCTCCTGTCTTGCCGAGAATTGTGCGGAGGTCTCTATGATCCTGAACGCTAAACTGGTAGAATCCAGATTCGCCATGGTAGTAGGGCGGGTCTAGGAAGAACAGGGTCTCTGGTGTATCCCAGTTGTTGATGCAGTCGCGGAAGTCTAGATGGTCGATGTTGACGCGTCGGAGCCGATTGCTAACGTAGCTGACTTTATCGTAGATGCTTGCCCAACGGTTAGAACCTCCTCCGGACCCACTACGGTCAAATGCCCATCCACGAGTAGGATCACCTGTGAAAGATGAGGTGATCGCATAGGCGGTGCGTACTGCTGCTTCGACACTGTCAACATCAGATCCTTCGAAGCCCGCCGCCAACTGATCCTTCCAGGCTTCGTATAGTTCCCGGCTGTAGAGAAGATGCTCACAATGTTCGAGGAAGAGAAGCGGATGGTTTCTGATCGTTTCGAAAAGATTGACGAGCTGCCCGTTGGCATCGTTGTAGACTTCGATTCGACTGGGAGGTTTTGCGAGGAGAACACTGGCGGCACCTCCGAAGACTTCAACGTAGACTTTGTGGGGTGGGAGAAGCTTGACGAGCTTCGGGGCTAGGTGGAATTTGCCTCCCCGGTAGGGGAACGCGGCCATCCTCCGTTGCAATCTTGTTTCTCCAGTAAGCTTGACACCAACTGGCCAGTGGGATCA
>WNGJ01003246.1_pt1 | contig 17192 bp, 18 predicted proteins | sample 5400611 | NCBI WGS metagenome assembly WNGJ01 (sample SAMN13153375, study PRJNA577476) | soil metagenome | isolation source: 40 cm soil or saprolite under Garry oak tree replicate 1 | place: USA:California | collected 2016-06-15 | reverse complement strand
CGCTCACACGTGACGAGCCGCTCGTGGCGCCGCTCGGGTTTCGAGTCGAGTGCGGGCATCCCGCTTGTCCGCTCGGTGCCGCCACGGTTGTGCCGCTGCGTTTTTCGAACGGGCCCGCCGGGGCGCTCGTGGTCTACGCGACGGACGGCTCGCCGCTCGGCCAGGAGGACGTCGACCTGCTCACCGACCTCGCCGACCAGCTCTCGGCCCAGCTTTCGCTCTCGGAGCTTGCCGGTTCCGCGCACGCTGCTGCCTCGGCGGAGATCCAGGCTCTGCAAGCGCAGATCGAGCCGCATTTTCTTTTCAACTGTTTGAACACGATCGCGAGCTTCATCCGCACCGATCCGGGTCGCGCGCGGGAGCTCGTGCTCGCCTTCGCCGACTACTGCCGCTGGACGCTCGTCCGGCCGGGGGAGTTCATCTCGCTAGCCGAGGAGCTGGGGCACGTGCAGAGCTACCTGGCGCTCGAGCAGGCGCGCTTCGGGCCGCAGCTCCAGGTCGCGATCGCTCCAGGTCGCGATCGACGCGTCGCCGGATGCGCTCGAGGTGAAGCTGCCGCCGTTCCTCGTCCAGCCGCTCGTCGAGAACGCGGTCAAGCACGGGAAAGGCGAGCGCCCGCTCCACCTGATCGTTCGCGCTCGAGTCCGGCGTGGCCGCCTGCGCGTGACGGTGCGCGACAACGGGCTCGGAATCGCACGGGAGGCGCTGGAGCGGGTGCTCGAGCCCGGCGTTGGCGACGGCTCGGGACTCGGGCTCTCGAACGTCCATGGGCGCCTGACGGCGTTCTACGGCAAAGGCGTGCGGCTCAGGTCAGGCGCGTTCGGCACGGTCGTCCGACTGGAGGTGCCTGCGGCGTGAGCCTGAAGGCGCTGGTCGTGGATGACGAGGCGCCCGCCCGCAGCGAGCTCCGCTACCTGCTCGGCCCGCATCAGGAGGTCGAAGTGGTCGGGGAGGCCGCGACCGCGCAGGAGGCGCTCGAGCTTGCAAGCGCGGTGCGCTACGACGTCGTCTTCTGCGACATCGAGCTGCCAGGACTGTCCGGCCTCGACGCCGCGCGCCTCGTCCGCGACCGGCCGGGTCGCCCGGTGATCGTGTTCGTGACCGCGCACGAGCACTACGCGATCGACGCCTTCGCTGTCGAGGCCTTCGACTACCTACTGAAGCCGGTCGACCCGGAACGGCTCGCGCAGGTCGTTCGCCGCCTGACGCAGGCTCGCCAGGGACCTGCGGTGGAGCCCGTGGAGAAGGTGCCCGTGGTCAGCGGCGGCAAGACGACTCTGCTCGACTACGACGAGATTCACTTCGTTCGCGCAGACGGCGACTACTGCCGCGTGCACACGTACGACCGCTCCTACCTCTCGACGGCCTCGTTGCGGGAGCTCGAAGATGTTCTTCCCTCCGGCCGCTTCGCCCGCGTCCATCGCTCGCATCTCGTCAACCTGGCCAAGGTCGCATCGGTGCGGCGAAGCGGGGAGCAGTTGCTGCTCGCGCTCGACGACAAGGATCGAACCGAGGTCGAGGTCGCCCGGCGCCAGAGCCGCGCGTTGCGCGAGCGCCTCCGCCTCTAAGCACGCTCGCCAATCACTCCGCGTTCACAGTTTGTGTTCCATGCTGCAACCACTCGTGCGTTTCCTCGCGGCACGCTCCTTTGATCGCTCACGGGCCGCCTCTTCATGACGACTACGCCCAGGCGTTACGTGTTCTCGCGGGAGTCGAGCTCGCGTACGCCGAGGCGTGGCGAGCATTGATTCCCGTCGCGCACCGCCTCGGGATTCCCCGGCCGAGCTACTCACGCGTTCGGCGCTTCATGCAGGTCGAGCGAGAGCGCGAACGTCGTGGTCGGGATCGACGCGACGAGATCATCCAGGACCTGCTGGCCGGGCTCGTGAAGCGGCCTTTGTGGCGTGCAACACAAAACTAGAGAGAGCGCAGTACGGAGAGCAGCGCTTGGGGACTGTCGACGATGAGATCAGCGGCTTCCCGAAGTTCCGCCGGGCCTTCCTCCGAGGCGACTGCGACGCGGATGCCGAGCTCGAGCCCTTCGAGGCCGCGGAACGCATCGAGGTCGGTCGTATCGTCTCCCGCATACAGGGCCCGGCTGAGAGAACGCTCCTGAAGGAGCTCGCGCACAGCCGTTCCCTTGTCCGCCTCGATCGGCGGGCGCAGCTCGAGCACCTTGCGGCCCCAGTGAGCCCGCAGCCCGGCAGCCTCGGCTCGCACCGCAACGCGCTCGAGCTCTTCGCGGGCGGCCGCTTCGTCGCCGGCCTCGCGGTAGTGAAACGTGACCGTGAGGCCCTTGTCCTCGTGGCGCCAGGGCCAGTCGAGCTCCGCGAACTCGCGCAGCTGCTCGCGCCAGGCCTCGGCCTCCGGCGCGAGCTCGAGCCCGTGCACGCCGACGTATCGAACTCCGTCCACGCTGACGAGTCGCGCTGCCTCCTCGCCTGGGCGCCCGCTGACGCAGGCGACCAGGGCGTACCGGCCGGCCAGGCGGTGCAGCTCGGCCCGCGTCTCCTCCGGCACCGCCGCCAGCTCGGGTCGCGCCACGATCGGTGCCAGCGTCCCGTCCACGTCGAGCAGAACCGCCGAGCGCTCCGGCGCTTCCGCCAGGTGTGCGAGCAGAGTGCGGACGTCCCCCACTGGGCGCAGAATACGGCCGTGCGACTCGTCGCCATCGGCCTCGCCGCCGGGTTCTTCAGCGCGCTCTTCGGGGTCGGCGGCGGAATCCTGGTCGTGCCGATGCTGATACTAGGCGCTCGCTTTCCCCAGCGAAGCGCGATGGGAACCTCCCTCGCCGCGGCGTTCCTGATCGCGCTGGCCGGGTCGGCCACCTATGCATTTCACGGCGAGATCAAGCCTGGGGCCGCAGCCATCGTCGGCCTGCCTGCCGCCGCTGGCGCCCTCGTGGGTACAGCCCTCCAGCAACGCTTGACCGGGCGCTTCCTCTCGCTTGCGTTCGCACTGCTTCTGGCCGGCGTCGGGATGCGCCTGCTCGTTTGATGTGGGTCGAGCTCGCAGCGGTCGTATTGGGATTTGGCGCAGGGATCCTCGCGGGCCTCTTCGGTGTGGGCGGTGGGATCCTCTTCGTCCCGACTCTCAGCCTCGTGCTGGGCTTGTCGCAGCTGCATGCCACCGCGACCTCGTTGCTCGCGATCCTGCCGACCGCGGCTGCGGGCGTCTGGAGCCAGCGGCGCTACGGCAACGTCAGCGGACGCGCGGCGCTCGTGATCGGGGTCGCCGCAATCGGCGGCGTCGAAGGAGGCGTTCAGCTCGCCCAATCGCTCCCTGAAACGACGCTGAGGAGGATCTTCGGCGTGCTGATGATCGTGGTCGCGGGGCAACTTGTCTGGCGGACGCTGCGCCGACCGTCCTATCCTTCGTGAGCATGCCCGGCGCGGAAGAGATCTGGATCCCACTCGTCGATGAGCCGATCGGAACGATCGTCGCGAAGATCCAGGAGGAGCACCCCGAGATCACGGAGCTCGTCGACTCGCCCCATCGCGTGCTCGCCTTCCGGACCTTTGCCTACATCCGCGTGGGAATCCTGCTCGGTCAGCTCCTGGTGGACAGCGACGCGGATCCCTACGACGGTTCCGAGACGTGGATCGACGCCGTGCTCAAGGATCCTGCGCACAAGGAGCAGGTCGTGCGAGAGGTGCGCGCAGTTGCGGAGGAGATCGCAAGTGACCCGAAGTACGCCCAGGAGGAACCCCTAGGGCCGGACGACGAGGCCCGCCGCCGCTTTCGCGAGTTCGCGAAGAAGCAGCTCGAGTCGAGTTAGGAGGGTCTGGCGAAATACAGTCTGTGCCGTCCGGCCACGCTGCTCGCCACCGGCTCCGCCCTGGTTACGCAGTCGCGCTGATAGCTAGAGCTATCGACACTCCCTGCGTCCTTGTCTCGGAACGAGCATCGCGCCCGGACGACGAGCGGCATTCCACCAGACCCTCCTAGCGGAGACGTCCCCGGGTGGTTGAGGCGGCAGTGGCGAGCACGAAGGCGCCGGCCGCGACGAGCACTATCGCCCCTCCGGGAGCCAGGTTGGCGTAGTAGGAGATCGCCAGCCCGACGAATACCGACACGATCCCGATCGCCATCGCGAGCAGGACAGTCGAGCGAACGCTCCACGCGATCCGGCTCGCAGCAATCACCGGCAAGACCATCAGCGCAGCGATCAGCAGGATGCCGACGATGCGCATCGACATCGCGATCGTGACCGCCGCGATCCCCGCGACGAGGCCGTTCAGGAAGCCGACCGGGACGCCGGAGACCCGCGCTCCTTCCTCGTCCAAAACGACCGCGACGAGCGCACGGAAGGCAACGGCGATCGCGCTCAAAGCGACGGCGCCGAGCGACGCGATGAGCAGCAGATCGCTACGACTCACGGTCAGGATCGAGCCGAAGAGAAACGAAAACAGGTCTGCGTTCAGCGCTCCGGCTGCGGAGATCATCACGACCCCCGCGGCAATACCGGTGTAGAAGAGGAGTGCGAGCGCCTGGTCCCCGGCTGCGGTGCGGTGGGCGCGGAGCCACTCGATCGCGGTCGCTCCCAGCACGGAGGCGACGAGCGCCGTCAGCACCGGCGAGATGCCAAGCAGGTAACCCGCAGCGACGCCCGCGAATGCGACGTGTCCGATCCCGTCCCCGATCAGGCTCATCCGGCGCTGGACGAGAAAGAAGCCGACGACGGGCGCCAGCGCGCCCACAATCGCACCCGCCGCGAAGGCGAGTCGCATGAACTCCGCATCAAAGATGGACATGCGAAGGGTCGTGCCAGGTGGCCGGAAGGGCGCGCGGGTCGCCGTCGAACAGGATGCCCCCGCGCACGAGCACGAGTCGCTCGACGAAGCGCTCGACCGCCCCGAACTCGTGGGAGACGAACAGGATCGTGACGCCGAGGTCGTGGTGCAGCTCGCGCAGGAGCCCGGCGAGCGATTCCTGCGCGTCCACGTCGACGCCGGCGGTCGGCTCGTCGAGCACAAGCAGGTCGGGGCGTCCGGCCAGAGCCTTCGCGATGAAGGCGCGCTGTTGCTGGCCGCCCGAAAGACGCGTGACGACCGAGCTCTCCAGCACGTCCAATCCGACCCGTTCGATCGCGCTGTCGACCGCCGTGCGGTCGGCGGCGGTCAGCCGGCCAAGCACGCCGCTACGCGGGACGGTGCCGGCCGCGACGACTTCTCGAACGGTGATCGGAGCGTCGATCCCCAGCTGGGTGCGCTGGGCGAGGTAACCGATCCTCGCCCGGTCGTGTGCGTCGTTCGCCGGCTCGCCGAAGAGGCGTGCTTCACCGCGGGTCGGCTTCTCGAGGCCGAGCGCCACGCGGAGCAGGGTTGTCTTGCCGCCGCCGTTGGGGCCGGCGATCGCGACGAACTCGCCGGACTCGATCGCCAGGTCGACGGCGCGCAGGACCTCGGGGCCGCCGGGATAGCCGAAGGAGACGCCGCGGAGCTCGAGCGCTAACGGCATCCGAGCGCGGTGCGGAGCTGTGCGAGGTTCGACCGCATCAGCGAGAAGTAGTCCTCGCCGCGCTTTGCCTCGGAAGGTTTCAGGCCCTCGATCGGATTCAGCACAGCGGTCCGCGCCCCCGTTTCCCGAGCGACAGTCTCCGCGATCCGGGGGGAGACGAGCGTCTCGTAGAAGATCGTCGTCGCGTGAGTCTTGCGAACGAGATCGACGACACGCTGGAGATCACGCGGTGCCGGCTCCGCCTCGGGTGACAGGCCGGTGATCGCCACCTGGCGCAATCCATAGCGTTGAGCGAGGTAGGCGAAGGCTTCGTGGCTCGTCGCGATCTCGTGCCGTTTGCAGTTCGCGAGGCCGGTGCGGTACTCGCGATCGACGGCGCGTAACTTGCGCACCAGACGGGTCGTGCGAGCGCCGGCGTGCAGAGCTCTGCCGATGCGCACGACGATCAGCTCAAACCGATGGGGGTCGAGCCACACATGTGGGTCGTTGTTTGGAAAGCGGTGCAATCCGGGCGTGTCCAGCAGCAGGAGCACCTTGCCGCTGGTCCCGGCTGCGCGCTCGAGTTGCGGCTGAAAGCCGTGGCCGAGCAGGAGCACGAGGTCGGCCGACTGGACGTCCTGGACCGTGGCCGGCGAGACCTCGAGGTCGTGTGGCTCCGCGCCGGGCGGCGTCAGGTTGTCGACCCGCACCCGCGACCCGCCGAGCTGCTGCGCAGCGAAGGCCAGCGGATAGAAAGCCGCGACGACGTGCTTCTTGCCGGGGACAGACGATCCGCTCGGGCTCCCGCAGCCCGCGAGCAGGAAGGGCAAGATGAGAATGGTTTTCATTCGCATCTCAGCTATCCTAGGGACGTGGCCACGCCGACGCAAACGGCAGCGGGCGACCACAGCTCGCTCTTGGCGCGCCTAGGGCTGCGCACGACCCGCCAGAGACTGAGCGTGCTCGACCTGCTCGCCGCCGAGCCGAATGACGCGACAGCGCAGGAGATTCACAAGCGGCTCCGCGAGCGCGGGCAACGAATCGGCCTCGCGACCGTCTACCGAACGCTGGCAGCGCTGAACGAGGCGGGCGCCATCGACCGGCTGAGTCACCATCCCGGCGAGACGTGCTACCGCCTCTGCGGCGAAGGCCACCACCACCATCTCGTCTGCAGCGATTGCCATCGCGTGGTGGAGCTCGTCGACTGCGACCTCGGGCCCCGCCTCGCCCAGCTCGGCGCTGGACACGGATTCAAGGTCACCGCCCACAGCGTCGAGGCCGTCGGCGTCTGCGCCGATTGCGCACCCGCCTGACGCGCGACCGGCCCGATCACGATAATGGGCCGGGTGTCAATGCGACTTCCGGTCGCCCTCGCAATCACTGCGGTACTCGTGCTCGCAGGCGGTGCCCCCGGTGCGGTTCACCGTCCGCAGAGCGCAGGCGCCGCGGCACGCGCCGTTGCCCTGCAGGTGCTGGTTCCCGGCGAGGCCGGCGCCGTCAAGGGATCGGTTTCCGCGCCGCCAGACGCGGTGGCGTTCGGCGGGACCTTCGCCTACCCAGCCGACGGGTCGGCTGTCTCGGCCACCTCGCTGACGGCCTCGGCCTCGACCTCGGCTGCGAACGAGGCGACGTCATCGGCCTCGAGCGAGGTCAGTGCGCTCTCGCTCTTCGGCGGCGAGATCACGGCCGCGACCGTGACCGGGCTCGCCCACGGCGTGACGAGCCGCCGCTCGGCCAGGGGTGACTTCTCGGGTGCGGCAGTGTCGGGCCTCGTCGTCAACGGCGTGCCGACGACGGTGGTGCCCAACCAACGGGTCAACCTCGGCGACTGGGGGTACGCGATCGCGCTCGAGCAGTCCAGTGCTCCCGGCGGGACTCCGGCAGCCCAGAGCTACCGCGGATTCGTGATCGCGCTGGACATCCACCTGACCGCCGCACATGGAAGCCTCCCTGCCGGAACCGAGATCCTCGTCGGCTACGCGGAGGCCAACGTCCAGGCGAGCAGTGCTCCCCCGCCGCCGATCACACCGCCGAAGACGAAGCAGAAGCCGAAGCAGAAGGCAAAGGGCCAGCCGAAACCCCCCGAGCCGAAGAAGGGCCAGCTGAGGTCACCGCTCGTTCGTCCCGTTCCGCCCGGCCTCACTCCGAAGCTCACCGCCGGCGGCTACGTCTTCCCGGTGTACGGCCCGTCGTCCTTCACAGACACGTTCGGCGCGCCGCGTGCCGACGTCACCTACCACCATGGCGACGACATCTTCGCCCCGCTCGGAGCGCCGCTCCTGGCCTGTGCCGACGGAACGGTCTTCTCGGTCGGCTGGAACGAGATCGGCGGCAACCGGCTCTGGCTCCGCGACGCGCAGGGAAACGCTTTCTATTACGCGCACCTCTCGGCCTTCTCGCCGCTTGCGGTCAACGGCAAGCACGTCCGGGCTGGAGAGGTCGTCGGGTTCGTCGGCAATACGGGTGACGCCGCCGGGACGCCGTACCACCTCCATTTCGAGATCCACCCCGTGTCGCTCCTCTACCTCGGCTACGACGGAGCGGTCGACCCGTCGACCTATCTGACCGCCTGGAAGCATCTCCAGGACGTTCGCTTCACTGCCGTCGCGGGCTGGGTTCCCTCTCTGACCATGTCGAGCCCGGCGCCGAAGCCCGGAGCGATTCTGCTCCAGGCCTCCGACATCTCAGCGGCCGACGGCCTGGACCCGGGCTCGTTGCAGCGCGCGATCGTCGCGCCTGCGAGCGCCGAGGGCGAAGCTTCGGTGTTCCGCGCGCCGGCCGGTTAGGCTGCCGCCCTAGCTACTTGTTCGAGTTGCCGCCGTCGTAGCCGAAGTCGCCGCTCTCGCCGAAGATCTTGTCCTTGATCCAGCGGCGGGTGTCGGGGCCCGTCATCGGGTTGAAGAGAATGCCGATGGCGATTCCGGCGAGTAGCAGGCCGTTTCGACTCTTGTGAGGGCCGGCTCCCTGGAGGCGGTTCGCTGCCCTCCGAAGATCCTCGATCGCGGAGCGAAGGTTGTCCTGGATCTCCTTGTCGGTGGCGACACGGGTGGCGACTCGCGTCGCTCCCCGCCCGCCCAGGAGCTCGTCGTAGACCTCGCGGGCTGCGGAGAAGGCGCTTTTCAGATCCTCGCGCAACTCCTCGTCCTGCAGAGCTCGCTGCACGTAGGGCTTGGCGTCGGCGACTCGGTCTTTGGTCTTGGCCATTCTGCCGTCGTCCTTTCAGGTTGTTGTCCCGAGAACGGTTTCTACCCCTCGCAGCGCAGCGGCTAAACAGCCCGGAAGCGTCAGGCGGGCATGGCAGCTTGCCGCTCTGTTGCGGCAGTCCTGTCGGCGAGGACGGGTCCGCGGCCGTCGAAGGCTGCCTCGAGCACCTGGTCGATCGAGTCGGCGAGAACGAACTCGAGCGCTTCCTTCGTCTCCTTCGGCAGCTCCTCGAGGTCGGGCTCGTTGTCATGCGGAAGCACGACCTTGCGGATTCCGGCGCGCTGGGCGGCCAGCGTCTTTTCACGCACGCCGCCGATCGGCAGCACCTGGCCGGTGAGCGTGATCTCGCCGGTCATCGCCACGTCCTCCGAGACCGGGCGACCGCTGACGAGCGACACGATCGCCGTCGCCATTGTGATCCCCGCCGAGGGGCCGTCCTTGGGGACGGCGCCGGCCGGAACGTGCAGGTGGACGTCGTGTGCCGTGAACCACTCCGGGTCCAGCATGAGCTTGACCGCGTTCGCGCGCGCCCACGAGAGCGCAGCCTGGGCGGACTCTTGCATCACGTCACCGAGCTGGCCAGTGACGGTCAGCTTGCCCTTGCCCGGATAGGCGGTCGCCTCGATGAAGAGGATGTCGCCACCGACGGCGGTCACCGCGAGCCCCGTGGCAACTCCCGGTTCGGCGGTGCGCTTGCGCACCTCGCCCGAGAACCGGCGCGGGCCGAGCCACTTGCGCACGCGTTTCTCGTCGATCCGGATCTTCGTCGTCTTGCCCTCGGCTACCTGGCGCGCGGCCTTGCGGAAGAGCGCCGCGAGCTGGCGCTCGAGGTTTCGAAGGCCCGCCTCGCGCGTGTACTCCCGGATCACGAGCCGCAATGCATTGTCGCTCACCGAGACCTGCTCTGCGTGGAGCCCGTGGGCCTCGAGCTGCTTCGGCACGAGGTACTTGCGCGCGATGCCGAGCTTCTCCTGCTCGGTGTAGCCCGAGAGATGGATCACGTCCATGCGATCCAGCAGGGGGCCCGGGATCGTCTCGAGCTGGTTCGCAGTGCAGATGAAGAGCACCTTCGAGAGGTCGAACGGCAGATCGAGATAGTGGTCGCGGAAGCTCGAGTTCTGCTCGGTGTCGAGCACCTCGAGCATCGCGCTTGCCGGGTCGCCGCGGAAGTCGGCGCCCATCTTGTCGATCTCGTCGATCAGGAAGACCGGGTTCTTCGACTCGGAATCGCGCAGCGCGCGGATGATCGTCCCCGGCATCGCCCCGATGTAGGTGCGCCGGTGGCCGCGGATCTCGGCCTCGTCACGAACCCCGCCGACGGAGATGCGCGTGAACTTTCGCTCCAGGGAGCGCGCGATCGACTGGCCGAGCGAGGTCTTGCCGACACCGGGCGGGCCGACGAAGCAGAGGATCGGCCCCGAGAGGTCGTTCTTCAGCTTCGAGACCGCGAGGTATTCGATGATCCGCTCTTTGACCTTGTCTAGGTCGTAGTGATCCTCGTCGAGGATTTCCCGCGCGCGCTTGAGGTCGAGGTTGTCCTGGGTGGTCTTCTTCCAGGGCAGGGTGAGGATCCAGTCGAGGTACGTTCGGATGACGCCGTACTCGCCTGCGGCTGGCGGCAGCTTCTCGAGCCGTGAGAGCTCGCGGTTTGCGGTCTTCAGGACCTCCTCGGGCAGGTCGAGCTCGTCGATCCGACCGCGCAGCTCGCTCACCTCGGCCTGCTGCTCGTCGCCCTCGCCGAGCTCGTCCTGGATCGCCTTCAGCTGTTGGCGCAGGAAGTACTCGCGCTGGCCCTTCTCCATCTCGGACTGGACCTGCGACTGGATCTTCGAGCCGAGCTCGACGACCTCGAGCTCCCGGTTCAGGATCGCGGAGAGCTCGCGCAGGCGCGTGCCGACGTCTGCCTCTTCGAGCAGCTGCTGCTTCTCCCCGGTCTTGAGGCGAAGGGTGGAGGCGACGAGATACGAAAGCGCGCTCGGGTCGTCGACGTTCGCGGCCGCGATCTCGAGCTCCTGCGGCAGGTACGGGACGAGTCCGATGACGCGCGCGAACAGGCTCTGTACGTTGCGCGTCAGCGCCTCGACCTCCGGCGTCTCTTCGACGATGTCCGGCACCTCGGCGAACTCCCCCACGAGGTACGGGTCGTCCTGGAAGCGCTGCTCCAGGCGGATGCGCCCGACGCCTTGGACGAGGATGCGCAGCGTCCCGTCGGGGACGCGGATCATCTTGTGGATGACGGCTGCGGTGCCGGTTTCGTAGAGGTCGTCCCAGCCGGGCTCGTCAGCCTCCTCGTTCCGGACGGTGAAGAGCGCGAGCAGGCGGTTGCCCGCAATCACGTCGTCGACGAGCTTGACCGAGCGCTCCTGGCCGATCGCGAGCGGCGTCATCGACTGTGGGAAGACCACAGTCTCCTTCAGCGGCAGCACCGGAAGGGTCGAGGGAATCTCGATCTCGCCCGCGGCGACCTGCTCTTCGAACTCGACCTCGGTCATCGCTGCATCACCACCTGGATCGTGACCTTCTCGGTCTGCGGGGGCTCCGCGGCGATCGGGAGGACGATCGTGAGAAGGCCGCGGCCATAGGTCGCGCGCGCAGCGCCGGCATCGACCGGCTCCGGCAGCACGATCCGCCGCTGGAACGGGCCGTACTCGATCTCCATCAGCTGATAGCGGCCTTCGACCTGGGGACGACAGCGTTCGCCTGCGATGAGCACGGTCCGGTCGTCGGCATAGAGGTGCACCTCGCCGGGCTCGACGCCGGGCAACTCGACGACGATGTTCAGCTCGGGCGGCTCTTCATAGCGAAAGACGTCGATTTGCGGACGGAATCCGCGGCGGATGCCGGAAAAGCGCGGCACCTGCCACAGCTCGTCGATCAGTTCCTGGATTTCGCCCTGCAGGCGATCGAATTGTCCGCGTCGTCCCATCGTCATAGCGTACTGCGGTAACGGCGTTCTGCCCTCCGCGGGTTCCCCCTTGACATCTTTTGTAGTAGCCACTAACTTAGCACGCGCTAGCTTAGTGAGAGCTAACGCCGGAGGGTGAGATGGAGCGGTGGACAAGGTTCGTGTTGCGGTTTCGGTGGCCTGTGCTGGCCCTGTGGCTCGTCGTGTTGCTGGCGGGCGGCTACTCGTCCGGCAAGCTGAACTCGCTCCTCTCGAACACGTTCACGATGCCGGGGACGGATTCAGAGCGCGCTCGCTCGATCCTCCAGCACAACTACGGCGACCGTAGCGACGGCGTCTTCACAGCTGTCTTCCGCGTCCAGAATGCCAAGGACCCGGCCACGCGGGCCCGCCTCCAGGCGACGCTCGCCAGCGCCGCAAAAGCGGTCCCGACCGGGGAGGCGCGCCCGCTCGCGCGCGGTGGTGACCACGTTCTCTACGGCGACGTCGTCTCGACCCTCGATCTCGCCAAGGCTAAGAACTACACGGACGACCTCTTGAAGAAACTGCCGCAATCCGGAGGCGTGCACTCGTACGTCACCGGGCAGGCGGCAATCCAGCACGACCTCGACCCGATCTTCAACGAGGATCTGAAGAAGGGCGAGCTGATGATCGCGCTGCCGATCGCGATCCTGATCCTGCTCGTGGTCTTTGGGCTCTCGTGGGCCGTGACGATGCCCCTGCTCTTCGCCGCCTCCACGATCATGGGCACGCTCGGCGCTGTCTACATCTTCGCCCACTACGTGACGATGGCGACCTACGTCACGAACCTCGTGCAGCTGATCGGCCTCGGGATCGCGATCGACTATTCGCTGCTCGTCGTCTATCGCTTCCGGGAAGAGCTGGCGCGGAACGGCTCGGTCGACGACGCGATCGTGCGGACGATGCAGACGGCGGGACGTGCGGTCGTCTTCTCCGGGGCGACGGTTGCGATCGGGCTGGCGCTGCTCCTCTTCATGCCCTCGCCGTTCATGCGCTCGATGGGCATCGGTGGGTTCCTGATCCCGCTCGTCTCCATCGCCGCCGCGGCGACGCTCCAGCCGACGCTCCTCTCCCTCTACGGGCGGCGCGGGACGAAGCGCGTTCCGGTTGCGCAGTTCGTGCGTGGGCGCCTGCGCATCCCGCTCCCGAGGCTGGCCGGGACCGAGGACGTCGACAAGGGCATGTGGGGCCGCCTTGCTCACGCGATCATGCGGCGCCCCAGCGCCTTTCTTGCGGTCGGTGCCACCCTGCTGATCGCAGCCGCGCTTCCGGTCTTTGCGCTCAAGCTGACCCCCGGGTCAGCCTCGGGGATCCCCCAGCACCCGCAGGCGGTCCACGGCTTCAACATCCTGAAGCAGGCCGTCGGCCCGGGCGCCCTGTCGCCGACGCAGATCGTGATCGACGCCGGCCAGGGAAAGCAGGTGCTCTCCGCGCCGATCCAGCGATCGATCGCCACGCTCGAGCGCAACGTCCGCACCGACAAGGAAGTCGTCTTCGTGCGCTACCGGCCGGCGAGGCCCTACGTCGACAAGAGTGGCCGCTACGCGCAGATCATCGTTGCCGGCAAGCACGAGTACGGAGAGGGCGCCGCGCAGGACTTCGTGCACCGGCTGCGCAACGACATCGTCCCGGCGGCCAACTGGCCCGAGGGAGTTCGCGTGCTGGCCGGCGGCGGGCCGCCACAGGGCGTCGACTTCATCGAACGCTCGTACAGCGTCTTCCCGTGGCTCATCCTCGCGGTGCTCGTGCTCACCTACCTCGTTCTCTTGCGCGCGTTCCGCTCGCTGATCCTGCCGCTGAAGGCGGTCCTCCTGAACCTGCTCTCCGTCGGCGCGAGCTACGGCATGCTCGTCGTCATCTTCAAGTGGGGGATCGGAAGTGATCTGCTGGGGCTGTACAAGTTCAACCAGGTCGAGGCCTGGATCCCGATCTTCCTGTTCGCGATGCTGTTCGGACTCTCGATGGACTACGAGGTCTTCCTCGTCAGTCGCATGCGCGAGGCTTGGGACCGCGTGCATGACAACGAACGCGCTGTCGTCGAGGGCCTGGAGCGGACCGGGCGGATCGTGACCGCCGCGGCCATCGTGATGGTTGCGGCCTTTTCCGGTTTCGTCGCGGGTCGGGTGGTTGGCCTGCAGGAGTTCGGAATGGGGCTCGCGGTTGCGATCTTCATCGACGCGACAATCGTTCGCGCCCTGCTCGTACCGTCGCTGATGGCGCTCTTCGGACGCTGGAACTGGTGGCTGCCGGAGCGCGCGGCGAAGCTGGCACGGGTCCCGGCCTCGCCGCTCGACCCCGCCCCGTCGGCGGCGGTCCGCGCAGCAGGCCGCTAGCGCCCGAGTACGAACGCTACGCGTTCTGAAATCGCGCGCGCTCAAGATGACTGCGTAACTCAACCGGCCAATCTCCACGATCCGGACCTCTCTGGCCGACTAGCACGCTACGCGTTCTGAAATCGCGCGCGGTGAAGATGACTGCGTAACTCAACCGGCCAATCTCCACGATCCGGACCTCTCTGGCCGACTAGCATCTCGCGCGTGAAAGGCGTCATCCTCGCCGGTGGCAAAGGAACGCGGCTGCATCCGCTCACCCGGATCACGAACAAGCATCTGCTGCCGATCTACGACCGACCGATGGTCACGTACGCGATCGAGGCGCTCGTCAAGGCGGGGCTCACCGAGCTGATGCTCGTGACCGGCGGAATGCACGCGGGCGAGTTCTTCCGGCTGCTCGGCAACGGGCACGACCACGGGATCGACCGGCTTCTGTACGCGTACCAGGAGGAGGAGGGCGGAATCGCCGACGCGCTCGCGCTGGCCGAACGGTTCGTCGATCGCGACCGCGTGCTCGTCATGCTTGCCGACAACGTATTCGAGCGCTCGATTCGGATGGCGGTCGAGAACTTCGAGCGCCAGGAGCGCGGAGGGCGAATCGTGCTCGCGCACCTACCGGAGCCCGAGCATCTGCGCCATCTCGGAGTGGCCGAGCTCGAAGGCGACCGCGTGCTCGGGATTGTCGAGAAGCCGGAGGAGCCGCAGAGCGAGTACGCGGTCACCGGCGTGTACTTCTACGACGAGGCGGTCTGGGAGGTGATCCCCACGCTCGAGCGTTCGGGTCGCGGCGAGCTCGAGATCACCGACGTGAACAACTGGTACGTCGAGCAGGGGACGATGGAGTACGACGTGCTCGAAGGATTCTGGGGCGACGCCGGCGAGTCGATCGACGCGTACTACGAGGTGAACGATTTCGTGCGACAGAACGGCGTGAACAAGTGATCGAGGGCCTCGAGCGGATCCCGCTTCGCCGGGTCGAGGACGAGCGCGGCTGGTTCCTCGAGATCCGGCGCGAGAGCCTGCTCCCGAAGCCGACCCGGCAGACGAACCTTTCCTTCTCGCGACAGGGCGTGATCCGGGGGCTCCACTACCACGAGCGCGGACAGGACGATCTCTTCGCGTGTCTCGAGGGCACCGCCCGGGTCGTCGTGCTCGACCGCGAATCGGGCGAGGCCTTCACCGAGGACATCGGCGACGACAACCCTGTCGCCCTCTATATCCCGGGTCGCCACGCGCACGGTTTTGAGGCTCTGACCGACGTTCTCTTCTGCTACCACGTCACGGAGGAGTACGACCCCGACGACCCCGACGAGCATGAGATTCCTTGGGACGATCCGCTGGTCAGCCACCTCTGGAGCACGCAATCGCCGATCCTCTCGGCACGCGACGCGTCCTAGTCACCGGCGCCGGAGGGCAGCTCGGCCGCGCGCTGGGCGAGGTGTTCGCCGACGACGAGCTCATCGCGCTCCGGCACGGCGACTGGGATGTGACCCGGCCTGCGCCGGAGGGCCTGGAGCCGCCCGATCTGGTGCTCCACGCGGCCGCCTGGACCGACGTCGACGGGGCGGAGAAGGAGCCGCAGGAAGCGGCGGCGGTCAATGTCGGCGGCACGGCGAACGCGGCGGCCCTGGGAGCTCCGCTCGTCTACTTCTCGAGCGACTATGTCTTCGACGGACGCAAGCTGGCGCCGTACGTCGAGTCGGACGCGCCGAACCCGCTCTCGGCGTACGGCCGCTCGAAGGCCTTCGGCGAGGCCGCTGCAGGTGAGCAGGCCTGGATCGTCCGCTCCTCGTGGCTCTTCGGCCCGACCGGGAACAATTTCGTGCGGACGATGCTGCGGCTCGGAAACGAGCGCGACGAGGTCGCTGTCGTGGACGACCAGGTTGGCTCTCCGACCTACGTCGGAGATCTCGCGGCGGCCGTGCGGGGGCTCGTCGAGCTGCCGCACGGGATCTGGCACGTCGCCGCCGAGGGGGAGTGCACGTGGTTCGAGTTTGCAAACGCGATCTTCGAAGAAGCTCAGATCGAGTGCCGCGTCCGCGCGATCACGACGCCGGAGCTTGGCCGCCCCGCGCCCCGCCCCGCGTACTCGGTTCTGCGCAGCGAGCGCGCGGAGGCGCCCAGGCTTCCGCACTGGCGCGAAGGTTTGCGAGCCTGCCTGGCACGGCTGCTCTAGGCTTTCGGCGATGCGCGCGCTCGTCAGCGGCGGGGCCGGGTTCATCGGCTCGCACTTCGCCAAGCGCCTCGCGGCGGCGGGCGAGAACGTCGTCGTCTTCGACAAACTGACGTACTCGGGCAACCCGGCCAATCTCGAGGGCGCCGACGTCGAGTTCGTGGAAGGCGATATCTGCGACCTCGACGCATTGGCAAGCGCCGGCACCGGGTGCGAGGCTGTTGTCAACTTCGCCGCGGAAACCCATGTCGATCGCTCGATCCTCGGCGCGTCGGAGTTCGTCGAGACGGACGTCCTTGGTGCCTATGCCCTCGTCTCCTGGACGAAGGAGGCGGGGATCCGGCTGGTCCAAGTCTCGACCGACGAGGTCTACGGCGACGTTCCGGTGGGCGAGTCGTCGAGCGAGGATGACCCGCTGCGCCCGTCCAGCCCGTATGCGGCGTCGAAGGCCGGCGGCGATCTCCAGATCCTGGCGGCAGTCCGCACCTACGGGGCGAACGCCTCGATCACGCGCGGCTCCAACACCTACGGACCGAACCAGTACCCGGAGAAGGTGATTCCGCTCTTCGTCACGAACGCGCTCGACGGTGAGCCACTGCCGCTCTACGGCGACGGGCGCCAGACTCGCGACTGGCTCCATGTGGACGACCACTGCGCGGCGATCGAGCTCGTGCTCCGCGAAGGCGGGCCTGGCGAGGTCTACAACGTCGGGGCCGGCGAGGAGCTCGAGAACCGGGAGCTGACCCGCCGTATTCTCGAGCTGACGGGAGCGGACGAGTCCCTCGTTCGTCATGTGGAAGACCGCGCAGGACACGACCGCCGCTACTCGCTCGACAGCTCGAAGCTGCACGGGCTCGGCTGGTCGCCGCGCCATACGCTCGCCGATGGGCTGCCGGAGACGGTGGAGTGGTACCGCTCCAATCGAGCCTGGTGGGAGCCACTCAAGTCCGGTGAGTACCTGGACTACTACCGCCGGCAGTACGCCGAGCGGCTTACCTAGGAGGGCTTGGCCCTCCTAGCAGCTTCGAGCGCGCGCGAGCGCGGCTTTGGGCTCGGAGCGCTAGGGCTCGAGCTTCATCGCGCGCTGGAGATACGTCGCCGCCTCGCCGCAGCGGCC
>WNGJ01003021.1_pt1 | contig 17193 bp, 18 predicted proteins | sample 5400611 | NCBI WGS metagenome assembly WNGJ01 (sample SAMN13153375, study PRJNA577476) | soil metagenome | isolation source: 40 cm soil or saprolite under Garry oak tree replicate 1 | place: USA:California | collected 2016-06-15 | reverse complement strand
TCTTGTGGACAGGCATAGTTCCCTCCTTGTGGGAATTTGTATGGAATACGTCAAGGAACGGTATATGCCTGTATTATTATCTAGAATATCTCTCTTTGGGAAGGCTCTACTTTACACATAACTCGGGATGGCATCCTCAAAAACGGATTGCAAAAAACAGGCAAAAAGCAACCCGCAATAACCAAACATCAAAAGAAAGTTTACTGCGTGGCGGTTTTGCCAAATGTGCCAACTGTGGGACAAATCTCCGGGTGTACCGGAAAATTAATACCCGCAAAACAACCGGTAAAGAGGTAGCGTATTTTAGCTACAACTGTGCCCAGCCATATAACAAGGTTGGCAGGTGTCAAGGGTGTTCTATTTCTGTAGATGAACTTGATAATGCAGCCAGGGCAAAAGCTGCTGCCATTATTCGTGACCCTTCAGAGGTAGACAGGAAGATAGCGAAGTTGATAACAGGCAATCCGAACATAGAACAGCGAAAAAGGAGGCTCAAAAACCTAAACGATATTCGTCGTGAACAAGAAACGCTTCGCAACAATCTCAGCAAGGTGATGCGAAAGGAGAAGCTTGACGAAAAAACCGTGGCATTTTTGAACGGACAATTGGGAGTACTTGCACAGCAAGAACGTGATGCGCTCAAACAGCTTGCAGATGAGCAAGCAGTACAGGAAAAGTACAATAAATTGCAAGAGCGAATTGCTGAGTTTCACCAAACGTGTCAAGAATGGAGAGAAAAACTGAACGACTCTTCGTTTACTCCGTCATTCCAGTTCTGGCATGATGCCATAGAATTTTTCGGAATTAGTGTAACCGTATGGAGGACAGGCACAAAGCCGCGTTATGAGATATATACTGATCCGCCTGACATTGTGGAACTCCTTTCATGAACAGCGTGCCCGCAGATCAACGCGGGGTTGCCTCGGGCATGCGCGCGACCTTCCAGAACGCGGCGACCCTGGTGAGCCTGGGCGCATTCTTTAGCATTATCATCATCGGCCTGGCCGCGACGCTTTCGACCACTCTTTTCAGTGGGCTGACACAGGCTGGCGTGCCGGGTCAGGTCGCGACGACCATCTCGCACCTGCCGCCGACCGCGGCACTCTTCGCCGCCTTCCTGGGCTACAACCCCATGGCCACCTTGCTGCCCGCATCGGTGCTGCATACTCTACCGGCAGCCAGCCAGGCGCACCTGCTAAGCAAGAGCTACTTCCCGAATCTGATCTCCTCGCCGTTCATGGTAGGTCTGCACGCCGTCTTCTATCTCGCTGCTGTCCTGTGCCTGATCTCAGCGTTTGCTTCGCTGTTGCGTGGCCAACGCTACATCCACGACTATGTGGCACAGGGCGCGGTCGGGGTTGGATCGTGTGTGGAAGCCAATATAATCCGGGAAGTGGACAACGGGCCATCCACCCCCTCAAACCAGAACGGGCAGGGCGCTTCATCTTCAGCAAGGAATGCACAGCGCTCAAACATTAAACGTCAGTGAGATATCAGTCATTATAATGTGCGCGGTCTGGCAAAGGCAGACCGCGCACATTATAATGACCACCACGCGAGCGACCGCAGGTCGCGAGGGTTCACCATTAGAGTTTCAGAGATAGACAACCACTTTTCTTAGGCACAAGAAGAATGACGCCTTAGGAGTCTTTCCATCGTAGGCAGCACATTCCAACGCCAGGAATACCGAGGTACGTATGAGCGAACGCATCGACTATGAGAACATCTTTACCCCCCAGGGCATGCTGGGTCACGTCTCGAAACATCCAAACCTGGATTTCCTCATGAATATTTTCAACATCCCCCGGGTCTATAGCGTCTCCGGCTTCGGTACCTGGAATGTCGGTCAGCATACCATGGCGGTCGCCTTCCTGGCACTTTACTGGTCGGCATTTAACCACTATCCACAAGAAAAACGCGACCGGCTCGTCACCCTGGCTTTAGTGCACGATGCCCACGAGGCAGTGATCGGGGACATCCTACCTTTTTTCAAAACTCCTGCTGTCAGAGAAGCCATCGAGGCCATCCAAAAGGATATCCTCAATGCCTTTTCGATTGAAGAGGACCAGGCGCTTCAAGCGGAACTCAAGCTCCTCGATATGATAAGTTTTCTCTATGAAATTAGCCAATCCTCACCCAAAGGCATAGACCCCACCAAGCGCAAACTGCTCAAGCAGATGTACGCCCGGCAGAAAGAGGATATTCTGGCCTATGCCGAAAAAGCGCAGATAGATAGCAATCAGGTAAAGGATTTTCTTAAATCCATGAAGCTCTAATTCGCCATCATTTAATTGAAACGACGCGCCCGCCTGTCATGGCTTCTAACTCGGCCGGAGTAAGCTGAAATACCGCGTGTGGGGTTCCGGCGGCAGCCCATAGCTCTCCGTACCGCAACAAGTCCTCATCAATAAAAGTCTCTAAATGCTCTGCATGGCCAATCGGCGGCACTCCACCCACCACAAAACCCGTACGCTCTCGCACAAAATCAGCATCCGCTTTCTCAATCGGTTCACCGGCGAGTTCACTCAGCCGTTGTTCGTTCACACGATTCGTGCCACTGGCGACCGCAAGAATAGGTCGATTGGTTCGCTGACCCTTGAACACCAGCGATTTCACAATCTGTTCCACGCGGCATCCAACCGCCTGTGCTGCTTCCCTGGCAGTACGCGTCGAGTCAGGTAGCTCGACGACATGACTCGAAAATCCGCGCATCTCTAGCGCTTCCTGCACCTTGCGGGCGCTTCCACTCAACTCTTTTGACATACTACCAACCTCGTATACAATCAACGCATGAAAATCTCTCGATAGCTAGCTATCCTTACCATCTACCTCATTGACCAGGTCCATCAACCGGCCCAGTATCGTCAAGCGCTCGTTCAAAGTTTCCCCCTCCGGTTCGACACGCAAGGCGTTAACCCCGGCAGCACGGTGTGCCCGGATACGCTCACGCACCATGTCTTCCGTCCCGATCAGGTTAGTCTTGAGCACAAGTTCATCTGGAATACGCGCTGCTGCTGCCTCGCGCTGCTTCCTGAACCAGAGGTCTTGCACCTCAAGCGCGACAGCTTCATACCCGGCGCGCCGGTAGACATCATTGTAGAAGTTATGCTGGCGTGAACCCATAGCCCCAAGCGTAAAGGCAAGGCCGGGTTTACGAGGTGGAATCAGGCGCTCAACATCGTCAGAGAATGCACCGACACCCGCTGACACCTGTAAATCAAGGTCTGCGAGCGAACGACCTACCCTTGTAGCGCCTGCGGCAATGGCATCGAAGAACATGGACCCATGCTCAGGTATGAATGATGTCCCGAGCCAGCCGTCAGCAATTTCCCCGGTGAGTTCCAGGCTCTTCGGACCAAGAGTCGCCAGGTAGATGGGAAGATTCGGCCTAGGCCGGGCACTCGAGGCCATGGCCTTCCCCTCGCCGCCTGGAAGCGGCAAATCGTAGATCTCTCCATGATAGACGAGGCGCTCACCGCGTGCCACCATGCGCACTATATCAACCACCTCACGCAAGCGCTGTATAGGCCGGGTAAAGCGAACGCCATGCCACCCTTCAATCACCTGTGGCCCGCTCACGCCAAGCCCAAGCACAAAGCGATCACCCGATAGCGATGCCAGTGCCATAGCTGTCATTGCCGTCATCGCAGGTGTCCGAGTGCCGACCTGCATGATGCCGGTCCCCAGCCGTAACTTTGTCGTCTTCGCCGCAAGGTAGGCCAGGGGCGTCGCCCCATCATAGCCCCAGGTTTCCGCGGTCCAGGCTATATCAACACCTAAGCGTTCGGCTTCAACAGCATAGGTGACAGCCGCCTCCCAATCCTCATTTAAAGGAGCAAAGCCTATCGCTACCTTCATATCTTTCGTACTTCTTCTATGGTTGTGCCAAAGCCGCTGAAATCGCTTGTATCTGGCGTGTATGATCGAGTGTATGCACACGCGCGAAGAGCAGCCATTCGCGCCAGTTCATTTGCCCAAATTCGTTATGCCTCCAGACAATATCGAGGTGTGCCTGCGGGTCTGCTCGCAAAACCTCGGCAATCAACCGCTCGCGTAGCCCGTTGATTTCAGCAATCACCTGCTCTCGCGTGGCTCCTGGTTGAGCAGGTTCAATCACATCACGCACATCAGATGGCCGTTCGCCCCTCTCAATGGCGGCGGGAATCGACCTCTCGTCGATGGCAGCAATCGCGCGCACATGCTCGAGCACATCCGCGGCAGACCATTCTCCCTCCCGTGGAGGTGTACTGAAGACGGAATCAGGGATAGCAGCCGTCGCCTCCAGGAACTGCCCATGGGCCTCGCGCAGCGCTTCAACCAGCTGCTCCGGCGTGCGACGCATCGCCTGGCTCGCCAGGTAACTCCGCACACGCGCAACTTCTCCCTCGCGTGTCTCCTGTCGTCCCTCAGTCATGACAATATTCCTTTCCTAAAGTGATAAAGCCGGAATGTATACTCACAGAGGCGCGTAATTATACTTTATCCAGACCGCTCGGTCTGGATAAAGTATAATTACGCGCCTGACAGAAGTCAAGCAGATGACCTTGAAGACTACAACACAGCAAATGTTGTAAACTTCTTGATAAGAGGAATCACTTATTCAAGGAGAGAACGTTGATGAATACCGAGGAAGAAACAATCGCTGTTCGTACAGGTGAGAACTTCGATCTCCAAAAAGTTGAGCGTTACTTGCGTGATCATATCGAGGGCATAGGCGAGGGTTCGTTGCACGTGCGGCAGTTCCCCACCGGTGCTTCTAACCTGACTTACTTGCTTCAGATTGGCGCTTGGGAAGGGGTGCTGCGCCGCCCACCGTTAGGACCGGTACCACCGAAAGCGCACGACATGAAACGCGAGTGCACCCTCTTGCAGACGATTCACCCCGTCTTTTCACTCGCACCGCTCCCCTATATTTTCTGCGATGATCTTACAATCTTAGGAGCACCTTTCTACGTAATGGAACGGCGCAAAGGGGTGGTCCTGAATACCTCCTTTCCAGCGGGAGTGATACCAACCACCGATCTCTGCAGCCTGCTCTCTCAAACGGTGATCGAAACACTGGTACAGATCCACGCCATCGACTTGCAGGCCACCGGACTCGATAAACTTGGCCATCCCGACGGTTTTCTAGAGCGTCAAGTAACAGGCTGGATCGAACGCTACGTTCGCGCCCAAACAGACGATATACCCCAGGTGGCGCCGCTCACCGGCTGGCTTGTGACGCATATTCCATCAAGCCCTGCACCTGCATTGATTCATAACGACTTCAAACTGAACAACATGCTCCTCAATGCGCACGATCTCACTCAAGCCGTTGCTGTGGTGGATTGGGAAATGGCAACCATCGGCGACCCACTCTTCGACCTGGCCGTATCCTTAAGCTACTGGGCAACGTCCGACGACCCTGAAGAGTTGCAAATAATACTCCCAACGGTGACTATTACGCATCCTGGATTCGTGAGCAGGCAGACCTTTATGGAAACGTATGCTCAAAAAAGCAACCGCGACCTCTCCTCCATTGACTATTATATGGTCTTTGCCTATTTCAAACTGGCGGTGATCATCCAGCAGATCTATGTCCGCTGGAAACGCGGACAAACGCAGGACGAGCGTTTCGCTGAATTCGGTAGCCGTGTCCGCACGCTGATCATGTATGCAGCCCAGCTTGCCAAAGTGGACAGGTAATGCCACGGGAGAAACAATACTATGCCCGAATCCTTAATAGCCCACTGGTACTTTATTATCAGTCCCATTGATGAGATGCACACATCCCCACCAAACTATGGTACTCTCCACATAGGTCTCTCTACATAAAAAAACAAGATGGTACATTTTGCACGATCAGGGGTCACAGTGATACCTGTTCACTTACGACGCAGAAAAAGGCCAGGGGGATCTAATTGAGGAGAATTGGAAGATGCTTAATGCTTTTATCATGCTTATGCGCCACTTTGCCAGGGTAGTGGCATGCATATTGCTCATCGCGCTCGCAGGATGTGGCAGCTCAACTTCTACCTCGAACACCTCAGCACATCCTACACCCAAACCACCCGTAGCTTTGACCGTACCATCAATAGCCACGACGCCCACGGCCCCGGACTCGAACAGCACCGACTGGACGACCTATCATCGTGACAATGCTCGCAGCGGCTACCTGGCAAGCGCTTCTGATCCACAGCGACTCACGCATTTATGGAGTGTACAACTGGATGGTGCCGTGTACGCCGAGCCATTGGTCGTCGGTGGGCACGTACTCGTCGCTACCGAGAACGATTCGCTGTATTCCCTTGACGCTCAGACAGGGCACGTGCAATGGCGTACCAACGTTGGAAGCCCCATTCCACTAAACGAGCTTCCATGCGGCAATATCGATCCGCTTGGGATCACCGGCACACCCGTCTACGACCCGGCGACCGGCCTGGTCTTTGCCGTAGCCGAGGTGAGCGGGCCCGCGCACATCCTGGTGGGTGTCAACATGAGCACGGGCAAAGTGCGCGTGCGCCGTTCTGTCGATCTGGGTGGTATGGACCCTCGTGCGCACCAGCAGCGCGCTGCGCTCGCACTCTCACAGGGCATGGTATACATCGCCTATGGTGGCCTTGACGGTGACTGCAGCGATTACATAGGGCGGGTGGTCGCCTCGCGTACCGACGGGCAGGGTCCTTTGCTCAGCTACCAGGTTCCCACCACTCGCGAGGGCGGCATATGGGCGCCTTCCGGACCGGCCGTTGACGCTGCAGGCAACATCTATGTTGCAGTGGGCAATGGCGCAGAAACCCAGGGCGACTGGGACCACAGTGACTCGATATTGCGCCTATCACCAACACTGCACCTTGAAGACGGCTTTGCTCCTCAACAGTGGCAGCAGGATAACGCCGGAGACGCCGACCTTGGCTCGATGGGTCCAGTACTCCTGCCGAACGGGCTGATCCTTGCCGATGGCAAATCCGGCCTGGCTTACCTGCTGCACGCCAACTCGCTGGGAGGCGTAGGCGGTCAAGCCAGGGTGCTTTCAATCTGTAGGTCCTTTGGCGGAGCGGCAGCGATCGGTTCGCGTATGTTCCTACCCTGTACGGATGGATTGCGAGAGGTTCTGGTTGGTCCTGGCAATCACGTGGCACTCGGCTGGCAAGCACCCGGCCAGGTAGTCGGTTCACCAGTCGTGGGTGGCAATACCGTTTACAGCCTCTCTCCCCCCAACGGGACCCTTTACGCCCTCAACAGCCAGAACGGCACAGTAACCGCCTCGCTTCAGGTGGGCCAGACATCGCGCTTCGCAACCCCGACCCTCTATGGTGGCCACGTGTTCGTGGGAACTTTTTCGGGTATAGTCGCAGTCAGCACGTCGTAGGCAATAGATGGTTCAACTCAGTGTAATCTATGATTACGAAATTTACGCCTCAATGCTGCCAGCGTACTCCGTACCGCTCCTCATATACAAGTGTGCTTAGTGGCTTGCGTGCCTGCGCGGGCTTCGGGCGGGCGCGTCTTGCCTCCTCATCCGGGTAACCAAAAGAGATTGCGGTGCGCACCAGCTTATTCTCCGGAATGCCCAGCATCTGCTTGACAGCAGCTCTCCCTCTTCCTTTGAACCAGCCGATGCTCGAGCCAACCCCGTAGGCTGCGGCAGCGAGCATCATCCGCTCGCTTACCCGTCCCTCGTCGAAGGTCTCCTGTTCAACCTGTCCCTGATCGCCCGCCATCACGACCACGATCCCCAGTGCTGCGCCGGCCAGGTGCGCTGCAAAGCCCTCAAGCGCAGCCAGGGCTCGCAGCGTCTCCCGGTTGTGTATTACCACAAACTCCCATGACTGCTGGTTGCTCGCGCTCCCCGACCAGCGCGCTACATCGAGCACTGCGTCAACGACCTCTTGCGGCACCGGGTCCGGGCGGAACTGGCGCACGGCTCGCAGCGACTTAAGCAATGCAATCACGTTTTGGGCATTTTCAACCTCGGGCATAGCATACTTTCTCCTTAGCTAGTTTATGCCACGGGATGATGAAGTCGCAGATTATCGAATCGCTCACATACAATCTCGGTTTGAGATTGATACAGGTAAGTATGGCATGCAAGAAGGTTACTTGCAAGTAGCCACAAAAAAATGATATAGTCACCCATGGAGATGAGTAGCTTGCAAACACTTTTCGACATACATGGCCTGACAGCCGTAATTACTGGCGGCAGCGGTCAGCTTGGCAGAGCCATGGCTCTAGGCCTGGCGCAGGCGGGTGTAAAGGTGGCTGTTATAAGCCTGCATGCTGAGACATCTGAAGCAGTGGTCAGGGCTATCAAGGCAGAAGGAGGCCTGGCTCTCTGCATCGCCTGCGATGTACTTGATCGTGCTTCCCTTGAGCGAACCCTGGAACTGGTCACAGACACCTTTGGACCCATAGATATCCTGGTTAACGCCGCGGGCGGTAATCGTCCCCAGGCCACCACTTCAGGTGAGCGTACCTTTTTTGACCTCGATCAGCAGGCAGCAAATCACGTCTTCGACATAAATTTTACGGGAACGTTCCTGAGTTGCCAGGTTTTTGGACGCGGCATGGCGGAACGTGGGCAGGGCTGCATTGTAAACATCTCCTCTATGGGTGCGTTGCGACCTCTAACCCTTGTCCCGGCATACAATGCTGCAAAAGCAGCGGTAAGCAACTTCACCCAGTGGTTGGCGGTGTACATGGCACAGGAGTACAGCCCGCTCATCCGCGTGAATGCCATCGCGCCCGGTTTTTTCCTCACCGAACAGAACCGCTACCTGCTTACTGATAGGCAGAGCGGCGATTTGACGCCGCGCGGCAAGGCAATTCTGAGCCACACACCGGCAGGCCGCCTTGGTCAGCCAACTGACTTGCTGGGCACACTCTTATGGCTGGTAAGTCCGGCTTCGGCTTTCGTCACAGGAGTAGTGGTGCCGGTAGATGGCGGCTTCTCGTCTTTCAGCGGCGTATAGGAGGCAAGCATCATGATCCAGGGAAAAGGTTCCACGACGGAAACCTTGTCGGTCGAAGAGGTACAGCAGCTTATAGCGCTTGCTTGCGATCCGTTGCCAATGGATGGAAAGCGGGTGCTCGTTATCATCCCCGATGGAACACGCACCGCCCCCATTCCTCTCATCTTCCGCCTGCTCTATGAACAACTGGGCAGGCGCGCAGCGCAACTGGATTACTTGATCGCACTGGGAACGCACCCACCTATGACAGGGGAAGCGATTGACCGGCTGGTAGGTGTTTCGGCCAGCGAGCGAGAGGAGCACTATCCCAATCTCCGCATCTTCAACCACCATTGGTCGCAGCCGGAAATGCTTGAGACCATCGGCGTGATCTCCCGCCAGGAAGCAGCACGCCTGACCGGTGGTTTGCTGGCAGGTGATGTATCCATCACACTCAACAAGCTGATCTTTGAGTATGATCAGTTGATCATCTGTGGGCCGGTGTTTCCCCACGAGGTAGCGGGCTTCTCCGGAGGAGCCAAGTATCTCTTTCCCGGTATCTCAGGACCGGAAATTATCGATTTTACCCACTGGTTGGGCGCGCTCGTCACGAGCATGCACACCATCGGAGTCAAAGACACACCCGTACGGCGCGTTCTCAACAGGGCAGCAGAGTTTGTAAATCGCCCTGTGCTTTGCCTGGCATTAGTCGTCCGTGATCAAGAGATTCACGGCCTTTACAGCGGGCCTCTTGCCGAAGCCTGGAGCCAGGCAGCCGACCTCTCAGCCAGCATCGATATCATCACGGTACAACAACCTTTCAAGCGTGTTCTCTCCATCCCCTCCCCCATCTATGACGACATGTGGACCGCCGCAAAAGCGATGTACAAAACCGAGCCGGCTATCGCCGATGGAGGTGAGGTCATCATCTACGCGCCACATATCACCGAGATCTCCTACACACACGGAAAGCTAATCGATCAAGTAGGCTACCACGTGCGGGACTACTTCCTCAAACAGTGGGACCGCTTCAAAGACGTCCCCGGCCGCATTCTCGCCCACAGCACGCATGTTAAAGGCATGGGCACCTATGACGCAGCCAGCAGCGTTGAAACGCCTCGTATCCAGGTGACCCTGGCTACCGGCATCCCTGCAGAACGCTGCAGGCGCGTCAACCTGGGTTATACAGACTACAGGGGGATCGACCCGCGGGCATGGCAAGGGCGTGAACAGGAAGGCATCTTGCTCGTCCCACATGCGGGCGAAATGCTCTACCGCGCCAGCAGCCTGGTTCCCGTGGAACACTAGCTGATTCTCGGGTTGCCGAGCCGTCATAGAAGGAGCATGCAGATGAAATTTGGCGTCTTTCTCCCGATTTCCGGCCGGGCCGCGGGTCCGGATACCCTCACGGAGGCCGCGCGCAGCGCCGAAGCCCTGGGTTACGACGCAGCCTGGTCAGCCGACCGCGTAGTCACGCCCTGGCAGATCAATACCTCTTATCCATACAGCGACAACCATGAGTTTATTGTCCCACCCGACCGGCCTTTCCTGGACTCGCTCACCAGCCTGGCATTCCTGGCCGGCTGCACCGAGAAAATCACACTTGGCATAAGCGTGTTAGTGCTGCCCTACCGTCACCCCCTCTACTGGACGCGCGTGGCCGTCTCGATCGAGCGGCTATCTAAGGGTCGATTGATTATGGGCATCGGTGTTGGTTGGATGGAGGAGGAGTTCGAAGCCCTGGGAGTCACATTTAAGGACCGGGGGCGTATGACCGACGAGCAGCTAGAAATCATCTCGCTCCTGTGGACAGAGGACCATGTGAGCTTCAAGGGCCAGTTCTATCGTTTCGATGACGTGGCCTTCTACCCCAAGCCGATGCAGCAGCCGCGCATCCCAATCTGGATTGGTGGAGAGGGCATTCAAGCCCAGCGGCGCGCGGCGAGATACGGCGACGCATGGTTCCCCTACTTCGTGCAGATCACCCCCGCAGCCTTAAGAGCAGGATACGACAACGTGCTACGCCTGGCCACCGCAGCCGGGCGCAATGCAGAACAGGTACGTTTGGCATGCTGCCGCCCGATCGAGTTGACAACCCAGCCGGTCAAGCAGGACGACAGCCACCTGCATGGTACGCCCGGGCAACTGGTGGAGGCACTGAACGCGTATCGTGAAATCGGCGTTGACCACCTCGCCCTCCAGTTCATGGTCCCACGCTGGCCTGACCGCGTGGAGCAAATCGAACGCTTCGCCCGTGAAGTTATACCCCACCTGCGAGACTAATTCATTGTACAGTTTGCAGGTCCCTGCCTCAATATCTATAATAATTTCAGTCAACCTAACAATATGCAAAGAAGGGAAACGACTATGCCAGACCAGCAACAGCTAGATATTCTTAAGCAAGGAGTGAATGCCTGGAACGCCTGGAGAAAAGAACATCCCGAAATACAGCCGGACTTGAACGAAACCGATCTGAGCAATATAGACCTGAGCGGGGCTAACCTGAGTAGAGTCAACCTGAGCGGCGCAAAGCTGACCGGCGCAATCCTCAGTCAAACTGACCTCAGTTGGTCCAGCCTCGTTGGTGCCGACCTGAGCAGAGCCAATCTCAGCGGGGCTAACCTCAGCGGAACAGACCTGAGTGGAGCTATCCTCGAGGAAGCAGATCTGAGCAAGGCAGACCTCAGCAAGGCAGTGCTTATCGGGACTAACTTGATCGGAGCCAATCTCAGCGAGGCTAACTTCAGCGACGCTGACACACATGGCACCTACTTCAGAGGGGCAAATCTCAGAGGAGCTATCATCACTCCTGAACAAATCAATCAGGCCCAATCGCCCGATAGCATCCCTTAGCGATTTGAGAGACTATCTGCCTATCTCTACGCCGTCAGCCCCACCAGAACGAGATGGCAATAATAGCATACAGCCCTACTAGCGCCAGCCCTTCAAGCCAGTTCGATTCACCGTCATAGATGATCGTAGTGGTTAAAATAGCGGCTAGCCCCAGAGCGACCACGAGCAGGGGGGCCAGCACCAGCGTCAGCTGAGCCCCTCCCAGGAAAAGGCTGAGCAACACCAGCACCGGTATTAAGAATAATGCAACCTGGAGAGAACTGTTGAGAATGACGCTAACTGGAGAAGCGGGTCAAGGGGAATCTGGCCCCCGAACCATTCCAGAAGGCGGATGCACCCGAAGGAAGCGGCAGCGCGCACTTCTGGCTCCGGATCACCGAGAGCTGAGAGGATGATGTCGATAGGGACGCGTTGCTCTGCGTCCATGAGCGTTTTGATCGCCGCTTCGCGCAGATACTTCTCTTCATGGGAACAGTAAGGCACAATGGCCTCAAGCGGAATGCTCTGGGGCGGCTGCGAGCGCCACATGTCCAGCGCGGCAGCACACAGTTCAGGGTCGGCCAATAGGCGCAGCAGGAGTGCTCTGGGGACGCGCTCCCCCAAAGAGCGAGATCCCAGGTGATCACCTCGCGCAGAGCGATTTCTTCATCTGGGTCAGCGAGCAACTGAAGCAAGAGGCCAAGCGCTTCCTCAGCTTTCACCACGGCCAGAAGGTGAGCCACCTCCATACGCAGAAAGACGGGGGAGGTCTCAGAATCACCGAGGATCGCCATCATAGCCTCTATGGGCAATGGTTTCTTGATTTCGTACATCAGTCGCAGAATGGCCGTCTGCTCTTGCCAATGTGACGTTGAGTTGAGGCGATCCAGCAGAAACTGAGCCGGGACCAGATCCAGGTACTCATGCTGGCGCAGGTCCTCCAGCGCATCCAAACGGTGCTCGAGATCTGCCGACTGGCACTGTGCCAGCAAATGAAGATAGAACGGATCGTTCTGTCGCATGGATGGAGCCCTTTCTCACGCATTCCACGCAATTTTTTCCGAGCAAATATGCGCTCATATGGTACCATATGAGCGGATTGGCTCATCCTGCATCTAACTGCTGCCGCTGAGTCGGATTACGTGCATTCCCGGATGATCTATCTGGCCCAGGTGAGCCAGACGAGGGGCGCACTGATTATCCGAATTTACAACTATTGAGCACAACAAACCGCTCCAGAGGCCTTTTCTCTGGTAGCCAATGGTTGTGCTGCTCATGATTGGCGTCACTGTCATTTGTCGCAATTCCGTGCGCATTTTGAATCATAACCGTTCGTGTATCTCGGTAGTTGAGATGCAAAAGCGGCGCATTTCTGGCCCAATCTGACACAATTCTTTTCCAGGCTGCAAACAAAATGTTTTCTTGCCACTTAGGATCTACAAACGGTCTTTTCGCGGGCGAGACGAAATGTTTTATATGAGTCGGAAAAGCGAACGGAATTGGATCTGGCTCACTCTTGGTGAAGGAAAGTGGCTTCAAACAAGGCCAGGAGCGTAGGGACAGAAAAACAGATGGACGAATGAGAAAAGCAGCCTCTTGCCAGGCGAGGACTGGGTTGAGAGGATCTAAGCATCACCAAGAGTGAGCCAGACTCCGGAATTGATTCAAACAACAGTCACATGCTCCATTTCAGGGCAAAAGCCACTTGCCAGGTCATTTACCACAATGGGTGCGCCACACTTTTTTGCACAGTGCCAGCAGGTAAGCGTGAGATGCTGTCGGATGGCCGTCTCGTTCCGTTCGCATGCTCATTGTTTGCAAAAATGTGTGGCGCACCCTACCACAATGGGTGCCCCAAGGATTTTTGCAAACAAGAGGGAGGCCCGGGATACCTGGAGCAATCTATCACTCTGGGTGGTTGCTCCAGGTATCCCGGGCCTCCCTCAACAAGAGCAAGAGGAGTTGGAGATCAGCACGGAGGGGCAAAAAGGAGTGGTTCACATGACAGGAGAAGCTTTCTGAAACACATCGTTCTTCTGGCCCCTTTTGCGCGGTTCAGCCCTTGACAAAACATATTGCTATCTGTTATATTTGCTATAACAGATAGCAATACTCTCAAAGACAGGGAATGAAGAGACGAGCCATGGACGCGTTGCCCCGCTCTTTGTGACCCATCCGAACCTTGACGCAGATGTATCTGCACGGAAATTGGTCGCACGGTTCGACCGGGCATCCCGAAAGGAGGAGGTCATGGCGAGTCTTACGGTAGACCATATCACGAAGTCATTTGGGCACTTTCAGGCCATTACAGACCTGTCGATGGAAGTGCAGGAGGGAACGATCTTTGGGTTCCTGGGGGCCAATGGCGCGGGCAAAACCACGACCATGCGCATGATCCTGGATATCCTGCGCCCTGATCGCGGGAGGGTCACCTGGAACGGCCAGGATGTGCGCGAGGTGCCGCGCCGCAACTGGGGCTACCTGCCCGAGGAGCGCGGACTCTATCCCAAAATGCGCGTGGATGAGCAACTGCTGTTTCTGGCACGCTTGAACGGCTTGTCGAAGCAGGATGCCGAGAAAGAGCTGACTGAGTGGCTCGACCGCTTTCAGATCAGCGCCAATCGCAAGAAGAAGATCGAAGAACTCTCCAAAGGCAATCAGCAGAAGGTACAGTTTCTGGCAACCATCCTGCATGACCCGACCATCCTGGTGATGGATGAGCCGTTTAGCGGCCTGGACCCGGTCAACGCCAACGTGCTGAAAGAGGCGTTTGTGGAGATGCATCGCCGGGGCAAAACCATCATCTTCTCCACGCACCAGTTGGAGCAAGCCGAGGAACTCTGCCAGGAGATCGTGATTATCAACAAAGGGCAGAGCGTCGTGCAGGGCAGCGTGCGCGAGGTCAAACGAAAGCCTGGACGCCAGGTGGCCCGCCTCAAACTCGACAACGATGCCCAGGCGGCCTGGCTGGAGCAGCTGGCGGGCGTGCAGGTCATCAGGCGCCGGGAGGATTACATCGAAATGCAACTCCCAGCTCACCTCAACCCCAACGTGATCGTGGAGGCGGCGCTGCAGCACGGCGGCATCATCAGCCGTTTCGAAATCGCCGAGCCATCCCTGACCGACATCTTCATTGAACTGGTAGGCATGAGCGCCCTCCCAGACGTTCCCTCTGCTCTCTCAGCATAGACAGGAGAAAAGAAATCATGGCAACGAATACGGTGGAAACGCCAGCAAAGAACGGGGTGGAACAAGAGCAAGGAACCATAGTGGTGAGTGCGGATGGTGCTGCTGCCCAAAATAATCTGCGCAATATCCGCTTGATTCTCGGGCGCGAGTACAAAAACCGGGTGACCCAGCGCAGTTTCATCATCACCAGTGTGATCCTGCTGGTGATCGTGTTCCTGGCCGCTTTTATCCCGACGGTGATCCAGCTTGTGAGCTCCGGGTCCAGTTCCAGTGGGCAAACGAGTATCGTCGTGGTGAACGAGGCTGGCTCGGTCGCCGGTCTGAACGAGGCGGAGTTGACCGCTGACATCACTACTGCATTGAATGGAACAAGCACTGGAAGCTCCGCTCCCTATGTGTTGAGCATCCAGCCACAAACTTCTCTGAGCACCCTGCAAAGCCAGGTCAAGGATGGCAAGCTGGGTATGCTGCTGGTGCTTGAGCGTCCGACGAACCAGAACGTACGCTTTACCTATTACACCACGAACAGTTCGACCAACGATCCCAACCTGTCCGCGATCCAGGGTTTGACCTTGCAGCTCACCTTTTTCGATACCGCTCATCGCCTGGGCCTCACATCGTCTCAGACCCAGCGCCTCGCCGCTCCACCTGACCTGGTCGTCGTGCAGACACAGCCTAGCCAGACGACTCAGCCGACGAGCGAAAGTGCTGCCGGCTTTGTGCTCGCCTTTGCCGGCGTGATCCTGATCTTCATCTCTATCCAGGTCTATGCCGGGATCGTGGCGACGGGAGTGGCGGAAGAGAAAAGCAGCCGTATGATGGAAATCCTGGTGAACGCCGCGACCCCCTTCCAACTGCTGGCCGGCAAGATCGTGGGCATCGGTGCAGCGTGCCTGACGCAGATGGGTTGCCTGGTGGTGGTCGGCATTGGGGCGCTGCTGCTGCAAACCCCGCTGCAGGCCGCGCTGTTCGGGGCACATGCGGGAAGCTTCAGCCAGTACCTCACCGGCGTGTCCATCCCGTTCTACCTGCTGTTCCTGCTCTACTTTCTGCTGGCGTTCTTCCTGTATGCCACCCTGTTTGCCGGACTGGCCTCACTGGTCAAACGGCAGGAGGAGATACAAAGCGTGATCATGCTTCCCCTGCTGCTGATGAGCAGTGGCTATGTGCTGTTCTTTTTCGTGGTCGCTACTCCCGATGCGACCGTGACGAAGGTGCTGTCGTACATTCCGTTCTGGACCCCGATGTGGATGCTGATGCGTCTTGCCCTGGGCACGGTCGCCTGGTGGGAGATCGTCGTAACGGTCGCCTTGATGCTGCTGACCATTCTGGCCTGCACCTGGTTTGCCGCGCGCCTGTATCGCTACGGCGTGCTGATGTATGGGCAAAAGCCAAGCCTGGGTCACCTGCTGAAACTGGTGCGGATGCACTAACCGTGGGTGAGGGAGGGGACCTTTCTCAGATGGGCTTCTCACTCCCGGTGTGACGACAAAGAGACCACGTGTGGCATCGCTGCCACTGACCGATCCGCTTTTGTACGCAAGAAAGCGGATCGGTCTTTCTGGTGAAGCAAGCTGCCAATGCTGCTACTCATGGGAGTTCTCTGGTACATCGTAGCTTTTGCTCTGAAAACATTGACAGGCCATCTCATTTGCAAAAAGCTGTGGGACACCCTTTGGCAAAGGGTGCGCCACAACTTTTTGCAAAGTGCTGGAGAAGTGAGCATGAGGCTCAGCCAGGTTGTATTCTTGTTCTGCTTCGTGCTCACCGTGTGCAAGAAGTTGTGGCGCACCCACGAGCAATCTGGTAAATGCCCTGAAATGCGGCCCGTTTTTGCCCTCACATGTGAGCATTTGCCCTCAATGTTGAGCAGTCGTGAGCCATTGTCGCCAGAACATAGCTCCAGAAGCGGTTCACGGCACTCAACGGTTGTCAATTCACAATGAACATGCATGGGAGCAATGCGGGGACTCATGCGAGAAGGCGCATCCTGAATGGGCTTTTCGCGCGAAGCGTGTGTAAATCCCAGGATTCTGCGGGAGAAATTAGTAGAATTCTGCGGGCCGCCCCTTGCTGAAAGTCCGTCTTTTCAGACCACTTACCCACTCAGATACTTGTGCCAATTTCTCCCGCAGAATCCTGGGATTTACACTCTCCGAGCCCGTCAGCGAGGCGTGTGAAGTTCAACTGATTTGTTCCCGCAGTTGAAGACCAGCAACCGGAACCTCGGCCGAAGAGCGGA
>WNGJ01003151.1_pt1 | contig 17196 bp, 27 predicted proteins | sample 5400611 | NCBI WGS metagenome assembly WNGJ01 (sample SAMN13153375, study PRJNA577476) | soil metagenome | isolation source: 40 cm soil or saprolite under Garry oak tree replicate 1 | place: USA:California | collected 2016-06-15 | reverse complement strand
GAGCTACGTCGGCGCGTGGGCGCGAATCCACCCGAGGCGACGTTGGTTCACTGCAGGCGAGGGCACCCAACAACGCACTGAGGACAGCCTGGGTGAGTAGCGTCTTGGTCTTCATGCTTCCCCCGAGTCAGGCGTGTTGGCAGTTACACCAAGGGGCAGTAAGGCGCCAGCATCTCGCATATTCACCCTAGGCGTCTAGGCGTCTGCACGTCTAGGCGTCTAGTAGTATGGAGCTGAGGGGGCTCGAACCCCTGACCTCCTGGGTGCGATGCCCACTTGTGCAAAGTAGCGGCGTACTGCAAGAGCCGCAACTTTCCTTATCTCTCGCGTATCTCGCTGCAGAATTAGGTCTACCTGGGAATCCACCCACGCAAATCCACAGCGCACAACATCAAAATCTTCTAACAGATGTTCCAGTAGTTATCATCTCCTGATGAAAGACGTCCATGCTCGGTGAGGACAAAGAGAGTCTGAGCTAACGCTTCTTCTTCGGAGTCGCCTTCTTCTGAGGCTTCGTTTGAGAGGTCTCTTCTGGCTTGAATAGGTGGAGAGGTTCCGATTCGGCGACCTCAGCCCGAGGAGCCGGTTTGAGCGTGACGTTCGCCCCTGACGGGCGCGGGTAATCAATCCCTTTCCCGTCTAGTAGCTCGCCTACCGTGAGGAGTTGAAGGCGGGCGTGCTTTCCCCAAGGTGATTCGAAGAACCCGGCACCGGCGGCCTCTTCCCGCATCGGTCGAGTCGGCTCCTCGAAGCTCAGTAGGACTCCGATCTCCGCCTTCTCCCGACCGATCACGCCGAGCAGGTCCCGGACGTGAGAGACCTGTACCTTGCCCGCCTTCACCGAGATGATGAGCTGTCGGGTCTTGTTGTCGCCGAGGTGGAAGTAGAGGCGACCGTCAATCCCTTGGTCAGCACCCTTCTTCTGTTGCGCCCCGCGCGCGCCCACAAGGCCAAGCGCCCACCATTGGAACTGATACGGGTCGCTCCCCGCGAGAACTTTCGCGTCCTCAACGGTCGTAGGTTCTCCGACGACCGTGTACTTCGCCTCGCCACTGAACGCTGTTTGGAGCCGCGACTTGATCAGGGAAATGGCCAGGTGAGTCAGGTCGATGCCAACCCACCGGCGGTCGAGTTTCTGGGCTGCGGCGATAGTGGTGCCGCACCCACAGAACGGGTCGAGGATGAGATCTCCTCGGTTCGAACTCGACTCAATGATTCGCTCCAGAAGTGCTTCAGGCTTCTGCGTCGGGTAGCCCAACCGCTCCTGAGCTTGGGAATTGATCGGGTCCACATCCGTCCAGATGTCCTGTAGAGCAACGCCTGGCATTTCGTCTAGGTACCTCTTGTACTCAGGCATTCCGGACTTCGTGTAGATCAACCGACCCTGAGCTTCAAACTCTTCCATCTTCGCCTTCGAATACGCCCAGTATCGGCCCTTGTAAGGTCCCACACCCTTCCACTCGTACTCGGTGTCACCACCAGGCTTGTTGGCCGTCAAGTTATCCTTCCTGAACCTGCGACCAGTGCCTTCCTCGACACCCCGGTAGTGACTCTCGATGTAATCCTGAGTGTACGGCACGTAAAGTGGGTTCCACGTCCACTCGTCGCTTCGGGAGTAAAACAGGATCGTGTCGTGGATTCGCCCTGGTTGCTTCATGCCCTGTTTTGTATCGCTGTGCGCCTTGCTTCGTTGCCAAGTGATCTCGGCTCGGAAGTTCTGGGGCTCAAAAACCGCATCGAGAAGCAGCTTGAGGTAGTGACTCGCTGTGGGGTCGCAGTGGAGGTACAGCGACCCGGTTGCCTTGAGCGTGCGGTGCAACTCGACGAGTCGCGGTGCCATCATCGAGAGATACGCGAGCACATCGTTGGTCCCGAGAAACAGGCGGAACGCCTGAAGGACCTCGGAGACCTTCCCACCTTGTTCTACTACTTCTTCGTACTCTCGCGCCCCTGCCTCATCCCAATGCCAGGTGTCCTCAAACGCCTGAATCTGTGCGGCGGCCTGTGTCCCATCCTTCGCCGCGAACAGTACGTTGTAGTTCTGCTCGGACTTGAACGGTGGATCGAGGTAGACGAGATCAACAGTCTCGTCCTTGATGTACCGGCGCAGCACGTCGAGGTTGTCGCCGTAGTACAAGACGTTGTCCGGCATCGGCCACGCATCTCCGGTGCTGGGGTCGTTCGTACGATAGCGAGTGGTCGGAGCCGAGGCCAGAGTCCCGAACGGCCACTCCCAATCCGGCCAGATCATCATCGCCACGGGTCAGGCTCTCAGAAAGAGGTCTAACGAGCCTAACCGTGGAGTATCAACGGGGGGTCAACGCCGCATTTCCGCCCCCCACTGCCGCAAAAACAGCCTACTTTCGTCGATTAGATCATCCCATACTAGAAGGTCGCTGCAACTACAACGGAGGAGTGCCATGGCAAGACGAGTGCGATTTCGATTCGGCGAAAGCGAGGTCGAAGTCGAAGGAGACCCAAAGTTCATCGACAAGTGCCTCAAGACGTTCTGGGATCGGGTCGGAGGCCGATCTGAGGGGCCGACGCAATTTCGGCAGGTAGACCTGCCTTCGCAGATCGCGGCGAGTGCCAAAGGAAAGAAGGCCCCTTCAGCGGCAGAGTTCTATCGTGAGAAGAACCCGGACAGTGGGACAGAAACGCTGATCGTCTTCGCGAAGTACCTCGAGGACTACCGCTCTACACCTGAATTCAAGCCCGCTGACATCAACAAGGCCGCGAAGGACGCCAAGGTGAAAGACGTTCACAACCAGTACTACACCTACGCTGTCAAGCAAGGGCTACTTCGGCCTGTGGGCAAAGGAAAGTACTCGTTGACGCTCAGTGGAGAGGACGTCGTCGCCGCGATGCCGAAGAAGTCCTTGAGTCCTAAGCCAGCCGAGTGAGGGATGCCGAATCCGGCCACGCTGGAAGAATTCCTCGCCCCTCTACCCGCCGTGCAAGGGGTGGGGCCGAGTAACCAGATCCTTCTTGTTGGCTATTTCCTGAGACTCGGCGGTCACACTGAATTCACTACCGGCCAGCTACGAGAGGCATTTCACGCCGGGAGACTGCCGCCGCCGGATGCTCTCGATGTTCGTGTGAGGGGTCTCACTGGCGGACCGAGACCCCGGCTGATGAGAGTCCGCCAAGGTCACTACTCGCTGTCGATCTACGGGCTTCGAGAAGTCGAGGAGTACCTCACTCAGAAGCAAGGGACCTACACCGCCTCCAGGATTCTAGAAGACTTGATCGGACGGGTCAGTGAAGACGCCCAACAACGGTTCATCGCTGAGGCCATTGCGTGTTTGAAGGTCGGAGCGAACCGGGCAGGTGTAGTCATGACCTGGCTGCTCACAGTAGACCATCTCTACGAGTTCATCCTTCGGCATAAGTTGACTGAGTTCAACGTTGCGCTGGTCTCGATGTTCGGCGTGAATGTGCATCAGATCGCCACGAAGGACGATCTTGGTGACTTGAAGGAGGCCCACTTCATTCAGGCTGCGAGAACGGCGAAGCTCATCAGCAACGACGTGAGGAAGATTCTAGAAGAAAAACTCGGGATACGAAACACCTGCGCTCACCCATCCACGGTTGAGATTCACGACACGAAGGTTGTGAACTTCGTTGAGGACCTAGTTGACAACGTGATCCTCAAATTCACGCTCTAGAGAAAACTGGGCGCAGCGTGTCGCTCCTTTGACCTACCGGAGACTCGCTCTCAAGCCCTTGCCCCAATAACCTTCCGCCCAATCCCAATCCACACAACAGGGGCACGACTTGCGAGCAACGACTTCTTTTGTGTACTCCGTGAAAACGTGCCCCTTCGCACACTGGTACTCCGCGACCAAGTCGGGCCCAGGATAACGTCGGGCGGTCAGGGTGATGCCGGTCCCTTCAAGTTGAGCGTTCACCCAGGTCCGGGTCTTCGCGATCCTGGGAGGCGGCTGGGGCGGCCGGACCCCCGCTTTTTCTGCTGCGTTCAACCCCGCCTGTACGTCTTCCCAGACCATTTTGTCGACTTCAATTCCGCCTCGAAACGGCATGCATCCGATCATCGTCGCTCCCCAAAAAGCTCTTTCGGCCCAATACGGATCCGGCACGGCGATGTATGTCTTGAGTTCCCATTTCTGACCCGTCTCTTTGACAATCCGCCCAGCGTGTTTGTCGAGCTGGCTGTTGTGCTGGGCCAACCGTTTCTCGGGATGAAGGACCGTGACGCCGACCTTGTACAGGTTGGGATCGGACGGATGCACCAAGACGTAGAAGTAGCCTGCCTTGTAGTCGGCCTTCATGGCGCCTTCCCCCACCGCTTCTCTATCTCCCGCTCTCGTTTCTCCCGAACTTCCCGAACCTCGCGCTCCCTTTTGGCTTCGGCTTCGAGCAAGTCCGCCAGAAAATCCGCCAACACGGTAAGGTTGTGAATACGGTAGTGTAAGTATTTCACAAGTTGCTCTCCGAACGCAGGGGGCGCGACGCGCTCCATCGCGGCATACGACTGGAGCGTGCGATAGTTGACCTTAAGCTCGTCGGCTACCTCGCGCAGTGTCGGTGTCGCAAACTGGAGGGACTGTCGAATCGCGTTCGCATACTTTGGATTCCCGACAAGTACGGTGATCGAGGTGTCCTTCGGCCACACTTCACTCCTGCGCTTGAGGGGGGATTCAGAGTCGGCCATACATGAAGTCTCCAGAGGTGTGGTAAAGATTACTACTCTTGTGGGAATGTGCTACACACACCGACCTGTGTCAAGTCCGCGAAACTAGCTCGGCGTAGGAGCGCGCGGAATTTCGTTTCTGACCTCCGAGAGCACCGGGGTATAGCGAACGGGGAGCAACGTTGTGAAACCTGCAGGAATTTCCAGAATGACTGTTCTGATGTGACCGGTCTAGCGAAACAGGACAAACTGAGGGTTCGCCCGCTGTAACTTTCAGAACTGGAAGTCGAGAGAGGTCTCGATGCGAACATGGCGTATCGTACGTAGTACGATACGGAGGTGGAGCGAGAAGTTGTGGCTGCGGATTCGGTCAGAAACTCACCAGGACTCACGACGGACGTTGTAACTCCCCTATCGACGATCAATCGTGAGATGCCTGTTTCAGATCCTCGTGTGCGTTGGGGTTCTGCTTCTCGAGTGGTCTGGAGTTCTGTTGAGAAGGCCCTGAGATAGCCGATCATGTGCGGGATTGGTGGCCCGCTCACTTCCCGTGAGAGAGCTACCCGTACCATGGACTACCACCCGGGGGTGGCCTCCTGATCTGAGAGAGATAATCGACCCTACCACCAGAAACGCCAAGAGATCTCTGGTATTCTCCATCAGATGTTCCATGTCTGTCTGCACCAACACCCCGGACATCTAGAGAACTCAAGGGTGGCTCGTCCTTGACCTTCTGGCCCTTGGGCAGAAGGCTAGTCTTCATGGCGTATCTCCGTTGGTCTTTCTCTTCTTGAGGACTTTCGCAGTCCTGACACACTCACTGATTGCCTGGGCGATGGCCCCTTCGAACTGTGGATCGACGAGGTAGTCGAATGTCTTAGTCTCTGCGATCTTGTCCGGAGCAAGTGGCCGCACGATATCCGCCTGGAGTTGGTACTCCCGCTTCAACTCTTGTAGTTGCTGGTAGAGGCCCACCACCTGGTAGAGTGTCTCGATGATTCCGTCACGCACGAGAACGATCGCATCCTGGGTCCCCCGCCTCGTGGAGGCCGCGGTCTCAGCGCTATCAAGTCGGAGGAGTTGGTCGAGGTGATTCAGCCTCTTCTGCCCGGCTGCTCTAGCTTCTTCCAGACCTTCCAGACGATCCTTGAGGAGGTTCCGGTGTTTCCTCAGCTTCTCTCTATCGGGACCTGTGAGGCTCACACCATCGAGGCGGGTCTCTGCGCGGCGCAGTTCTTCTTGGACATCCACCAGCTCGCGAGCGATGCCGACCATCTCCCTTACCGTCACTTCGCGGCTTTGTTGGAGTTTGGTGGCTTCGCGGCTGTCGGTTGGTGGTATACTCACCAAGGGGGCCACCTTCTCCGCTGGGAGATTGCCAATCTCAGCGGTCTTGTCTGCAGAAGGCCTACCGCCTTGCGGGACGTCATGAGGCATCCGGCGCCTCCTTGGGAGTTGGATCGGTGTTCTGCGAGAGTCCTTGGGAGGCTCGGACCAGCCCAGATCGGGTCTCAACGGACAACTTTTCGGACACCTCCTCTGTACGCACCCCAGACCCCGCCTCAACGAACAACTTCTCCCCAGATCGACCGTCAACAGCCAACTCCTCTGTACGTTTTTCGTTGTCCGTTGTCCATCCTTCTCCGACTTCGACCGGGATAGAAACGGGTGAATCTTGGCCTGTTTCAGCGTTCGATCTGATTTCTCGTGTTCCGTTGTTCCCGTTCCTTCTCGCCGCGATCTCCTTGATCAGATTGTCGAGCCGATCTCCGATGTCGTGCTCCGTCCGTTGAATCGGAACGATCCCGTTCAACTCCAAGACCTTCACCGCCGCATCCATCTGGAGCCTCGACCTTATGTCTCCTTCCATCACACTCAACAGGATCGTCACCGCACGATCTGCCGCGTGCTGAATCTTCCCTCGGACCTTCCTCGTCCCCTTGTCCAGCAACGCTCTCCGATAGCGATCTACCTCAGGTTCCCGTAGCCACAGGCTCGCATACACACTTCCGTTGGCGTAAACACGGGGATCACTCGGATCGAGATGATCATTCACCTTGAAGAAACACTTCGTCGCGTTCCCGGCGATGTCTGGATCACTCACGTACAACTCGACAAACCGCCTCTTCGTCGGGATCAGTCGATACCCGTCCGGAGGGGCTTCTTCGACCAACGCCAACGCTGCGTCCTTCACGGAGCCTTCGGTGTCGTGAGGAGGCGGGCATCGCGGTTCTTCTTCATCAGCCCATCCTCACTCGTTGCCTTCGCCGCGGCCGCGAGCCTCTTGAACTCTTCTGGTCTCTTCACGAACAACTCAGGGAGTCGTCCCGTCCGCTGGAGGAGATCGAACAACTGAGCATCTCGCTCCTGCGCCTGAGCGTCCTCAATCGGCGATCCTCCGTTCCCTTTCTCTGCCAGCACCTCGTTCTCGAGTCGCTCCGCTTCCGTCCGGAGACGATCGATCTCTTTCAACTTCTCTGCGGCGCTTTGTTCGGGCATCGGTCCTCACTCCTATTAAGTAGCGGGGCTCTACTAGCTTGACTCGCCAAGATCAAGTGTTCGAGTTACCGGCCTCGTCCAAAGCCACCCCGCCGTATTCGTTTGGTGACAGGGCCCAGGGCGACTGAGTTACCGCGCTGATTCCCGAGCGCACCCTGCCACCATATTCACGTCCGTCCAGTCCCTTCTCGACCGGGGACTTTGGTCCACGCCTTCTGCTCGAGCTTGAGATCTTCGAGGGTGAATCCTGTCGCACGCCTCCGGCTCCACCCCGGCCTCAAGAGAGGTTCTCGTGACCCCTTGGTCTGATCTCTCACTCTCGTCAACTCCTTCGCGAGTTTCCGTAGTTCTCGTTGCTTCTTGCGTTCATCTCGGTCCCTATGCGCCTGCCAGGTCACACCTTGTTGAGGCTGAGAGTCACGACCGTCGGGCCACCCGAGGTGAAGGTCGTCATCTTTGCCTTGACCTGTCTCACGGCGCTGACCTGTGCCTTGTAGACACCGGGCGCGGTCATATCGGTCGCCGCTGCTCCCCCGGAATTCATGTTCGTGACCTGCATCGCGATGAAGTTCGTGTTCGTGTCGTCGTTCGAGACCTGCAACTGAACGACTCCAACGAAGGCGCCGACCAGCTGCACGACGACTTCTTCGATCTCGTCCGAAGAGGCGTTCATCACGACTTCATCGTTCGCAGCCGCGAGGCTCTTGATCGCTTTCGGCATTACTTCTCCTTCCGCCCTTTCGTCGGTGATGCAGCCTTCGCCTTCTCGTCCTCCATCCTCTTCGCGATGGCCGGGGCGAGGGCATCTTGGAGGCGAGGGACCAATCGCCTGAGTACCTCCCGGTCGAGGCGGGAGCGTTCCTCGGCGATGATGTCTTGTCGAATCTGGCGCTCCAGTTCTTCCCTCAACTTCTGTTCGACCTCGGCGGCGATATCAGTCTCGGTCATCTGGACCTCTCAGGTCTCGTTGGTCTCTTCGGTACTGGTCCAGCACGGCCTGTCTCCGTTCCTCCTCGACATCGACGAAGATGGGAGGAGGCTTGGGGGGTCTGTATTGCCACTTCCGACCCCTCGGGACTTCCTTCGTCCGTCTCTTCGTTGCCGTGCTCACGTCTTGTCCTTCTGCCTTCTCCGCCGTGGCCGTCGAGTCCGACGTTGTGGCCGTCCGATCATCTGCACTTCCTCGGGGAACTTCGTTGCGTACCAGGCGCCTCCCTTGGAGGCGTCGTAGGGGAAGACCTCGATGTTCCCGTGCTTCCAGAGGCGACCGACGTGACTCTTCGCGACCTCAGTCTCGATTCCTCCCAGTAACAGGTGAGCATGGAGGAGGCCAAGTCCTGGTGTTCGCTCGGCTCCGACGATAGCCCACGCGTTGGGACCGAACCCTGTGATGTACTCGTGAATGGTCCGCCAGAAGTAGGACTCACTCACGGGGAACTTGAAGGTCGGATGGAGATAGAACTGCGCGTCGAAGTAGGTGGCGAAATCTCCACTCACCTTCTGCCACTGTGAGTACTGGTGGGCGGTTCTCAAGCCTTCCAACGCTCGACGGAGGAAAGACCGATTCGCTTTCAGGCGCTCACGGTCGGGATCGGTATGGAGGATGGGATCGGATTCCACCCAGGCCGTCTCATCTAGGACTACCTCGATCAGATGGAGATGATGTTCCTTCTGAGCGATCTCATCTCGGAGTTCCCTGTGTGTCTTGTGGTGGACAACTCTGGCTGTGCCATCACGAGATATCTCGCTCTCGTGTTGATGCCCTTGGCTGTGTTGGGTTGGTACAGGATCTGAACTTTTCTCGTTGTCCATCCGTACCTCTCCTCCAAGGGCATCGCCGACTTCTCGTGGCCCCTTCCTTCGATTCCAGAAGTTGGCTCCCTCGTCTCACTGGCCGTGCTCTCCGGCCGGATCCACGACTTCACCAACCGATGTTCCCTACTCACTTCAGCAGCAGCGGGAGCCAGGCGATGGACTAACTGAGTGGCAAGGAGACGAACCACTCTCACCGCCTGACCACCCCGGCTACACTTTCATCGGCACTCTCTTCTTCATCAGCGGAGGCAGCTCATCCTCCGATGGGATCTTCACTCCCTGGTCTTGGAGGAACTTGACCATCAGAGATTCAAGGACCCTCTTGGCCGGGAATCCCTGCGACCGACAGTGATTCACAAACGGGAATGCGATCTTCCTGTCTACAGTGACAGTCGCCGTCTGCTCGGCCACGTCATCCTCCCTGAAAAGACAAGAGGCCCCGCCTCTCATGATGGTCTGAGAGATCGGGGCCCCCGTGGTGGAGCCATTCCGGACTGACCGGACTCTAGCCGCTCATTGGCGATGATGGACTAGAGGGGCACACGAGTTTTTCTGCTGGTCGCTAAGATAGTTTCCACGTATCGAGAGGGCAATACCGATCTCATCGTGAGGTTCAAACTCTGATTGGTCGGCGCTCGGTCCCTCCCCGAATTGTGATCACGGGTCTCCCTTCCTTGTAGGAGTTGGAGATCTTTGAAGCGGGGCCGAGTTCGAGCCACACGCCGATGTAGACAGAACCGTTGACATCGACACCTCCGTAGATGATCTCCACAACTCGGGACCATCCGCCGAAACAATCGGGAGCGAGATCGCCATTGCCGAGCTTGGTGATCCACTCTTTGGTAGGGATGAAGGCGGTAGCAGAGATGTCGCTTGAATCGACCAATGAAGATTGGCTTGGGCGGGCGGATCCCTGGCCACCCGGATATCTGATACCGGGGCTCACGCTGGCCTCCGATCCCGCAACTTCTTCGGTTGGGTAACAACTTCGAGTAGAGTTTCATCATCGACCTGCTCGTAGCACATCTTCATCGCGGTCGAACCCTTGGCCCAGCCACCCGCGGCCTCGACATCGGCCGAAGGCAGATGCTTCCGTTCGGTCACCCACTTCCTCCGGTAGGAGTGAAAACCGCCCTGTGCAAGGTGAGGTATCTGGGCGACCGTCTCAGCGGCCAGGAGCCACATCGAAGCAAGATCTTTGTGAATCGCCTTCTCGGGCTTTCTCGGTCCCGGGAACAAGTACCCGGAGATTCCAGGCCGCTCGTGGCGGATACGATCGAGCGCCCCACGTACTTCCGCGTTGATGGGAGTCGTCCACTCTCGACCTTCCTTGTCGGTCTCCCCTGGCCACCGGATCGCTCCGAATGGCCGTGAAGGGCTCTTGTCGAGACGGAGATCTTCGTACTTGAGTTGACACACGGCGGAGATTCGCCGACCCGTGCCGTTGCAGATGTCGAGAAGTTCACTGAGGTAGGATCGAACCTTCACCGCTTTCTTCCCCCGCCCCACCTCCATGAGGATCTGATCGCTCACCGCTCGCACGGCTTGATAACGATCTTCAGTAGCCACGGGTCGCCGGATGTTGACATCCTTCGGGAGTGGGAGGTCGGCACTGGGCTCCATCCTCATCAACTTCCGACGACAGGCCCACCGCAGGACCGCTCGGAAGAATTGGAGATCCCCGGCCACCGTTCCCGGTCTCACCCGGGTCCGCTGATCTACAGGCACAGGTTCGCCCCGAGCATCAATCGCCCCAGTGCTCCGGTCCCGAGTGAAGTCCATCCACTCATCTTCGGTGAGTTTAGACAGGTCCTTGGTCGGCCCCAACACTCGAGTCCAGAGTGCCACTCGCTGTTTGTCGGCCAACTGTTGACTTTCGGACTTGGTGGGAGTTTGGCGTTCGAGGTAAAGATCGAATACACGCTTCAGCGGGGCGGTCAGACCTAAACCGACCTCATCTCCGGTAACCATCTTGGCGTTCTGCTCCTTCGCCCACTGAACGGCTCGCTTCCAATCCCGATGGCGAAGGGAGCGTCCGAAGATGCCTCGGGACGAGATGTCGTAGTAGATGATCCCCGACCCAGACTCGAAAACCCGAACGCGTTCCCGGTACTCTCCAACAGATTCTGACCACGGGCGCCGTTTCTTCTTCGTCGGAGTCTCGATGGACGCGAGGTTAGTCAGGACATCGGTCATGGGTGCTCCTCCTTACAAGAGCGCCCAGGCTTTCATGGCCCGGGCGGCGGTCTGCGATTCGTCGACGACTTCTTGTATCATCCCGAGCGCGGCCTCGATTCGATTCCTCACCGAGATCAGGACCTTCAACTCGACCTCGGCCTCGGGCTTCAGCTCGATCTGGGATTGACGATCCCGTACGACCTGGAGGGCGTTCGCCAAGTGCTCGCGAACACCCTCCCGTTCGGTCATTTACTTCGCCTTCGCTTTCTTCGACCGCTCCTTCTTCATCGCCGCGATCTTGGCGCCCTTCGACCCGCGCTCGACTTTCAGGGCCGGGGTCTCGGGAGCCTTCCCCTCTGTCGCCTTGGGTGTGGCCTGCTTGTACGCGACCTTCGTCATTCCCTCGGGGAACACGAGATAGAAGAGGTTCCCGTCCTGGCGAAGTCCGTAGCCGGCCTTCCGCACATCGTAGGTCAACCACGACCGAACCACTGAGGGATTCGCCGGGCTGCCACTCTTCGACAGAACCTCCACCAGCTGCTCCATCGTCGCCCCTTGGGCGAGTGTGGCGAGTAAAGCTCCGACCTTCGTGTCCTGTCCGACCGCTCGGGCTTCCTTCTCAGCCGAGAACTCGACTGGCTTCGGCGTCCTCGGGGCCTTCACTTCGGCCTTGGGGGCCTCAGCCACCGGCTCCGGGAGTGTGTAGGTCACGGGCTTCGGCTCCACCGCCGTCCCGTGATCGCGTTTCGTTTTCGTCATCTCTGTCTCCTTGGGGTTATTGAGAATCAGGTGCTGGATTCCGTTGATCGTCCTCGTCCAACAGACCACCCGGCCTTCGACATCCTTCGTGACATCCCAGTTCAGGTCGCCGACTCGGACTGTGCTGTTTGGTAGAGGGGCGTGCCGCCAGCCACCGGAGCGGTCGATATCAGAGCGGGTGGCGACGTAGGTCTCGGCAGCGGTCAACCGCCAAACGCCGAGGCCGACTTCGGCGATGGCGGTCACTTGGTGCTCAGGCGAGTGAAACCCTTGCCCGTGAACCCGGCCTTCCGAGCAGCCTCACGAGCGGCCGCGAGCATCTGTCCCGGGGTCAGTTCCGGCTCACGAGTCCGGTCATCGGTGAAGCCGTGATTGCAGCCGCCGAGCGCGGGATGGCAGACGTGGGTGGTATCGTCGGGTTGAGCGAGACGCTGCTCTGGGGTCAGCTCGACGATTGCGCGCTTCCCGCACAGCGGGCAGGCGCACAGCGGGACGAGCATGGTCACCTTGGTCATCTCTATCTCCTGTCTCTGGTGTCATGATACTGTCGCTATGATGATAATAAGTATCGTCGAGTACGCAAGGTGGTTAACAGCAATGAGTTGCGGCATTGTCTTAGGGGGAGGTCATCAACTTCGTCTTCTGAAGGTCCCCGATGGGGTCCGGATCGGGGAGGGGGCGGTACCCGGGCTTGCGAGGGAGATCTTCGCGACGCACGCGAGGGCTTCGTGGCTCTCCGTAGTTCTTCAACTTCCCATCGTGGATCAGGCGGAAGAGATGATCGCGACTGAAGCCACTCTCGATCCTCGCTTGGTCGAGCGTCAACTCCTCTTCGTTGTACTTCCTCGTCCAAACATCAAGCCGCTCAGCGGCGAGGTCCCACACACGAGCGATCTGATCACTGCCACACTCTCTCAAGGTCTCGGCCAGTTGCCGGAACTCTTGAGAGAGGGGGTGGCTCATCTCAACCGCTCGATTCGTGAGACTCGTATTCTGGGATCGGACTTCCGAGCTAGGCGATGTGTACAGGCGGGACAGAGAGCGAAGGGTTGTCGTCCATCTTCGCCGCCGACGACCTCGATGGTCACGAGGAAACTGCCTCTCCTCCCCGCGATGCACTCGCCGAGGTCGAGCACGAGTCCAAGTTCACAGGCTCGTGCGTTCGTCATCTTCTTCAACTTCCTCCTCCAACGACTCCGCAATCTGACGGAGTTGACGACGATGTTCTTCCTCGACTTCGACAGATTTGGCCCACTGTTCTTCATCCCGCAGTTCCATGACCGCACTGCGAACGAGGTCGATCAAGACTTCGGGATCGAGGGCATCGAGTTCCCACGATTGGTCACCGTGCTTGGCGTGGTATCGCTTGTATCGGCTGTCGGATTTCTTGGCGGGATTCGGGGGAGGCGTATACTGGTCGACTTGATCCTTGGTCAGCGCGATCCGCCGTACTTCGAAAAGGTGGTCTAGGTCTAGGCCAACATTTGAAACGTGGTGTCCTAAAAAGAGCTTGATGCGGTCTTCGACATTGCGGCTCATGTCCATTCCACTGGGATCATGATCACCGAAGTGGAGGAGGATGACCTTCTGGCCACGTTTGATGTAGTTGACGAACTTCATCGCGTCACGCCACACGTGCGATAGGCTGTCGTATCCGCGACAGCTCATCCACGGGACATCCAGCTCGTCGCAGATGTCCTCAAAGACACTCGACAGGGCATCCTTCTCGATCCAGACCGCGACCCGGTGTGGTTGATCCTTCCACTTGTCGATCAGGTAGGTCTCGGCAGCGGCCTCGATGATTTCGGCCGGACTCTCCCAATGGGTGGCTTCCCGCGTCCACCGGGTCCGGTCCTCGATGGCGGCCCAATCAATTTCTCCCGCTAGGCGGCCTTCAGCGATGACCGCGGTCAGGTAGTTCCGGGTCTTGACTGTGTTTGGTAGGAGGTCCCGTGACACGAACTGGTAGAAGACCTGCGTGCTGGTCAGGTCCAACCCCTTGGCGGTGTACTCCTCGATGATAACGTTGACCTGTTCGATCACTTTCCGTTTGGCGGCCTGGAATCGTCTGGGGGCGTAGCAGATCTTTGGCATCAACTACATCGTGTGCTGCTCAGGCGAGAGAGAGGTGCGAGGTACAAGGGAGGCGATTGTGTAGAAGGGCACCTTGCCCTTTTCCATGAGCAAGAGGGCGCAAACCCTGCAAAGATCCAATGATCACAAGGCGTTCCTGCATCCCACCACCAGCAATCCAGCAGGGAACTTTGCTGGTCCTCTCATTCCAAGACTGCTTGTGGTCTGGGCACTCTTGCAGGGTTTGCATGATCACACAGTTGGCTAGACTCTGTTCGCGATTCTGGCCTCGTCCACAGCAGCGAAGGTGTACCCATGCGCCGACTTCTCGTCTGGGTTGGTGAATGTCTTGGAATGGACACCGAATGGATCGAGAGCTGTGGCGAGTTCTGTGTCCTCTAACTCTCGTCCTTCTTCTTTCAGCTTATCGAGTATCTCTCGCGTAGCCAGCCGCCGCTTCTTCAAAGGCCACTCACGGGGCCTCCCAAATTCGCGGATGATCTCGTAGACCGCGAGAAAGAGATCCGCGTTCTTCTTTACCGGTCGCGGTTCTTTCGTTCGTTTGGTGGAAGGGGGTTGTAATCCCCCGCATTCGGCGAAGGACCGTTCTAAATGGTCGATCAGGTCGCGCATGGTCGGGGCCCACTTAGCACAGGCAATAATCAACTCCCGATCTGCGGCCAAGTCTTCTGCTGCAAGGATCCGGTCGATGACCCTCACTTTCTCATCAACTGGAATCGAACTGAACTCGATTACCCGAAAGCGATTGACGAACGGTTCATCGTTAGGGAGGCGATTGCCGGTCAGCACGAACCTCACCCAGTCCGGGCGGTCGTCCACGACCGTTCTGAGTGCCGCGAGGGCCTCTGGCGTCATCCCCTGAGCTTCCTCGAGCCGGATCACCCGGTACGGGGCTCCTGGGTTGGCCGATAGATCGCACGCTAAGGCCTTCCCGGCGAAGACCAGCCTCGTGATCTCGCCGCGAACAGTGTCAACGCCGCCACGACCCGATGCGTTGATTGTCCGCGCCTGAAACGCGAGCGACCGTTCGAGAACCTTCGCCATGGTCGTCTTCCCGTGACCAGTGGGACCGACCAAGATCAAGTCACGGGGAATCACCCGCCTCGCCAAGAAGCTCTCGAACGAACGCCGATGCTCCGGGGCGAGGGCGACCTGGCTGATGTTGCGGGGTTCATGTTTCCGTTCCCACATCGTCCTATCACGCCGGGGAAGGCAAGTCGCCGTCGGGACCGCGAGTCTCCTTGAGCGGCGAGATGATGTACAGCACGTCGATGTCGGGCGGGTCCACGGAGCGGTCTGGGGACTCGAGCCGCAATCCCATCACTGCGTTGGGTCCGATCAGGCCAATCGCTGGGTGCGAATCCCCGACCTGGGCCAACGCATCCCGCACTCGTTTCGCGTCCAACAGCAGGGCGTACGAAGCCTCGCTCGTCACTTCGACGTCGAATTCCACCGTGTCGAGCACTGGGTCACCAACGATGATTGTCATGCCGCTAGGTCCAACCCGAACGGCTACCTGCTCGGCCCCGAGCCCACTGATCGCCTGCACCACCGCCTTGGCGATGTCCGGGCTAAAGGTCTGCCACGCATCGCCGGGGATCTTCGCCAACACTTTGTCTAACATCACCGGCTCTGGCTGTGTGTGTGTTAGATCGGGCTCGACCGGTCGGACTCGAATTCGGCGACCGCCAGACACACATACGAGGTGACCGCTCTCTAGCCGCAGCTCGATATCCTTACCTTCCAGGCAGTTCAATGTCCCGATCAGCGGCTCCAGTTTCAGTCCAACCGGGGTTGGCAACGGTTCGATATCGGGAAGACCACGTGTTACAACGAGCACGTCCTGTTCCCACGCCAACGCCGTTGTGCGAAGCGGGCCAGAAAACGTGGCCTCGACGATCGTCTTGTTGCAGTACACCCGCTTGAGGTGTTGAAGTAGCCGTTCCCGGTTGACTCGGATTTCGAATTCTACGACCGCGCCCTCTAACGCCTTCAGCGGAGAGGCAACGAGGCTGTTGGTCTCAGTCATGCTGCCCCTACCGCGTCCTGTGGTGCAACCGGTGCAGGCTCGCCCGTGGCCGTCTCAGTGGCGACCGGGAGCCGCGGCCGACCTACGGTGGATCGGACGTCGAACTCGAACAATTTCAAAAAGTCATGGATCTGTTGCCGGGCGCCTACTTGTCCTGAGATCGCCAGGAATCGATCGAGGTACACTTCTACGAATCCGATCGCCTGCTCGACCGGCAAGTTGATGACCTTCATTCGCCGCTTTGTCGTTCCGTCTTCTAGCATCTCTTCGAACCACACGTAAGGCCGATTCGCGACTGTCCGACCGTCGGCGCTTCCGTAGTCGCTCCTCAGTTCCAGCAGGGGCTGCGCTGAAAATCGCTTCACGAGCTTCATACTCATTGCTCCTCCTCTTCGGCACGAACGATCACTGTCCCCTCTCTGTGTGCACTCTTCTAGGGAGAGGGGATACAAAAAGCCCCCGCCGCGACGTGCGGCCGGGGGCGTCCTCTGACGCACTCCGCGTGGGGCTTTTATCCCACCGTGGTAGTGGTCCCGTTCGACTTATTGCGAAGATATTGCGCTAGAAATCTCGTGTAAAGAGAGAAGAAATGCCGAACCGTCTTTACTTAAAGAGCGTGACCGAGAGCCGCAACTCGCCCATCACTGCGATTGCTCTGATTCCGACAAATGTTCTAGCAGATGTTCCAGTACCTACTACCGCGAACTTCGTAAACCCTTGTGAATCAAGTGGAGCTGAGGGGGCTCGATGGAGCTGAGGGGGCTCGAACCCCTGACCTCCTGGGTGCGATCCAGGCGCTCTCCCAGCTGAGCTACAGCCCCGCGCGGGAGCGGAACTTAGAATCGGCGCCCCCCACGAGCAACCCCTGAAAACTAACACCCCCTCCACCGCCCTCCACCGCCGCATATTATGTCCATGCGCCCCATCTCGCTCACCTACTCCGGCCTCGTCGGCGTCCCGATCGAAGAGGTGTTCGAGCTCCTCTCCGATGCGAGCCGCATGCCCGACTGGCTCCCCAACTGCACCGCTGCCGTGCCGGGGCCGAGCAAGAAGGGTAAGGGCGACCGCCACCGCATCCACTTCGAGCGCGACGGCCGCAAGGCTGACTGCGTCATCGAAGTCATCGAGTTCGTCCCCCCCACCACCTACGCCTGGGTCGAGATCATCC
>WNGJ01003020.1_pt1 | contig 17196 bp, 15 predicted proteins | sample 5400611 | NCBI WGS metagenome assembly WNGJ01 (sample SAMN13153375, study PRJNA577476) | soil metagenome | isolation source: 40 cm soil or saprolite under Garry oak tree replicate 1 | place: USA:California | collected 2016-06-15 | reverse complement strand
AGCGTCAGAAGTCCGTCATGCACCGCCTGCAGGTCGGCTTGAATCGCCGGCAAGTTGTCGGCGTTGATGCCCCCGAGCGACTTGGACTGGGCGTCGTCGAATATGGCTCCCAGCTCGGCAAACGTTGCGTGGGGCGTGTTGGCGTTCAATGGCGTGGCCAACTCGGGAGGGGCGAAGTTGAACCCCGGATTGCCGTCCTTGATGCTCAGCGCCTGGAGGATCGGATCGTGCTCAATGGTGTTGATGATGTCCAGATGTGCCGTGCGCAAAGTGGCTTCGGCACCGGCGTCATTGTTGACGGCGCCCGGCACTGCCGCAATGGCGGTCGTTATGTCGGCCAGCACCGTGTTGACATGGGTAAGCTGGTCGCCTGTGAAGGCGCCGGCAGCAACATCGGCGGTCAGGCCGGTCTGAACCAACTGGAGATCGGCTATGTATCTGCCGTCCGTGCCGTTCCCTTGGTTCCCCACCGGGACGTTGTTGTGCCACACCCCACCTTCAAGAATTCTGGTGGCGTCGTTGAACATATTCTCGAAATAAAGATCACCGGGCTTCAGTACCAGCGCCGGCTGGCCGCCGGCACCGCCACCACCGGCGTCGCCGCCACCGGCACCGCCACCACCGGCGCCGCCACCACCAGCGTCGCCGCCACCACCGGCGCCGCCACCAGCACCACCGCCGCCACCACCACCAGCGCCGCCGCCAACCGGCGTCACGGCCGTTGCCTGCGCGGCAGCCACCACATCCGCATAGGTCCCGCCATCCGCCATCAGGTTATTGGTCCCCACGTCCGCGGAGTTCGTCGCGAGCTGTTCTACCGCTGCGGCGACCTCCCCGGCATTGTGCGTCTGCAAACCCTCGATCAGCGCGGTCGCCGCCGTGCCCGACGTGCCATCGGTCCGGAATTCGTTCCAGAAGCGCGCCGAGAACAAACCGCCTTGCGACATATCGAAGGTGTTCGCATTGGTATTGAAGGTCTGTAATTGCGCGACCAGTCCGGCAATGTCGCCGGTGAAGCCATTGTTCGCGATCGTCTGCGCCATCTGCCCAAGATGGTTGCTGTCCTGGATCCATTGCGTAACAAAGGCCGTTTGGTCGGCACTGTCATGGAACGGTGCAGGGGCGGTGTTAACGGCCGGGAGAGGCGTCGGGTTAAACAGCGCCTGCACGCCTGCATCGCCTTGAGCGATATCAATAATGTCCCGATGGATATCGTTGATCGCACGCCCGACAAATTGTCCGAGATCCGTGCCCAACACCAGCGTGCCCGTTGGAGAGTTCGCGTTCTCGACCGATGCGATCTCTTCATTGAGCTGATTGATGATGACCTGCGTGTGCAGATCGGTGAGGTTATTGATCGTGGGAACTGCCGCCTGCAACATCTGCTGCACGCCGATAAGGTCCGAGACGATCAGGTTGACCTGATCCGGGCCGACGCCGCCAATCTCACGGGTCGTGGCGTCATTGAATAGATCCGTTGCTGTCAAAGCCATTTTCGTCCCCTTGTTATCTCGTCATATTCCATGACTTATCAGCGCAAGCGATCAGCTGGGTAGCGACCCGACGCGCAACATGAAAAATCATTTACGTTCGTGGCGTCATTCAGCCGACTCCGCGACCAATGCGCGCGGAACAAAGGTGATATACGGACGAATCTATGACGGCCGACATGTCTCGATCGCCACGCATCGTGCCACAATTTTTGCGCAACACATTTTTCGCAACACATATGTGGCCAAGACACCCACACATGTGGCCAACGAACACACATGTGGCCGATAGAAGCCTGTTCTCTCGCGACGGGTTGTTGTGTGCGCGAATTATCGATGCGATCGACGAGCGTCGCATTGTCGCCAGAAAATGGTCCGTATCGCCTGCCAAACAGATTTCATCGCCAGTCAATATCGACCCGATGGTAAGGCGCACTTGTATATGAGTATCGCGCAGAGTCACGGACAGACGTTTCCATCCCGCGGGATTCCAGGTTCTTCGTCGGCGCCGGCGTCGTCCGCACCGGCGTCCGATGATCCGGTGACACTAAGGCTGCGCGAAAGCGCGCGGCGCATGATCGGCGTCGCGGTGTTCAGCGGGGTGATCAATATCCTGATGCTGTCGGGCTCACTTTATATGTTGCAGGTTTACGATCGGGTCATTCCGAGCCGTAACGTCCAGACCTTGCTGGGCCTCTCATTGATCGTGCTGCTGGCCTACGTCGCCCAAGGATACTTCGATGCGCTACGCTCGCGAATGCTGTGCCGCGTCGGAACCATGTTCGACGCAGGGCTGCAGGAATCGATTCATACCGCGCTCGCCACGCTGCCGCTCCGTGGCGTGAAACCGGTGCTGATGCAGCAGCCCTTGCGCGATCTGGACCAGGTGCGCGCGTTCATGTCGAGCATGGGGCCCACCGCGTTCCTCGACATGCCCTGGATTCCGATTTTTCTGATCGCCTTGTTCATGTTTCATCCGGTGATCGGGATAACGGCCCTGCTTGGGATGGCCACGATCGTCGCGATGACGCTGTTGACCGAGCGCATGTCGCGCGGCGCGGCCAGGGCCGCGATGGATTCCAGCGCACAGCGCCAAGTGCTGGCGGACACGACACAACGCAACGCCGAAGTGATCCGCGCACTGGGCATGACGGATCGATTCACCGTGCGCTGGTCACAGGCCAACGAACGCTATTTGCGGGAAAACATCCGCGCCACCGACGTCTATGCCAATCTCGGATCGGGCGCCAAAGTCCTGCGCTACATACTGCAATCGGGGATGCTGGGCATCGGCGCCTATCTCGTCGTCGCCGACAAGGCGTCGGGCGGCATCATGATCGCGTCGTCGATCATGATGGGCCGCGCGCTGGCGCCGGTTGAAGTGGCCCTCGGCACCTGGAAGCAGCTAGTCGCTGCGCGCCAGAGCATCACGCGCCTGCGTGAGATATGCAAGGCGACCGCGGCGCCCGTTGTGCCGCCGGTGGTGCTGCCGCGTCCGTTCCGGGAACTTTCCGTGCAGAATCTCGCGGTCGCAGCCCCCGCATCGGAAAAGCCGATCGTTTCGAATGTTTCGTTTGCGCTCAAGGCCGGCATGGGACTGGCCCTGCTTGGCGCGAGCGCGTCAGGCAAGACCTCGCTTTCGAAAGCGCTGGTCGGAATCTGGCCGGCGCAAAGCGGCGTCGTGCGGCTCGACGGGGCCGCACTCGATCAATGGCGAAACGAGGATCTCGGCAAGTATGTCGGCTACCTGCCCCAGGAGGTTGGTCTGTTCGATGGCACCGTCGCGGAAAACATCTGCCGTTTCGACGAAACGGCAACGTCCGATGCCATCCTCAAGGCCGCGCAGATCGCCGGCGTACATGACATCATTCTGCGTTTGCCGGAGGGCTATGCGACGCGCATCGGAGAGGGAGGCATGGCCTTGTCGGCCGGGCAGCGGCAGCGCGTTGGGTTGGCGCGGGCGGTTTTCGGCGATCCGTTCCTGCTCGTGCTCGATGAGCCCAACGCCAATCTGGATGCCGAAGGGGAAGCCGCCCTGACCCGCGCCATTCAGATCATGCGCTACAACAAATGTATCGTGATCGTCATATCGCATCGGCCGAGCGCGCTTGCCGCGTTGAACATGGCGATGATCCTCTACGAAGGTAAGGCAATCGCATTCGGACCGAGCGAGGAGATATTCGCCCGCGTTCGCTCGGCCAATGGACAGGTCGCAGCGGCGCCAAAGCAAGCTCCAGCGCCAGTAAATGCCAAACCGGTTCGTCGGGCTCCAGTTGCGGAGAGCATTCAGTCATGAGGCATCAAGATCGCATACAATACGGGCCGACGCAGCGCTGGGCCGCCGACGGAGGTGACGAGCCGGCCCGCGACGGGGTTTCCGACCCGCGCCGCGACGGAGTCGGACCGCAGGGCGAAGCGCTGATTCTTGAGCTGCAGCGACTCCGCCAGGCGTTCGAAGAGGAAGGTGCGGATGACATTCATCCGCCGCAAACGCCTCGTTTTGCGCGCGAGGGCTTGCGTCCCCCCGGGCGTCCGCAAATACGTCAACCGAAACGGCGGCGGAAAGGCACAATGGGGCGGGCTATCGATGTCTGTCTCGAGCAACTCGGATTCACCGTGGCGGCGCCCGTCGTGCGCAGAAGCGAGACTCCGCGTGGACCGAATGTACGGCCGCCGAAACCGCGGGAGCCGATTGCGCGCGCGCCGAATAAACGCGAGCCCATGGCACGCGCACCGAAACCACGCGAGCCGATTGCACGCGCTCCGAACCCGCATGAGCCGATCGCATATGAACCGATCGGGCGCGAACCGAATATGCGCAAATCTAAATTGCGCGAACCCAATATCGACCTGCCGCCGCGTGGACGCACCCCGATCACGCTCGACAACTCCATACCGATGGATCTGCTGAAGCCGGCGCGAGAAATTCCGGCACTGGACAGCAAACGCCCGTCCGCGCCTGTCAATGGGCCTCAGTTGGCGCTTCCCCGCCCAGGCGGGAAGCTCGAGCCAAGGAAAGAGCCGAAGACGAGCACCGGCCAGTTGATCGAGAAATGCCGCGATGGACTGACCGCCGGTGTCGCGTTCCTGGTCAACCGTGACGGCCTCGCCGACAACGATAACGTTCCAGGTGAAAGCCTGACATCGCGGACCGGGCGCGCCTATGAGCGCGAGTTGAGGACTGGACTTCGGGTGCTGATTGCAGCCGTCGTCCTGGCCGGCGGCTGGGCCGGGCTGATACCGCTGGCGGCTGCCGTCGTCGTTCCCGGCAATCTCGTGGTTCAATCCAACGTCAAGACCGTGCAGCATCCGACCGGCGGGGTCGTGGCGCAGATCGCGGTCCGCAACGGCATGCGGGTGGCCAATGGCGATCTGCTGGTGCGGCTTGATGCGACCCAGGCGCAAGCCAGCCTGCAGGTGGTGAGCAAGCAGCTCGATGATGTGCGGGCGCGGATTGCGCGGCTGGTCGCCGAGCGCGATGGCCTGCCCCGGCCGGAAGTTCCGGCCGAAATGGCGACACGGCTGGAAGAGAGTTCGATCAAGGATCTGCTGGCGTCGGAAGACACGCAGTTCAAGGCGCGAAAGAATGCACGCGACAGCCAGAAGGACCTTCTGCAAAGCCGCATCTCGCAGCTCGGCGAGGAGATCGGGGGCCTCGATGCCCAGGTATCGTCGAAAGCCAAGCAGCTGGAGCTGATCACCGGAGAACTCTCCGGCGTCCAGGATCTGTACGACAAGAGGCTGGTTCCGCTGACACGGCTCACCACCCTGCAGCGCGAGAGCGCGCGGATCGAAGGCGAGCGCGGCCAGTTGATTTCGACGATCGCCGAGACAAAATCGAAGATCGGCGAGGCCCAGCTTCAGACCGTAAAGCTCGACCAGGATTTTCGCACCGATGTCGTCAAGGAGCTCGGCGAAACCCAGGCCAAGGAAGCCGAACTCGTGCAGAAGGGCGTCGCCGCGCGGGACCTTCTCGACCGGATCGACATTCGCGCGCCGACCTCGGGGATTGTCCATCAGCTTTCGGCGCATACCGTCGGTGGCGTGATCCGCGCCGGCGACGCGATCATGGAAATCGTGCCGGATTCCGATGACCTGCAGATCGAGGCGCATTTGCAACCCAACGATATCGATCAGGTGCGGGTCGGCCAACAGTCGTTTGTCCGCTTCTCGGCCTTCAACCAACGCACGACGCCGCAGCTCCTCGGCCAGGTGTCTTACGTGTCTGCCGATACCACCCGCGATCAACAGTCCAACGCTTCCTATTTCACGGTCAGGATAACGCTGCCCGAGGAAGAACGCCGCCGGTTGGCTGGACTGCAGCTCGTCTCAGGCATGCCCGCGGAAGTCTTCATGCAGACCGGCAGCCGGACCATGATGAGCTACCTGTTCAAGCCGATCACCGATCAGCTCAATCGCACCTTCGTCGAGCGATGAGTTGTGACGTCGTGCGGCCCTGCGACCGCCCGGAGCCCTCTCCGTTTCGATAGAATCGAAACGGAGCTTCAGGGATGCTCGATTTGACGCGCTTGCTTGACGCGAACCGGTCGCTACCCCGCTATCCAAGTCCGGGGACCGTTTCCGCTGGAAAACGCTGGGGCATGATCCGGAAAAGTGGGTACCGGTTTTCCCTCGGGACAAACGCGAAGCGTTTGCCCGGAGATCATGCTCAAACAAAAAGATAGAGCGGGATGACGATTCGAAGAAAAGTCATCCCGCGCTAGTTCGCGGCGGCCGCGGCGCCGTGCACGATGCTGCCCAGCATCGCCTCGATCTCGGAGATCACGAGGTCGGGCGCCGCGTTCTGCACCATGTGGCCGACATCGGGCAGCACGATCAGTCTGGCGTTCGGCAGCATGCTGACCAGCGGCCGTGAATGAATATTCGTCGACACCGTCTTGTCGCTCTCGCCCGTGATCACCACCGTCGGCGCCTTGATGCTCGCGTAGCGCGGCGCCTGCTCCACGACCGCCGCCTTCAGCGTCACCAGATCCCGGGCATTGGCGAGGAATTCGCGCGGACGCAGCAATAATGGCGTCGCGGTGTTCTTGACGAAGCCATCCGGCATAATCTGCGGCAGGAACACGCCGCGGGCGCCGGGTTCGACCAAAAAGAACCCGAGCGGGAGCGTGATCGTGTAGGCGAGCAGCGGACCAATCACCGGGGTGCTGACGAGTTTGTTGTACCACCCCACCCCGCCGGGCCACGGATAGGCCACCGGCGCCAGCATCACCAGGCCGGCGACGCGTTGCGGATAATCGAGCGCCATCCGCGCGCCGAGCGCACCGCTCCAGGAATGAACCACGAAGACAGCCGCGCCGACGCCGAGCTTTTCCAGCGCCTCGTCGATTATTCCGCCCTGGATCGCCGGCGTGGAATCCTGCGCATGCGCGCGCGTGCTCCAGCCATGCCCGGGACGATCAATCAGGATCACCCGATGGTTGCGAGCCAGCAGATCGCCGAGCGGCTGCCGCATCGTCTCAAGATTGGAGCTCGCGCCGTGGATCATCACGAGCGGCGGACCGGCGGTATCGCGCGGTCCGATATCGACGACGTTGAGCGTTGCGCCGGCAACCTCGATGATCCGGCCTTGCACGGGATAGGCGCGCTGCAGCACCAGGACACCGGCCTGCGTGATTAGCGCCAGCACGGCCAGCGCCGCCACAACAACCGCAGATGTCATTGAAAATGTCCGGATGAATTTGGGCACATGCAAGCTACGGTTTCAAGCTGGTTGAGTTTCGCGGTGAGTGGGAAAATCTTGTGGCTCAAGCAGCGTGCGCCTTCATATCGCCGTCATCGGCAACTTCATATAACCGTGATCAGCACTTTGGCCGCGCAGCGTGCGTGTGCCAATCGAGGCTGGCGTTGGCTGCTCTGTCCCCGCAATCCACAGGAACACGGGTCAGGTGCGTAAGAGTTATCCTGCGGATAAATTGGAGATCGAGAATGCTTCCTGAATCGAATGATACTGCAATCGACCAGATCGTTGCCAGGTGCAACGGCGACATCCGCGGCGCGCTCAAGGCCCTGCTGCTCATCAACGAGCATTTGGAGGCTGAACTTCAGCAGGTCTATGCGGCCGTCGCCCACGGTGCGCGGGATAACGGCGTACTGCACTGATCATCGATCGGCGGCGGGGTCTACCTTGGGGCAGACCTTGATGGTCGAGCGCGCGAGCTTGGCCTTGTTGAGGGATTCATAAGGTCCGTCTTCGAACCAGATGTCTCCGATCACGATCGGATTGCTGGTCACGATTTCGCATCGGTTCGTCGCGCGGTTGCCGACGACCCAATAGAGCCCATCTGCGAAACAAGCGGTACCGATCGTCAACATGATCGCGCCGGCTACTATCAATGATTTCATCGTCACGCTCTCAACGACGCGGGTACGTGCGCGATAACGAAAAACGTTGCAGTTCACAACGGACTGTCTGACATCGTGGTTAATTCATGCCCGCTCGGACCGATCATCAGGATCGGTCAGATGTCGCGGCCTTCAACCTTCTCGCTCAGGGTCTTGACCAGTTCAGGCACCTTCTCGAGATGCGGATTGACGGCGAGCGCCTTGCGGAACGCATCGAGCGCACGTTTTTCCTCGCCGATATCCTGCATGATCATGCCAAGCCCCGCCAGCGCGCCGAAATGACGGGGTTCGCGAACCAGGACCTGTTCGATGTCCTCGAGCGAATGGGCATAATCGTTCTTCAGATAGTACAGCGTCGCGCGCCGGTTCCAGCCCTCGACATAATCGGGGCGCAGCTTGACCACCGCATCGAGCAGTTTCAGCGCGATGTCGATCTGCTGGGCATCCATCGCGGCCTTGGCGCGCATCATCAACAGCGCCGCGGTATCGCTCGGCGTCTGCAGCCACAACGCCCAGATCCTGGCCTCGACATGCTTGGCGCTGGCCTCGTCCGGCGCCGCCTTCAAGGCGCCGAACAGGAAATCCAGCCCACGCGTACGGTCGGCGCCGACCTTGGGCAGCTTGCTGGGCGCTTCCGGCAGTTTTTTCGGCTGCTGCTTTGGCGGCGTCGCCCTTGGATCCTGCGCAAACGCCTGCATCGGTCCGGCCGCAATCATCGCGGCGAGAAGAATTGCCAATCGGCCGTTGAGCGCACGGGGGAATCTGGTTGCCATTGCCAAAGTCTAGACGCAGGCAAACCCGCTTGCAAAGCAGCAAGCCGTCAAAGAGGCGTGATGGGGAAAACGCCGGTGCAGGCCTGCAGAACTGGAATCAGACCTGATTCACGCCCGATTCAACCTTGGCGCGCCTTGAAGCGGCGCTGAACCTTGTTGATCACGTAGACCCGGCCCTTGCGGCGGACCAGACGGTTGTTGCGGTGGCGGCCGCGCAGCGATTTCAGCGAGTTACGGACCTTCATGGGACAATCCTGATGCGTTGAAAGGCCGTTTGGGACAGGCCGAAAGTGGCAAAATGGGATTAATCCCGCCTGCGGTCAGCCCGCCCGGGATGGCCGGTTTCTAAGCCATCGAACCGCTGAATGTCAATCCAAACGGGAGGGCCGGCCGATCTGCGGCTAACCGCCACAACGGAACCGGTTTTCGCCGGATATACAAAATAGGCAAATTCAGTCAAAGGTTTGCATCCGGTACCCGATTCGTCCGGGCCCGTGAATCAAGCTGTTCAACCGGCGGCTGCGGCTGGCGCAGAGATTGGGATCCCGACCTCGCTATGACGACCGTACGCCCGCCCTCCATAAAGACTGCGGTACTGGCCGCCGCGGATGACGCGGCTCCTGTCGCTGCGGTTGCGCGGTTGCTGCTGCCGGCTGGCGTGAGGCCGTTCCAGCTCAACTGGCTCTACATCATCATCATCGGCGCCTACCATGTCGCGGCGTTGCTGGCCTTTATGCCGGGCTATTTCAGCTGGACCGGTCTCTTCGTCGCGGCGCTCGGCACCCACCTGTGCGGGCTGTTTGGCATCAACCTTTGCTATCATCGGCTCCTCACCCATCGCGGCCTGAAATGTCCCAAATGGCTGGAACACGCCATGGTGGTGATCGCGATGTCCTGTCTGCAGGAAACGCCCGCGCGCTGGGTGGCAATACACCGCCGGCATCATCAATTCGCCGACCGGCAGGCGGACCCGCACAGTCCGCTTGCAAGCTTCTTCTGGGGCCACATGGGCTGGATTCTGGTGCACCAGCCGGAACTGGCGCGCCTCGGGATTTACGAGCGCTACGCCAAGGATATCTTGCGCGATCGCTTTTACGTGGCGCTCGAGCGCAATCATTGCCTGGTCTGGATCAACCTCGGACAGATCCCGCTATTCTTCGCCGTCGCTTTCGCGCTCGCCTGGCTATCTGGCGAAATGCCTGATGCCGCGGCGCAGACCGGACTCGGGATCATGATGTTCGGCGTCTTCGTGCGCACGGTCCTGGTGTGGCATATTACATGGGCCGTTAATTCGGTGACGCATGTGTGGGGTTACCGAAACTATCAAACCGATGAGGACAGCCGCAACAACATCCTGGTCGGCCTGATCTCCAACGGCGAAGGCTGGCATAACAACCATCATGCCGATCCGCGCTCGGCGCGGCACGGTCACCGCTGGTGGGAAATCGATAACACCTACCTCACCATTCGCTTTTTGGCGTGGCTAGGACTGGCCAGCGACGTGGTGACGCCAACCCTGCGCCCAAAAAACCATCAGCCTGCCGATTCGACGGGCTGAAAACACCGCGCACCGACGTGATTACAGGCTTTTCCGCTGGCACATCGATTGCTTCACCAACCGAAGAGTGTGGCGGCTAGGGTTCCGGCTCGAATGAGCGTCTGGACCGAGAGCTGCCGCCCGGGAGCGTAACTTCCGGGTGCACGGCGGGATAAAAGCCCGGGAGGCCTCGATCGCCAGGATTGGCATCGCAGGGTCTTGCCAATCCTCGAATTCGCAACGCATCAGCGAGGATTGAGAATCATGAAACGCCTTTTGTCATTCGCCGCCGCTTTCGCGATCGGCCTCGGCACCATCACCGTGGCCCCCGCCGCGCCGAAGAAAGAATTCAATATCGCCTGGACCATCTATGTCGGCTGGATGCCCTGGCCCTACGCCGCCGAGGCCGGCATCGTGAAGAAATGGGCCGACAAATACGGCATCACCATCAATGTCACGCAGATCAACGACTACGTCGAATCGATCAACCAGTACACCGCCGGAAAATTCGACGGCGTCACCGTCACCAATATGGACGCGCTGACGATCCCGGCCGCCGGCGGCGTCGACACAACCGCCATCATCATGGGCGATTATTCCAACGGCAATGACGGCGTCGTGCTGAAGAAGGGCAAGACCCTCGCCGACATCAAGGGCCAGAAGGTGAATCTCGTCGAACTGTCGGTGTCGCACTATCTGCTGGCGCGCGGCCTGTCGACCGTGAAACTGCAGGAAAAGGATATCAAGACCGTCAACACCTCGGATGCGGATATCCTGGCGGCCGCGAAGTCGCCCGACACCACCGCGGTGGTAACCTGGAATCCGCAACTCTTGGAGGTCAAGGCCGACCCCGGTGCTACGCTGGTATACGACTCCAGCAAGATCCCCGGCGAAATTGAGGATCTGCTCGTCATCAAAACCGAAACCCTGAAGGAAAATCCCAACCTCGCCAAGGCGCTGGTCGGGATCTGGTACGAGACCATCGCCCTCATGAAAGACGAATCCGACAAGGGCAAAGCCGCGCGCGAAGCGATGGCGAAATTGTCCGGCACCAACCTTGCCGGCTTCGAGACCCAGCTCAAGACCACCCACATGTACTACACACCAAAGGACGGCGCCGCTTTCATGACCAGCGCCGAGCTGCCCAAGATCATGGACCAGGTGCGCGGCTTCTGCTTCGAGCACAATCTGCTCGGCGAAAAGGTCAAGTCAAAGGACGCGATCGGCATCATGACCCCGACCAAGACTCTCGGCTCCGACAAGAACATAAAGCTGCGGTTCGATGCCTCCTACATGACGCTCGCCGCCGAAGGCAAATTGTAGCTTCCAGGATTGCGGGCTTCGACCAGAGCGTTTTCACGCGAAGTGGAAACCGGTTCGCGTCAAGAAAACGCGTCGAATCAAGAATCCGGAGTTCCGTTTCGATTCTATCGAAACGGAAATCCAGAGCCGGCAAAGGAGGAGCGTGCCATTCGACGCGTCATGAACATTGCGCCAGCGCGCGGCAGCCGGATTCTGCTGGCGGCGATTCCGTTTTTCCTGATCGTGATGATCTACGTCATCGGATCGGCGGAACGCCGCGCGGCCAATCCGGAGGACAAGCTGCTGCCGCCGATCAGCGAAATGGCCGACACCACCAAGCGGTTGGCCACGGAGCCCGATCGTCGGTCCGGGGACTACGTGCTGTGGACCGACACCGCCGCCAGCCTGCAACGGCTGTTGCTGGGATTGGGAATTTCGACCCTGATCGGGCTTGGCCTCGGGCTGACGGTCGGACTGCTGCCGATCGCGGGAGCGTCGTTCGGCACCATTGTCGCGGTCATCTCGATGATTCCACCGATGGCCGTGTTACCCGTCCTGTTTATCGTGTTCGGGCTCGGCGAATTGTCGAAGGTGATGTTGATCATCATCGGCGTCGCGCCGTGCCTGATCCGCGACATGTCCATTGAGGTGCAAGGCCTGCCGCGCGAGCAGATGATCAAGGCGCAGACGCTCGGCGCATCGACCTGGCAGGTGGCGATCCGGGTGGTGCTGCCGCAGCTCACGCCGCGGCTGATCAAATCGGTGCGGCTGATGCTCGGGCCGGCGTTCCTGTTTCTGATCTCGGCGGAGGCGATCGCCGCCGATGTTGGTCTGGGCTATCGCATCTTTCTGGTACGCCGCTATTTGTCGATGGACGTGATCCTGCCTTATGTCGCCTGGATCACGCTGCTGGCGTTTCTGCTCGACCTCCTGCTCGGCCTGTTCGCGCGCAAGGCGTTTCCCTGGGCCTTTGTCGAGGAGCCGCGCTGATGAGCGCATTGTCGTTCCGCAACGTCTGGGTCGAATACGGTTCGCAGATCGTGCTGGAGCGCATCAACATCGAGATCGCGTCCGGCACCTTTCTTTCGGTGGTTGGCCCCTCCGGTGCCGGCAAGAGCACTTTCCTGCGGCTGATCCTCGGCCAGGAGCGACCGTCGCAGGGCGCCGTGCTGCTCGACGGCGAGCCGTTTCCGGCCGAACCCGGCCCCGACCGTGGTATCGTGTTCCAGCGCTATTCGGTGTTTCCCCATCTCACCGTGCTCGGCAACGTGCTGGTCGGCTACGAGTTCGAGCAGCGTCCGCTGACAGCGCGGCTATTCGGCGCCGCCAGGCGCCAGGCGATCGAAAAAAGCCAGGCCATGATCGAGAGCGTCGGGCTTGCAGAGCATCGCGACAAATATCCGAGCGCACTGTCCGGCGGCATGCAGCAGCGGCTTGCGATCGCGCAGGCACTGGCGCGGCGGCCACGCGTCTTGTTGCTCGACGAGCCGTTCGGCGCGCTCGATCCCGGCACCCGGGCGCAGATGCATGCCTTGATCAAGCCGCTTTGGCGCGACTTGAAGATGACCATCGTGATGGTAACGCACGACATAAGGGAAGCGTTTGGGCTGGCGACGCGTCTGATCGCGCTCGACCGTGCGCGACGCGATCCGCAGGCGCAGGAACGCTACGGCGCCAAGATCACCTACGATCTCGACCTGACCCGCGACGGTGCAGTGCCAGTGCTCGGGTTTTTGAAGACCTCGGCCGACATCGGCTAACTATGGAGACCTCGATGTTATCACACCCCCGCGCAATTTGGTCGCGTCACGCCGGACTTCGCCCTGCGCCGCAGTTCACGCGCCACCATCATCCCGATTTCGACCGGATGGCAACCCAGGGCTGGAAAGCGCTCGAGGCCGAAGGCAAGCTGCCGGCCACGGCCTGGCGCAAGGAGCGGCAATGGGCGCTCGACATGGGCCTGCCCGGCGCCGAAAGCATCACCGACAGGGACATTCCGACCTTCGCGCGCGGCGAGCTTCCGCACTTCGCGGGCATCAACACCTTCATGAAGGCGCCCTATGTCGAGAATGTGCGCGACGTCGGCAAGTATGACGCGGCGGTCATCGGGATCCCCTTTGATTCCGGCACCACCTACCGTCCGGGCACGCGATTTGGGCCGCAGGGTATCCGGCGAATTTCGGCGCTCTATACGCCGTATAATTACGAGCTCGGCGTCGATCTGCGCGAGCAGATGACGCTATGCGACGCCGGCGACGTATTTACGATTCCGGCCAATCTGGAAAAGAGTTTCGATCAGATCACGCGCGGCGTCGCCCATGTGTTTTCGTCCGGCGCGCTGCCGATCATGCTCGGCGGCGATCATTCGATCGGTTTTCCCTGCGTGCGCGGCATCGCGCAATGCACCGACAAGAAGATCGGCATCATCCATTTCGACCGCCACATCGACATCCAGGAAAAGGATCTCGACGAGCGCATGCACACGACGCCGTGGTTCTGGGCGACCAACCTGCCCAATGTGCCGGCGGTCAACCTGGTGCAACTCGGCATCGGCGGCTGGCAGGTGCCGCGCGAGGGCGTTCGGGTGGCGCGCGAGCGCAACACCAACGTGCTGACCATCGCCGACATCGAAAAATTCGGGATCGAGAAGTCGGCGGAGATCGCGCTCGACCTGGCCTGGAAAGACGCCGACGCGGTCTATATTTCTTTTGACGTCGATTCGATCGATTGCGGCTTTGTTCCCGGCACCGGCTGGCCGGAGCCCGGCGGTTTCCTGCCGCGCGAGGCCTTGAAGCTGCTGGGCCTGGTCTGCGCCCAGGGGATCTGCGGGTTCGAGGTCGTCGAGGTGTCGCCGCCCTACGATACCTCTGACATCACCGCGCTGATGGGAGTTCGCGTGGTGGTCGAGGCGCTGGGCGCGCTGGCCGCCCACGGCAAGCTCGGCAGCCATCGCTCGATCATCAACAAACCTGTCGAATATTGAGGCCCGCCATGGACCGGCGACACGAGCACGACCACACGCATGACCATCGCCACGATCACGATCATGGTCACAGCCATGATGACGATCACGGTCATCACGGCCACGGCGGCCCCGGACACAATCACGCGCCCAACCGTCCGCTGGCGCAATGGCAGACGCCGCATAACCCCGGGGAGCAGCCTCCTGCGGCGGAGCCCGATCTCGACAAGGTCGAGGCGGCGTTCATCGACGGCTTCATCGACGCGCCCGACCCGGTGAGCTTTCTGCGCCTTGGCCGCATCCCGTTCGAGATGATCGCGGCCGACGGCGCCAAACTCAATCTGCTGCGCGTCGAAATCGACGCGCTTGCCGATGTCGGCAGCCTGACGCCGCACCTCGGCGGCGGCTCGTTCCGCTACGATCCGCTGCCGGCCAGCATGGTGTCGCAGCGGCGGCGCCTGCGTTTCGTTTATTTTGATGGCGAAAAACTGCGCCCGCTGACATTCACCGATGTGCGCGCGCCGTAAAGCCGGCGAACGACCTTCAACCGCGCGAGGCAGGACCCCACCCTTGGTAACGTCAAGCTGCGGGCCATCATCCTCCCCGCGTGCGGAGGCCTTGGGTGCGTTTGGATCATCAGGGCGGGATGAGCAGGCCCCGTTGATATAGACCTGAGCGCGCCATTTGGTGCGCTCCCGGCATGGCAAGCAATTGAATGCGGCCTCGAGCCACCACATTTGCGGTGTCCGCTATGCCCCGGTAGCGACCAAATTCCGCATCGCAGCGAAATGTCGCGATGTGCCAATTGCGGCATACAAGTTGGTCAATGGAACGCGGCTGCCAACTGCGGGAGCCTAATAAACGCCGATTAGTTTAAGCCCAGCGATTACCAGCACGACGCCGAGGGCTTTCAATATCATAGGCGGTCGCCACTGAATGCCTAGGGTAGTACCGATAATCGCGCCGAGACCTACCGCGATTGCGTAAACCCACAGATCGGGCGGCAATGCCTTCACGATTGCTACGTTGCCCAGTAAACCTGCAATTGAATTGCAAAAAATGAATACGGCGGCGACGCCGGACGCGGCACGCGTGTCGGACCATCCGAGAAACAGCAATAGGGGAGAAAGGAATATTCCCCCGCCTGTGCCGGTAAGGCCGGACAGAAAGCCGATGCCGATGCCACAGAGGATGCCGACCCATATCGGCGGATCGCGGGGCTCGGTGCTGGATTTGAGTTCGCGCGGCCACAGCAACCGCGCTGCGCTGAGTAGCAGCACGGTCCCGACCAACGGGCGGTAGTACGCGCCGGGAAGCTGGATTGAACCGCCAAGGAATGCGAACGGGATCGCACCCAGAGCAAAAGGCCAAAGCACGCGCCAACGAAATAGTCCGGCGGCGACGTATCGGAATGACGTGAAGCCTGCGACCAAAATATTGAGCGCCAGGGCGGTGGGCCGCATGGCGGCTGGCGCGATGCCAAACAGCGCCATCAAAGCGATATAAGCGGACGCCCCGGCATGGCCGACAGACGTATAGAGCGCCGCACCAAGGAACATGCAGGCGGCAAGAAACAAGACTTGAAATTCGGGCATGGCACGACTCGGGTTGGGGCGAAGTAAACCCGAACCGTCGTGCCGGTCCTGCTTCGCGGCTCTGCTTACGGCAGGCCGTGGGGTTGGAACTCTGTAAACTAGGTCACTGACTAATTCAATGAGGCCGCTAGGGGTCGAAACAGGCCAGTGGCTCGCCGAGCAATGGGTGCAGATCGGAAATCTAGCGCATTCCTGAACACGTCAGACGGCGCAGCAGGCAGTGATCGTCCGGGCCTAATGTCTGCTCGGGGTCAATCGCAACCGGGGCGAGCCAGCAGCAAGTCCGGCGATGCCCGCTGTGGCCTGAGAGCGGAAGTAAATTTAGTGCATTTGCGGCTGCCGAAAGGCGCCTTCGCGGGTTGATGGGCCACCTTGGATGCGAACGTTAGAGAAGGCTCGCGGCCAGAAAGAAGGCGTCGATCTGGTCCGAAGTCATGCCATAGGCCGTACCGATCGAAATGGTCAGGGGATTTTGGCGTTCGAACACGGTTGCACCTGATACGATCATCTTGATCGAAAATTGCTAATCGGTTGGCATTTCGTCGATGATGTCTAAGAGCGGCGGCGGAATGATCGCGGCGTTTTGAGACGAGCGCTCATCCTGGATGATGATCCCACCAATTGCGAGCTGCTGATAAAATTGACGATCAGATATCGTCGCTGGAACGCGTGGATTTAACATTGAGTGCGTCATAGCTGGGTGCGTCATAGCTTTTGATATCAATCCAAACAGGCCCGTCGACGCCGCCTGGTGATTTGCCCGTCGGGCCTTTTGTTGAAAGGGCTGTCGAGTCCCCTTTGCAAAAATATTTCGCTTCACCCGTCGGGCAAATCATCTCTACAAATTTGCGCCATCCCACCCCACCAGAGGGGCGTATCGCGATCGTCACGGACGCGGGGTGCGGATGCGGTGGACGCGGCAGCGTTTTGCGCGCAACGGGATCGCAGGGCGGGTGATGAGCCTGTGAGCAATCACCAAGCACGCGGACGAGAGATGTTGCAGCGTACGGCGAAGTCGTGTGGTCCTGACGCCCCGACGCTGGCGTCAAGTTCGCGGATGTTGTGTCGGCCCAATCGGGTGCAGGCACAACGTTAGTCCGCTGACGACGGTGGCAAAAGAGCCCGGTCACCGAGGAGAGCACGAAGTAAACCGTTAAAACCATTGCGTGCG
>WNGJ01003019.1_pt1 | contig 17197 bp, 19 predicted proteins | sample 5400611 | NCBI WGS metagenome assembly WNGJ01 (sample SAMN13153375, study PRJNA577476) | soil metagenome | isolation source: 40 cm soil or saprolite under Garry oak tree replicate 1 | place: USA:California | collected 2016-06-15 | reverse complement strand
AAACTCGCACGGGTCTGAAGAGAAACAAAGGACAACTCCTATGGAAAAAGATGCAGCATTCTCCAATGACTTCCCAACGGATGGGGTAGCACTCAGATGCTTCCTTGTGGTCAGCAACTACACGCGCTCGCTGGCGTTCTACCGCGATGTGCTGGGAGCGACAGTGATGCGTGAGCTTGCCGGGACCCTCTGCATTCTGAGCTTTGCAGGGAGCCAGATTCTCCTATCGGCTCCGGGTGGTTCCGCGAAAGACAAGCCTGCCGTGACTGATCCGCCGCCTCTCGACCACAAGAGCGTTATCAGCGAACTGAGCATTCGGGTTCCTGACTGCTTGGCTGCCTACGAGGTCCTCCGCTCTCGCGGAGCCGAGTTTCTCGCCCCTCCTTTCGATTGGAGCGACGAGACCCGGGCCTTCTTCCATGACCCTGATGGACATCTCCTAGAGATCTGGGAGGCGCGGGAAGCCTAAGTGGGAAGAGCAACGTCTACGCTATCGACCTCGAGAGCGGCAAGCTCAGGTGGGAGAAGCTCTACAACGTCTACAGCGTCGGTCCCAACAGCGTAGCGGTTGACAAGGGCAAGGTATTCGTCGAGAGCAGTATGCAAACCGTCACGGCGCTCGATGCCGCGACCGGCACTCAACCCAACGCGGGGAGCAATCGTGCCAAAACGTAGAGAGGAACAACCACAAGATGGAAAGGATATAATAGTAATTGGATACATTGATGCGAGGTCAGAGAGAGGATTTGTCCTTTCGTATTACAGGAGATGCGTGAGAAACATGAACGAGCCAACACAATCTGGAACCCCGCCCTCAGTCGAGGGAATTGTGATCAGAGCCAGCCCGTTTTCTGTGGAAGAGACATTGGAACGCCTCCAGGAGGCCATACACAGTCGCAATCTGACCCTCTTTGCCCACATTGACCATAGTGGCGAAGCGAAACGCGTCGGGCTCACGATGCAAGAGGCCCACGTGCTGATCTTTGGCAATCCAAAAGGTGGCACTCCACTCATGATTGCTTCTCCGCTCCTCGCACTTGATCTGCCCCTCAAAGTGCTCGTCTGGCAGAGTGACGATGATCGGGTCTGGGTGAGTTCTAACAGCGTCGCCTATCTGAGAGATCGCTACGCTCTCCCACAGGACTTGGTCGGCAATCTTGCCGTAATTGATGCCGTGATTGAGCAGGCGCTCCAGGGCTAACGATTTGACAGGAATTGCGCGAACGGATCGCGAGAGAAATCTTTGGTCGGCTGACCTCGCAGTTGGAGCGAGCACCATCCATCGTCCAACACCGTGCTCCAAGGACATGCATCGCTCTGGCCCTTGACAATCACTGTTTTCCGTGTCATAATCGTAACGTAAAGTACGTTACTTAAGACGAGATAAGTAGCAATGGAACACAGACAGAACACACGCGCCCAACAGACACACGAGCGTCTCCGCGCCGCTGCCCACCAGCTGTTTCTTCAGCAGGGCTATCTGGCGACGAGCATCGATGCCATTCTGGCGGAGGCGGGCATTTCCTCGAAGGAGACCCTCTACCGCCATTATGCCAACAAGGAGGCACTCTTTGTCGATGTCCTGAGCCACCTGACGCTGGAGCAGCCGGGCTTTTCCGAGAAACTTGCGGCCCTCCCCACGCCCCATGATCTGCCATCGCTGCACCAGGCACTCACGCACCTTTCCCGCGAGATCCTCTCCATGATGAGCCAGCCCGGCTATCTCCCCCTGGTGCGGATGATCATCGCCGAAGCGCCGCGCTTCCCGCAGCTCGGCACCCTGTTTATCTCGACCGTCACACAGCGCGGTCTCGCCATTCTCAGCGCGCTGCTGCAAGAGGCCCGTGAGCAAGAGATCATCGCCGATGTCGACTTCGACGCCGTGACGCACACGTTGCTTGGCGGGCTGTTAACCTATGTCATCATGAATCTCGTGCTTGGGGGGGAAGCGTACCCTCCAGCACTCGACCACGCTGACGCGGTCGTCGAGGTGATCATGCGCGCATTGACACCGTGATCGTTGGCTTTGGCCTTTGTTCAAGGAGGATAAGATGGTGCCTAATCGAACACGTTTCTTTACGTTGCCTAGTCGAATACGCATTTTTAATAAATATGTCACGAATCGGCTATTACGCGTGTTTGCGCATCTTTCGCTTGGCCCGTTTGCTATTATTCGTCACGTTGGCCGGAGTTCGGGAAAGCCTTATGAGACGGTGATCTGGGTTTGGCCGCTGCGAGAGGGCTTTGTGATTGCGTTAACGTATGGGTCGAAGGTGGATTGGTATCGCAACATGTCGGCTGCTGGAGGAGGAGCGGTGCTCTGGCACAAAAGGGTCTATGTTGTCGGGAAACCAGAACCGATCGATCTTGAAACAGCCCTACCAGCGTTTCCTGCGCTTTTCAGGCCGATCTTTCGTAGGGCTGGCATGCAGGATTTTGTGTGGATGAAGTCACTAGCTTCTAATCCCGTCACGTTGGGGAAGGCTGCTGGGAGTCCTCAGTGAAGTTTTGAGCTCATTTTTTATCGAGAAATTTAATTAATCAGTCAATACGGAGAACAGATGGACACAGATGTGTTGATCGTTGGCTCCGGCCAGTACCGACGACGATGTGCATCGCATCGACAGAGCGTTCTGCACAGTGAGGAAAGAGAAGAAGGTGAGGCATGACCGATTTGTATCCGGAGATCGAGCCATACGAGCAGGGCGTCTTGGGGGTGGATGACGGCAATCTCGTCTACTGGGAGACCTGTGGCAATCCACATGGCAAGCCAGCCGTCGTCTTGCACGGCGGTCCTGGTTCGGGATGTTCTCCCTGGCATCGCAGGCTGTTTGATCCCAGCGCCTACCGCCTCGTGCTCTTCGATCAGCGCAACTGTGGGCAGAGCACGCCCCACGCCAGTGCCCTCGATACCGACCTGACGAGCAACACCACCGCGCATCTGATCACCGACATGGAACAGCTGCGACAGCATCTGGAGGTCGACCGCTGGTTGGTGCTCGGCGGTTCATGGGGGAGCACCTTGGCACTCGCCTACGCAGAAAGGTATCCGGAGCGGGTCACAGCAATGATCTTATTCGGGATCACGACCGGACGACACAAGGAAATTGACTGGCTCTTCCGTGGTGGTGTGGCGATCTTCTTCCCCGAGCAATGGGAGCGTCTGCGGACGGCGTTACCGGAAGCCGAACGTGATGGCGATATCGTCGAGGCCTACTATCGGCGACTCAACGATGCCAATCTCACCGTCCGCCAACGAGCCGCCGAAGCCTGGTGCCTGTGGGAGTCCGCGACACCTGCGTGGCCCCCGTCAACGAGACTTGCCGAGCGCTTCACCAATCCCACGTTCGCGTTGGCGTTTGCGCGCATCGTGACCCACTACATGCAGCATAAGCTGTGGCTAGAGGACGGGAGCTTACTGCGCGACGCCTATGTACTGGCCGGCATCCCCGGGATCCTGGTGAATGGTCGCTTTGACTTTCAAGCCCCTATTGCAAACGCGTGGGAACTACACCACGTGTGGCCACGGGCCGAGTTGGTGATGGTTGACAACGCTGGCCATGCCGCCGACAACCCGGGCCTCACCCAGGAACTCATCCGGGCAACCGGGAGATTCGCCGTCTTCCGCTAAGAGGTATGTTCCTCTGTGGAACGATCGCGGACCTTGCCAAAAGGAAGTCCGAACTGCTTGTCGAACCAGCACAGGCTATTTGCGCTGGCGATGGCGGTGTTGAGCGCATTGACGATGCGCAGGCAGATCGCATAACCACCAGCGCAACCGGATCGCTCTGTTCAGGCATCTTTAGCCCGTTAAGATACCGCTGACCTTCCAGGCTTCGATGACGCAGTGCAAGGGAATCTCGGCAATCCAGGGTCCCTGCCCCGAACGCGCCAAAAATTCCTCGGTTGGTTCAGGCTCCTCCAGAGAGGCAACGACCATCCCCGCTGCGCGCAAGCTTCGGAAATACCAGGATAGCGGGCGATGGTGGCTGCGGGTGTAGACGGTCTGTCCGTGTACTTGTAGCCAGGGCAGCTCGTCTATGGCTATCTCGCGGTAATGGCTCATTTTACGCCAGATGGTCGTGATCGGATAGATTTGTTCGATGGCCCAGCCGGAAGTATTCACTTTGTCGAAGCAGGGATGGGACAGGCTGGCAACAAAACGTCCCTTTGGCCGCAGCACGCGGGCTACCTCCTGGATGGCTCCGGCTGCATCCTCAATATCCATGAGCGCCATGTTACAAACGACAACATCGTACGCGCCATCGTCCAGCATCTCCAGGTGAGCTGCGTCCGCTACATAATAAGTAATGCCAAGTGATTCCTGCTCCTCTCGCTTACGGACCTGCTCGATGAGCGGCGCGTTAGCATCCACTCCGGTAACGATGGCTCCTTGTCGCGCAAAGCGGCGGCTCAGGTAGCCGTTGCCACAGGCAAGGTCCAGCAGGCGCGCCCCTCCCACCGCGCCAACAAGGTGCAGCAGCGGGGGGTCAATCAAAGTGCGGTGCCAGAGATCACCCTCATCACCTATCTTCTCGTCCCACCAATCGGCCATCTGGTTCCAGCCAGTGCTGCTCATGCTATCCTCCCTCTCGTGAAATTATTCATCTGCGTTTTGGCTCTGAAGTATCTCTAGCGTACCGTCTTCTGCGCTTTGTTGCAAGGTTTTCGCTACAGGTACTGATTGACAGAAACCCGCTAGAGAGGTAGCATAGCACCAGCGTTTCTGAAAGGTGCGCCTTTCGACTTCAGAAGGGAAACGAGCTTGCGAACATTTGATGGCTTCAAAGTGGTGTTTTCTGAAAAGCTGCTCGAGATTCACTTGCTTGCATCTGATTCTCCAAAGTATCATGCGACGGAACAGCAGCTCGGTCAATACTGCTACGAAGCCGAAGAGCAACTGCCCCAGACAGAACTTCGATTGCTTAAAGGAGTGCTAGAAATATCTGGGGATACGTGGCACAGGTACAAAGCAGCATTCATTGCTGGTGGTTCTTCACGCGGATAAGTCCAACCCTGAGTAGGTCATCCCTCAGGTTGGAGCGTTGCAGGCGAAACTAGAACAAGAAATGAGTAAAACAAGCTGGGTTGAGCTGTGCGTGAGCGACTTTGAGCAATCCATCACATGGTTTGAGCACGTTCTGGGTTTTCGTGTCGTCGCTCGCGACGCAGACGACTACGCTGAATTGTCCCGCGGGGAGACCTCTCTCCAACTGGCGCCAGACCATGCACCATACTGGGCGTCCGAGCGCCCCCGCCTTCTCGCGCCGGGACAACGCGGCAGCGGCGTGGAGATCGTCCTCCTCGTAGACAACGTGGATGCCGTCTATCGCCAGGCCCAGCAGGCTCGGGCAGATATCGTGCGTCCACTCGCCGACTACCCCTGGCACATGCGACAGTTCTGGGTACGCCATCCCGACGGCTACCTCATCCGCCCGGCGCAGAAGATCCTCTCCGTGAACCCGGCAACCTATCGGCGCCAGGTGGCCGACGCTTTTCGACGCGATGCACCTCGCATTACGCAGGAACTACTCTCCGTGAAACAGACGGCTGATCGCCTTGCTGCGCAAGGCGACTTTCTCGGCGCGGCCACGATCTATGAAACCCTGGTGATGGAGATCTTCGAACAATCCCACCTCTATTATGATGAAGAAGCCGAGTACGACGACTACTACGAAGAAGAGGGGTACTATCCGGAAGAGGAGGGATTGGAGCAGCTTGTCGGGGAGTGTATTGAAGCGCTGGGCAACTGTCTGGCGGACGAACGGGCCGATCGGGTAGCGCGCGAGAAGAGCATCGAGGTGCTGTTTGCCATCTACCAGCGCGACCTGCATGCCGGCGACAGCCACGGCTTTGCTACCAGCGCAGCGAACCAGCTTGTCAGATACACCACGCCGCTGGAACGACAGACGATCGTGGGGTGGATTCGCGAGGCATTGGCCGATGAAGAAGAAGAGATCACCGGCTCAGAGCGCCAGGCCTATGGCAAGTTCTGGCTGGGCCTGCAGAAAGAGAGCCTCGACGATGAAGCCTACCTGCGCATCTGCCGCGAGACCGGGCGCACCTCCGACCTGGTTGATCGGCTCTTGACGCTTGGGCGCATTGACGAAGCCGCCAGAGAAACGCAGCAGGTTGACGATCTGGCCCTCCTCAGACTGGCTGACCTCTTCATCCAGCATGGACAGGATGCTGTGGCCGAGCGCCTGGTGAGAGGACGTATCACAGAGAAACCAGCCCTGCACGTCCTGGAATGGCTCCAAAAATACTATCGGGACAGGGGCAACCGCACCGCCGAATTGGAGGTAGCCGAAACGCTGTTCCGCACGCAGCCCTACCTCAGGCGCTACCAGGAACTACGTGATCTCGCCGGGCAGCTTGATCGCTGGGAGACCCTTCGACCGGAGTTGCTCATGTTGCTGGAACAAGCCGGGAACACCACGCTCTTGATCCAGATCGCCCTGGATGAAGGCGACATCGACCGCGCCTTGCAGCTACTGAAGGGAATGGCGAAAAAGGACATCCACGGCTACACCTACAATAATAGCTATGGGTATTACGGATTCGGCGACATCGCCCTCCAGGTCGCAAGGGCTGCCGAAGAGGCGCGACCGCGTGAGGCAATCGAGCTGTACCGGCAGTCTGCCGAACGACTGATCGCCTTGCGAGGACGCCAGAACTACCAGGAAGCCTGCAAGTCCCTCGCAAAGATGCGTGCCTTATACGAGAAGCTCGGCGAGCTTGAGGCATGGACGACCTACATTACTGCATTGCGTGAGCAGAACCGCAACCTGCGCGCCTTGAGGGAAGAATTAGCTGCCGCTGGGCTGTGAGGAAAGGACCCGCTCACCATTATCGCCCTGGACATCCATCGAGCGCTGACGCAACTGCATGCCCCTGAAGAGTACCGGGCGGCGTTCTCTAATCGCAAGCTGGTTCATAGCGTTCGATAGCCTTCTTGTAATTGCGCCGCCAGTTGTTGCCTGGTGGTTTCCGGGAGGAATGAGGCGCGGAGAGCTTCCAGGTTGCAGCGCAGGAAGTGTTGTTTGCCCCAGGCAAAGACCTGGTGCAGCTTTGTATACTCCTGGGTCAAGGTGATGTCAGAGATAGTACGGGCATCGGTATTCACACTTAAAGAGATGCCAAGCTCGTAGAGTCTGTTGATAGGATGGTCCGTGAAGGTATCGTAGATATTCGTTTGCAGGTTAGAGGTTGGACAAACCTCCAAATGGATGCGCTCCTTCTGCAGGTACTCGATGAGGGTAGGGTCCTCGATGCTGCGAACGCCGTGACCGATGCGCGAGGGATGAAGAGAGCGTAACGTTTCCCAAATGCTCTGTGGGCCGCTTGCTTCACCCGCGTGGGCGGTACGGGGAAGGTTTTGATCTGCGGCGTACTGGTAAGCAGGGATGTGGGGTGCAATGGGGAAGCCAGCCTCGTCGCCTGCCAGGTCCAGAGCAGCGACACGCGTTCCGCGAAATCGTTCGACCAGTTTCGCCGTCTGGAGGCTCTGTTCGGTAGAGAAGTGACGTAACGTGCAGAGGATGAGCCGGGCTTCGATGCCGCTAGATGCACAGGCTTGTGATGTCGCGCCTTCAACGACCTCGACGACCTGCTCCGGCGAGAGGCCCCGGTCTATATGCAGAAGAGGTGCGAAGCGTATTTCCGCATAGAGCAGGTGGTCTCGCTGGAACTGCTCGAAAAGGTCGAACACAACGAGGCGCACCTGTTCTTCGGTTTGCATGAGGGCAATGCTTCGCGGCGCTCGTGTCAGGAAATCGGCAAGGTTGGTACACTTCGCGGGCGCGATAAAATCGTGCTGGTATGCTTCTTCTGTGATAGAAGGGTTGATCCTGTGGACGACGTTGTAGCTCAATGAGCAGTCGAGGTGAAGGTGCAGTTCCACTTTGGGGTACACACTGAAATCCATTCTTGTTGTCTCCCTCTATCATGAGCTTGAGCTGTTGAGGCCCAGCAGCTTGATGGCGTTCTCTTTAAGAATCAAAGGTCGTACCTCAGGCCGAATGGGAATCTGCTCGAAATCAGCTAACCACCGGTCAGGTGTAATCAGTGGATAATCAGAGCCAAAGAGCACCTTGTGCTTGAGAAGGGTGTTCGCGTACTGGATAAGCTGAGGCGGAAAGTACTTCGGTGACCACCCGGAGAGGTCGATATAGACCTGCGGCTTGTGCAGACAGACCGAGAGCGCCTCGTCCTGCCAGGGGAAGGAGGGATGCGCCATGATGATCGGCATATCCGGAAAGTCGACTGCCACATCATCCAGGTACATGGGATTGGAATACTTGAGATGCACGCCACCTCCACCGTGCATGCCCGTTCCGATGCCTGAGTGCCCCGTATGAAACACCGCCGGCAGGCCAGCTTCGGCGATCACCTCGTAGAGGATGTATGCCTTCCTATCATTCGGATAGAATTCCTGTAAGGAGGGGTGAAATTTGAAGCCGCGCACGCCGAAGTGCTCGATGAGCCGGCGAGCCTCGCGAGCTCCTAGCTTTCCTTTGGCCGGGTCGATACTGGCGAAAGGAATGAGCACATCAGCGTTTTGGGCCGCGACTTCGGCCACCTCTTCGTTGGGGACCCGTACCAGCCCCGTCGTTGACTCCACGTCGATAGGGAAGATGACGCAGGCCATCTTCCGCTCTCGATAGTAGGCTGCAATCTCAGGAATGGCCGGTCGGGGACCCTCATCCTTAAAATAATCTGCAGAGGCCTCCTGGATTGCCCGCCACAGCGGATCATCGGGAATGCGTTGTGACACCTCTGCGTGGGTATGCACGTCAATGGCCACCAGGCTTTGTATGTCCACGTTTGTATATCTCCTTCCTGCCAGGCGAGGAACAATTCCTCGCTCGTCTTCCGTCCAATGGACAGGAAATACTCTGCTTATTTACGATAAGCCCATGCGTTCCCGCTCCTGCTGCTTGAGGACACGCCGCAAGATTTTGCCGGAAGGGTTCCTGGGAATGGCATCGATGAATTCGATCTCGCGCACATTTTTGAAGGTGGCGAGTTTGCCATTGGCCCACACCATCAGCTCAGCAGCGTTCAACTGTTCGTAGCCCGCTCTGAGCACTACAAACGCTTTGGGCACTTCTCCGGCTTCCTCGTGTGGTTTGGCGATGACGGCGACATCGAGCACGGCGGGATGCTCGAGGAGCAGCGCTTCAATTTGAGCAGGAGCCACGCTGAACCCTTTAACCTTGATCAACTCCTTTTTGCGGTCGGTGATGGTCACGTACCCTTTTTCATCGCGCCAGCCAATATCCCCTGTAAAGAGCCAGCCATCGCGCAAGGCTTCGGCCGTCGCCTCGGGCGCCTTCCAGTAGCCCTGCATGACCTGCGGCCCCTGGACAATCAGCTCGCCCTCTTCGCCCACACCCAGTTCTTTCTCGCCGGTCTCGATATCCACGATCTTCTGCTTCGTATCGTGGATGGGCAGACCAATGGTCTCGACCTTGATGAGCCGCCGGTCGTAGACTGGATTGGAGTGTGTGCCTGGCGACGCCTCGGTCAGGCCATAGGCGGTCATCACGGTAATGTGTGTCCGCTGCTCGAAGCGATGCGCCAGTGCGGGAGGAACCGGAGCCGCCCCACATTGCGTAAAACGGACCGTATGCACATCATACACGTTCAACTGTGGCCACTCACTCAACATTGTCAGGATCTGCGGGACGGTGTACAGGAGCGTGATGCCTTGCTCTTGAATGAGTTGCAAAGCCCGCCCAGGCTCGAAGCGCTCCATCAGCACGAGACGAGCGCCCGACATGGCCGCACAGCCCATCAGCATAATGCCGTAGATGTGATAGAGTGGAAGGAACACCAGCATGCGGTCCTCAAACGTGATGCGGGCCGTTGCAATGGACTGGTAGGCGTTACACACCAGGTTCTTGTGGCTGAGCATGACCCCCTTCGGCAGGCCCGTGGTGCCGCTGCTATAGGGAAGTGCGACCATATCTTCCCACCCAATCTGCGGGCGCGGAGGTGGGGTTGGGGGATAGTTTCGCACAAGCTGGCTGAAAGCATACACATTGGAAGAGGGGTAGTGCTGGTCGGATCCAACGACGATCACATACTGCAGATGTGGCATTTCAGCGCGTCTCGCCTCCACCAGCGGCAGCAGGTCATGTTGCACAATGACTGCCACAGACTCACTATTGTCGATCTGGTAGGCGACTTCGCGATCCTTGTACGAGGGGTTAATCGGGCTGACCGTTGCGCCGGCGCGAGTAACGGCGAACCAACTGATGACGTATTCCGCGCGATTCGTCATGAACAAACACACCTTATGGCCCTCGCTCACTCCAAGCTCTTGCAAAGCGTTGGCAAAGGCATTGACCAGGGCCTCCAGTTCCCGGTACGTCAGGTTCACCTCTTTAGAGTCTATGGCAACATGCTCCGGGTAACGCTCAGCCGTGCGCGTCAGCATCTCGTCATAGGGATGCACGGGGTAAGTGAGCGATGGCCGAAAAAGCTCCGTTTGCAGATACAGTTGATTGGTTGACAGAGAAGTAGACGGAGTAGTCATGTTCTTTTTCTCCTGGTCATTATCATCTCAAGTACCGAACTCCACTGTTGGCGATGCTACATAGTCCGTGTCACTTTACGGTGCCACCTCGTCGAAAGGAGTGGCCTTGTTGTCACTCTGGTTGATTGGGGAAGAGCGTGGTCTTCAACGTGACCCAGGGAGCGCGCTTGAGCGCCTCGCGCATCACCATCTCACTGGAGAACGTTTCTGCCAGGTGGCGCCCCTCGTACACCAGTGTGACCTGCTCGCGACGAAATGGCCATGGCGTGACGATGAGTTGGGTGGGATCGCTCTCGCGCACGGTGAGCGTCAGGGTCGTGGCACTTGTGGCGGTGGGAACGTGCTGCAATGGTTGCGGCTGCCGGCGGCCAAAGCAAAGGGCCAGGGAAAGGGCATCCCAGACCTGCACGAGCCGCCGGTTGCGCGCCACCGTCTCCTCTGTCGCGTAGGGTCCGTAGTAGGGGTCGGCGCGCAAGGTCGTGAGCAGTTTCTCCTGGAATGCGCGCTCCTGCGCCAGGTAGTCCTGCACAGCCTGGGCGGTTTCGGGTGGATCTTGGGTGGCATCGTAGCGCTCGTAGAGCCCCGTGCCATGGAGGGAGACCAGGAGTGCGGCATAACGCCCCTGTGGGAGCACCAGGCGGCCCGCAGAAGACCAGAGCCGCACATGTAATTGCCTGGGCATCTCAAGAAAGCTGTAGGGTAGACCTGTCTGAGGATTGAGCGTGGGCGCTTGCTCCCATGCGGTATGGCCAATGTCATGTTGTTCTGCACCCAAGCAGACCTCTTCCCAGGGCACCACAGCACCAAAGTACTCGTTTCCCCAGGCGCGCGCCAATTGACCTGAGAGCCAGGCATGCGTTGGTTGGGTGATAGCGATCCGTCCCTGGGTCTCCTCGCGATACAGCATAGCGGCGTTCCTTTCTCTACGCGCAGAATCAGGATGTCACGGTTTTGTAACAGTGTACATTACAAAGATGACTTCGAAAAGCTCTCAACGGATAGCAACGAGAGGAAACGCAGCAGTGCCTCACTAGTGTAAACACACTATGCCTCGTTCCTTCTCGTCCAGGAAGCGCAGTTGCAAAAAGCCTTCGCCAAAGCCGGGCGCAATGAACCCCGCCCATGCGGAAGTGGGCGCAAGTTCAAGCACTGTCACGGGAGATAAGGTCCGGTGCTGGTGACCGTCTGGGCAGATGTGGTCGGGACGAAGAAAATGCTGGCGCTGCTTGCGACAACCTGGGCCCTGGCGGTCGTCCCGGTTTCTGGTGCATTTCCCATGAGGTTTGTCGCACTTGTCGCACTTGTCGCACTTGTATCATTTGTATCACTTGTATCACTTGTATCACTTGTATCACTTGTGTCCGTTGTATCGCTGTGTTACCTCGTGCATCAAAATGGGAGATGTTCCAGGGGTGCGGCGCTTGAGCCACACCCCCTATCTAAGATCGCAGGGAGAAAACAAGCAATGGGAAACGTCATCGGCAATATTCTGCCCTCAGCCATTGGCGTAGCCATCAGCCCTGTGCCGATTATCGCTGTTATCTTGATGCTGTTCAGCCAGCGGGCCAGGAGCAACAGCTCCGCCCGAGCCTCGCTGCGAGCCTTGGGGGCGATTGAGGACGCTCCTTAGGCCACACGAACAGGCATCACACGAAGCTATCATCACGTGCAACGTTAGGCCCAAAGCAACACAACACGGCCTCTGGAGAAGGAGGAGAAAGGAAGCAGGATAGATAAAGTCTAGCTTAGCACATCCCTGCTCCGAAACACTTCCCTTCATCCTCCCGCTGCTCTGTGGGGATGTATTTCTGTCCTGTGCTGCTCATGCGAAACTGTTCTTCGTTCAGCCCAATCACTGCACGGGCAAGCTGCTGCACCACAGGCGCGACTTCCTGAATACTACGCGTGGGGCCAGCGAGGGTGTCGAAACACTCAAAGCCGGTCAAGGTGAAGAGGACATTGATCGCCTCGTCGAGGGCGTCAGGAGCAGGTCGTCCGTGCTGCTCGACGAGCCGCAGGACGATGACACGAAGACCTTGCCGTCGCCATTCGTCTCTTGCCCGTATCACATGCTCAAAATCCGGGTCGAGGGCGGCCAGAGCTCGGAGGCGACGCATCACGAGCCGATCGGCGTTCCAGAAGCGACTGAAGACGGTAATGTATTCATCCAGAGCGTCGAGCGGTTCGGGGCGACGGAAGGCGTCTGCCAGGTGCTCCATCCCTCCATGGGCTGCAAGGGAGTCGCTCAGGGCTTCGAGGAGCCCGATTTTGGAGCCAAACTGGTGATAGACGGTCATGCGGGCGACGTCGGCCTTGTGAGCGACGGCGTCAATGCTAAAGCCGGAGAAGCCTGAGCTTTCCGCGAGCAGTTCGCGTGCCGCAGTGAGGATGCGGGCGCGCGTCTGTTCGGTGGTGGCTTGACGCTGACCAAGTCGGTAGGGGCGTGGACTCATCGCTGACTTGACACCTCTCAAATTTCATTATATAATCCGGACAGCCAAATAAATTGGATAGTCCATCTATATAATAGACTTTTCTGAAGCAACTGTAAAGAAGCCATTCCTAAAAGGAGTGCTGCATCTGCCAATAGAAGGGAGAATCACCTGTATGTCCCGTCCATTTCGTTTTGGCGTCGTCGCGGCCTATGCTCCATCGCATACAGCCTGGATCACGACTGCCCGCCGAGTCGAGGAGCTTGGCTACGCGACCTTGTTAATGCCAGATCGTGCGAATATAGGGGGCCTCGCACCCCTGACAGCGTTAGCTGTCGCTGCCGAGGCTACCACATCGCTGCGCATTGGCAGTTATGTGTTCTGTAATGAGTATCGCCATCCCGTGCTCCTCGCCAGAGAAGCCGCCACGCTCGATCTGCTCTCCGAGGGCCGCTTTGAACTTGGCCTGGGAGCAGGAGTCGGCCCAACTGAGTTTCAACAGATGGGGATTCCGTTTGCGAACCCGGGCACGCGCCTCGGTCACCTCGAGGAAACCCTTCAACTGATGAAACGCCTCTTCACAGAAGAGGTGGTGAATTTCAGCGGGAAGTACTACACTATGACCGAGATGAAGGGATATCCCAGGCCGATCCAGAAGCCGCACATGCCCATTCTTGTAGCAGGTGCAGGAGAACGGATGCTCAAGTTGGCGGGTAGGGAAGCTGATATCGTTGCGATCGGGTCAAGAATCACCGAGCAAGGTGTGGACCCGGCAGACACCACGTTGGAGCAGAAGATTGCGTGGGTCAAAGAAGCCGCAGGGAAGCGCTTCGCCGACATAGAACTGAGTCAGACGATCTACGACATGATGATCACAGACAGTGGAACTGCTCTCTCCTCTCAGGGAGGAGGGCCGCCCATTCCAAAGAGACCACTAAGTACTGAACAGGCAGTTGCGCATCTCCTTGAACAGCGTGAGCGCTACGGATTCTCCTACCTTCAGGTCTATACAGGACAAATGGAGAACTTTGCCCCGGTCGTTGCGCGGCTCGTGGGGCAATAAGGGAGAGTCAACTACATAAGGAGCATATGTATGACGCGAACAGTCACCCTTTTCACCGGTCAGTGGGCTGATCTTCCATTGGAGAAGCTTGCGGAGAAAGTCAGCTCATGGGGCTTCGACGGCCTTGAACTGGCTTGCTCGAGCAACCATTTCGACGTAAGACGCGCACTCACAGAGCCAAACTACACGCAGTCGCGCTGGGATATTCTCAAGAGGTACAACCTGAAGTGTTTTGCGCTTGCCAATCACCTTGTTGGCCAGGCGGTGTGCGATCCTATCGATGCTCGCCACCGGAAGATTCTCCCTCCTTACGTGTGGGGAGATGGCGAACCGGAAGGCGTCCGCCGGCGTGCTGCGCAAGAAATCATGGACACGGCACGGGCTGCAGCAAAGTTCGGGGTGACCCAGGTCAATGGCTTTAGCGGTTCGCGTATCTGGCACCTGCTCTACTCCTTCCCGCCCAACGACTTTGCCGAGATCGAGCTGGGGTACCAGGACTTTGCCGAACGCTGGAACCCCATCATCGATGTGTTTGAACGGGAAGGAGTGAAATACGGCCTGGAGGTTCATCCTACCGAGATCGCTTATGATTTCGTGACGACGCGCAAAACGCTGGATGCTATCGGTCATCGCCCCGGCTTCGGCATTAATTTCGATCCGAGCCATTTTATTCCTCAATTCCTCGACCCGGCAGCCTTCATTGAAGAGTTCGCCGATCGCATCTACCATGTCCACGTCAAGGACACCAAGAGACGCCTGGATGGGCGCAGGAGCATCCTGGGCTCTCATCTCAACTTCGGAGAGGCACAACGTGGCTGGGATTTCGTGTCTCCTGGGCATGGGGATGTTGATTTCGAATCGCTCATCCGTGCGCTGAACCGTACCGGCTATCAGGGCCCGCTCTCTATCGAGTGGGAAGACGTGGGGATGGACCGTGAATGGGGAGCCCGGGACGCGCTCGCTTTTGTGCGACGTGCCGACTTCACTCCCTCAAGCGTTGCTTTCGATGCAGCTTTTAGCAATCGCTGAAAGAGCGATTGTCTCTTATAGACTCAGAAGAACACACCAGTGAATACCACGCAGAAGAGAAGGGAGAACGAGACTGATGGCTGACGAGGTTGGCTTCGTGACGATGGCCGGTGCCAGGGCGACACAGACAGCACCAGAAATTGGCATTGGTATGTTGGGCTATGCCTTCATGGGCAAGGCCCACACCAATGCCTACAAAAAGCTGCCATACATGATCTATCCACCCCCTGCTGTGCCGAAATTGGTTGCGATTGCAGGCCGGGATGAAGCGGCGGTGCAAGAAGCAGCTCGCCGTTACAGCTACGAAAGTTATTACACCAATTGGCGCGATATGCTTGCTGATCCGCATGTGCAGATGTTCGACAATGGCGGCCCCAATAACTTGCATGCTGAACCATGTATAGCCGCTGCCCGGGCGGGGAAGCATGTCCTTTGTGAGAAGCCGCTGGCGCGTTCGCGTGCGGAGGCCAAAACGATGCTGGATGTGGTACAGCAGGCAGGGGTCAAACACATGGTCTCCTTCAATTACCGCTTCGTACCTGCAATCCGCCAGGCCTACGAACTGATCAGGAACGGGGCTCTGGGTGAGATCTACCACTTCCGCGCGGTCTACCTGCAGGAATGGATTGCCGATCCAGCCTTTCCCATGGTCTGGCGTCTCGACAAGAACAGTGCAGGGAGTGGAGCGCTTGGCGACCTCGGTGCACATATCATCGATCTTGGGCGGTTTCTGGTGGGTGAGCCAGCGTCGGTGATGGCGCAGACCAAAACATTCATCAAGGAGCGGCCCCTACCTGGTGGAAACGGGACAGGCAGGGTCGATGTAGACGACGCCTTTGAAGCGCTCGTCGAGTTTGACAATGGTGCAGTAGGCACACTGGAAGCCTCCCGCTTCTGTCCGGGACGCAAAAATTACGAGGTGCTCGAGATTAATGGCTCCAGGGGCTCCTTACGCTTCAATCTGGAGCGGCTCAATGAATTAGAGGTCTACTGGAAAGACGCTGCGCCCAGGGAAACGCGGGGGTTCACCGATGTGCTCGTGACCGAAACCTATCATCCGTTCTGGTCGAACTGGTGGCCGCAAGGTCACATTATTGGCTGGGAGCACACGTTTGTGCACGAGATCGCCCATCTGCTCGACGCAATCGTCAACGACAAGGAAATAGCACCATATGGTGCGACATTCGAGGATGGCTATCGCAACGCCGTCATCTGTGATGCAATCCTGCAATCCGCACAGGAGGGCCGGCGTATCCAGATCGAGTACTAGTTCCATGAAACGCCTCCGAACTGGAGCGCCGCGTCTACGCCTGCTTGGGGGAGCGCTACGTAAGCTGCTCATCAGCCGCAAAGTAACTGATGAGTTTATTCTTACCTTTCGCGCTTCAGGCGGGGCGCTCCCCGGAGAATCTTCGCCCATGTGGTAAATGACGCGAAGGGTGAGCAGCACAACCATTAGCGGCCGGTCAAGCCGCTCCACAAGTGAGCGTTTGTAGACCGTTTTTGTACATTCGAGCAGCAACGGACCAGTGCATTTCGAGTTTTCCCTGCACTCGTTCATACGAGAAAGCGGGCTGAAGGATTGTGTCATGTCTCGGCACTGTGACATAGTTGACCCACCTTATTGGGGCACTACAGGTGCTCCTTAGATGGAGCGGCAGTTTCAGGTCGAGCGCGATTGGAGGAGTCCCGCGATGAGCAGCTCGACCATGCGGCGGGCATCGTAGCGCGGGTCGTTGTCGGCGCCAACGCAGAGGCTGCCGATGCCACGCATCAGTTCGTAGGCATCAATATCGGCGCTGATCTCGCCGGCTTCAGCGGCGGCGGCGAGCAACTGAGCGCAAACGGGCACGAGGCGGTCAAGGAAGTAGGCATGCAGCGCGTCGAAGCCGACGCTGTCGGGTTGCAGGACCGCGGCGAGTCCATGCTTCGTGACCAGAAAATCAACGAAGAGGTTGACCCACTGACCGAGTGCAGCGTGCGGCGAGCCACCATTCGCCAGCAGGGCCGGACCAGCCTCGGCACAGGCTTCGACCTGATGGCGGTACACGGCAACAACGAGATCCGCTCGCGTCGGGAAGTGGCGGTAAATCGTCCCCATCCCGACGCCAGCTGCAGCCGCGATGTCAC
>WNGJ01011863.1_pt1 | contig 17202 bp, 12 predicted proteins | sample 5400611 | NCBI WGS metagenome assembly WNGJ01 (sample SAMN13153375, study PRJNA577476) | soil metagenome | isolation source: 40 cm soil or saprolite under Garry oak tree replicate 1 | place: USA:California | collected 2016-06-15 | reverse complement strand
GCGATGTGTGATGTCGGACAATTGCGCTGGGGAGCCTGTGACTTTGGCGCACAACAGAGTGGTGATGTGATGCACTTCGATCTAGGAAACAATGGAGGGTTCCAGCCGGTTTCAGCCTAAATTCAGGTACCTAATTACGAATTGCATGTTAAAGATGTCCGTTAGTTGTATCACCTCTAGAATTCAACGAGATGATACTGGGGCGTGCGAACTTTGCGTGATCCACCAGATCAAGGGCCAGAATTGATTAGAAGGACCCTTCGAATTTGTGGATTTAACCAATCTTGACTTTGATTTCTCAGTACAAAGTCGAGTTTCGAGGCTTGCTGCGACTGTGGTGTTGGTACAGAAGTTGACTGTGGCGTTGGCGTCGGTGTCGGCGGTGGTGGTGTTGGCGATGGTGTCGGTGTTGGCGTCGGCGTCGGCGTCGGTGCCGGTGTTGGCGATGGTGATGGTGATGGCGTCGGCGACGGCGATGGCGTCGGTGATGGTGACGGCGATGGTGATGGTGATGGCGACGGTGTTGGCGATGGCGATGGCGATGGCGACGGTGATGGCGATGGCGACGGTGATGGTGATGGTGATGGCGATGGCGATGGCGATGGCGATGGCGATGGTGATGGCGATGGTGATGGCGATGGTGATGGCGTCGGCGTAGGTGTAGGTGTAACACATTGCCAGTTTATAGACACGGTATTACTTCCAGTTCCCGAGAAGGTGACCGTGCCACTTGGACAATCACTAGCAGGTACAATAACAGTTACCGGTTGCGATTGGTTTGGATAGAGCACACCGCTTGCCGGGCTGATTGTAACACCATTTGAAGAAGTGGAGGCCGACCAGCTCAGATACCCCTGTGAACCTGGAGCCAGAGCCAACGTAGCCTTACATGTATAGTTACCACTACCATCCGAAGGACAGGTACTGCTACTCCCTGCGCTAATTGTCAGAACGGGAGCAGAACAACTCCACGACAGAGGCACTACATTTGCTGGTCCTGTGAAGGTGAAGGTAGCGTTAGCTGGACAGTTGGTGTCCGGTATTGAGATCGTAACCTGTGCCGTTTGGCCTGGAGGCAGGGTTCCGCTTTGCGAACTGAGAGTAATTCCGTTCATTCCACTGCTGGATGCAGTCCAATTGAGGTCGCTCTTGTTGTTCTTATTACTGATGACAGTTGCGACACAGCTCCAGCCCTGGCCCGTACTATAGGGACAACTATCCAAGCTGGCAGTAAACGTTGGTTTCGGTGTACAGTGCCATTGCGCATTAACTGTATTTGCTGGTCCAATGAAGCTGAAGGCACCATCCAGACAGGCGCTGCTGGAGATAAAAATGCTCACAGGCGTTTGCTGACCCGGAGATAACGTACCACCTGACGGGTTGAAGGTAACACCAGAAAACCCGCTACTGGCAGTCCAATTAAGGTCGACTTGAGCATTCGAAGCCGGCGCCAGTGTAGTGGTACAGGTCCAGCCGCCATTGCCAGCAGGACAATTACTGTCCGCAGTGAAGGTGTCCTGACTAATTGTCAGTCTCGGCGGTGGCGCACAACTCCATGTAACATCAGCAGAATTTGCTGGTCCTGTGAAAGTCAATGAACCACTAGCGCCATTTGTGCACGTCGCACCTGGAACATTGAAGGTGACCGGTACTGACTGACCTGGTGTCAGGGTTCCGTTCGTCGTATTGAAATTTATTTGAGACGGATCACTGGCAGATACAGACCAGTCCAGGTTGCTTTGGGCATTTTTATCGCTACTCAACATGACCGTACAGGTCCAGAACTCAATCTCACTGCCATCACAGTCCTTATTCACATTGAAATTGAGTGGACTAACTGCCAGCCTGGGTGGAGGTATGTCACAATTCCACGTCACATAGACATTATTCTGTGGTCCCGTGAAGGTGAAAGTGCCGATAGACGGACAGGTTGTGTTCGGTATAAAGATTTCCTCCACTGTACCCTGACCTGGAGATAGTGGGCCACTTGAATTGTTGAAAGTCACTCCTTGCAACCCGGTGTCTGAAGTCCAGGTTAGACTGCCTTGAGAATCTGAAGTCTCATCAAGCCTCACTTCACATTTCCAGCCACTAGTTCTAGATGGACAGTTAGCATCTCCCGCACTGAGGCTATGCGGGTTGGCTTCCAACGTCAGCCTTGGCATACAACTCCACTCTGTTGTAACGAAATTAGCTGGCCCAGTGAAGGTGAAAGAACCTCCTTTGCAGGCAGAGCCTGGAACAAAGATGGTTACTTGCATACTCTGGTTTGGAGATAGCGTGCCATATGGGGGGGTGAAAAACACTCCATCTAAGCTGGTGTCTGCAGACCAATCAAGATCGCTTTGGGAACCCGGAGCCTGTCCCAGTGTCGCTGTACAGAGCCAACCGTTACTATAATCATCATATGGACAGTTATCATCATATGCAGCAAAACTTTTCGGGCTGACCGTCAGTATTGGTGGCATATATTCACATTTCCACCGCACCTTGACAGTATTTGCTGGTCCTATAAAGAAGAAGGCATCATCGAAACAGTCATCTTTTGGGACAGAGATGGTAACCGTTACTCTCTTGCCCGGAGATAGTGTGCCACTTAACGGATCGAAGGTTACTCCTGATAACCCCGTGTCTGCAAACCAGCTTAGTTCGCCTTGAGGACCCGAAGCGGGTTCCAGCGTTACAGTACAACTCCAACTGCTCGTTCTACTGTCACAATCGCTGTTCGCAGAGAGACTGGTTGGATTGACCGTCAAGATGGGCGGATTCCCACATATCCATGGCACAGCGATAGGCATTTCCCCCAACGCCGAGAAGTTGAGGATAGCATTGGCCGGACATTTTGTGTTCGGAACAGAAACGCTTACCTGGACTGGTTGGTTAGGTGATAGGATACCACCTGATGGATTAAAGCTTATTCCATTTAACCCTATACCAGAGGCAGACCATTTCAGGTTGCCTTCGGAACCTGAAGCTTCTGCCAAAGTCCCAGTGCAAGTCCAACCTGAATTTGAACTATATCGACAATCTGTATCTGCCTTGAAACTATTCGGGCTAAACGACCAGGCAGATGTTCCACAGTCCCATAGTATATCCGTAATATTTCCCGGCCCCTTGAATATCAGGTCGGCTTGAGCAGGACAAACCATGTTTTGGATAGTAATTGTAACGTGTGTCGTCTGACCCGGAGACAGCACACCATGTGAGGGAGTAAAGGTTACTCCACTTACTCCGTTGCTAGATGCTGTCCAGTTCAGGTTCCCCCCGGCGTTCTTGTAGCTGCTCAGTGATGCTGTACAAACCCAACCTGAACTTGCACTATAGGAACAGTTAGGATCCCCAGGAGGAATGAAACTATATGGACTGGCTGTCAGCACAGGCAGAGGTGGTAGAGGTGGACCAGGCTGTGAGTGAGTTACAACCAGCGTGACCTGTATAGATGCATTCCCCCCATTTGAGCTGATCTGGAGCATAGCCGAGTAATTCCCTGGCATCAGGCGCGTTGCGTCAGCAGTTACCTGGATTGCCTGAGGTAGATCTCCAGGCTTGACCAGGCCAGTACTCTGATTTAGCATCAACCAACTTGCGTTGCCTGTACCTGCCTTCCAATTCAGTGCTTGCGTTCCGCCATTGCCGATGGCTACATTCAGTGTTGCCTGTTGACCAGCTTGCAGTTGCCCAAAATTAAGGCTAGACGGGTTAACGTTCAGGTTCGCTCGTATGGGAACAGGGGGAGGTACGACCTGCAACTTGATTCCCACCAATTTATTCCCACCATTGGAATGGATTCGTAGCGTGGCAGAGTAACTTCCAAGCTGTAGATTTGTTGTGTTGGCTGTCACATAGACGAACTCTTGCGAACCATTCAGTTCAATCGCACCAGCTTTCGATTGTAGTTTAAGCCATGGCGTTCCTCTTGCATCGGCAGTCCAAATGAGGCGCTGTGCACCCGCATTGGTGACTACCACTGACCTCACCACTTTCGTACCTTTTTCAAGCTTACCAAAATCAAGTGAAAAAGGACTGGCTATAAGTCTGGCGGGCATTGGTAAAACATTTAATTGAACGCTTGCACTTTGCGAACCTTCTGTCGCCTGAATTGTATGGCGTCCCACGGGCCAACTTTCACGTACTACAATCGTCACATCAAAGTTTCCAGCACTATCCACTTTGACAGTATTATTCACCGCACGTGATAGATTCGATTTTTGAGTATCCATCATCAGTAACGATGCCGCAGACGCTGCTCCACCAGTATATGAGGATGTTCCTGTTGCGTTAGACTCAGCGAAGGCAAATGATAAATTATGATCGAGGGAAAGTACTACGTTCCCTCCTGCCGAGAAGCCTCGCCCATGCAGATGCAATACACTTCCCGGGGTAACATCGCTACCACCGCTTAATGAAAGAACTGGAGGGCCAGGTAGATGTGCCAGGACCAAACCAACGCCACTGCCGACGAACACGACAATAGCAGTCACCACCAGTAATATCCATCTCGAAGTAGTGTTTGCCAGCAAGTTCGCAGCAGTATTTCGCAGGTGGGGTCTACGGAGCCTGCCTGAACGTAAATGATGAGATGGCTTATGTGGATGGTGCTCAGGGAGTTGCCCTGAATGGCGCTTTGGTCGTGGTGGATGGTGAGGGGAGTGAGCGGGTTGATGGGTCTGTTGTGGAGGAACCGCATGTGTTCCTCTTATCTGTTGCCCTTGTCGAACCTGCACGCTCCATGAAGGAGCGTGCGGAGGTCCAGCGGATGAGGGAGCTGGATTTTGCAAGGATGCTTGACCGGCAGGAGGAGTATTTGGCGTTACCGGAGTTCCTTGCACGGTTGGAACACCACCAGGTTGTGGCGTACCTTGTACGCTCGGTAAATTTACGGGAGGTGTCTGCCTCTCTACCATCCCGGGTAATAGAAGGTCTGGCCATATAGCCTGGCGGTCATCAGATTCACGGTACTCAGGGAATGGACGCTGCACCGTTGGCTCATTTTCAGGCTCCACACGCCTGACAGTAACATCCAGTCCTTGCTGCTCCTGCTCGATATTCATCGAAGCAGGGTATGTTTCACTACTCGACCCGGGGGGAATAGTGATTGAGCGTAAATCAGAACCAGAAGGATCACTTGGATAGGTTGGCCAGTCTATGTCAGTACTTAGTACGCGGCCACAGTTCCCACAAAAGCGAGCTTGTTTGGGCAGTTCTGCTCCGCAGTTTTGACACCGTTGCATATTAGTCCCCCAGGCCAAGAAACTTCCCCTTAGTTTCTTCTTTGCGTCTAACTGGCAAGCACTATTAAGCAAGCATTATACAAGCGAGCACTATATAAAAAGGAGACGGTGATAAAGTCGTAATTTGCTTCTATTTCCGAGTTCACTCTACAGTTTAACATATTTTTTTTGCATTCGTATAGTGTTCATTTTGAAAATTCAGCCTTCATATGCCCTACAACTGCCACACCTTCACATTGCTAAACACTATATTGGCTGAATTACCGGCACTTCCGGCAAAAACCCCTATTTGTCCATGGGTATAGGTACTGTCGTCGTAACTGCCAATTTTCTGCTGATTCACATAGAGATCAATGGCGCCGTTCTGCACTACAACTGCAAGCAAATTGACCTGATTGAGGTCAGTATGAATGAACGGAGCCTGTCCTTGTAACAAGACCTGGGCATGAGCAGGGTCACCATCCACATAGCGGCTGAAGTAAAAGTGTCTATCTCTTCCAATGCTGAAGTAATAAAATTTTACATTCCCATTATCTGCACAGAAGACGATGCCACCATAGTCGCCTGTGACAATTGTTAATTGCGCCTCGTAGACGAAGTTACTGAAGTCGGTGGATTGAGCAAAACAGGTATGAAAATATCCCTTTTGCGGTTGGATAGCATGATAAGCTCCACCAGTGAACCGACAGGCTGCACCACCAGTATCCGCCTCCTCCTGCCAGGAATGTCCCTGCCTGTTATCGTTTAATGGATCATCTAGCTTCAGTTTACCACTGTGGGTGTAGGGGTCCGTTACAGCAGCCAGGGAGACTGACGTTGCAGCAGTAGTAACTCCTCCTCCCCTGTTCGGCCGAGCGAGAAGGAAGAGTTCGACAGTGACTACCACCATAAGAATTGCAAGTACAAGCAACGATACTTTTCTGATCCAGGAGAAATTTCGGGGTCGGGGCCGGTTGATTACTGCAGGTATACTGAACTTACCAGGAAAGCCACTCGGAAGCGTCAGCTCATCACTACCTGAATGGAATGCGGGTTCATCGTCTCCTATGTGGGTAACAGCAATAGTGAGAATCAATGTATCCGTCAGATTGCTCTCGTTGTGCGGTTGAAACTGGCCTTCCATGCTTTGCGCTGCTTGCTGAAAGGCTTGCGCAAATGCAGCAATAGACGGGAAACGGTCCTGGGGCTGCCTGGCTAATGCGCGTAGTACGACCTCATCAAGTTCTGCCGGTAGGTTGGGATTGAGTGTGCTTGGCCGATGCGGTTGAGTGTGCAGGGACATCAACTGCTCTTGCGGAGCGGGGAATGGTAGATGAGCAGTTAACATTTGGTAAGCCATGACGCCAAGTGCATACTGATCAGTAGCCCTCTCAGGATACCCTTTCCACTGTTCAGGGGCCATATATGCAGGAGTACCGCGAATAGCGTGGTTTGCAAAGGTGGTTGTGTTTGAGCGGATAAACTCTGCAATGCCAAAGTCAGCTAATAACAAGTCAGGAAGGTTAGGATGTTCTTTACTTAGACGTAGAAGAAAGTTTGATGGCTTGACATCCTGATGGATGATGTGATGGTCATGTGCATATTGGAGAGCGCTGGCTGCTTGACGAACAAAATGTGCGACATCCAGTGGTGAGAGCTGAGCAGAGCTGCCACGCCGCTCCAGCCATTTTGCTAGAGTACCCTCTGGGCGTAGCGGCATCACAAGATAGAAGAACGATGAACCCTCCACATTTATCTCACTATAGTTATAAAGGGGGAGGATATGAGGGTGGTCGAGCTTGGCGATAGCCATTGCCTCGCGGAGAAAGAAGTGAGACGCGACTCCGTCTTCATAGTCGTGGGCGTGAGAAGTATCTTCCGCATGAAGTAACTTGACTGCCACCTGTTGTCCGATGAGCACATCTTCTGCTTGATAGACCTCACTCACCGCCCCCTTTCCCAACAAGCGCAGAAGACGATAGCGGCCAAGTTGTAGTCCCTCGAGCGCCATACTTTTTACCTATTAAAATTAAGCAAGGGCTACATCGTACGAGAACCAGTGGAGGCAAATACAAATATAGTATAACATATGAGCAAGGAGATGAAAGGTGACCCCCAATCAGCGGGGTTTTTCTGTCTGCGAGCGGAACGCCCGCCAGCAACAGGCGGGCAAGAGCCTCGTCAATGGGCGCATTCGTACTATTGCGCAACCTCTACAACCTGAAAACTATGTTATAATCAGATAAAATAAACGATAAGGCATGGTTCAAATGAACTTGACAGTTTAGGCTCGGGTGATACTGAAACTATCAAATAAAGTTGGCCCTATTGAACCTTCCTTACGTTTGGAAAAGGCAAGAGAAGACGATGGCTGCGAATCTGCAACGCGATGATCTGCACGGTATCTATATGACAGAAGAGGCATTTGAGCGATTGATTAGCGTTGAAAGCCCTTACCGCTATGAGCTCATTGATGGTGTCGTTTACGATATGACTGGCTCACCCCCGGAGCACAGTGCTATTGCTTCTAATGTTGAGGGCCTGCTACGCGAGCAGCTCGGCAGGAGTGGTCCGTGTCGCACCCATCGGGATCAATATGTTGCAATCGCAGGAAAGCCCCCTGTCGTCCCGGATGTTGTGCTGACGTGTGATCGAGCAGATTGGGATAAAAATTTGCTCGTTATATGCTCTGTCCTACGCTTGAGGTCTATATCCTTGTGAGCCAGGATGAGCAACATATTGAGGTGTACCGGCGCTCAATGGGCTGGAAGCAGGAACGCTTTTCCGCAGGCCAGACGGTCAAGCTTGAACAACTCGATCTGGAACTACCAGTGGGGTCGATCTATGAAGGCGTGCTTTAGTACTCGTCTTCCAACGTCACCCGCAGCTACGTAAGCTGTCACATGTCGCAAGGGAATGGGTATTTCGTGAAGGGGGATGTGTATCTTTGCCAGGCGAGATTGGAAGTATTTCACCGCCGCGACGGCAAAGTTATGTTTCCAGTGACACAAATGGATGAGGGAAAAATAAAGGGGTGACCGATGGGGCTTGAACCCACAACCGCTGGAGCCACAATCCAGAGCTCTGCCGATTGAGCTACGGTCACCACGATGTTGATGTAACGTCAGTATAGACGAGAGCTTGCGGGTTGTCAATAGCTTGACTCTCTTGCGATTCCGTGGCCTTACGCAGGCGTGTCTGCGTGTCAACAACATCCTCTCCTACTGCATGACGCACAAGTGCAGAGATATCGTTAAAATCGCTGTCAAAGCGCCGGGCGGCGATATAACCATCCGGGCGTATAAGATAGAGCGTACGTGGTCCGGCATTATACGCACTTGCGGCCTTGCCCTCTACGTCCAAAAATACCTGGATGCCATCGACTGCTGCGGTGGCAGGCAGACTTTGTGAGATCAGGCATAGTCCAATCGGAATCTCGGGAAGATTATCTTGCAGTCGTTGCATTACTAGCATCCCCATCTCAATGTCCGCACAAAAACAGAGCGCTATGAAGCAACGTCCAAAGTAGTCCGATAATGAGATAGGTATGTCCATATCGGCATCGAGAAGCATAATTGAGGGAGCGGGTGACCCAACAACAGGACCTTGACGAAAGCGTTTTAATATGGCGTTTTGCCTGGCAGGAAGTTTCGTAAAACGGCCTCCGAGATACAACCTGTGATCATCAGAAGTAACCGGTGAGTCGCGATAGATGAAGTTGTTTGAAAGTTGATCTACCAGGAGGTGTCTGCGCATAAACTTGAAAGGTTGACTTAAGCGCAGATTTGTATTGCGCTTCCAATGTGCCAACTCCGTAGGGGGTTCCAGGAAGCGCGTGGTTTCACCGGCGAGCTTCAGGTTTTCGATAGCGGCGGCATGGCGTTCAGTCTGATAGGTATCGAGTAATGTCTCTTGAGCCAGGCCAGCTCGCAGCAGTACAAGTTTCCACACTAGATTCCAGGCATCTTGAACGCTGTTATTCAAGCCATCGCATCCAAATGGGGATATGACGTGAGCAGCATCCCCCAGGAACAGCACACGGCCAAGTATAAAGTGTTCCATTACTTGTTGGTGATACGTATACGTGTTCATGCAGATAAGCTGGTACGGTTGCTCGCCAATCGTAGCAACAATGCGCTCATGCAAGGCAGCCGGTTGACTGATCGCGAGCAGATCTTCATCGGGAGAAAGCTGATAATCCAGGCGATAGATATTACCTGGAAGAGGGTTTGATCGCGCGATGCGTCCCGGATTGACCGGCGGGTCAAACCAAAAATAGCGTTCGCGGGGAGGCTCTACTGCTTGTAATCGCACATCTAGCGTTAGTATGTGGTTGTTGCGAGACGTAACAGGCATATTGATGCCCAACAGACTGCGTATAGCGCTCTGTGAACCATCAGCAGCGAGTACGTACGGCGCGCGGAGAAACTTCACCTCCCTGGATGTCTCGACTTCAACATTTACTCCCGCACTATCCTGCGAAATTCCTGTTACTTTATGTTGCCAGAGCACCTGGCAGCCTGGCATCATCTGGAGTGCAGAGAATAAGAGATGCTCAAGCAAGTTCTGGGGAATGTTGACAAAGAGAGGATAGCGAATACCAGGGTGAGGGGGAGCTATCGGTGTCGAATACAACGCTGTTTTACGCACAAAGATACGTTCTCCGGCCAGGGTTATGCCTTGCTGGATAATTTGTTGAGCGAGATCGCTCCAGCTACCCAGGATTTCGAGGGTATGCAGATCTATAAGAAAGGCTCGGGAGCCTTCAAGCGTTGGGCCTGGATCGTCATCAAGTAAAATACAGGGCACATTATAGCGCGACAGGCCTAATGCAGTGATCATACCAATTGGGCCTGCACCTACGATAATCACGGGGTCGCGCCAATAGTTGGCTGCCTTCAGTTGTGCCAGGTCTTGCAATGCCATGATAGAATCCTATGCACTTGCCATTAAATAGCTCTCTGTAACACAAGACACCACTTACTCTGACGAATATGCATTGAAAGAATAACCTTTCGAGGAAATTGAATTACTTTTGAGGCATAAAGTACCTCCGCTCATATGTATGAGGAAGTACTTTCACATTTGCCCTTGACAATGATTTCCTCCTGCCATACACTCCAAAACAGAAGAATGTAGTGAACCACAGGCGGGTGAGAGGAAAAGGCTTACAATAACATGTCACACAGCATCCCAGAAGAGACCAGTAACAAAGAGTTGCCTGTTATCGAACCTGATCTAGGGCAATTACCACAACTTCCCCCAGGCGTCTTTATACCAGCTCCAGGCAAGACACCGCGCCGTAAAACTCGCTGGCCAGATGCAATCGACGTTATCTTTGAGAAAGACCCGGCCTGTCGCAATGTTTTTGAGGCGCTGATCTACCAGGGACTGTGGGCGATCATCTACCACCGTCTCGCCCATGCTCTTTACAAGGCGCGTATTCCTTTTGTGCCACGTTTAATTTCCCAGTTTGCCCGGTTCATTACAGGGGGTATAGAGATTCACCCCGGAGCGAAAATTGGGAAACGCTTCTTCATCGACCACGGCGCAGGTATCGTCATCGGTGAAACAACAGAGATTGGCAACAACGTTATGCTCTATCACCAGGTAACATTGGGCGCAACCGGTTGGTGGAGACCCGGTCCTGGCCGCCTGCAGAAGCGTCACCCAACCATCGAGGATGATGTTACCATTGGAGTGGGAGCGGCCATTTTGGGGCCGATTACTATCGGCAGAGGTAGCAAGATAGGGGCGATGGCGCTGGTGCTCGAATCGGTTCCTCCTAATTCAGTGGTTGCTGCAAAGCCTGCAGAACTGCTGGTAAAGGGCGGTGAGCCCTTAGAGAAACACCAGGAACTGACGCAGGGCTGGAGTGGCGAAATGGATTATCAGATCTAGACCTAATAAGTCATGATCGTACTAATCACCATATCCCAGAAGCGTTCCACTTCCAGAGCGTAGCCGACACGCGCATTTGGCTCTTTACCCAGTTTGCCATAGACATCGCATACTGTTCGACCAGATGTCCACTCACCACTTGTTTCAATGGCAACATGCATTGTCTGCGCTCGGAGAATATCCGGGTCAATAACAACAGCGATTGCGCAAGGATCATGTACCGGAGCTGCAGGAAAGCCAAACACTTTGTGATAGGTATCAGCGAAGAAGACGAGCAGATCGGCAGCAAAGGTCGCCACCGGACGTTGAGCGGCACGCAAACGAGTTATTACCTCTCCGGTTGCCAGGGCTTGATGCGTTACCTCCAATGGGACCATGGTGATCGGTCGGCCACAGCCAAAGACAATTGCAGCGGCTTCGGGATCTGTATGGATATTAAACTCAGCAGCAGGGGTCACGTTGCCAAGGCCCATTGCTCCGCCCATCAGAGAAATAGCCTTGATTTTGGGAATAATGGCGGGCTGCTGGCGTATGGCAGTGGCAATATTTGTCAGTGGGCCTGTGGGAACAAGTGTGATATCTCCATCAGAGTCCATCAGGAGATCAATGATTAAATTAACAGCATGCTGGCGAGCGAGTTCAACAGTTGGCTCCGGGATATGCGGGCCATCCATGCCCGATTCGCCGTGAATGTCCGGTGCGTGCTTTGGCGGACGTACCAGTGGTCGATCCATGCCCATGGCTATAGGAATATCTCGAATAGTAGCCAGCGAGCATACTTTGAGAGCGTTGCGCGTGGTCTTCTCGATCGATTGATTGCCCGCAACCGTGGTAATGGCGAGCAGTTCGATTTCAGGATGATGGGCAGCTAGCAGTATGGCGATGGCATCGTCGTGGCCAGGATCGCAGTCGAGAATGATTTTGTGTTTCATTGATGACGCTTTCGTGATTGTGAGGACTACCTCTACAATTATCTTATGCTGAGCTATCTCATTCAGTCACTGATTCCATATAAGACTAGCATGCAAAGCGGGACAATTCAAGGATAATACAGCACGAATGATAGCAAAAAGTGTGCATGTTTTTGCTAAGTACAAACAAACCATTTCATTAGGAACTATAGTATGCTACCATAGAAGTAAAGGAGGGGGAGGAGTGTAGTGCCTGTAAAAATCAGAGAACTCAAAGCAAGGTTGCGCAAGGCAGGCTTCTATTCTCGACCAGGAAAGGGAAGCCACACAGTTTGGAAACACCCAAATCTGCCTGGCGAACGGCTTGTGCTATCTGGATCCGACGGTGATGATGCTCAACGTTACCAGGAAGCGGATGTACAAAGTATATTGGAAAAGTTACGTGAAAAATCACGATAGGAGTACAAGCAATGAGCAATCAGTATGATCAATATTCGATGAACATCCAATATGATCCCGTTGACCATATTTACGTGGTCACAGTTCCTGAGTTGCCTGGATGCAGGACGCATGGGAAAACATATGAAGAGGCCGTTCGGCAAGGACGAGATGCCATAGCAAGCTGGATTGATGACGCCCTGGCTTCAGGGGATCCTATTCCCCCTCCTAGAGTCATGATTAGATCGTAATTGAAACCAATCCGTGAGGTTACTCATTAGCAATGCAGGGCAATCTAATCATCGGCCAATCTGGTGGAGCGACCGCCGTAATTAACGCTAGCCTGGTTGGTGCGGTCGAGGCGGCGCTGGCAGAAGAGCGCATTGATGGCATTTATGGAATGTTACACGGTATCGAAGGCTTGCTGAAAGAAGACTTGATTGACCTGAGGCAACAGCCTTCCTCTGTATGGTCACGGCTACTACATACACCCTCGGCGGCTCTCGGAACATGCCGCTACAAACTCAAAGAGGAGGACCCTGAGCGGGTTATCGCTATTTTGCGCCGGTACGATATCCATGATGTGCTCTATATCGGTGGCAATGATTCTGCCGACACGGCGCATCACCTGGCATTGGCAGCGCAGCATATGAGTTATGATTTACGCGCCATCAGCGTTCCCAAGACCATTGATAACGACCTGCCGTTTACCGATCACTGTCCAGGCTATGGCAGCGCGGCACGCTTCATGGCATTAGCTACGCTGGATTCTGCTATGAATACCAAGTCGATACCCTGGTATTATCCTGTCAAAGTAATAGAGACGATGGGGCGCGATGCGGGCTGGTTGACCGCTTCTTCTGCATTAGGGAAACGCGACGAGAGCTGTCCACCGCATATTCTGCTGGTGCCTGAACAACGATTTAATGCTGACCGTTTTTTGAAGCAGGTCGAGGAGGTCTATCGCCGCGTGGGATATGTGGTTGTAGTAGCGGCCGAATCCCTTCGCGATGAGCAAGGGCAGGCGCTCGGCGCGATCGGGCAGGTCGGAACGGACGAATTTCGACACCCATTGCTTAACGGCGCTGCCCAACAACTGGTAGAATTAGTTAAAAGGGAGACAAAGCTACGCGCGCGCTTTGATAAACCAGGCGACCTGCAACGTATGGCGTCTTTCGCAGTCTCGATTACCGATCGCGATGAAGCCTACCTGGTAGGAAAAATGGGAACAAAAGCCCTATTAGATAGCGAGAGTGATAAAATGATCACGTTAGTTCGCCATAGTGAGCCAGCTTACCATTGCACTACCGGGCTGGTAGAGCTTGCACAGGTTGCAAATGTGCAGCGCCTGTTACCGGATGAGTACCTGGATGAGAGCAAAACTATGGTCACTCAACCATTTTACGACTATGCGTTACCATTGATCGGTGATCCATTACCAGACCATGCAAGGCTGGAAAAAATAAGGATACAAGGTGATGAGTACAGTTAAACGAGCTATTCTTGTCGTTCTTGATGGAGTGGGCGCCGGGGCGAATCCTGATGCCCATGCCTATGGAGATGATGGAGCCAGTTCGCTTGAACATTGCGCACAGGCCATTGGCGGACTGCCGCTACCCAATCTGGGAAGCATCGGCCTGGGAAACATTACTCCAATATTGGGCACACCACCGGCTGACAACGCACGCGGCTCCTATGGCCGCATGGCAGAGGCGGGCGCAGGCAAGGATAGCACAACAGGCCACTGGGAGATGACCGGAGTCGTCTTACACAAACCGCTGCCTACCTATCCCAATGGCTTTCCCGCTGACCTCGTAGCAGACTTTGAGCAAGCAATCGGGCGCAAGGTCATCGGCAACAAGCCCGCATCAGGTACTGAAATCATCAAGGAGCTGGGCGAAGAACATATGCGCACCGGTCGCCCTATCCTCTACACATCGGCCGATAGTGTCTTCCAGGTCGCTGCGCACCAGGAAGTGATTCCGCTTGAAGAACTCTATCATATGTGCCAGATTGCTCGTGATATGCTTACTGGCGATAACGCGGTGGGACGAGTAATTGCTCGTCCGTTTACCGGCACGCCTGGGTATTTTAAGCGCACCGAACACCGGCGCGACTTCTCGCTGGCCCCTCTGGGTATTACGCTACTTGACGTGTTGAAAGACAGCGGCAAAGAGGTGATAGGTATCGGCAAGATCGAAGATCTCTTTGCGGGTCGCGGACTGACGCAGCGAGACCATACCGAAACGAACAAAGATGGGATGGCCGCAACGCTACGCTGGCTCGAACGCGATTTTACTGGCCTGCTCTTTGTAAACCTGGTAGAATTCGATATGTTGTGGGGCCATCGTCGTGACAGCCAGGGCTATGCTCAGGCTCTGCGAGATGTAGATAGCTGGTTTGCGCAGGTGCAGCAAGTAATGCCACCAGGAGATGCGATCTTTTTCACTGCCGATCACGGTGTAGACCCCACGTACCGGGGCAGCGACCACACGCGCGAGCATGTGCCGCTGCTTGCTTATGGCCAACCTGTACGCGCCGGGGTAAATATCGGCGTGCGTTCTACCTTTGCTGACCTTGGTCAAACATTGGCTCAGGCTTTTGAGGTCACGCCGCTCGCGGCTGGCACCAGTTTTGCTCATGAGATAGGGCTGGTATGACCGAGACACAACGCTACAATACCTATCCTGTATTACGCGGAGAGCGCATCTATTTGCGACGTCCCATGCTGAAAGACGCGCGCCATGTATTTGACTGGGAGCGCGACAACGAGGTATGGCGCTACGATCCGCATCGCCCTTATTCGCAGAGTATAAGCGAGTTCCTGCCTATTTTTGAACGCAACTACGTACAAGGGAATGGACGGCAATTCTGGTTTATCATCGAGGATGAACAACATATCCCTATTGGAACCATCACCTATTTTAATGTTGATTACCGCGCGGGCCAGGCTGAAATCGGGTTAGGATTGGGCGATAAAACTCGCTGGGGCAAAGGCTATGGGCCAGAGGCTATTCGGACACTGGTGCAGCATCTTTTTACGCAGCCAGGCTTCGTGCGTATCTACGCGGAAACGGCAAAGGCTAATCAACCTGCACGGCGCGCCTTCGCCAAAGCAGGCTTTAGCGAAGTCGGGCAAATCTACGATCCCCGTAGTTCAGGTGAACCCTGGGTACTCTTAGAAATTTGGAAATCATCCTAATCCATCTCGCCAACGGTTCAGGCGAGATGAAAGGAAATAGAAGAGGAAGTAACAAGTGAATACATCAAACGTAACCATTGATCCCGCTATTTTCAAAGCGTACGATGTGCGCGGCATCTACGGACAGGACCTTACCGATGATATCGCTTATTGCATCGGTCGAGCGGCAGCGCAATACTTGAACGTGCCGGAAATTGCTGTGGGGCGCGATATGCGCCTTTCATCACCAAAGTTAGCCGCTGCCCTGATAGAAGGCTTTACGGACCAGGGGGTCAATGCGATTGAAATTGGCATGACGACGACCGACGAACTCTATTTCGCGGTTGGCAAATTCGGCTATCCTGCGGGTGTGATGATCACCGCATCGCATAATCCTGGAAAATATAATGGCATGAAGTTCTGCCGCGCCCAGGCATTTCCAATTAGCCTGGAATCGGGCCTGGCAGATATACGCGACCTGGCAATCAGCGGTAACTACGTCGAACCTGCGCACAAAGGGCAGGTTATCCATAAAGATGTGCTCGATGATTACGTGCAGCATGCTCTCTCCTTCATTGACGTAAGCAAGATCAGACCGCTCAAAGTGGTTATCGATGCGGGCAACGGGATGGCGGGCATGGTAATGCCACATGTGTTCAAGTATCTACCCTGCGAACTGATTCCACTTTATTTTGACCTGGATGGAAATTTCCCCAATCATCCGGCCAGCCCTATCGAGCCTAAGAATATGGAGGATTTACAGGAGAAGGTACGCGAGGTAGGCGCTGATCTTGGCGCGGCCTTCGATGGCGATGCTGACCGCATGTTCCCGGTAGATGAGCATGGTAACATTGTGGATGGCTCAATGGTGACGGCGATTGTGTCTAACAGCTTGCTGCACAAGTATCCAGGGTCAACTATTCTGTATAACCTGATTGTTTCCAAGAGTGTGCCTGAGCTCATCAATAAGTTGGGAGGCAAAGCAGTGCGCACTCGCGTGGGGCATTCTTATATCAAAGCCGAGATGCGCCGGCTAAATGCCATCTTTGGCGGCGAGCACTCCGGCCATTTCTACTTCCGCGATAACTGGTACGCTGACTCGGGGCTGATTGCATTTTTGATCACGCTCGAACTCGTTTCCGTTGAGGGGAAACCCCTTTCAGAGTTGCTTAAGCCGCTCGACAAAGGTGTGCGCAGTGGTGAGATTAATAGCGTGGTCAGCGACGTACAGGGTAAACTACGGGCGCTTGAGGAAAAGTATGGCAAGGATGCGCTTTCTGTTGATCACATGGATGGCATTACAGTAGACTACGGGGACTGGTGGTTCAATGTGCGCCCATCGAATACGGAACCATTGCTACGCTTAAATGTCGAGGCGAACAGCAGGAAGTTGATGGAACAGAAGCGAGACGAGTTGCTGGCGTTTATACAAGGTTAGGAGGTAGATTTGGACGGTGCCGCATGCTCCTTCTTTATCGCACGGCGTGCTCGCACGGCTGGAGGGACGCGATAGACATCGTATACCAGACCAAGGCGCTCGAGCAACCATATGACATAGCCA
>WNGJ01003018.1_pt1 | contig 17202 bp, 18 predicted proteins | sample 5400611 | NCBI WGS metagenome assembly WNGJ01 (sample SAMN13153375, study PRJNA577476) | soil metagenome | isolation source: 40 cm soil or saprolite under Garry oak tree replicate 1 | place: USA:California | collected 2016-06-15 | reverse complement strand
CCGAGGAGAACGTCCCGGCCTCCGTCTGGCAGCGCATCCTTTTCAGCTCCCTCACCTCCTACAGAGAGCAGGCGCATTCCAGAGGTGGACGACCGTCTCAGCGCCTCCCGAGGCAAGGTGCTTGCCATCAGGTGACCAGATCACGCTCAAGGTTCCGTCAGCATAGGCTGTACTGGATGGCACCAGATAGCTCATCAAACGGTGCCCGGTCGTGGCGTTCCACACCTGCATCGTTTCCCGCGGGTGCTCATCGCTGGTATTGCCGGAGGCTTCGGCAACGCACACCCCGCTCGGTGACCACGCCACGGCCCAGACGGGAGCTGTTTGACCACGATAGGTCAGGAGGTGATGCCCGCTTGCCGCGTCCCACACCTGGACGGTTCCATCCTGGCTTGCCGAGGCGACGGCTGTGCCATTGGGCGACCACGCCACCGCTCTCACCGGAGCGGTATGACCAGGATAGGTGAGGAGGTGACACCCACTCCTTGCATCCCAGACCTGCACCGTACTGTCATTGCCTCCCGAAGCAATGCGCTTGCCATCAAGTGACCAGGCCACGGCCCAGATAGAGCCGAGATGGCTGGTATAGGTCACCAGCTGTTGCCCGGTCGTGGCGTCCCAGACCTGGATGGTGTTATCGCTGCCGCCCGAGACGATCCGCGTTCCGTCGGGTGACCACGCCAGCGCTCTCACACCCGCTGTATGATCGCGATAGGTTAGGAGCAGATGCCCGCTCTTCGCATCCCACACCTGCACCGTGCTGTCATCACTCCCCGAGGCGATGTGGGTCCCATCGGGCGACCAGGCCAGGGTGTAGACAGTGCCAGTATGCCCGGTGTATTTCACCAGCAGGTGGCCCGTCCTCGCGTCCCACACCTGGACGGTATTGTCATTCCCTCCCGAAGCGATGCGCGTACCGTCGGGCGACCAGGCGACCGCGAAGACCGTACTGGTATGCCCGTGATAGGCGGTAATGGTCGCAGCCTGTGTTGACCCGGTTGCTGTGGGCGTGACAGAGGATGGAGATGGAGCAGGGGCACAGGCCGCGACGAGCATGAGCAAACACAGGCTTAACCAGCGAACATGCCGCCAGGCAGCAGAGGAGATCTGCACCGGTGTGCTGCTCTCGTGTGTGTTGGGTCGCTGCTGTTCGCCTCGGGCTCTCCCCGTGCATTGTCGTGTCATATGCAACCTGTCCTTTCTCGATGCGCGTTGTCGATGCGCGCACGAAGCGTTCCGTCATGTGGCACCACCTCTCGTTGGAACATGGAGGCGGTATCCGGCAGGCATCCATCGGCGAGGCAGCGGGCGATCTGCGTAATCTTCCAGGCCCCATCCTCCACACTGAGCGTGAACTGAAAGTCCCGCTCATAGTCGTCCCTATACCCGTTGGGTCCGATGGTCTTGAGCAGCACGAGCCCAGTCGCCGACGTATCACTCACGTCGTCCACCCGACAGTGGACAATCGTGATGCGCACCAGGAAAGGCGGGGGTGCCGCCCGCTCCTTTTGCAGAGCCTTCGCGGCCTGGGCACAGGCCGTATTCAGATCCTGCTGATCGATGGCATCGCAGAACGCGGTGAGCACCTGCCCCGGCCCGGGGGTGAGCCGGGGGAACAGCGTCAGCGAGGGTGAGAGCAAGGGGGTCGACGTAGGCGAGGTACCGCCGTGAGGCGAAGCGGTTGCCGTGGTGGACTGTGTCACTACCGGCACGACGGGAGAAGCGGCATTCGCTCCGTGGAACAACACGACTCCCGCGCTGAGCGTGAGGAAGAGCGAGAGGCAGACCAGCAGCATGATCCGGGTCCAGAGCCATTGGTGCCACGGTGAAAGGTGAGTCTCGGGGCTGCGCAGCGCAAGAATCAGCACCAGCGCCGCCAGGAGGATGATGCCCCCACCGATTTGCCAGATCAGGTCGCCCAGACTCTCCATGATCACATTCATAGATCCCTCCTCTTCTTGCTAGCCCCAACTGACCGCAAAGCAGCCTTCCGAGAGGATATCGCAGACGCCTGTAATCTTCCAGGCATGGTCCTCCACACCCATCGTAAACCGGTAGTCCACATCCCCACTGCGTCTAAAGCGGTCGGTATATCCACTCGCAAACGTCAGCGTCAGGATGGTCAGGGCGGACGGATCACCACTCTGATCAGGAATGGTACAGCGGGTAAACTTCCTCCAGGCAGCGAACGTCTCCGGTTGCGGATGCGCGCGTTGCAAGGAACGCGCGTACTGATTCCAGGCGGTCTGGTAATCCTGGGTGGTGATGGCATCGCAGAACGTCGTCAGCACCTGCGTAATGGAGCGGGCAAGCCGAGGGGTCGGCGTCGGCGTCGGACCCGGTGACGGGTCCGAGGGGGGAGTTGGCGCAGCCGTCGGCCCTGATGTTGGGATGGAGGAAAAGACCCGGCTGGCCACCTGCGGAGGTGACGCCTGCTGGGCGTGGAACAGGATCTCGCCTCCACTCAGCAGGACAAAGACGATCAGGCACAGCAGGAGCACACGGCGTGTCTCCTGGCGCTTCTTGTCAGCCGGGGCGTGAACGTCGCGCGTTCGCACAGCAACGATCACCACTGGGAGCGCCAGCACCAGGATCAAGGTCAGGATCTGCCAGATCGGGTCACCGAGGGTTGCCAGGAAGATGTTCATTGATTCCCCCTCCTCCCATGCTCAGGAGATACTCCTGCCTCTTGCGATGATGGATGTGTGGGCGGCGATGCATGGACTGCTGTCTGTCTGGAGCGGCCCTCCTCCTCCGGCAGGTGCACGCGCCGGAAGACGGACCACAGCGTGAGGTCGTAGGCCGCTTTGAGCACTCCTGCCAGGATGAACGGCAGTCCGAGGACGAGCAAGGGACCCTCGAGCAGCAGGCCGGAGAAGACCGGGCTGGTTGCCGATCCGACGCTGCGCGCCAACGAGGTCACGCTGGCGGCAGCAGTGCGCTCCTGCGGGTCTACCAGGGCCATGGTGTAGGCCTGCCGGGTGGGAACATCCATCTGCGAAAGCGCCTGGCGCACGAGCAGCAGTGCTGCCGCGATGGGAAAGGTGGGCGCGAAGGCCACCAGGGCCAGCAGGACATTCGAGGGCAGGTGGGTGAACACCATGGTGTTGAGCAGCCCGAAACGCCGGGCGAGCGGCACCGCCGCCAGGAACGAGAGCGCCGAGAGGAGATTGGCTCCAAAGAACAGAGCGGAGAGCGTCGTGAGCGGAACCCCAAAGCGCAGGTGAAAGAAAAGCGCCATCAAGCTTTGCACCACCAGCCCTCCGGCCAGCGCGTCGACACTGAAGAGCGCGGTCAGCCGCCACACGATGCCGCGCGAGCGATGCAGCTGCGGAGCAAGGCGCTGCCCCAGGCTCTGGAGCTGGATGGCAGGACGCGCAGGCGCTTCCACCGACGAGGAAAGGCGCAGGGACAGCCCGGCCACGATGAGGCCCAGCACCGCGTACACTGCGAACAGGAGGCGGATGCCGGAGGCAAAGGGCAACCCGGTTCGCGTCAGGAGATCAGGGAATCCTGCCGCCAGCGCTCCGATCGCCGCACTCAGTGAGGCGACCAGGTTGTAGCGGGCGAAAAGGGCTGTCCGTTGCTCGGGCGCCGTGACCTGCGCGATCATCGCCTGGTCGATGGGCAGAAAGGGGGCGGTCTCCGAAGCCGTCGTGCCGAGTGTGCCGAAGAACGCCGCCGCCAGCAGCACGGGATAGCTCGTCACCAGGCCAAAGACCACGCCCGTTCCGGCCATGAGCAGCGAGAGCAGTGCCAGCGTGCGCCGCCGTCCCCAGGTGTCGGCGAAGAGGCCGATCACGTAGGTGCCGACCATGTCGCCGACCAGCGAGACGGTGATCAGGACCCCGATGGCCGCAGGTGAGAAGCCCTCACCTGCCAGCACCACGCCCAAGATCACGGCCAGTAACCCGTAGGCCAGTGAGCGCAGTCCGCGCATCACCAGGATGAGCCGGGTTGCTGTGCGCTGGTCTCGTTCACCTGCGGAAAGCATCACTGCTTAGGTCCGGCCTGTTGCCCGGTGCGATCATACGGATTGACACTCCCTGCATGTGACCCAGATGGGCTTTCTTTGAACGCGCCATCGGGTTTGCCCTGACGCACCATCTCCTGACAGTAGGCGTATAGAGCGTCATAGACAATCCACTCGGCCGCATTCTGCTCATGGTCATCCTTCCAGCCCAGGTGCCGGAAGCCCTCCGCAATCGCTTCCAACCCCTCTCCTTCCGGCTGATGCCAGAGCGTATTGTCGGTATCCGCGCCATTCACAATCTTGCCGAGCAAGACGAGAGCCGGGTCACCGGTGAGGTTGTACTTCTTGAGGATGGCCTCAAATGAACACTCCTTGCCGTGGTGCCCCAGTTCCACATTTTTCACGTCGTAGGGGATCGCCCCTTCGCGCTCGGCTACCTCCATCACCTGGTCGGTTGGCACAAAGAGGAACTCAGCGTCCTTGTCCACAAACTTTTTAATCAGCCAGGGGCAGGCCACGCGGTCTACCTTGACGTGTTCACGCGTAATCCACTTCATGGCATGGTTCTCCTTCTGGTTGCGTCGACGTGCATCGACAGCGAAACGAACGAACAGAGACGCAAAACGGGATGGATTATCCCACCTCGCGTTCCTCATAGACGGCGACGCGACAACTGGGCAGAAAGACATAGAGGCGCTGCCGCAGTGCATCGTAGGCCGTGGTGTGTGCTCCCACTTCTGTCGGGATCTGTTCCTCGACCGTCATGCTGTGCGTGTCCACGACGTTGATGACCCCTGGCGCCTCATTGAGGATGCCGAGGTGCGCGATAGCAACGTAGAGGCGGCCAAGCTGGTGATTATGCCAGATCGCGTCGGGTGGGCCTGCAATCGGCACCCGCGCCCGTTCTCGCCCGCTGGCGAGATCGAGCGTGACAACCGTGCTTCCATCGCAAGCCACAAATGCCCGGCGGCCCTCCTGGTCGAGATCCAACCCATGCGGCCCGGGGCTCCAGATGGGGAACCGCTCCACCAGCGCGAACGGATCTGCCGAGAGCACTGCGACGCAGGCAGGCTCGCGAATATTGACGAGAAAGCGATCACCTGCCCGATCATACACGGCCCAGCGTGGCCGACCGGGCAATGATGCTGTTGCGATCAGCTGGCCCGCCTGTGGATCTACCAGGCGGGCTGTATTGTCCTGCACATCGGCCACCAGCAGGTGCTTCCGACGTTGGTCCCAGGCCAGGCCGTTTGGACGAGATCCAACCGTGACTTCGCGCTGGATGGTCGTGAAAACGGCATCAATCACCAGCAGTTTGCCCGCACCACGTGCGGCCGCAAAGACAAGGCCCTCCTCCTGTGCCGCCAGCACGCCGCTGGCCTCCGGACAGCCTGAAATCGTCACTAGATGGCGCAGGTGTTCCCCATCGACGACCTCGACGGTGCCTGCGGCCGTATTGGCGATGAAGACATAGCCATTCGAGAGCGATACATCGCCGTGATCGAAGTCTCCCTCCGTGTGAAATGGGAGGTCGATGTACTGGCGCAGAACCAGCTTGTGTGTCATCGTTGTTCTCTTTCTTGCTAGATGGTGACCACATTGACCACAAAGGACACCAGCGTGAGCAGCACCCGTGCCTGCTCGAAGCGCCTGGAATCGGCAGGTTGCCGGAAAGCAGCGTAAAAGCCGATAAACAGGTACGTCACCAGGGGACACAGCACATCATTGGGACTCACGCCCGGAATGGGATCGTTGTTCAGCGCCCCAGTATTGCCCGCCGATCTCCATACCATGACCGAGAGGCCGACCACCACAGCGACCAGCAGGCAATCGACCAGCGGAAGGGCCTTGAAACGCGCGCGCAGGACGACCAGCACCAGCAGGGCAATGCCTGCGGTAATGGCAGCGGTGAGCGCGATGTGTGTCAACGGAAAGACGGATGTGCTCGTCGACATGCTTTTCTTCTCTTCTTCTCTTGTGTGGCCTCTTTACGCCTGGGTTGGTTCGCTGGCAAACTGCGCATAGAGGGCGTCATAGACGAGCCGTCCTCGTTCCAGGGCGGCCAGATCACTCGGACTGGCGAGGCGCATACCCTGACAGATGACGTCCAGACCCGTTGCCGCTGGCTCCAGCATGACGTCCTGCACGGTGTCAGCTTCATCCACCACGCGGGCGATACGCTGCAAGACCGGATCATGCAGGTCATACTCGCGCAGCATGGTGTAAAACGTGCAGTGCCCCCGGTGATGGGACAGCCGCACCCCGGGGATATCGAACGGCTCCGCTCCTTCAGGGAGCGGCTTGTATCCAGCAGGTACGAAGAGAAACTCCGCCTGTGGATCGATGTATTTCGTGATCAGCCAGGCGCAGGCCATGCGGTCCACGCCCACCTGCTCCCAGGTCACCCATTTCATGAGACAAATCCTCCTCTTGCACTCATCAGTCGTTCCCTCACGTGTGTCCCCAACGCTGAGTGAAAGTAGTCCTGCGCCCGCACCTGTTGATACTTGCGGGAGAGCGCGACGAGGTCAGCATCCTCCTGCTCCACCTCGTCCAGAATTTCCTGGTAGGCGGCATCCACACGAGCCTGGAACTGCTGCACCAGCGCGTCTGCTTGCCCATTTAAGAGCAAGTGGGATTCCCACAGGTAAGCTTCTCCCCCGAGTTCGCCAATCTCCACGGCCAGCCACTGGAACTGCTCGCGCGTCCAGGGCGTGGCAGGTAACACCCAGACGGCGTCGTGCAACAGCAGCGCCCCCAGGCGTTTGAGTTTGCGCCAGACGGCAGCCCGGCTGGCTGTGGGCTCGCGTGGGATTTTGTAAACGAGCAGCACCCACGATGTTTCCTTCGGCTTTTCCACGCAGCATCCCTCCTAGCGATGGAGCGCTGAGTACACGGCCAGGCCGATGACAGCGGCTCCCAACACGATGAACGGCTCCGGGATCTTTTTCCAGCGCCACAGGAGGACCAGCGTGACGAGCGCCAGCACCAGCGTGGGGATGTCCGTAATCGTGCGTCGTCCCAGCACGACGACCGCCCCGGTGATCGCGCCGATGGCGGCAGCGGTGACCCCTTGAACAAAGGCCGCGATGGCCGGGCGCTTTCCGTACTTGCGGAAGGCGGGAGCGGCGATCACCACAAACGCATAACAGGGCAGAAACGTCCCCAGGGCCGCGACACAGGCTCCGGCGAAGCCGGCCACCAGGAAGCCGATGAAGCCGGACGTAATCACCACAGGCCCCGGCGTAATCATGGCGACGGCCACCGCGTCCACGAACTGACGGTCGGTGAGCCAGTGGTGCCCCTGCACCACGCCTCCATAGAGAAAGGGGATGATAGCCAGCCCACTGCCAAAGACGAAGGCCCCGGCAAAGACAAAAAAGGTGAAGATGGTCCACAAGGTTCCGCCTGCCATTCCTCCCAGAGCCAGGAGGGCTGCCAAAGGCAGAGGCGAGAGACTCGTCACGCCGGGTTTCCCTTTGCTCCAGGACTTCCACAACGCGTGAGGAGGAGTCTTGACCAGCCAGACCAGGACACCGGCGGCGAGGAAGAGCAGCACCTGTTCGGTCTGCGTGAGGATGGTCACCGCTGCCGTCACGAGGTAGATCCCCCAGAGCAGAGGGTCACGTCCAATGGTTCTGGTCGTCAGCTTGTAGGCACTGTGGGCGATAATGCCGATCACGCTGGCGCCCACCCCGTAGAACACCGCCTGCATCCAGAAAAGCCCGCCGTAGAGCGTATAGAGCCAGCCAAGGATCACCACCAGGAGAAACGATGGCCAGATAAAGGCCAGCCCCACCAGGGTTGCTCCCAGGATGCGAGAGCGAACATAGCCCAGGTACATCGCCAGTTGCGCAGCCAGCGGGCCCGGCGAGAGCTGGGCGAGGGCCAGTCCCTCCTGGTAATCAGCCTCGGCAATCCACTCGCGGCCCTCGACAAGATCGCGCTGCATATACCCAACCAGAGCCACCGGGCCACCGAAGCCGAGTGTCCCCAGGCGCAAGAAATAGCGCACCAACTGCCAGAGCGAAAAGGGCTCCTGCTTCGGTGTGGGTACTTCTGTTGATTCGTTCACCGGCGATGGATCCACCTGCTTCCTCCTCGCTTGCACACAGGCCTGTTGCTACTGCGTTTTATGACAATAGTTGTTACTATCTGTAACCATGGTTAGAGTATAGCTGAAGTGGCAAGGAAATGCAAGCACAAGCGGAATGGAATGTATTTCAGCATTCCTGTTTCGCATGGGACGCGAGGAACCATCACGTGCAACCGGTGATTCCAAAACACTCGAGCCCATTCCAGTTGAAGGTGCTATCTGGCTGGATGCCGAGACTGTGGTAGGCTAAGGCCACCAGCGTATGCGCCTGCAAGGGAATGGTCCGAAAGTCGCCAGAGAACGGCTTGCCATCGACATATGCCTGCCATCCCTCGGACATATCCAGTTTGTTGGGATAGCCCAGGGATGCGAACTGCGTCTTCCAGATGTCGAGGAAATCCCCCAGGGTGAAGGAACGAACCTGTGGGGCCTCTACATGGATCACGCCATTGCTGGTATGCGTGTGCAGCCAGCACAAGCAGGAACCATCTGGTGCAATCCCGATCCCCTGGGGAACAGCGACGGCTTGCCCATCAAGGGAGAAGGACAGATGGGCATGGATGTGAAAGACGGCCTGTTCCATCTGATTACAGCAATGCCATCAATCGCGGAATACGGCGCGCTTGCGCCTAGCTCTGTCTGGTTCTGCGGATTCGCATGGGTCTGCGCCACAACGTACAGGGAGACCGCAGCCGTGATGAGCATCACACCGATGACGACGCTCACCTGTGGTGGCTACTTGGTCTATCTGTTCTCAAAGAGGCCTTTGAGCCTCAATGAACAGCACGAACGACACGCCGGATCGTTTCCTGTGAGACCCCAGAGTCATCTGCAACGTTGCGCACAGATTCTTTCTTCTCAAGCACACGTTTCAACACAGTCGGCCATTCGAAAGAGGGGATCTCATCTGCCGGGTTTCTTGGCCCGGGCCTGCGATGGTGTATCAGAGGAGGAGTGCTTCACTGAGCTTGTTCATCTTCAGTGAGAAGGTCTTGGAGCTTTTGAGACAGCTTTCCGGATGGGGCAAGGAAAAGGGGAAAAATTGGTGAGAGAGGAGCCGAAATCCGTCGGTTCCGGTGAGATTATTTATTCATCATACTATTACTAATATAATTTTTGTTCTTTCACCTCGAAATCTCCTCCCTGTGCAGGCTCTCTTATCTCTGCTGTCCCAAACACGCTCTTCATGGCTGCCTTGCCGATTCCTCCTCTGCATCTTCACTCAGCGCTCAGAGACCTTCAGTTCGTCATTTTCTCTCTACATGCTCGAACAGATAGACCAAGTAGCCAGCACAACCCCAGTGGCTAGAGCCACCGATATCGTCGCTACTGCTAAGTTATAATACCACATCAGTAGGTATATAATATATATGCCCACGGTTAGTGGATAAATCTATAAAAATTGTATAAATCACATTGGCCTGAAGTAATAAATTAAAGGAGACAGGCAGACTAACAGAACTTCCGCGAGTAATCGCCCACTTATTGCTCGTGCCAGGCCCCTGACCAATGAATTGTTTTCCATAATTAACTGCAAGCGTTATTGCTGAAAAATAAACGGAGGGAAAATCTACAGTATCCTGATTGATGAGAGTGAAGTTAAGTTCTGTTTCCTTTTGTTCCGGCTTGACTGTAACGGTAGCAAGTTCAATCCTTATTTTATTGCCACAATTTCCCGGGTTATCCTGGTCACAAGGAATAACCAAGTGTTTGGAAGTAGTAGTTGTAGTCGGGGTATCTTGAGAAGATGTAGAACTAGCTGATATTGGATTTGTACTCTGCATTGTAGTTGTGAGTCTAGCTAAAGCTGTGGCTGTGGCAGGATAAGAAACAGTATTATATCGGTATAAGGAATAAATCTCTGCAATACTACCTCCTAGAAGTACTATTACAAAAACGAAAATGATGGTAATGTTAATAGAACACTTTGGCGTGCCAGACGAGATATTTAGCCACTTTGAAATAAGTCCTTTTTTTAATGGAATGTCCGAGGATGGTTGAAGCGGTTTTTCATTTGATGCTACTATTGGTAGTTGTGAAAGGTGTTCGCCATCAGGCATGGTACTTGGAGACTTTATATACTTTTCAATCACTTCATGAATACCATGTGCTACATCGAGAAAGGCTTCATCTTGATAATTCCACTTAGAGCTTTGGATTGGCTTTGCATCGGTCGGCAATGCTAGAAGCTTATCGAGTCCACCTATTTGCCAATAACAAGGGCGAAGAATAATGGGAATAACTGATGCTTCCCCGCTTTTGTGTCGCTCTAATGCACGTTTCAGTTCAACATTGTTAATATACTTGGATGCCATGAAATCTGGACTCACGAGCAATAGAATAATCTGAGCAGCGTTCATTTGCTCTTTGATCTCTTGCTCCCACTCGCTTCCCGCGCTGATGTCACGGTCATGCCATACGTCAATTAACCCTTGATTAAGTAATGGACTCAAATGGCTCTTGAGTTTCATCAGGAGGTCTTCATCTGCATGCGCATAACAGAAGAAGATTTTTACAGACATGAACACCTACTCTTGTCAATTTTGCTCGTCAATTAATATTCGATTACAAGTTGTGGTTATTATAAGCTAATTCAGCTTTGGGGGCAACAAACTCTCCTGGGTCGCACAATGTTCCTGTCGAGTCTCGATATGTCGTACCCCCCAGTTTCAGTGAAAGTCTCAGAAAGTCGTACCGGTTAAGACGGATGTATACTCAAGCTGGTGCCAGGCCTAATGAGTAAACGGCAGCGCAAGTTGATACGCGGGTAAAGCGAGCAGGTGTGCGAGTTCACCCATCAGGTCGGTTTTCGTCAGACCCTGGGGTGCAAACGTGATGGTACTATCACTGCCTGCTGGTTGTCCAAGGAAATAGCCTTGATTGGCATCGAAGTGCAGTTCGAGCACCTGGTTGCGCCAAGCGGTGCCGAGGTAGTAATCATATCCCCCAAGGTCGAGCCGCCCATTGGCTCGGATGCGCCGAAACCAGCGACAGGTCGCCAGGTACGCAAAGAGCCGATCCAGGTCGAGCATCTGGGCTTCCCATTCTGGGCGATAGAAGCGACCTGAGTGCGACGCCTGCGGGTAGGCCTGTAAGGGAGCGAGGCCCTGAAAGACCGAACTGGGAATATGCTGATTGAGCATGCCGCGGCGCGCATCCAGACCGGCCCATAAGGCTGTTTGATCCGGCCAACGCTGGCCCAGGAGTGCTTGTAGCGTCATGGTTTGGTGCGTGCGCTCGATCTTGGCGTGGTCGGTGGGACAGCGCTTGCGAGTGAAGCAGACGTCAATGCCCAAGGCCAGCAGCCACAGATGCAGGCGGGTCGGAAATGGCGACGCCGAGGTATTATCGTAAAAGACCGTTCCGTGATCCAACGAGATGCGCCGTGGTAGGCCTGTGGTCAAGAAGGCGCGTCGGAGCATCAGTTGATAGGCTTCAAAAGGGGGATTGGTCGTATCCAGACAGGGATAGCTCTCGATCTTAAGGCGGCTCACCACATCAATAATAGTGATGAGACTCACGTTGCCCACTCCCGCTACGTGCATGCGGCCTTGGGCATCGAGTTCCCACTCGTCATGCGGCGCGCCTTCCAGCTGGATCGCTGGAGTGGGTAGGTCACTGTGCTTCTGATAGCGGCGTGTCAGTTTCTCGGCACCCAGCAGCGCTGCAATTCGAGAGCGACTGGGCAAGGGGCCATCTGCCCAACGGGGATCAACTCGGAGTTCGGCCAGCAGAGTCATCGGCCCCCACCCAGGATGCGTCCCGCGCATCTGCACGATGGCCTCACGCATTCCCGTCGGAAGTGTGCTCAGCGGCCCGCTGATGGGACGGCCCATCTGAGAGCTGAGGCCGGAACGCCCCTGATGTTGACCTCGGCGGCGCCACTTACGTACCGTCCAAACTGAGCACCCGAGCGCGGTCGCAATCTCTGGGTCGGACTGCCCGGCAGCGACTCGTTCGGTGATATCCAGCCGCTCTTGAAAGGTGGTTGTCTGTCCGCGCCGTAGCATGAGAGAGCCTCCAATCGTACCGCTTCCAGTTCGATGCGCTCATCGATTGTGCTGGAGCATGAGAGCCGCTACTAGTTGCGGCCACCAGGTACGATTTTATGAGACTTTCATCTAACAGGGGGGTACGACATATCGAGACTCGACAGTAACCGTGTGGGAAACGGGGAAGGAGTGGTATTATCATAGAAGACCGTGCCGTGGTCCAGGGTGAGCGTTTCAGGCAAGCCATAGGTTAAAAACGCTCGGCGTAAGGTCAGTTGATAATCGGGCAAACCAGGATTCGTGGTTTCCATACCCGGGTAGCTTTCGATCTTGAGGCGACTGACCACATCCACCACGCTGATCAGGCTCACCTGACCTACTCCTTCTACGCGCATAATTCCTTGCGCATCCATCTGCCATTCCTCATGTGGATTGCTTAGTGGAACTCGAGGCGGTTGGATCAAGTCATGATGGGGTTGATAGCGGCGCGTCAGGCCAGCCTGTCTGAGCAGGATCGCGATGCGTGCTCGGCTCGGCAGAGGCTGATCGCGCCAGTATGGATCCGTCTTAAGTGCAACTAACAGCGTGGCTGGTCCCCAGCCCGGATGGAGCTTGCGCAGGCGAAGGATGGCCTCCAGTAATTCATGAGGAAAAGTACTCACTGGACCAGTTGCAGGACGGCCCATCAGTTTCGCTAAGCCAACGCGTCCTTGCTGAGTGGCGCGTCGTCGCCACTTGCGTACAGTCCACACGGAGCATCCGATTGCCGCTGCGATCTGTGTGTCGTTCAAACCAGCAGCGGCATGCTCGCTGATCTCCAGGCGCGTTTGAAACGTCGTCGTTTGTCCTCGCTGTCGCATATGCTCTCCTTCCCGGCTTTCATCTCAGCTTTCTAAAGATTGGTGTTGAGACTCATTTCAGAACTTTTCGAGACCGAAAAGAGGCGTGAGTTGTGCTTGCAAAAGCAGGGTGAGAATTACAGCCCGAATGATGAGCATGTTGGGAACATTCTGGCTGTTGCCGCAACATGCCAATGAATCACCCAGATGTTGTATCTCAATGTCTCAGTCTCTCTTACGAGTTGAAAGGTGCTGCTGTATTCATCCTCACCTGGATGCAAGCTTTCCTTTTACTATCAAATGAGCCCGGAGCAGGTTGTTTCATTGGAACACTCAATGCCTCACCCGTAGTCAACTCTCCTGAGGAGATAGGAGCAACTTACACCTGTGGTGCAAGAGTTCCCCACTACAGGGATACATACACCACCACATAGATAGAGCACCTCTCTATCAATTTTCAGGAACATCGAATTATACTTGACAATACGATAAATATTAATTACACTTTATTCGGCATAAAATATCCTGAAGTTTTTTTCTAGCAGCATCTGTCAGCATTACTACAGCACGATCTTTTTTGTATTGTTGTCCTCAGTAACGTGTCTTCCCAGAGTATTGTCATCTACGAATGAGGGTAACACTCTTGGTAATGAATGTGGCTGCTGACCACTGAGAGGAAGCGGAACGAGGGCCATCTTCTTTGTGGAGCGCCTGTCGCTCCTTGCTCATCCAGACTGGCGAGAAGTGCGAGGTCAAATCGGCCACACTCCTGTTGTTGTGCGTCTTGTATGTCGGTTGATTATATGTCTGGCATGAGTGCCTAGAAAGGAGAAGTAATTGAGTATCCCACCAAGAGACTCGCTCATGGAAGGGCAGTCTTACAAAGGCCATCCTTACGTTGGCCACACCCACTTTTGGGAACGAGCCATGCTGTCGCGCCGCCAGTTCATCGGGACATCGGTTGGTGCTGCAGGAGCTGTTCTCAGCTCAGGACTCTGGCTCCCAGCAGTTGCGTATGCCGACGGGGGCGATCAAGTCGCTCCACGACCCATTCCCGGGGGCACCCCGATCCTTGGTCCGGGGACGGAGGTTTTTCACGTCTTCGGGCCCGTACCTGGTAAGGAGCCATCGACAATCTTCGATTTTAACGGATTCGTGGGCCTCGCACACGTAACGGGTACTGGGACAGGAACAGACACTGCTCAAGGCACCACCACTCCTCTCCTCTTCGATGTGGACAATCGTTTCATGCAGGGGGTCTACGTTGGAGTGGACGGGAAAAAGCACCACGGCACCTTCGGCTTCATCTGACTGGATCTCTTTACGAAGGAGCCGTTGGCCCCTCAGAATGAAATCCACGACTACAACCCCGGTGTTTTTCCCAGTGGCCTGTTTTGGACGATCCGCATCCCCGATGAGAGCGTAGAGATCGACCTCGATGAGGCAACGGCTTCAATGGACATGAGCGACCTGGAGACCAGGGACTTCCACGACCTTGTGAACACGCTGCAGCGTGGCCCCTCTGTACCCGCAGACGTCTCCTTCCGCATCCGTTGGAGCGGCGTAACGGCTCGAGTCAAGCTCCGCGATGACACGAACCAGTTCGTCGGCAATTTCATTGAAGACACGGCAACCGTTGTCTGGTCGTCGCATCAGGAGGGCTTCAAATTTGTCTCTGACCCGGCGAGCACCTCGACAAGCCTTTTTGCTGAGATCGGACGCGAACGCAATGGGGTCTTCTTCTCGTGAGAAACGAACGAGGATTGTAGCTGCAGGTGCTGTCAAACTGTGCACTTGTAGTGACTTCGTCTCCTAAACCAGAGCCGCGACGCTCAGGGGCCGCTTTGAGCCTCTTGAGCGCGTCTGCTGTAGTATCCCCGAATACAAGCCCCAAAGTTCTCGTGAACTGCCAGGCTAGCCTGAGCAACCTTTCCTGACGAGCCTGATTCACTCAGACCTTGTGGGTATTCTCCTTGAAGCTAGACCCTATGAACCCGCGTCTTAGCAACAAAAACGTGCACATCGGGTAAATTAGCCTAAACATCAATAAAGAAGATCATAGCGTCTTCGTTATGGCAATCGGGAGTATGACTTAACGAGACTTTGCCAAAACGGGTAGGTACGACTTTACGAGACTCAACAGTTTCTGTGAACCGAAAAGGGTTCTCACGAGCACTTGGTGGTAGGCCCAGAGGTTGATTTTCTGCCGTCTTGGCTCGTCGCTCGACTTCTTGATCCCCCTTCAGGCTTTCTGTTTCGTCCAGCTCGCGCAGCTCTGACTCCTCGGGCGAGCACCACCGTCGAGATCAGTCGAGCGCGGGTGGGCGCTTCACCCGCTTGCCACTCAGCGAACCGTCGAGAGGGGAGGGAGGACCTCGTTGATGGCTTCGGCTACGGCTCGCATGGCCTTCTCAGTGGGGTGGTAGGCCATGGGTCCGTAGTTGAAAGGTGTGGCGGCAAAGTCGAAGCCAAACACCCACGGGTCAGCGGAGCAGATATCATGACCACGTGTCACGTCAGAGGCTCGAACCAGCAGCGCACCACAGTCACGAGCGACGGCAGCCGTGATGTCTGCAAGCTTCTTCGCCACGTACCGGCTGTGCTGCAGCTGCTGCTCCGTGATCGGCAAGCGGTTTGGACAGGAACCCACGTCAGGCAGCACAGTGGTATAGTCGACGAAGACAAGTATTGCTCGTGGGGAGCGCCGCCCTACCTCAGTGGCGATCCATGCAAGTCGGTCGGGGAGCATGGCGAGCTCGCGGTCGACTTCCGCTTCCGGCGTGGCCGTCCTGGCCAGCAGACGCCCCACGAAAGGCATCCGGTCCGGGTCTTGCTGGCAGGACCAGGCGAGCAGATTGCCGAGGTACGAAACGTCGTTGCCGCCGACGGTGACAGTGACGAGCTCGGTGTTGGGACGCAGAGCATCTACCTGCGGCGGTTGGAAGAACTGGCCGCCCTCGAGGATGTTGTGCGTGGTGGCCCCCGAACACGTCACGTCGGTCAAGTTCAAGCCCCTGGCCTTGGCCAGCAGGTGCGCGTAGTTCTGCGCGGAGCGCATGCACAGCGTCGGGCTGTTGGGAACACGCTGCCCCACCCCAGGGCCAGCAGCGAACGAGCTGCCCAGCGCGACATACTGGCTGTTGCCAGTGGGCCGGCGCTTGCCCTGATAGTACAGGAAGCCGATCCCGGCCAAAAAGAGCGCAACTCCTGTTGCCAGGACTGCGATGACCACTCTGACCATACGTCCGATCACTTGGCGCAGTCGAGACGATGTGGCCCCTTGAGCCTTTCGTTCTGCTCGGCGCCGCCGCCACGAGAGCTTCGCATCGTTGGTATCGCTTTTTTGAGGAGACGGATCTGTGTTTTTGTTCATAGTCAGGCCTTTCTTCGTGCAATTCTGTAGATATGAGCAGAGGCTCCTATTCAATGAATAGCAGGAATCACTCACATTCACAAGGTCGACAGACACCTTGAGGACTGTCGAGTCTCAGTATGTTGTACCCCTGTGCTGGCTCCTTGGCAGATCTGTTCTCACAGAGGCCTTTGAGCCGCAACGAGCAGCACGAACAACACGCCTTAGAGTTTCCTGTGAGACGCCATAGTCATCTGCAACGTTGCGCAGAGATTCTTTCTTCTCAAGCACACGTTTCAATACAGTCGGCCATTCTGAAGAGGGGAGACTATCTGCCGGGTTTCTCGGCCCTGACCTCCGATGCTCTATCATAGGAGGAGTGCTTCTCTGAGCTTGTTCATCTTCAGCAAGAAGGTCTTGGAGCTTTTGAGACAGGTTTCCGGAAGGGGCAAGGAAGAGGGAAAAGATTGGTGACAGAGGAGCCGAAACCCGTCGGTTCCGGTCGAGCAATAATGGAATCTGCTGTCGATAGCAGATTCCATTATTTTTATTTTAGCACGTCCTCGCAGAATCGTTTTAAGGAAAACACCGTAGAAGGCACTCCCTTTTTCACACTTCTTCATCCATCCCTAGAGCCTAGAAAGCTCTCTCAGTCTTGAAATGGGGAAAGCTCTTGCCTCACTCACGCCCAGTACCATGATGCCCCTTTACGCAAGAGAGATGGCTGGCCTCACATGTCTGCCTGTCACGCACACTACCTTGTAGAATCCTTTTCGAGAAGATTACTTGTATAATGTAATGCTGGGCTTGATTCTCCAATCCATCCATTATTGGGTGGTTCTCCTCTAGGCAGCCAACACCAAACGGCCCAGAAGGAGGAAATATGTTGCAACACAACTGACAGCCGGCGTGAGCATCCTGTGGCTCTTAAATAGGCTGAGGCGAGACTT
>WNGJ01006714.1_pt1 | contig 17211 bp, 18 predicted proteins | sample 5400611 | NCBI WGS metagenome assembly WNGJ01 (sample SAMN13153375, study PRJNA577476) | soil metagenome | isolation source: 40 cm soil or saprolite under Garry oak tree replicate 1 | place: USA:California | collected 2016-06-15 | reverse complement strand
TCGACGGCCCGCAGGGCCGTGGCTACAGGGTGGCTCCCATCTTTACTTCTTCTTTTGGCCCCTGGCCACTGGCGCATCTGCGGCGTTGATTCGGCTGGCGTGGGAAGGGTCCAAGCCAATTGTGACGTTCACCGTCATGCCAGGTTTCAGATCGGCAGCGTTTGCTCGTTGCCCATTCACGTTGATTTCTGTGAATTGCGTGATCGTGAATGCCCTCGTTGTTTTCGCGTCGCTCACCGTAATTGCGTTCCCCTTCACGCTCGAGATGATCGGTTGGTGATACTCAGCCGCTGGCGTCGCCTTCTTTTTTTTACCCCCGCCGAAAGCTGGACTAGCGACAATGAGAACAATGAGGACGGAGACGAAGGCGAACCGGATCTTCTTCATGGTTTCTGTTTAACGAAATAGCCGGGGAAACGAAGCAAAAAATGGATGAACCCTTCAGCACGTAAGAAAACGACCGAAATCATCTCCCTGTAGCCACGGCTCTGTGAGCCGTCCAGATTTCACTCTTCGCCGCCGGCGTTTGACCGCCCACAGGGCGGTGGCTACAGCAGGGCCGTAGCTACACGGCGGCCTACAATTTCATACACGATCGATGTAAACGATCTCACCTTGATAAGGCCACTCTTCTGCTGATTTAACAAATCCAGCGCGCGTCGGATTTTCACGAACATAATTCCATTTTTGTGAATAGCTCTCGTCGGTTCGCAACGCATGATCGAAAAACCCTTCCTGCCAAAACCGTGTGTTCGCTCCTGATAAGTTGGCTGCTCGGGCGAGCGTTTGTTTCAGTAGACCGACCCAGCGGCCCAGTGTGAAGTCCGGTCCGCCGCGGACGAAGAGATGGACATGCTCCGGCATGATCACGTATCGGCCAACGGCTACGTTGAAGTCGCGCTCGGCACGCCGCGCAAAAAGGACGAATGCCGAATGGATCTCGTCGCGAGCCAAGCACGGGATACGGTCATGCGTGCAAAAGGTTACGAAGTAGGTCGTCGCCTGAAATCTTGCTTCACGCGAAAAACCTATAGCCACGGCGCTCCGTGCCGTCGAGGTTTTTGCATCGCTACTATGGCACCTGTAGCCACGGCCCTATGGGCCGTTTCCAGGTGGTCCGCGCACAGGAGTAAAGGCAGACGGCCCATAGGGCCGTGGCTACAAGAGAATGCCAGCCGTTTATTTCTTGTAGGCGGGGACTTCTGGCAAAAGCGGAGGTTGCAGCAGGCCCTCTTCTTCCTCCTCACCCAGATTTGCCGGCTGGCCGCCAGGCGTGATGAGGCGCGCGGTCACGAAGATTATCAGGTTGCGCTTGATGTGTTGGTCGACATTCGTGCGAAAGGCCCTACCGATGAACGGAATGTCGCCGATGATCGGGACCTTATCTTCCGTCTTCTGCACATCCTCTCGCATCAAACCACCAAGCACCACCGTTTGTCCGTCCCAGACGCTCACGCTCGTGGTCACCTTGCGCGTGCTGAAAATCGGCTGGTTAATCACGTTGGGGGTAAGAAGAACTGGAGTGGAGACGGTTGTAATCGGTACCCCGCCCACCGAGATGGTGTTGACACCAATCGCATTGATGGGGCTGCCATAATTGATGAAGCCTTCAAACTCAACAACCTGCGGCACCATACTGAGGTCGATGGTCACGCCGTCCGGTCCTACCACTGGTTCAACCTCGAGAGTGACGCCTGTATTTCGAGTTTCAAAGGTTGCAGGCGTAGTTGGTGTCACGACTACAGGGGGATTAGTTCCACCAACAACGGAGCTGCTGACAGCCGGGACCTGCGGCGCCGTGAATGTCACCGGATAACGAAATTCTCTCACAATTTCGATGACGGCACGCTGTCCACTTTTGGTTGTCACTTTCGGCGCGGAAAGAAGATCGACACCTTTTTTCTGATTGAGCGCGCGAATGACGACCTGGAATTGCGGATTAGTAAAAACACCAGCCAGCCCAAAAATTCCAGGGGCGACGGCGCTGGTCCCCAACGACGGAAACAGGAGTGCGTCAATCGCATTTGCGCTGATCGCAGCGTTTCCGCTGCGATTTCCGGCAGTAACGGGACCGCCGGATGTGCCGTCCCCAGGAATAGACGTGGCAGAGCCCACCGGATTTCCGTTCGCGTCAACGAAAGGAAAATTAGCGGCATTGGTCGCCGTCCCATTACCCGAGGTCCCGCCGGATCCAAAGGCCCCTTTGCTGCCAACTTTGAACGGGCCAAGCAGCCAGTCGAAGCCGAGTTCTTTCAGATTGTTCTGCGTAATCTCGATAAACTTCGATTCGATCTCGACCTGTTTAGGACCAGCCACAGTTGCCTGCTCGACCAACGCATCAACCAGGTCCAAATTGTCTTGCGTGTTACGAACGATCAAACGGCTGCTCTGCGGCAGGAAGTTTGCGCTCGCTCCCGGCGGGAAGGGAACACCCTGAGCTTCGAGGAAATCCTTCGCCCCTTCACGGGTTACGAGTTGCTGTCCGCCAGTGGTTTCCTGTGTGTCTTTTCCTGTGCCCGTGGGAGCCGCTACTCCTGTCTTTGTTTTGTAAGCGCCCGCCTGCAGCGCTGAATACCCAGCAGTTACCGAGGTGCTAATGAAATCGGGCGGGACGCGATATTCCTTTGTGATCAAATCGTTGCTCTGTTCGCTCATCGGAATGATTGCTACCGCGTAAGGTTCGACTTTCACCTTTAAGCCAGCCTGGTTCGCGATGTAGCGCAGCGCTTCGCCAAGCGGGATTTGATTGAGAGTAATTGTGATGCGCGCTTCCGCTGAGGAAATCGCCGGCGCGGCCACTACTGCGCGATTAACGATGGGACGCGCCGAAACTGGGGTCGTTCCCGGTGCAGCGGTTCCTTGCGGTGCAGCCCCGGCGGGAGGAGCGGCAGTTGCCGCCGGTCCAGCGGCAGGTTCGACCGGCACCGAAGGAGGAGCAACTTGACCGAGCGGCGTCAAACGCAAAACAATATCGACGCCTTTCTTTCCTTCCGTGGCCGGATCGTTCGCCACCGCTTGTTGCCGGAGAAAATCGATTGCCTCGCGAATACTGGCATCGCGAAATTCAACGCGCGGAATAATGATCGTGTTCAGCTTGGTCGTAATCCGGGCTGTACCGCTCGCATCTCTGGCAAAAGCGTCTGCGTATGGGTTGACGGCCTGGCCGTATTGGCGGACCGGTTCTTCCCAGGCTTTTTCCACCTGCCACATGTTGCGCGCTCGGGTCTCGTTATACGCTTCCTCGCCGTAATGATACTTTGTATTGTCGATCTTTTCCTGGCCGCGGCGCGCCGCCACATTGTACGGATCGAGATTAAGCACTTGGTCGTATCTCTTAAAAGCGAGATCATAGCGGCCCGACTGGTAGTAGCCGTCCGCTTCCGTGAGCAGCCTTTTTACTTCTTCGACTTTCGCGATGAACTTCGGGGTCATCGTCTTGTTGAAATAACCGGGCTGCTGCAAGTGGGCGAGTAGCTCCGCCGCCGGACGGCAGTTTGGATCGTAGCGGGGATCCAAAATCTCACTCACGATCACCTCTGCCTCAGCGTAGTTGCCTTCCGCGATTCGCTGTTCCGCCAATTTCACTCCGCTCTTGCAGAAGCCGTCTACCGCGTCGTCGTGCGCTTTCCCCGAGACTATCGCATCCGGTAGGTACCTGACGGCTGTCCGGAATTCCTGATGGGCGAGCGCAAAGTTCTTCGCTTGCATGGCGGCCTTGCCCCGCGCCAGGGCTTCTTCGCCTCGCGGCAGCGCAGCCTGACGCCGTTGCACCTCCCGCTGCGAAACGGAATCTACAGTTTGGGCAAGGCTCAGGGTACAAAACATCGACGACCAAACGGCGATGAGTGTGAGGAGAAGCGCTGCTAGGGCGCGCAAATTGGGCGTCTTGCCCAAATGGAACACAGGGCTGTGCCCTGTGCGGCCAGCGGACATTCTGTCCGCTGCGCGGGATTCAGCGGAGTAAAACTCCGCTGGCCACACAGACTGCAAGTCTGTGTTCCCTTTCGGCGACACGCCGGATTTCTGTCGTCCCGCCTCGGGACTCGGGAAAACAAAACTCCATTGTGACCCAGCGTTAAAACGCTGGGCTAATTTTAATGCATGCCAGGACAGATTGTGATGCGCGTTGGAACTCTGGGGAATTTTCTTCATAAGCAGATTTATGGAGCGGCAGGACCGACCTCGATCGGCTGATTTGGCTTTTGAGTGTTTATGATCACTGCCTTGTTCGACTGAACATCCACCAGCTTATATTTGATCTCCTCCAACGGTTTCAAGGAAAATTCTTGATCTTTTCTCACTTCAAATTCCCGCCGCCCGCCCCAGGAATAAGCGAAGGTCGCGACCGACTCGGGCGACATGGCGACCTTTTCCTTCACGAGTGTGAGCTGCTCTTTGGTGTCTTCATGCTCGAGACGTAACTCGGACACATCGACATTGGTGCCGTATTGGTTCGGTTGATATTTTTCCGTGAACTTTACGATCTTGAAGCGCGTGCCGCGGATGGTATCTCCCTTTTTCAAGAATTGCGTCGGCTCGCTTTGATCGATGGCGTTGATCGCAAATGTGTCGCCGACCCACGATGAAAACATGAACCGGAAAGGTTCCTCGGTGGCTGACTCCAAGCTTAACTTGGTGAGATAATCAGGGTGCGAATCCTTATCCGTTGGATTGGTCTGTCCCTTCCATTCATCGAGATTGGTGAAGCCGTCGTTATCGGGATCTTCATCGAGGACATCCGCATTCTCGACCGGCAGGCCAAATTGCTCGAACCACTCGTTCGGTACGGGCGGATGCACCACTGTGGTTTGCAGCGTCGCCGGCAGGTTGTTGGCGCCGATGAAATGTTTTTCCGGAACGAAAAGCCCTGAGCGACCGCCAAACTTCCATTGCGCGGGTTGCTGAAGCTTTTCGGCGGCACGATCAAGCTCGACAGCTTTGCCCGGCGGGGAGGCCGCTTTGGGCGCAGGCGCGGTCTGCTGCTGCGCGGCCAATTTATTTCCGAACTGTGCGGCGCTCCACCAAATGGAAATGGCGCAGACGAAAAGAAAGATTGCAGCCGCGACGAGCGCGACACGATCGTAATGCGCCTTAATCCAGTCCACAGGCTTCGCCACGATTAACGATTAACCACGAATGAACACCAATGGTCACGAATAAAGCATTAGAAACCACGGATTACACGGATAGCACGAATAAGAAGACTCAGGCATGAAGATCAGGGTTGTTGCGTTCGTCAGGTTCTTGCGAGCGCAACACTCGTTTCCATTCCAATCGTGCATTCTTAAAATTAATAAGCATGGCCAGGTCCAAGCTCGTGATGTTCAAATACCCGATCATTTGAGCTACATGCGTGTCGCTGAAGCATGAGACCACTTTGGGATCGACGATCACGGCATCGTCGACAATCAGGTCCGGACTGAGTTTGCCAATTAATTCCCCGCGATAAGAAACCGGGAACGAGCTTTGGACTGAAACACTGTGTCCGCGGTGCTTCAATTCAATGATCATTGCACGTTCGTAGAGTTTTTCGTCCAGTCCCGGTTTTAATTCGTTGAGCACTTCCATCGCAGCCCCGATTATCGTGCCGCTTAACTCCTCGTGAATCATCTTCTAATCCGTGTTATCCGTGCAATCCGTGGTTAAAATGTAAATCTCACCATCTCGATTCTGGCCGAGATTTCGATGTGCTCATTTCCAACGATAAAATTAAGCGGGGCATTGCTCGCAGCATTCGGGGCTGCCGAATCGGTCGGGGCCGTAGTTGCTTCGGCCGTCTTTTCGCGCGGCGGGCCTTTGTCCTTTTCGTTCCGAACGTACAGAGTACGAATGATAAAGAACTGTCCGGTTGAACCTGCGATCTGATTCAACACTTTGCGCGCAGCAGATGGCGTAGCTTTAAACGTCAGATTAACAACGTTGCGCTCGAGCAATTTGGGCTCGGCCGTGCTCACGGCAGCCGGCTTTTGTCCTCGGGCCGGGGCCGCCTTTCGCCCGGGGACTGGGGTTGGAGTTGCCCTTGGCGCAGGCGCGGCTTCGTGTTCTTCAGGCAAGGGCGCCCGTTGAAAGGAGCTCACGCTGTCCACCCGGGCGTCCACCAAGATATTTATGAGCATTTGGATTTGGGATAGCTCTTGCCCGAGCAGCGGCGCCGCGACCGTATTTGGCAAGGTCGTGGTAAATTCGTCGAAGCCGAGCTGAAACTTGTCCGGAAGCTTTACTTTGTTTGTGCTCGCCCTGCTACGGGTGATGGTTGTCACCTGACGCAAACGGCTTTGGAATTCATTGGGGGCGAGCGGCGGCGCCGGAAGAACAGATGTCTTGAGCTCTTCTTTGAATTTGTCGAGCGCGGCGCTGTACTTCTCGAGATAAACTTTCATTTTCTGGTAATTCGCATCGTTCGGAAATGGATCGAGACGCTCAAGCCGAAGGCGTTCCGCCGCAGCGGTATCGAATTCCTTTTTGGCAACGCTCCACTTGCTCGTTGCAAAATAGAGAAAGATCCCGGCAACCAACGCGCAAAATCCAAAGACAATCAGGAAAGTGCCAAGCCACCGATTCTGCTGAAACCAGTTCATGGCAATTTCAGGGGCGTACGCAGTGTGAGCTGAAGCTCGTAAGGAAACGCCCATTCGGTTTCGTTCGGCACTGAGTTCGATTTGATCACGCGATCCGGATTTTTTGCGTCGATGATGAAAAATGGCGAACTCGCCAGGTTACGAAAGTAATCGACGACGACTTCCTGCTGTTTCGAATTCAACAAATAAAGACCGCGCACAATAATGCCATCGATCACGGGGCCGCCCACGCTCGCTGCTTTCGTTCCGGTCCTTGCAACTGGAGACGGCGGAGCGACTGGCGGGAGATTCGGCGCAATTTCCGCGATACGTTTCTCATTTACGCCGACTGGTTTTCCACCAGAAGTGGCAGCCAGCTCGGTGATCCAGATGTCCCCTTCTGGCAGGCGCGCGTTAAGGTCTTCGAGAATTTCCGGCCAGAAGCTGCGATCGTTAATTGCGGCAATGAGCGGCGTGGCGATGCTATCCAGTGAGGCGGCTTCTTTTTTCAGCTTATCAAGCCGCGTTTCGGCGACTCTCATGATGTCGATTTTTTGTTGAAGTTGTTGCGTGCTATTGCGCGTCACGTCGGCCGCGCGCGTGTAGTAGGCTGACCAGCCGACCAAAGTGAGAATGAAACAAGCCGCCGCCATAATGAAAAACGGCCGCCGCCTTTCTAACTCCTGGATGCGAACCACATTCGCCGGACGCAGGTTTAACTCAATCGGGCATGTCGTTACCGTCCGCAGCGCCAACCCAACTAATTCGCCCAGCAGATGCGCCGATCGCCCGAGCTTTTCAACGGGCACCGAGCCAGCCACCGCCACATTGCGCATTGGATTAAAAGACTCGATGGGCAATTGCAGTTTCTCTTGAAAAAATTCGCGCATGTAAGGCATACCCGCGCTTCCGCCGCAAAGGAAAATGCGCTCAGGCGCACTTCCCTGCTGTTGCGCACGGTAATGGCGGATGGAACGCATCAGCTCTGCGTGCAACCGCGTCATCGTACCGCGCACTATCTTTGAGACGCGGGCAACATCGGGATCTGCCGGCTCGGCGTATGCGCCTCCCAAACTCACAAATCCGTCGCGTTTCTTGCGGAGTTCCGCCGCGGCAAATGGCTCGCCAAATTCCTTGGCAATCGCCGCAGTGATCGACCCACCACCAATTGGAACGCTCCGCGAGAAAATTTTTCTGGGCTCGATGAACAGGAGATTCGTCGTCCGCGCTCCGATATCCACCAGCAACGAACAGCCGCTCAGATCGCTGTAGCTGTAGCGAAAGGCATTGTAGAGCGCCATCGGCGCAATATCGACAATCGATGTGCGCAGACCCGCCTCCTCAACCACGCTATTGATCCCGTCGAGCAAGTCGACTTTGATCGCGACAAGTACGACCTGAATTTGCTCGTCCCCGCCGCCTCCAACAAGCTGGTAATCCCAGACGACTTCGTTGATCGGAAAAGGAACATTCTGCTGCGCCTCGAACGAGATGATTCTCTCGATCTTTTCCTCCTCCACCGCAGGCAGTTTCACAAAACGCTCAAAAACAGACTGCCCGGCGACGGCGTAATTGACGCGGCCGTGTTTGATTTGCAGCTCGTTCATCATTTCACGCAGAGCAATGGTTATTTCGGCGTGCCGAATTTCCCCCCCAACCAACTCAGTCGCGATTTCGCGGAAACGATAGTCGAGCAACACCAACCCACCGTGGGCTTGTACACGAAATTCTGCCAAGCCTATGGTCTGAGAGCCGAGGTTTAAACTGAAGATGCGTGTCGGTGCCGCCATGACTAACGCCCGGTTTTGATTTGTTCGTAACGGTCCCAGTAAAGCGGCGCAAAGGGCGTTTCGTTTTTGTTCAAAACGAAGCCGGGGACCTGCGGCAGGGTCGCGTACCATCGCGGCTGTGCGCGCGAAAGACTCGATTCATCTTTCACCGCGCCTTGCTGCACAATTTGAACCGCGATGTTTTGGCACGAGTTCGTCGTGATCGGCCGATTATTTCCGAATCGCACCAGGGCGCGCGGGCAGACGTACATGACCGAGCGATTCTCGCGCCCCGCTGGGATGTTCACGTGTGTCACTTCACCGGTCAGAAGATTGCTATTGAAGAGAATGTAATACTTAAAAGTCAGCTCGTCGGTAAATTGTGGCGTCGCCGTAAATTGGACTTCCACTTCCAGCCAACGATCGCGTTGATTGGTTTGATATTGTTCCGCACCCCCATAAGTAAATTGCGGTGTCGCAATTAAGTTCTTAGTGATCTTCGTGATCTGGAAATCGGCCCCCGTCCGCGCCCCCTGTGCGAATGCGGCAAGCGGCAGGAGGAGAAAAACGAATAGAGCACGCCGAAGAGTTGTTTTCATAGCGGAGGTGTCGATCTTGCCACGAAGCGTGCAAGGATTCCACAATTCTGCGATTCGATTCCAGCCGAAACGCGCAAAAAACGACACGGTAGGCGCCAGATGGCGTCGGATTAAATTATGGACATGAGTGGTTAAACAGAGACCTTCCTGTCTACTGGACTCGCCGTAAGCCGCGCCGACTGCCGCGCTCTCCAACGACGCTTCAACGATTCTCGGACGTATTCGATCGTTTTTGGATACCTTCCTCGCAATTGACTCGAGGTTCCCAGCCAAGAATTACCTTGGAGAATTGAATGACCGGAACCGCAGTGCGCGCCCACTCGACTCCTCGTATGCCGCGCCGGCTGTGATCTGGAATTTGTCGTTGCCAACCTGGCCCACAACATAAGTCTGCAGAAGATCGCCACCGAATTTGCCGCTCCATCGCCCGTACAAAACGCCCACTTCTCCGCCGTAATAAACCGGATTCGACGATGAGGTCATCATTTCGCTAGGCGAATCCTTTCCCTCCGTTCCATTATTCTTTCGATCGGTTCGATGTATCGGGGCAGGGTTTACTCTCTGTCCTTCCGCGGCGCTAAAGAACGCGACCGGGAAGAGATCGAGCGGCGCCATTCCCATCCGGCCCAACGCAGTCGAAACCGGCAAACGCCCGTCCAAAAGGTTGAGCAGCGCGAGGTCATGAATCAAAACCGAGCTATCGACACTCGTGAAAATTTCCGGTCGGTCGAGTGTCAAGATAGAAGTGGCGTCCAGCGTTTGCTGCGCCGCCAGGGGAAAACAAAAACCGAAAAAGCCGAGCCCGGCAAGAAGTGCGCGCTTAATCACGGGTTAATTCACAGCCAAAAAAGCGCCAGCGCCAGCGAAATTTTCTGACCACGCTCGGCTCCGTTGAAAAGCGCGAGCTGGAGCACAGCCATCCTGGCTGTGTTACCCGGCGGGCATCCTGCCCGTCGGATATGACCCGCCGCGCTTTTCAACAGAGCCACCACGCTTTAACGCTTCAACGATTCCCTAAAATATTCGATTGTTTGGGTAATTCCTTCTTCGAAATTGACGCGAGGTTCCCAGCCAAGGACCGTCTTCGCGCGCGAGATGTCCGGCTGGCGAACTTTCGGATCATCTACGGGCAGAGGTTTGTATTCGATTGTCGATTTTGTTCCAGTTAAGCGAATGATTTCCTCGGCGAATTGTTTGATCGTCATCTCGCGCGGATTACCAAGGTTAACCGGCTCGTGAAAATCGCTCATCGCTAGTTTGAAAATTCCATTGATTAGATCGGAAACATAACAAAACGAGCGTGTCTGAGAACCGTCGCCAAAGACGGTGAGTGGCGCACCTCCCAGCGCTTGGCCAATGAAGGCGGGGACGACGCGTCCATCCCGCAATCGCATCCGCGGACCATAGGTGTTAAAAATGCGGACAATTTTTGTGTCGATCTTGTGATAGCGATGATAGGCCATCGTCATCGCCTCGGCGAAACGCTTCGCCTCATCATAAACACCGCGCGGCCCAATCGGGTTGACGTTGCCCCAGTAATCTTCTTTTTGCGGGTGCACGAGCGGGTCGCCGTAAGTCTCCGAAGTGGACGCCAAAATGAAGGAGGCGCTTTTGGCTTTGGCTAGGCCAAGCGCGTTGTGTGTGCCAAGCGCACCGACTTTCAATGTAGGAATCGGCAATTCGAGATAATCGATCGGGCTGGCCGGCGAGGCGAAATGAAAAACATAATCGATTTTTGCTTCCGGCAGGAAAATGAAATTGGAAACATTGTGCCTAATGAATTGGTAATTTTCGCTGCCTGCCAGATGCCCGATGTTGGCCGTATTACCCGTGACCAAATTGTCAATCGCGATAACGCGATGGCCTTCCGCCAACAAACGGTCGGTCAGGTGCGATCCGAGAAAGCCAGCGCCGCCAGTGACGACTGAAATGGGCAGCGATTCTTTCTCGGCCATGGTCGGTTTTATCTACTGGCTGCGACTTGGATTTGCGAGAAGAAACAAACATTTGTCATTTCGAGCGAAGTCGAGAAATCTCTCGGTAGTATTCTGCGCAGTATTCGTAATTACAAAATGAGATCCTTCGACTTCGCTCAGGATGACAGATAAGAAAACCATGCGCATTTTATCCGGCATTCAACCCAGCGGCGTGCTGCACATCGGCAATTATTTCGGCATGATGCGCCCAGCTATTGCCCTTCAGGCGGAGGGCGAAGCCTTTTATTTTATCGCTGATTATCATGCACTCACCAGTGTGCGCGATCCGAAAACGCTGCGCGAGAACAGCCGTCTTGTCGCTCTCGATTTTCTGGCTTGCGGTCTCGATCCGGAACGCGGCGCGCTGTTTCGACAGTCGCATGTTCCGCAAGTAACCGAGTTGGCGTGGATTCTATCGACCATTGCACCGATGGGTTTGCTCGAGCGAGCTCATTCTTATAAAGACAAACTCGCGCGCGGCCTGGCCGCAACTGTGGGGCTGTTCGATTATCCGGTGCTCATGGCAGCCGACATCTTAATTTATGACAGCGACATCGTGCCAGTCGGCAAAGATCAAAAGCAGCACATCGAAATCGCGCGCGATCTGGCGGTAAAGATGAATGACACTTTCGGGCAAATCTTCAAATTGCCCGAGCCGCGGATTCATACGGCAACCGAAGTCGTTTCGGGAATCGACGGGCAGAAGATGAGCAAAAGCTACGGCAATAACATCGACATCTTCGGCGATGAAAAAGAGATCCGGAAACGGGTTATGAGCATCGTGACCGATTCAATGCCCTTGGAAGCGCCGAAAGACCCGTCAAGATCGACAATCTTTCAACTCTACTCGCTCTTCGCATCGAAAGACGAAATTGCGGAAATGCGGGAACGATTTCAAAGAGGGGGTACCGGCTATGGCGATTTCAAAAAGCAACTCTTCGAAAAGCTTTGGGAATATTTCGCGCCGATGCGAAAACGCCGCGAAGAGATCCTCGCCAACAAGACCTACATCGACAACGTGCTCGCGCGCGGCGCCGAGCAAGCGAACGAAATCGCCGACCAAGTCATGAAGCGGGTGCGAGCCGCTGTCGGGCTCGGTTAGGTCACTGATTGTCGACGAACGAAAACGCAATTATAAGATGAAAGCCGCAAAGCTGAGGTGATTAGGGAGTGCGGCGGTCACAGACCACCGCTACAGTTGCTTGATGGCGACGCTGCGTTTTCACATTGTTCCGAATGCGAGAGCAAACAAAATCATGGGCGAACATGGAGCAGCGATAAAGATCAAGCTGCGCGCCCCGGCAGTCGAAGGAAAAGCGAACGCCGCGCTGCGCAGTTTTCTGGCCGAAGAATTAAAAATTCCTGAACGGAGCATTGCGCTGGAGCGCGGTCAAAAATCGCGGGACAAACTAATTCGCATCGAAGGATTAAGCGAAGAAGACACCCGGCGCCGTTTGCTGGCGTTGACGTGAGACTCGCCGGCCGGCGTCCGTTAGCACATACTCGCAGCATGATTACCGGCGCACACGTCCTGTTGTACAGCAAAGATTCCGAAGCAGATCGAACCTTCTTCCGCGATGTCCTGAGCTTTCGCTCCGTCGATGCAGGCGGCGGATGGTTGATTTTCGCGCTGCCTCCAGCGGAACTCGCGCTTCATCCTTCCATGGATAATTTCGAGCAAGCTCACGCAGAGCATCAACTGCTTGGCGCGATCCTGTACCTCATGTGCGATGATCTGGATGGGGTGGTCAAAACACTGAAATCCAAGAATGTGAGCTGCACCGAAATAGAAACGGCCGAATGGGGAATCAAGACGACGGTCAAGCTTCCGAGCGGGGGCGAGATCGGTCTTTACCAGCCAACTCACCTGACGGCGCTCAACCCGGTTTAACGTGGACCTGAAAAGAAGTGTCAAGTACTTGGTGATGATTTTGTCTGACCACTTTGTACGTGAGACAAAGATTCTAGGATGCTTCTCGGTCTTAGCGGCTCCGAGTTTGGCGGGCCGGTTTGGTTTGCTCGGGCGCCTTCGCCTGGATTTTCGCCGCGGTATCCCGGTAAAACAGAACACCATGTGCCCGTAAATTGCTGATCAGCGCGTGCAAATCGTTGGCCAACTCCTGATTAGTCAAAAGCGTGGCGAGCAGGCCTTTTCCTTCCGTCGCGCTGCGGAGCACTTTCCGCGTGTCAGCGATCGCGTTCTGCAAATCGTCGGCCGCTTTTTTCGCCGAATCCATCGTTGAATCGGCTTGCTCGATTACGCCGTCCAGCTTCTTTGAAGATTCTGCGAGCGCACCGGTCGCCTCGTTTAAATGCGCCATACTCGACTTCAGATTTTCCACGTTCGCAGACGAAAGTGTGTCTTGACTCAACCGCGTTGCAGCCACGTCGATCTTCTGCACAGTCCCACGGAGATCTTTCACGAGGGCTCCGCCTTCGCGCGTGAGGTCGTCGATGCCAGTTTCACGCGCACCGCTGATATATGCGTTCGGCGGTAGATACGCCTTTGGCTGCCCGGGCGGCATCGTTACATTTACGAACCGATCGCCAAGCAAACCGGAACTTCCGACGGTGAATTTCGTCCCTTCGGGGACCTTAATGTAATCATAAATCTTCAGCGGTACGTCCACGCCCTGGCCTTCGCGAACCATTCTCGGACCACCCGAGACTTTTCCAATTTTCGCGCCCGCGAGCAAAACATCGGAGCCTTTCAACAGCCCGCTCGCATCATTGAAGCGAACGGTGAGCGGATAATAAGTTCTAAGGCCTTCGCCGAGACGCCCGAATTGCACAACCAGCGCACCGAGCATCGCTAATCCAACGAAGACAAATGCGCCAACCTTGAACTCCAAACCTCGCTCGTGCCGATTCATCAGTCTTCAACTCTTACCTTTTAAACCTCAACTCTCAACTTGGTTCCCGCGCTGCCCATCGGAGCGTCCGAGCAGGAAATCCTGAATGAGTGGATCGCTCGATTCCTGGAGCTCGGCCGAAGTTCCATGAAAATAAATTCGCCCCTCGTGCAGGTATGCGATTCTGTCGGCCACGTCGAACGCGCTCTTCATATCGTGAGTCACGACAATGCTAGTCATTCCAAAGCGTTGCTGTAGTCGGCGAATTAACCGATTGATGCTGTCCGCGACCACGGGATCAAGACCAGATGTCGGCTCGTCATACAATACGCAGGAAGGTCGCCGAATAATTGAGCGCGCGAGACCGACGCGTTTCTTCATCCCACCGCTCAAGCTCACAGGCATCTTCGCTTGCTCCCCTTCCATCTCCATCACTTCAAGCATCTCATCCACCTTCGCGCGCAAAACATCCGGATTGCGTTCCCCTGCCTCGCGTAATGGAAAAGCGATATTTTCTTCTACGGTCATCGAATCAAAAAGCGCGCCGCCTTGAAAAAGAATGCCAACCTTCCGCCGGATCGCCCCGAGCTGGCGCTCATTCATTCCGGTGATGTTTTTCCCTTCGATCCAAATTTCTCCAGCGTCCGGTTCCATCAATCCCACCAGATGCTTAAGCAAGACGCTTTTGCCGCCGCCGCTCCGTCCAATGATGGCAAGCGTTTCACCAGTCGCGACCTCAAGATCGACACCACGCAAAATTTCCTGCTCCCCAATTTTCTTCGCCAATGATCGCACTGTAATCATTGGCAAAGGTTTGCTCGGTGCTAATTGAGGGTCGAGAGACGATTTTGGAGATGACGGCGCTTCGATCATTTCGACGTTCAGACTTTCAACTCTCAACTTTCAATTCTCAACTTACTAGCGTTACTGATATGTTACTGATATCCCGCCGGGTAAATGATGTTGAGCAACATCGTGAGGAAGAAATTACAAATCAAGACCGAGAGCGACGCGTTCACTACCGCTTCGGTTGTCGCGCGACCAACACCGACCGCGCCTTCGCGCGCGCTCAATCCTTTCTGGCAACTGATGAACACAATTACAATCCCGAAACAGAACGCTTTCGACAGACCCATGATGATGTCGCGATTACGAGTCCAGCGCACCATGTTCGCCATGTAATAAGTGCCGTTAATGTCGAGCATAAAAATCGCAACGAAATAGCCGGCGGCGATGCCGACAGCGATGCACTCTGCCACCAGCAGGGGCATCGATACCATCATCGCGAGAGCGCGCGGCACGACCAGATAATCGGTCGGATAAACCGCGAGCGCGCGTAACGCGTCAATTTGTTCGGTCACTTTCATCGTGCCGATTTCGGCGGACATGGCCGCGCCGACGCGACCCGCCACCATCAAAGCCGTGAGCACCGGGCCAAGTTCGCGACAGATTGCGACCGAGACGACTGCGCCGGTGGCCGATCCCATCCCCAGCTTGTTAAATTGGAAAAATGTTTGTGCCGAGAACACCGCGCCAGTGAATGCACCGGTGATTACGACGACAAGCTGCGAAAGCAATCCAATCTCGACGACTTGATTGAGAAACAACTTCCACCGGAGCTTGTGCGTAAAGACACAACGGAACGTGTCCGCCGCCAGCAACACGACTTCGCCCAAATATTGGAAGAACGCGAGAAAGATTCCTCCGAGCGCGTTAAATAATCGAACCATCGTTAGCGCTGGTGAATAGTGATCAGTGAATGGTGAATGGTCGGATGCGAAAACGCTCTTTTACGATTCACTTTTCACTGATCACCATTCACTTCTGAAAATCACACCGAGCTTATTTAGACGCTTAGCGGTTGCGTTTTTGTCTTCGGCCAAAGTTCCGGCGGAATGGCACCGACGAAGCGTGGGTCGAGGCCGAGCTTGAGGAAGATCGCGCGAATTTCACGGAGGTTAATGCTGGGCTCGTCGAACTCGAGATAAACAAGATCGTGATTGCTATCGACCTTGTAGCGCAGGCCTGCAATCGCCTCGAGCCGGTGATCCAGTTCCAGGATTTTGTTCAGGTCGCGCAATCCTGCTGCATAAACTTCGAGCTCGATCATCTCGGCGGAACTTTAGCGGCATGGTGTAACGATGCAACGCTTTAACTGTTAGCTGACTCAACGGTTTGCGCGCGGCGCGAAGCTGCGATAAGAAGATGTCGATCTAACGAATGAGTCGCACCGGTCAATTTATGGTCGCGGGCAATCTTTTGCTCGGCTCTCTATTTTTCGGCGGTTGCGAGACCGTGCCGCAGGGAATTCAGCAGGCAAAAATCGAAATGGCGCAGCGGATCGCGGTCGAGCCGTCGGGAGATTATTATATCGGCCGCCGCTATTACAAACCCGATTTCAAGTTTTGGGGCTACGTGCGCCGTCCGGGCCAACCCTGGAGCAGCGCGCAACTAGTGATGTTGAACGAAAAGCAGAAACTCGCACCCGACCGCGAGCAGCTTAGTTTCGGAAGCGACAACAATTACGAATACAAGCTTTACGGCAACTTTAGCGGCGACAATGTTTACGAGCCGGCGAGCAACGGCGTTTATCCGGAATTCGTTTTAAAAAGTTACGAATTGATTTCGACGAATCCGACGCCGATTTTCAAGAGTCAATATCGCGGCACCGCCCAAGCGGCGGACCTGCGTTACGTAATTGAGAAGCCTGAATAAACAATTGTCTGGGCAAAGCCCGCGCGATCCTCTAGTCGAGGAATTCCTTCGCCATCTAACGACCGAGCGAAATGCATCGCCGCGTACCCTCAAAGCGTATCGCGAGGCGCTGGCGGCTTTTCGCGCGGAAAACAAAACGCCGTGGAAGAAATGCACAGCGAACGATTTCCGCGATTACCTTTTTGCGATTATGAAACGCGGGCAAGCGCGTTCTTACGTACGATTGCAATTCTCCGCCTTGCGCACGTTCTACCGGTTTCTTGCCGAGCGAAAAGGTTTGCTGCGCGATCCTGTGCGCGAGCTCCAATTGCCGAAGATCGACAAAAAACTTCCGCTTGTTCTCACGCGCCAGCAGATTGAGGAATTGCTCACTGCACCCACGCGCATGGCGAAAAACCGGGCCGCGCCCGTTTGGATGCCGCTGCGCGATGTGGCGATCATGGAGCTTTTTTACAGCAGCGGCCTGCGCTTGAGCGAATTGGCCGCTCTCGATGTTGCGGCTGTCGATCTTTACACTGAGTCCGTGCGCGTCTTCGGCAAAGGCCGCAAGGAACGCATCTGTCCGGTCGGTTTCCCCGCGCTCGAGGCGATCTCGCGTTATCGGGCAGCGGCCAACGTGCATGCGGGCCCGCTTTTCCTAAATAAGTCGCGCAAACGAATTTCGCCGCGCTCGATTTGGCTGATCTTAAAACGTTATTTGCAGCACACGTCGATCCCGATTTCGATCAGTCCACACAAATTGC
>WNGJ01003013.1_pt1 | contig 17212 bp, 12 predicted proteins | sample 5400611 | NCBI WGS metagenome assembly WNGJ01 (sample SAMN13153375, study PRJNA577476) | soil metagenome | isolation source: 40 cm soil or saprolite under Garry oak tree replicate 1 | place: USA:California | collected 2016-06-15 | reverse complement strand
GTATCCACTCTCTCACGCTTTTTGTCGGACGCGATCGATGGTTCTTCTCTTGCGCATCCCCTTTTTTCGACTCCCTTTGACCTGCTGTCAGGACGAAGAGATCTCTTCCGTTGTTTCTCTGCTCACTTGCTTTTCATCTCGTTGCGCATCCCGTGGGAATATCCTCTCCAAGCTACAGGTGCGCAATCGCACGCAAGCAGTGGCACGGGCGCGCAGCCTTGGCCTGCTCTCTGCAGAACCATAACTCGCTCCGTTCTCCTAAGCTGCCACAGGGAACCGAACGCTAGGGATCGTACGCACGCAAGCTTCGAGCCCAGGGGAGCTTGCAACGTCAGGTGAGCCGTGGCCAAACGAACTGGGCGCAGAAATGTTGGCATCTGGGTAATCAGCCCGTGCATCGGCTGATCTTAGCTCTGCTGGGACCCCTCTCGAGCACCTCTATCAAGTCTCTGGGTGAAACGGCAGGAGGTGGGCGGCAACTCCCCCGGCTCCTAGTGCAGACAGGGTCACAGACATCACCGCTCCAGGGATGCCCCTGAGAAGCGTCTCTCTGTCTCGTTTCATCGTTCAAAGGTGGCGAGTCATGCGAAGGTCCGATGGCCTGCCGCATCAGCTAAGCAGAGAGATGCGGTATTGGAAGCATCTGCACTGTAAATAGGAACCAGCCTTTCTTACATGACCGCCTGGGTCCACAGAATAGTTGCAGCCAGCGCATATCCCTTTCGGCGCGCTGCAGGGAGGGTATCGATCTCTAATTCACAGGCCTCTGAAGTGCGACGGGAGCTATGAGCAAGACTCAGAAGCTGTCCTGAGATGACCACTCCGATGAGCGGTTGCCTCTCCAGGCGAAAGCAGTCGTCGTGAGCATCGGGTTGGAACGCCTCAATCAGTGCTCGATCCCTTTCGGTCAAGGGACGAGCGATACTGCGGGCGGTTGCTTCATCGAGTCGTGGGCAAGCGATCAGGGAAAGAGCCACCTCTCGATGCACGCCTGGGAGCGGAGCGACCATCGGCGGGAACGCCAGGGCTTCGCTTACCCTCAGGCGTAGCGCTTCGCGTTCCATCATGGTAGTATCGGGTCTCCACAGATGCATACGGCCTGAAGCCTCGTCTGCAGCACAGAGTTTCCAGGAGGGCTGGGAGCCGTCTCGCAACAGCTCAACATCATTGAGCACAAAGGAAGGGAGCCGCACGCCCCGGGTGGCCTCGATATGCAAACGAAGCAATGTACGATCTGTTGATCACCTGACAATCCTTTCTAAATGGGGAAGTCCAATGAACGTGGAAAGACAAAAAATCCTTCTGAGAAGGAATGTTTCCTATCAAAGGCCTCCAATCATTCAGATGAACTGTCAAGTCACATGCATGGTGACTCCCTGTATTTTACCGAGTTTTCCGTGTCCAGGCAGGGGTTTTTAGAGCAACCGACACGATCTAGATGTGTAGAGCATCTTTCGGCTACCTTACGAAAAATATCTCATCTCCCAGCCGAAACTGCCGAATGTGGGATATAAAGCCCCTTATGTCAGATTTGATACTGACTTCTTTCATTATGCCGGTTTTTCCGCTTCTGATGACCCAAAGTGCGGAATCTGGTATATAATATCCTATAAAGCCTTTATAGCAATGGCATGGTTTAGGCCGAGAAAGCAAGGTGAGTACTTAAAATCTCACACTGCCGACAACCACAGCGCTAAACCAAATTTCTTCAAGCTAGATCAAGGGCGGCTCAAGACGTTTGGCTTCTAGCAGATCACGCTTTTTAGCAAAGGGTGTAGCAACGAACAATTGTTTTTGTAGTGATTAAGGATATGTTTCATATCGAGATTCATCCCAAGGCACAACCTCAAGCAGGGGATATTGAGAGGGTTAACAAGATTTTAGGAGAAGTTTCTCAGGAATTAAAGCTGAGATAATCTGTAGCGGCAGGTCTTGCAGCTAATCCGTTGTTGTGACTCCAAGCAAGGTAGCCGCAAGCCTACCTTTCGAAGAAGTCAACATATTACCCCTACCTCCAAATTTGACCAGCCATCAGTTACCAGTTTAAGACCTGAGAAGAAGAATAACTACACAAATTCTTTAACTCAGCAGGGGGCTGTAATGATGGCAAAGAAAAAACATCAGGAAAAACAACTGAAAGTTGCCAACCAAAAACGCATGGCCACCGTTGTCTCACAGCGAAAGGCGGCTCGAGACTATTATAATGCGCAGCTCTTTCAACAAGCACTAGATACATATGAAGAGGTCATTCGCGTCGAGCCAATGTATGCAGGTTCTCATAAGGGTAAAGCAGATGCACTGTATGCATTAGAGCGATATGAAGAAGCTTGTAGGAGTTATGAGCAGTGCATTCTTCTTGATAAATTCTACCAACATCCCCTTTCTTATGAAGGACTAGGAAATGCTCTTTATGCTCTTAAAAAATATAAGGAGGCTCGTCTTGCTTATGAACAAGCGATTAAACTCAAGCTTGGTCAAAATGTGTGCTTTAGCAAATGGAAAAGGTTTATCTCTGATGGCGAAGAATTTCTCCACTCAGGTTTATTTGAAGATGCTCTTGGAGCTTATGAGTTAGCCATCCTCTTTTATCCCCAGCATTCCAAAGGCTACACAGGCAAAGGCAACGCACTTTTTGCGCTTGGACATACTGAAGAGGCTCAGGCTATTCATAAACAGGCGAAAATAAGAAGCCTCTCCTACCATGCCAACGAAAAATATAGTACAAAACTTTATGAAGATTCGCTAAGTCTCTATCAACAGTTAATTGAACTTGACCCTATCAATGTTCAAGCCCATAGCAGAATTGCTGACGCGCTTTTCGCTCTTGGAGAGTATCAAAAAGCGCTGACGTCTTATGGGAAAGTCCTTCAACTGGATCCTAAAAATGTTTACGCTTTCAAATGCAAAGGCGATACATTATTTGCACTCAAACGTTTCAAGGAGGCATATTCCGCCTACCAACAGGCCAAACAATATGACTCAACCTACTCAAAGGTCCTTGACGAGCAAGCTACAAATCTCGTTATAGAGGGCAATACCTTCCTCCGGCAAGGAAACACCAACTCAGCACTTTATCTTTTTGAACTGGCTATTCTTTTCAATCCTCATAATGCTGATGCTTACTCGCAGCAGGGTGAAGTATTGTCCAAGCTTGGGCACTACCAGGGGGCATTGAATGCATATAACCAGTTTATTCAGCTTGTTCCAAAAAATGCGAAACATCTCGTAGTGAGGATCTACTGCGCCAAGGGAGAACTTTTCTACGCCATGAAAGAATACGAGCAGGCACTCTCCGCATATGAGCAAGCTTATAAAGTAGATCCCAGCAGTGCTAGAAGGGTCTTCGACAAGAAAGATTCACTCTATGCCATAGGCAAGTCTTTCTACACAAACAAAGACTATAAAAAAGCGCTTTCAGCGTTTAATACTGGCATTTTATACGATCCGCAATTTGTACAATGTTACTTAGCCAAAGGAAATTGCCTCTACAAACTCGAACGCTACCGAGAGGCTTTTCAAGTCTACGAAGAGGCCTGGCATCTCGATCCAGCATATACAATCGATTATCTTGGTAAAAAGAGGATCATTCCAGCACTCGGCAATATTCTCTATAATTTAGCATATTATCGCGAAGCTCGCGCAGCCTATATTATGGCGATTGTCTTTAATCCGCTACATAAGAATGCTTATCTAGCCCTTGAAAAGAAGCTCATTGAGAAAGCAACTCATCTCTTTGAACACAAAGAGTATGCTAAAGCTCGTATCGCCTATTCAGAAGCAATTCAGTTTGACCCCACCTATGAGCGTATGTATCAGGCACAAATAACATCTCTCATTGAGATGGGTAGAACGCTACACAAGCAGAGAAAATATCAAGAGGCTCTTGATCTCTATGAAGGGGCTATTCAATTCCATCCCGGCAATGCTTCAGCCTATGCAGAAAAAGGCCACCTGCTCTATGCACTTCACCATTTTAGCGATGCACTTATGGCTTATACACAAGCTATGGCGCTTGATCCTAGCTATAGAGGAGTATTTGCAAATAAAGAAGCTCCCTTGATTACTCAAGGAGAAGCATTTTATGAGCATGGAGACTATAAACAAGCCCTTGCTATGTACGAGCAAGTGCTTCAATTTAATCCCGATAACAAGGACGCTCAAACAGCCAAAAAGAAAGTCCTTTATAAGCTCGAGCAGATCGCTGAAGAAAAAAGAGTTGCCGGGAACTTGCAGAGACTTACCACAAATAACTCCTCATGGCTATGCGAAGAGCCTTTCCGCTATGAATGAGAGCTGTAATGGCTACTTGGCACATCCGTTCGCAAAATGAATAGAGTTTGTCCTCGCTCTGTGCTTTCTTCATTGCAGTTGAGCGCATCCGCTTGTGCCGCTGAGCGTCTTCCGCACAAGCAATCTGCCTGTGGCGAACCTGATTGCGCTGCCGGTGATTACCATCGCGTCCATCTTGACCCTCTATCTGCAAGGCGTGCTGGGGTTCAGCCCGCTTACTACCGGGCTGGCGTTCCTGCCGGCCGGGGTAGGAGGGATCATTGGCGGCCAGCTTGCGGCACGGGCAGTCCGGCGTGTGGGGCTACGCCGAACGGCGGTGCTTGGGCTGGCCCTGATCGGGCTGGGCAGCGTGCTGCTGACCCGCATTATTAGCCGCACTCAATAAAGCGCATCGGAAACCGGTGAAGCGACTGGACCCCTGCGCGCGTCACACGACACAGCTCACCCACCTGCACGCCCATGCGCTCATCTCCGGTGATCACGTTAGGCTGTATGACAATGGTCATATCCTCTTTGAAGGTAAACGGCTCCGGCGGCCTGGCACTCGTTCGCCGCGTGCGCAGGATGGGAGGCAGGTAGCCACCTCCGTAACTATGTACCAGGTCATCGTAGATGCTATATCCGGCAGCATGGATGTACTCAGCAGCATCGAGCACATCATCGACCGTCGCTCCGGCGCGGATCACGCTCGCGATGCGGTCGTATGCTTCAACAGCCGCATCGTAGAGACGCCGGTATGCCGGTGCGGGCGGCGCTCCGATGGCAAAGGGGCGCAGGATCTGACCCGGGTAGCCCATCATATACTGAGCGCTGATCTCGGTAATGAGCACATCGCCTTGCTCGAGGACACGATTCGAGTGGTACTGCGCCGGCACACAGATGGTGGGACGCTCCATGGGCGTGGTGGCCATGAAGTGGATGTTGTTTTTGCCGCCCTGTCCCAGGTAGGCCCCCTCCACGATGGCAGCCAGTTGATGTTCGGTGATCCCCGGGCGGGCCTCGCGTTCCAGTGCCTGGATTGCCCGGTCGCTGAGTTCAGCGCCAATCCGCTGAAATGCTATCTCCTCCTGACTTTTTATGAGGCGAAGCTCCAGCAATTGCGACGTAAAGTCGATGAACACGGCCTGCGGAAGCACTCGCTTGAGTGTTTCGTACCGCTGGTATGGGATCATGCCCACCAGGCCGACCCTCCGCGTGCCCAATCCCCGCTCTTGTAGATTATAGGCGGTGCTTGCCGCCAGATCCGGGCCTCCCCAGCGCACGTCTGTGATGCTTGCCATTGCCCGTGCGTTCGGGACGTGATTGTACAGCTCGAGGAGCAGCGTAGGCTCGCCCTCGACCGGAAATACCAACATCGTTTCCCAGGTCGTGGGAAAGTTTGAGAGGTACTGTACCTCGTACTGCGAACTGCTCGTTCCATACAGGACCAGCGCCGCCAGGTCATGCTTTTGCATCGCCGCTTGCACGGCGGCGTACCGGCGCGTCATTTCCTGTTCGGAAAAGCGTGGATAAGGTTCCGTGATTATCGTCATGGCTTCTCCAGGCTTTTTACATGCAAACAGCGCTCGCAGTCGTGTGAACTACTTCGAGCCCTGCTCTCTCGGCACTATATCTGGTCTTATGCCTCAGAAAGGGACCCTCCAAAGAATAACTGGCTCATCTCACGGTTTCCCCTGACCTCTTCCGCCGGGCCTTGCATACGCACACGTCCGCTTTCCATCACCACCCCGTAGGTAGCGATGGAGAGCCCGGCGCGCACATTCTGCTCGACCAAGAGAATCGTCGTGCCTGCGCTATGCATGCGCATAAGAGCATTAAACACTAAGACTTGGGTCTTCGGATCCAGACTCATCGAGGGTTCATCTACCAGTACCAGCGTCGGTGCAAGCATGAGAGCGCGGGCTACTTCGATCTGGCGCTGCTGGCCGCCTGACAGGCTTCTTGCCAGGTCTTTAGCACGCTCCTTGACGATCGGAAACAACTTCCCGATCTCACGTGTGCGTTGATCTCTCAGGCTCTCATGGCGCAGGAGCAGTCCACCTAGCGACATGTTCTCCTCGACGGTCATATTTGGAAACAGGCTATGCTCCTGCGGAATTTGTGCGATACCCCGCCTCAAAACGTCGGGAGCCGACATACCGGCAATAGAGCGACCATGAAAGGTGACGTCGCCCCGACGGGGCTTCAGCAGGCCACTAATTACCCTCAGCACCGTCGACTTGCCCGCGCCATTCGGCCCAACAATGCAGGTAAGCGATCCCTGCTTAAGCTCGAGATCCAGCCCTTTGAGGACATCTCCTCCTCCGGGATAACCGGCAACAACGTTTGTTAACTTCAGAAGTATCTTCTGCTCCATCTCATGCTCCTAAGTAGGCATCGAGTACCACCGGATCCATGCGCACCTGATAAGGCGGGCCCGCGGCGATTTTTGTTCCGCGGTGCATCACGTTCACCGTATGGCACAGCCCCATCACAAATTCCATGTTGTGCTCAACGACCAGAAACGTGATCCCATGTTTTTCATTGAGCATGCGGATATGGTTCGCCAGTAAATTGATCGTGGTGGGATTGACACCGCCCGCCGGTTCGTCCAACAGAATTACCTGTGGCCGGACAACCAGGATGAGCGCGAACTCCAACAATTTCTTCTGCCCATAGGAGAGATTACTCGCTGGTGTGTCCTTGTGCGGCAAAAGATTCACGAAGTTGAGCAGGTCCAGGGCCTGGCGCTGCTCCTGTGTTGAGCTCCAGCGACTGAATAATGCTTTCAGGCTCTCACGCTGGGCAGCAACGTGCATATTCTCCAGCACTGTCAGATGTGGGAAGATGCGCGTCAACTGGAATGTTCGGCCAATGCCCAGGCTGAACACCTTCTCAGGCGTCGCTCTGGTAATATCCTTTCCGTTGAAGCGAATAGCACCCTGGTCCACTCGCTCGTACCCGGTGATCACATTAAACAATGTGGTCTTACCTGAACCATTGGGGCCGATCAACCCTGTGATCGTGCCCCGCTCGACGTTGACCGAACAGGTGGAGAGGGCCCGGATGCCTCCAAAGGCTTTGGAGACGGCTTGTACTTCTAAGAGGCTCATATGCCTACCCTTTTCCTTTACGTTCAACCAGTACTGCAGGCTGGTCCTGGTTCATAGCGCGTGCGCTGCTACTGAGCCGTGTTTTACGGGCTGCCGTCCAGGCTCTCCATCGTGCCTGAAACGAGGGTACAATGCCGCGTGGAAGCACCAGGATGGTCACCAGGAAGAGCGCACCGTAAATCATGAGGTTCACTCCCTGGCCCCCAAATTGCAGGTCCAACCACTGCTGAAGCGGCGTGACAAGCAGGGCACCTAAAAGCGGCCCGACCACTGTTCCCAGCCCCCCCAAGAAAGCCATTAAAGCAGTAGTGATATCGAATGCGGGGTTGAACCCTAGCTCGGGGTAGACGCTACCGACGTAGTATGTAAAGATGGCCCCTGCCATACCGACAAAGACGGCGGAAATAACGTAGGCGGTCAGCTTGAACGCGTTCGTCTTTACTCCTAACCCAAGCGCTCGGTCTTCATCGTCGCGGATCGCCAGGAGTCCCAGCCCGAATTTTGAGTGGCGAATCCACCAGGAGAGGAAGGTCGCGACGAGCAGGACAGCAAATGCCACGTAATAGAACGGCAGGTCGGTATACGGTGCAACCCAGGGAGTCAAAGGCATGAACACCCCGTTTGAGCCGCCGGTGATCCCGCGCAGATTGTAGGCCAGCAGTTGGAAGATAAAGACCCACGCGATGGTGATGACGACAAAGGTGTGCCGCCGTGTGCGTAGCGAGATCCACCCTAGTGGAAGCGCAAAGACCCCCGCGACCAGCCCCGCCAGTGGAAGCAGCAGGAACGGCTCCCATCCCCCGGGAATATGCCAGTCTAGACTGGCTAACCCTAAGGTGTACGCTCCAAATCCATAGAACACCGAATGACCCAACGAGATGTACCCGGTGTAGCCTGAGAAGATGTTCCATCCCACGACAGCAATAGCACCGATCAAGGTAAAGACGGCGATCGTATTGACGGCATCGTTTGGAGCGATGCTCACCGGAAAGATAGCGACGAACGCGATGAGTGCGACAACTGCAAGTGGCCGAAGGCGCCGAAAGATCTTGGCGGGATTCATTGCTTCCTCCCCTCAAGCCTCCCAAACAGGCCTTGCGGGCGAAACACTAACAGGATCACCAGGAAGACAAAAAACACGGTGCTCGCCCAGATGGGATCGAAGGCCAGGACGACCACGTCGCTGATAATGATCATGAGCAGCGATCCTACCAGCGCCCCCCCTAAGCTCCCCATCCCTCCCAAAACGATAATCACGAGCAGGCGCGAAATGAGGTCGTAGGAACTGGCCGGATTGAACGCATTGGTCGCCCCGTACACCATACCTCCCGCGGCTGCCAGCGCTGTCCCCAGGCCAAAGGTGAGCGCTTGCACTTGGGGCACGTTGATCCCGATGAGGGATGCCGCCGTGCGGTTCTGCATCGACGCGCGCAGGCAGCGTCCGAAGGTGGTGCGATAGACGAGCAGGTAGAGCCCTCCTAACAGGACCATGCTCAGGATGAACGCGTATATATAGATGAGGGGCATATAGAAGTTGATAAACGGCACCATGATGGACTTGTCAATGTACCAGGCGTGCAAGCTCACCAGGTTGGTCGTGAACAAAAACTCCAGGGCTCCTTCAATGACGATCGCTATCGCAAAGGTCACCAGGATCGAGAGTGTGGCGCGGTCCCACTTGAGCCGGCGCATGATGGCCCAATCGATGAATACCCCGAGCACGAACATGGCCGGAATGGTGATGAGCAGCCCCAGGAAAAGGTCAATATGGAACCGCTGCTCCAGCCAAAAGGAGAGATAGGCTCCCAGGATGACCAGAATGCCCTGGGCGATGTTGACAATCTCCAGAACCCCGAAGACCAGGGTCAACCCCGATGCCATGAGGGCATAGACCCCACCACTCAGGATGCCTAGCACGACTCCTTGGAGGATGAGCGTGATGATGATGGCTCTCTCTTTCTTTCAACACGACCACCGCGCATCGGTTCGACTGTTCCCTTCTCTGTTTACGCGCCCGGTGATCGTGGTGGACCAGGGAAAGCAGGTCCACCGGCGGACCGCCTTGTCTCACTCGGAATAGGAAACTTACGGCGTAGCCCAGTTGGGCTTGGGATATAGCACGTTTGCCTGGGCTTGTTCCTGTGGAAATACGGGAATCAAGCTCCCATGTTGCCACTGGAACAGGTACGCTACAGCCAATTTGTTCTGCCCGGTAGAATCAAACGCCACCGGACCTTGCAAGCTCTGGAAGATGTCCGTACGCAGTTCACTTATCAGCTTCCCGTTATCCAGGCTCTGCGTTTTAGCCAGAGCCTGTTGCAGGACCTGCCCTACGGAAAACGCCTGCACTTGATCGGAGCTGATGTCGGCGGATCCGATCTTCAACTGCTGCTCGATAAGTGGGACAAATTCGGCGTTTTGATAGGCCGTTGATTGCGGCCACCAGCCGTCGTTTGGAACGAGTAATCCCTCGGTATTTTTTTCCCCGATCGCCTGCGTAAATCCTTGGCCCTGATCAGGGCCGGCTGCGGCGATGATGAGTTTTGGGTTGTAGTGTTGCTGCATAAACGTCTTGAGATGGGCCGCACAATCTTGCAGGCCAAGCGTTCCCAGGAGCACGATGTCAGCATGGGAGTTCACAACCTTCTGCGCGGGCCCCACGGGGTCCGCATTCTCCGCCGAATAGACCTCATAGAGGGCCGTTTTGATTCCCCCCTGCTCCAGGAGCGCTTTGGCGTGATTGATTTGCGGCTCGGTGAAGCCATTGTCCGAGGTGGCATAGGCGGCTGTCTTCGGGCGTATATTGGCCGGAAGAGACAAGATATAGTGCACAAAGCTCGTGAAATAGGCTGTCGCAGACAATGAGACCGCAAATAGATTCGTCAGCCCGTGCGTGAAGACCTCAGGACCGGTACCAATGCCCTCCAGGAAAGCCATGTGGTGCTGGGCCGCGACCTCCGCACCTGTGATGGTCTGGGGGTCATCAAAGGGGCCTATGACGAAGTTGACCTTATCGACAGTGATCAGCTTCTCGTAATTCGCCCTCGTCTGGTCAGTTTTAGTCCCGTCATCGTAATAGACCATCTGCACCTGGTGCCCGAGCAGTCCTCCATGGCTGTTGACGTAGGCCGCCCAGACATTGTAGCCATTTTTGGTCGCCTGCCCGTCCGCTGAGTCATCTCCCGTCAGAGAGATCGACACCCCGATCTTTATCGGACCAGCAGGCAATGTGTTGCTGGTGCTGACGCTATTGTTCGTGATACAACCAGTGAGTAGCAACATGAAAAAAATAAGAGTGATTGCAACGAGTGCTTTCGTTTTTTGATGACCCTGTCCGTTGAACATCTTTCCTCCTTAACCGACTTCCAAGGCGTGTGATATCGCATCAACATACGGCGCCAATGAAGAATGATACATTCTCCTTTTTTAACAAGACCGCCGAGAAGTCGCATCTCCTTGGAGGGGATGGGATATAGGCGGCATCTCTTACATGTTTTGGAGCATTTGTACAATACTGTCTGTCACAAAGATAGTTGTGCTCGTAGGTACGCTACAAGCCCGTTGGTCTGCTTTCCTTGTGTGTGGTCTGAGTTAGATTGGTTGTGCAGCCACCCACTTGCTCATGGGGTTCCCGCGGGAACCCGGCCAAATACGGTTTATTATAAGGTGCGACGAACTGAAAGAGAGCTAACGCTCAAATAGCAACTACATTCGCTACATGGCCAGTCTCAGGAGTCCCCGGCGCTACGCTGTGCAGTCAAGGTTCCCCTGAGTTTGCTTGCAAATATCAAGTTCTCCCCTAAATAATACTTGCATAAACTGTACCAGAAGTAGTTAGATTTTGCAAGACTGTTGCCGGAAAACTCGGCAGAAAACAGAATTTGGGCAACAAGCGTATATCAAGTGTTATTGACCGCCCTCTCTCTGAGGATACTGGTCATTCCCCGGATGCCTGCGTGGCGGGGGGAGTGGTTGTCGCCACTGCCTCGGTGCGCCGATTCCTCCTTGTTGCTGCCATTGTGGGTTGGGAGTGCCTGGCGAGCCCTGGCCATTACCTGGTCTTCCCGCTGGATACGGAGGAGTTTGGGAATAAGCTATATCATTGGATCTAGGAGGAAAGGCGTTATAGCCTCCTACGCCCACCGGTTGAGCTGTTGCGGTAACAGTGCGGTAGACGCCGCTGATCGATAACTGATCCTCGCGCTCGTTCTCCGGAGAGATCGTCACGCTGCCGCTGGGAGCATAATAGTTGAGATTCTCGCGTAGTTTGAAGGCTTCCACCGATGCCAGCAATTGTTCTGCCAGGCGCGCCAGGCGCTCCATGTTTTGCGCGACGACACGCGTGCTCGCGCTACTTCCGCGTGTCGAGTTAGAAACGCCTTGCATGATTTGCACAACGGCACTTGAGGACTGTAGCTGCTGCGCAGCCATCTGGTTGATGTTTTCAATTTCCTGCGCCTGCCGCTCAACAACACCGAAGATTGATTCTAGCGATGTGCCAGCTTCCTGGGCCAGTCTTGCGCCTGCCGATGTTTCACGTTCCGTATCGCGCATTGAAACAGCCACAGCCCCGATGTCTTCACGGACACTGCGCACAATGCGTGCAACCGAACTCGCCTCATCTTTGGCGCGTTCGGCCAGTCTGCGGATATCGGCAGCGACTGCACCGAAGCCTTTGCCGTTCTCACCCGCCATGGCCGCTTGAATGGCGGCGTCCAGCGCCAGGCGGTTCGTCTGGTGCGCAATCGTGGAGATGACTTCGACAATGTTGTTGATTTCACGCGAGCGCTCTCCCAGCGTCTGTACCTTGCCGGACGTATCCTGCACATAGTTGTGGATGCGTCCCATACCCTCGACCGTCTGCTGCACGGATTCGCGACCGGTTTCCGCAGTTTGACGTGCCTCACGCGCAATACTATAGAGGCTCTGCGCACGTTCGGCTACCTGCCGGCTCGAGTCGGCCATCCGCTCGATCTCAATGGCCGCCGCGGCAATCTGTTTGATTTGCATATCGGCGGTTTCTACCAGTTGAGACATGCGCTCAAAGGTCATCGTGGTGGAGTTTTCGACTTCCTGCGCCACCATCTTGACGCGCACCACCAGGCTGCCCAGCTCTTCAACCATGTAGTTAAACGAATCGGCCAGCACGCCCAGGGCATCCGCCGTGACCTCCGCCTGGATGCGCAGGTCACCTTCACCGACGCCGCTTACCTCGCTCACCAGTTTTTCGACTTGCGCTTGCAGGTTGTCGCGTTGGGCCTGCGCATCCTGGATCAGGCGCACAATATTGTCCAGCATATTGTTCATCGAGGTTGCAACCAGGTAGATTTCGTCACGGCCTACCAGGTGTGCACGTGCGCTGGTGTCGCCCCTGGAAATACGCCGGGTGAGCGAAGCCAGGCGGCGCAAGGGCTGTGTAATGGTAAGGTTCACCAGCCAGCCGGTACCAACAACGATTAAGAGGGTACTGAGGACAGCAATCAACGAGGCAATCAAAACGGGTTGTGTCTCTGAAGGCCCGACTTTAGTGACGGTCTCGCCCATATTCACTGCATCATTTACCACGCGCTGCCAGCCATTCTGGAGATCGGTAAAGCGGAGGTTGGCATCCCATAATACCTGGTAGGCCTGCCTGTAGCTTGCAGCGAGCTGCGCATCGTTCAGCGCGACGGGATTGCTTTGTAAGGTAGGATCCAGGCTATCGAGGGTGGTGGTTTCTTGCTTTTGGAGGGAGAGGTACGCTGGCCAGGAATCGTTCACTACGCCATCCAGGGACTGTTGCTGGTCGCTAATAATCCCGGGTCCGGTCGCAGGAGCATCATTCAGCAGGATGGAACGAACGGTGCTCATGTTCGGGGAGGAGGCTAAAGCAAAATTGCTCTGATAATTCTGAAGGCTCAGTCCGAAATCTGCTTCGCGCGCTATGATGTCAGAGCCAATCAGTCCACCGGCGTGGGAGAGCGATGGATCGCTGATTCTCCCCGAGAGGCTGGCAAATATCTGATTGAAGCGTGTCTGCAGGAGTGCATTCATACGCTGTAGATTTTGCTCTTGTTGCGCGGCGATACTCTGTGCATCGAAACTGGTCTGCACTGCTTGTCCTCGCGTTGTTAGCGAACTTAGATAAAAGCTACTCAGCAAGGCAATCACCACAGCGGGAATGACCGCCGCGATGAAGAATGCGATAAAGAGGCGGCGGAAAATAGGTATATTGCTCAAAAACTTTAACATATCAACTTCAATCCCTTCTCAAGCAGTAGGCGGCCTCATGCTGCGCGCTCACGCATGCACATCATTAGTGGCCACAAAGCAGAAAACTCGGCCCACAGAGGGTAGTCCCGCTACAGTGTACCTTAGTTTGCATAAGAAATGAACATTTTGGGCAAGAACTCACCTTTTTTTCCTACTCTCTCTTCTTTCTCATCCCTTATGATAGCAACTATAGCAGGAGTTTGGGGTGGTAGACCATTAAAAGTGTATTAAGATTATGGATAGCTCTTGAGAGCGCAATCGATGTTTCGCCGCTCCTGGAGACACCCATTTCCCAAAGGCAGTGTGCTTGCGGCCCATTGGTCATAGGTTGATGCAAGTTCTATTCCCCCATTTGGCCTATATAACCCTGTTCCCCTTGTTCTCATCTGTTAAGCTTGCTACACTTTGTAACGTACAAAGGTATCGCCGCAACTCCCCGTTGCAAGTACTTTTTTCTCACTAAATTAAAAGGAGAAGCCCTTTCCCTGTTCCACTTTCGGAATTACCAGTCATGGTAGCAATGCTCTTGATGGGTTTAATTGGGCCACTCAAAAAATATGAGAAACATTAGAACTTTGGGGCTTCTTGTTGCAATTGCGCTCTCCATTGCATTCCCACTCGTGGCAGACCCGACGGTCACTTCCATTGCGGTCTACACCCTGTCATTTACCGCGGCCGCGGTGGCGTGGAATTTCTTTTCAGGCTATACGGGCTACATTTCCCTGGGGCATGCTGCGTTCTATGGCATTGGGGGCTACACGTTGGCCATCATATGCCAGGACAGGAACATCCAGGGGGGAATTACACTATTTCTGCTGCTGCCCCTGGCCGGGTTGGTCGCAGGAGCATTCGCCCTGCCGCTGGGATGGATCGCCTTGCGCACACAGCGGCATACCTTCATGGTAATCACCATTTCCATCTTCTTTATCTTCCAGCTGCTCGCCTACAACCTGATGAGCATTACAGGTGGTTCGAATGGTATATTCCTGCCTCTCCCTCAATGGAGCGCTGATCTCTTCAACCTGCCATTTTACTACGTCGCTCTCGTTCTACTGTTGCTGGTCACGCTCGTTTCGTGGTGGGTGCGCCACTCCAAATTTGGGCTGGGCTTACTGGCCATCCGCGACGACGAGGACCGCGCGCTGGGGCTTGGCGTGAAGACGAAGGCCTTCAAGCTGGGGGCTTATGTGATCTCTGCTTTCTTCATTGGCATGGTGGGCGCGATGGTTACGTACTACGCAGGGTCGATCAATCCAGCGTTTGCCTTCGACCCCACCTTCGATGTCACTGTTGCCGTGACCACGTTCCTTGGAGGAGCAGGTACCCTGTTAGGTCCGATTGTGGGTGGCCTGTTGTTGCAGCCACTGCAAACATACCTGACCACCCAATATAGCTCGGTGGCCAGCGGCCTGAACCTTGTACTGTTCGGTGGCATCCTGCTGGCCGTCATCCTTGTGCTGCCTGAAGGCATTGTACCAACATTAAGCAGGAGATGGCCAGCATGGATAGCATCACGCAAAAAGCGGAAAACGCTAGAGGTCCTATCGCTCGTATCCAATGATGTACCGATTGTTGTCTCGAGCGATGCCGGTGTACCGGTCTCACGAAACACAACAGCAGAACGCGCTGTTATTGTACGGCAACATCATCAGCTTGCCTTGTCTATTCCTCGCCGCCCTATTACTACTGACCTTCCCGCACTGAGGGAAACGACCCCGAAGATCAAGGCACAGCGCCTGGTGCCGAATGCGCAAAATGCACCTGCTCCCACGCCGACAGGGGAGATGACTGCTGCTCTTAGTGGTTGGTTTTGTCCTCGTTGCACTGTGCCACTGTGGTTCAAAGACGATATCCATTTCTGCACCCAGTGCGGGCTTACGCTTTCACTTCCTAAGAGAGAACGACCGTCTAGCCTGCGCTGACTAACTGTAATTCCACGTCACACGTTCCAGCAGGTACGCGGGCAACTCATTGATTTGCAGGCGAATCTGTGACATGCCGTCGCGCTCGCGCACCGTCACCGTCTGGTCTTCCAGCGTCTGGAAATCGACCGTTACGCAGAACGGCGTCCCGATCTCGTCCTGGCGGCGATAGCGACGCCCGATATTTGCCACGTCGTCGTACTGCGACACCATCAGGCGCTTCAAACGGTTATGGATATCCTGAGCCGTCGTAACCAGCTCTTCCTTGTTCTTTTGCAGCGGCAGCACCGCTACCTTGACCGGCGCGAACCACGGATGCAGGCGTAGCACCGTGCGCCCCTCCTTATCCTTACCCGATGGTGGCTCCTCCTCGTAGGCATCGAGCAGCAAGTTCAGGAAGGTACGATCAACGCCACCTGAAGTCTCGACGATCCAGGGGATATAGCGCTCCTTCGTTTCCGGGTCGGTATAACTCAGATCATGGCCGCTATACAGGCTATGGCGCGAAAGGTCCCAATCCTGGCGCCAGTGAATGCCTTCCCATTCCTGCCAGCCGAGTACGGTTCTATACTCGATATCAAATGCCTTCTTTGCATAGTGCGCCAGTTCGTCCGGATCATGTGGCCGCAAGCGCAAGCGGTCCTTGTGGTTGATGATGCTCTTGTACCACTCGAAGCGCCGCTCTTTCCAGTAGTCAAACCACTTCTCCATCTCGCTGGGATGCACGAAGAACTGCAGGTCCCACTGCTCGAACTCGCGCTGGCGGAACAGGAAGTTCCCAGGAGTAACCTCGTTGCGGAACGCCTTCCCGATCTGGCAGATGCCGAACGGAATCTGCATACGCGAGGACTTCAGCACGTTTTCATAGTCCAGGTAGATGTTCTGGCAGGCCTCACCGCGCAGGTAGGTCTTCACGCGCTCGCCCTCGACGACGCCGATGTATGTCTCCATCATCAGGTTGAAGAGGCGCGGCTCACTGAGTTCCCCACCGCAGACCGGGCACTTATTCTGCTCGAGGTTCTCCGCCGGCAGTTGATCGATGCGGAAACGTCGCTTGCAGTTCTTGCACTCTACCAGCTGGTCTACGAAGTTTTCGACATGGCCGCTGGCCTCCCACACACGTGGGTGGGTGATGATATTGCCTTCGATACCTACAACGTTATCATTGATCTGCACCATCGACCACCACCAGTAGCGACGGATGTTGTTGCGCAGTTCGACGCCGAGCGGCCCAAAGTCATAGATGCCGGAGACCCCACCATAGATCTCGGAGTTGGGGAAGACGAAGCCGCGTCTCTTAGATAAAGAGACGATCTTTTCCATGGGGACAAGCGGAGTGTCTCCTGTAGATGATATAGTTTTGTCCTCTGTCTGTGTCATGAGTGGATTCCTCCTCCAAAAAAAATTTAGCGAATCTGAGTCTGGACCACTCAAGCAAGTGCTTTAGCATGAGTGGCCTCCTCCAAAAAAAATCCCCAGGCGTTTCACCATCAACGCCCAGGGACGAATACATGCCTGTGTAGGCCTGGGGCAACTACATATTGCGGCATGATGCGCGGTTCCACCCTGCTTCTTCACCTTCGTACGTGAAGCCACTCATTAAATCCAACTCCGGAGCGCCCTTCACCTGCTGCGAATTACCGGCTTCGCACCACC
>WNGJ01003012.1_pt1 | contig 17212 bp, 14 predicted proteins | sample 5400611 | NCBI WGS metagenome assembly WNGJ01 (sample SAMN13153375, study PRJNA577476) | soil metagenome | isolation source: 40 cm soil or saprolite under Garry oak tree replicate 1 | place: USA:California | collected 2016-06-15 | reverse complement strand
TCTCGCGCAGGCGTCCCTCTTCAAACCCCGGCACCACAATTATGGGATTGCCCGTGCGCGGAAGCACGAGCGCCAGGAGCCGTTCGCTGTTCCCCCAACGGATTCCCGTGAAGTAGTAAAGGGAAGTCCCGGGAGCAAGAAACAGAACATCGTATTTTGGCGTCAGCTCGGACATCAGTTTTTGCGCATGCTGCAGGCGCCCATAAAACTCATCGGCCGCGATCGGACGGACCCGGGCTCCAAGTGGTTTGAGACCCGAAAATGCCGGAGGAAGAGCACCGCCCGCGTCCTCGAGCATCGTCCCTGGCATAGCCCCGTGTACGGCATTGACGGGCCGCGCCAGCGCCAAGGCCGAAGCCATGGCAGTGCCTCTCAGGAATTGTCGGCGAGACGCATTCGAACGGGAATCCAAAGATGGTTTGAGCATGTCAGGAAAGAGGTTTATCTGGGTGCAGCGCAGCTTGTCAAGGCAGATCGAATCTAAAAAGTTGTAGGAGCGGGGCTTGCCCCGCCCGGATAGGCCACGAAACATTGCAAGACACTTGCGGGACGGAGCACTAGGGAGAGACAGCTTTGACGCCGTCCTCCTCGCTGGAACGATTTTCTTGCCGCGATTACTTCAACGGTGGCGTTTGCGAATTTGAATCAGCGGGCGGTTGGTCCGCATTCGAGCGCTGCCGCGATTTCTTTCCCGGCAGGTAGGTGATTTCCAGCGGCTGTTGCAGCGTAAAATCGAGTCGTGTTTCCGACGGGATCTTCACCTGCTGCCCTTTGGTGAAGACCTGCACACCCGTGCCGGCTCCCCCACCTACCGCTGCACCGATCGCCGCTCCTTTTCCGCCTCCAGCCACCGCTCCAATCAACGCACCGAGGGCTGCTCCGCCTCCGATTGTCTCCGCGGTGCGCTTCCCGCGCGACGCGCCAGACTGCTTCACGTCGCTGCTGACCACATTATAAGTCTTTCCTTGAAAGACGATGCCGCTCAACTCCAGCCCGAGCTCGCTGCGGCCCGTCATCCGGCCCGCTGAGCTGGCACTGACCAGCTTAATGTACGCGTCTGCTCCTGCGGGTACGATCACCCTGTCGTCGGCCACGATTGGCGCGTCCAGCGATGCCTTGAACACCTGCCCGGCCTGATTCGTTTTCGAATCGATGCTATCGATCGTTCGAACCGTCACAATCGTATTGGCTGGCACCGTCACAGTTACCGGCTGCGGCGATGGAGGAGGTGCCGATGTCGCCATAGGAGCCGCGGCCGCTGTCGTCGGCGAAGCAGCCGCAAATTGTCGTGATTTTTCCGCCTTGGGGGGGACCTTAGTTCTTGCCGTGCGCTTTGCTGGTGCGGCTTCCGGCGCTGGCGTGGCGGGTTGCGGCACCGTGATCTCCGCAACGGCGACGCTCATCTGATCATTCACCCGGCTTACTCCCTTGGTTTCTGTCGCGATCTTGTAAGCCGCCAGTCTCGCCGCGTCGTCCGGCACCTGTCCGGTCAGCGTTACCTCTCCGTGTTTGCTAACCACGTCCACCGTCGCTGCTTTCAGCGCTGCTTCAGAAAACATTTTTGCTTTGATGTCCGTCGTGATCGCGTCATCACCCGGCGCCCCGATCCGCGAGCAGGAGACGCTCATCGCCGACATCAGCACTAAAGCCAGAACGGCTATTTTGTCTTTGCGCATTTCTTCCTCCGTGTTAACAGCTTCAGAACGATCGGGAGGACTGGGGGCAACCCGAGGTGGTATTTCTGCCGTATGCACGATGGTGCAGAAAGCATTCATCCTACACGTCTGCGCCAGACGGACACACTGCTGTCTCTCTTGGAATTTTGCTCGATCTGGCTCGGGAATGCAATTCTGCCAGGCAGGCGCCCCTCATTGGTCAGCTTAGTCCTAGCTTCGATGTACAACCGCTTCGGCTGCGCCCAAGAGTAAAACGGGGAAGCTCACATGAGCCTCCCCGTTTCTGCTGTTTCGTCTTTGGTCCGAATTACCAGATCAGTTTTAATCCAAGCTGCATGCTCCGGCTGCCGCCGTTGAACAGACGAGAGTTTAGAAACTGGTTACCCGAATCAACGTTTACGTAAGCAGCGCTGAACGGGTTGGGGTTTGTCGTCTGATCGAGCGCGCCGTTGTTGGTCGGCAGTCCGATGCTGAAGTTCGGGTGATTGAACGTATTGTAAGTGTCTGCGTGGAACTGAAGCGAGAACCGCTCCGTGATCTTGGTGTTCTTGAGGATCGACGCGTTCCAGATGTTCAGACCTGGTGTGCCAACCGTATTGCGGCCTGCGTTTGCTTTCGCACCAAAACCCGCCTGCACGAATCTCGCCTTTGAACTGTCTGCGACATAACCGACGGTGGCCGCATCTCCAGCCCCTGGAGTGGGATCACCGCCGACGTTCTTGTCATCAGCGTGATTCGGATCGCACGCGGCGTCAACATATGTGGCGCCGCCTCCCGCGAGCCCGTTATTGCATAGCGGTGTTACTGTCGTTCCGGTGAGGCCAATTCCATTCGGATTGATGATCGTGCGGTCACCCGCGCCATCACCATTCGCATTGGCATCATTGTCGGACAGGGGGGTCACAGGCTGCCCGGATTCAGCGATGTATGATCCGCTCAACTCCCATCCATGTGCCAGAGCTTTCACGTAGCCGTGCTCCGTACTGATGTTCGGAAGGTCGTAGACCCAGCTAATGGCCAGCTTGTGTCTGATGTCGAGCGCCGACAGACCGCGCTCACCCGGGAAGTTGTTGCCATCTTGAGCGCGGCGAGGGTTGACGATGCTGCTAAACAGCTCGTTAGTGGCGTTGTCGATGTTCTTCGAGAACGTGTAGTTCGCGCGGAAGTACAATCCCTTCGTGAAGCGATGCATAAAGTCCACGGAACCCGCGTGATAGATCCCGGAACCCGATGCCGGAAACGACGTCAAGCTTCCAAAGAACCCGTCCACCGAATATGGTTGGAAGAAACCGTTGGCTTGAAATTGATCGAAGGCGTCTGCCGTGATTACCGGATTCGCAACAGCTTTCGGTGCGTCGGCGGCGCTAAAGAAGGTGGGAAGCGGGGTCAATCCTCCGCCAGGAACGTGCGCATCGAATGCCGAGGCCGAGTTCAACCGCCGCTGAACGGGCAGGCTCAAGCTCCGCGTGCCAACGTAGCGTACCTCGATGCCCGAGTTCCGGAAGAGTTCGTGCTGAACGCCGAGCGTCCAGGTGATGACCTTCGGTGAGACATGGTCAAGAATAAGACTCGAAGTCTTCGCACGTGCCGCCAGCTGTGTGGTTGGCGGAACATTGACTTGCAGAAGACCGCCTCCCTGAAGGAATCCCTGCCCAGAATCTACCAAGTTCGATTTCCACGTGAGGCACCATGCTGGCGCCCCCGGCAGGGCACACGTCACGGCTGGTTTCTGTTCCGTCTGGCGCTGTGGAGGCAGGCTGTTGATGGCGAAGTTGTTCGGCGTCACGTCATAAGCGAAGCCTGCTCCGCCTCGGATAGCCCACTTACCACGGCCCGTCGGGTCATAGGCAAAGCCAAGCCGTGGCGCGAAGTTATTTACGTCCGGCTTTGGCGCGCGGAAGAAGAGCCCCAGGGCTGGGTCGTCGGATATGGCGTTGATTGCCTGGTCATTTTCAGCCCGTGGCACACCGGAGTATTCGTACCGTAGACCTGCATTAATTGTCAGTCGGGAGGTCATCTTCCAGTCGTCCTGAAGGAACCAGTAGACGGCGTTGTAGTTTTCCGCTACGTTCCCGGAACCCGCGCCGCGCAGCGCCTTGTTCGGCGCCCCGTTTGGCACAAAGTCGTTCACGAGTTGCGAGAGACTCGTATAGTCCCACTCGCCACGGGCGCGCGGCAGACCGTTCGTCGGCGCAATATACTTCTTCGCTTCCGCGCCGACCTTGAAGGTGTGTGGACCGCGAACGTAATTGATGGTGTCCGCCCACTGGTAAACATTTTGTGTGTAGCTTTGCGGGCCGTTCTGCTCCGGGCCGAGGTTGACCGAGGAAAGGTCATCAATAATCACGTTGGGGAAATTCTGGAAGCCAGCGGGCGACGTAATTTGGGGGCCAGCCGACCGCGAATAGGATGTATGGAAGTTATTGATGACGCGGCCGGAGATCGTCCACGTGTCGGAAACAATTGCTTTTCGCCCATCCGCGCCGTTCGTTCCCAGGAACTGTGCTAATGGCAGGGATGGGTTGAAGTCCGGAGCGCGGAAACGGTCATACAGGAATCGCGTGCTGAGCTGGTGCTTGCCGACGGTCAGGTCCGAGTTGACGATGAAGTCGTGTTGATTGGTGAAGCTCGGCGCTACCGAAGTGAACGTGCCCACCGGAATAGCCGTGGTCGTTCCATTCGCGACTACATTCACGGTTCCGGCGTTGTTGGCCGGCGCAGCTGGGATCTGCTTCAGAATCGCGCGGACGGCGTCGTCATGTGCCAGGGTATTGATAGTCTGCAGGCCGGCGGCCGTGGGGAGATTCACCTGCGGACTGGAAGCTGCCGCTCCGTTATTCTGAAACTCATACGCGCCATAAACGAACAGCCTGTCCTTTCGAATCGGCCCACCCGCACTCGCGCCCGCACGGTTGTAATCATATCGGTCCTTGAACCCGCGCGCCTTCTGCTGATTGTCAAACGCATCGTAGTTCCGGTTGCGGTTGTTTTCCCATCCGGCGCCATGCCAATTGTTCGTGCCGGACTTGGTCACGATATTGAATAACCCGCCCGCGGAGTGCCCGTTCTCTGCGCTGAATTGGTTTGTGAGCAAAGTGAATTCCGCAACCGATTCCTGAATCACTGGCTGCGTCGGGCCGTTCGTATCCAATTTGTTGTCTTCCACACCGTCGATGTTGAATCCATTGAAACGCGGACGCGTTCCGCCGATCGATCCGCCAGACCCGAGTACGCCGCCCTGCTGCGTGGTTGTTCCGGGAGCAAGCACGGAAAACTCTTTCACATCTCCGCCCAGCGTGTTGATCGGAATGTCCTGAACCGCCCTACCGCTGAAGGTCACATCCAGAGTAGAGGACTCCGTTTTGACCAGATCGGCTCCCGCTTCGACTTCGATCACCGCTGAAACTTCGCCGAGCTCAAGTGCCACCTTTGCTTCCGCAACCTTGTTGGATTCAACAGCTACACTCTTTTGAACCGATTTCTTGAAACCGGGCTTTTCCACGGTGACCGTGTACATGCCAACCAACAGGTTCGGAAAAACGTAAGTCCCGGCGCTTGATGCGTTCGTGGAAACGGAAACATTTGTCGCTTCGTTCGTGACCGTTACCCTCGCATCCACGATGGATGCACCGGTCGAGTCTCCAACTTCCACACGCAAGCCGCCGTCCAGGCGCTGCCCGCGTGCTACCGAAGCTGGCATAAGAAAAAGAAACACTCCCAGCACACCGATGAAAAGCCGGCCTACAATTGCGAGCCGCCTTTTCCCCGGATTAATACTTGTTGCTCTCTCACCGTTCATTTGCGCCCCCTCCATTTGAACTCTCCAAAAGTTGCGTCCCCATGCGCTGATGCCTCGAAACTCGCAGGAAAAATCGTCCCACCTGGATGAATCAGCATCAGAGTTGATGAGAGAGGATGCAGGTTGTTCGCCAATGCGGGCGCAGATTAACAGGCAAGTTTTTCTATAACTTACAAGGCATATTGGCCCGGGGGAAATCTAAACTTCGATACTTTTGGATGGTTTAGCTGATTTAGATTCAAGTATGCGTAGAGGAAATGCTGCGGTAATTGCAGGGAATCGCTGTTTTTTCGAAAGAATTTACAGAACAAAGAGTGCCGATTTTCTGAACCGGCGATGGCGCCAATTCCTCGCGCATAAGAGCCGAATCGAATTCCGCAAACTTTTCGTTGCGCCATGTCCGCGCATGCAGGCTGCCGGAAATACGCAAACTACTCCGTCCTAACAGCGAGGATTTTCTTGCCATCGACTTTTATTTCGATGCCGAGGGGCGGGCGCAGATCGGAACCTTGCACGATGCTCCCGCGAACCCAGGCGCCGCTGCCGGGAAGATTGGTGGTTTTGAGCGGGTCAAACACCGTGCGGCTGCAGGGGTTGCCGACCATGGGATGTTTCGGGGCCCGGAATCCGTAATCGTTTTTTAGCTTGTCCAGGTCGATGAGGTATTCGAGTTTGCAATTCCCAAAGGGTGAGTTCACGCTAAACGCCCAGTAGCCGTTTGCCTGGGAGGGGGAGCCAGCCGGCAAACGAATGAGAAACGCGGGGACGTTTTCGCCGGTGAGGCGGTTGCGAATAAAAAACTCTTTCGAGGACCAGGGCTTGGCCATCTCGGTCACGTCGGCGATCCCAGGATCCGCAGCGGTCGCATGCGGGAGCAAGGTGTTCGGATCGGGCGCGGGCGCAGGAACTTCGATCTGTGGTTGTAGTGCGGCGGGGCGCGGTTCCGCACGTTTCGGGCGAAGGGCCCATCGCGCTCCCAGGAAGACGACTAGGAGCACCGCAAGAAGTCCGATGACAAGTTTGACGGCGGGATTCGACGCCGGGGAAGAGCGCGGGCCAGAAACGCCGGGAATTTGCGGCATCTCCGACTTGAAGCGATCCGATGGTGGCTGGTCGGTCATGGGGCTTCGACTTGATTCTATACTTAAAGTAGGGAAAGTCGAAAGTTGACAGTTGAAAGTTGAAAGGGAAGCAAGGATGTGGCTCGTGACGCCCGCAAGGTCGGAGCAGGCCCGTGACATGTGTACTGATACGGAGGCCCAGGACGGCGGCGAGGGCGGGGTCAGCGGTTCTGATGGATGCGAGACGAAGAATACCCCACCCTCGCAAAGACAAAGCCGCGAGGGTAGGGCTCCCGAATCGTTCGGGGGGATAGAGGCTGGCCCACCCGCCTTGAAAATGCTCAATCGAGTGAACAAGGATCCATCGAACTTCAAGGGGAAATCAGGTCAATCCGTAGCGAGATTCGAATGCTAGCGACTCAGGTGAGTGGGGTGCCATTTAAAAACGCTAAGCCCAAAACGCGCAAAGAGAACGTTGAAAAGGATTGCCCTCGATGCGGAAAAAAGATTGCGTATTCTCAGCGGACGAAGGCCAATTCGGTCAAGGCCTTCGCCTGTGCCGAGTGTGGCTGCTCGCTGTATTCCCGCCAATCTGACGGTGCTTTCCTCTTGAGGGAACGGAAACCGACCGAAGAGAAGCTGGCATGTCCAGATTGCGGTTTCGAAGGCACGCTTGCCCTCGACCCCGTCCATGGTGGCACTGCTGATTTTGAATGCGCCCAATGCCATTCGCTGTATAGAGCCGTTCGTAAAGCGAAAGACGTGAACTTGAGCCCGTCAAGAAGAGCAATGATCTGCTTCGGTCGCCTGAGATCTCCAAGGAACTTTTGGGGCGCATTAGAGATGCAATGGGCCCGCAACCGTGGCCTAGCTGCAGAGCGCGTGATGTCGCGGCTCAACTCGGGATTCCCGCGCAATAACCCATCGTGCTGTCGAGCAATTGATTGCAAGGGGCGACTTTCGCCTGCAATTGGATGGAAGGCTCTATGAGCCGACAGGCACTGTTTTGAAAGGATAGAGCCGAGAAAGAGATAAAGCATTGTGATTCTTTTATCGGGACGTGGTGGCAGGTGGGCTATTCTTCGCTTCGCCTTTGGCTAGCCTCTTTGTTTTTATGGATTTGACTCCGACCCCCTATTGCAGGCTCTTTTCGTTCTGATTTCTGACTTCTGATTTCAATATTCCATCCCTCGCGCCTAATCCCTGCCCCACCAATCACTTCCAAATTACCTTTGATTTTATCTTGACAAGTACGGTACTCGTATGCTAACATCGTCTTTGATAGATAGTCGCCAGCCTGATCGTGCCGCCCCGTACTTCCGCCTTCCCGCCCCTTCACAAGTAACAAAATCTCACGTCCTCCATCCTCTTTCAATTCAGCAAGTTACAAAATGCTTTTCCCCAACTCCTTTGTTTTGAAAATGATCCATTTTGATTGGGGCGGTGTACGTACCCCCCTCTGGCCTTCCCCTCACGGCCGGGCCCGCTCGTCCCCCTATTCCATCCCCGATCCCCCTCCTTTTCACATACTTGCGCACTCTCTTGCACATTATTGCACCCCCCGCAAAATTCAACTCCTTTTCTTTCAAGCGATTCCGCACTCTTTGCGAAAAACGCCGGGGGGTGGGGGCTCGCGAGGGGTTACTTGGTGGCAGGATTCGGATCGGGGCTCGCCGGGTCGGATTCACCGCGGAAGGGCAGCTTGAATTTACGGGAAATCTCCGGCCAGAATTCGCGGAGGACGTCGAAACCGATGTCTTGAAGGATGCTGAAGCTGACCTGCTGCGCTGCTGGAGCGAAGCCGCGTTCGTTGTCCGGGCGATAGGTGTTGGCCAGCACGACCGTGCTCGTCGTCCCCAGCCATTCGGAAAAATTGAACATGCGCTTGCCATCGTCGCGGTGAGCCACGACCGCGTGCTCCACGGCATGGAGCAGGCGCGTGCGGGGTCGGCCGTGGGCCAGGCGGTAGTAGCGGGGGTCCTCCGAAAATATCCAGGGATAGGCAAAGTCCTTAAAGAACGTGGAGGAGGCCTGACCGGCGAATTCGGCGCCAAAGCGCCTGCCATACCCCTCAGCGCCCTGTCCATAGCTGGGGTCCGAGTCTTCCGCCTGGTCAAGCCCCGCGTTGAAACCAGTGGCGAGAAACGTCACCGGGTCAAGAGAGTCCTGGACGAACAGCTTGAATTTATCTTTCAGCTTGAGGGTGCACAATACCGCGCCCGGCTTGTAATGCGGGGGGTGTACGGACTTGCGTTCCAACGGCCGGGCGAAGGTGCCAACCGTCTTTTTCAATGGTCCGTCGTAGTCTTCCAGCCGCACCATCGGCGGCGGCTGAACGCACGGCGCCGCCGCATTCTTCGTAGCTTCCTCCGGGAAAGGCGCAGCGGGCGGCTGCTGAGGAGGAGCCGGCGGCTCCTGTGCACAAACCACACCGTCAGCCAGTCCGGCCAGCACCGCCAGGAAGGACATTGCCGCCAGCGCGCGAAAGCGAGTTCGATTTCTCACGGTCTGGCAAGAAGCCTATCATTCTGCCTAGCTGACCACGAAATGCACTTTGCTCCCGTTGAATCATCGGAAAACGAAAGGAATTCCCGGCCGATTGATCGTCTCGAAAAACTAACACGCCGGGGAGAGCGGCCTGCCTCAGAAGGAGGGCCCTGCGGGGAGGCCACTTCTCGGGGAACTTTGCTTCGAGTTCGCTGGCGAGCCATGCGATTCTGACTGAAGAGCAAAGGATGAGCCGCCGGTTTCTTGACGGATACACACAAATATGGGAAGTTTACACATAGAGATTGGAAGAGCGGGGAAGATGCGGACGAACATTGACATAGACAACCGGTTGATGCGCGAGGCGATGCGGAGCTCTGGTAAGAGGACCAAGCGGGCCGCGGTCGAAGCTGGGCTTCGGCTGCTCGTTCAGACACAAGCGCAGGCGAAGATACGGCGGTTGCGGGGCAAAATCCAGTGGCAGGGCGACCTGGATGCCTCGCGGCTCGGGCATGTGTCCAAATAGGGCGGGACGTGGTGATCGTTGATACGACCGTGTGGATCGACTACCTGGGCGGCGTGCTGAATGCCGAGTCCGATTGGCTGGACCATGAAGTTAACCGTCGACGGCTGGGATTGACGGATCTGATTCTGTGCGAGGTTTTGCAAGGCATTCGCGATGACGTCTCGTTTGGCCGCGTTCTGCGCGAACTCCGCCGGTTCGAGGTTTTCGAGACAGGCGGCGCGGGACTGGCGATCGTCGCGGCGCGGAATTTCCGGAGCCTTCGGCAGCAGGGCTACACCGTGCGCAAAACCATCGATTGCTGGATTGCCACGTTTTGCATTCAAGAGCGGCACGCGCTTCTGCACAGGGATCGGGACTTCGATCCGTTTGAATCATTGCTAGGCTTGTCGGTGATCCGTCCGTAAGAGGGTCTTCCCTTGCGCTCGGCGCGCGAGTCGCTTTCGGTGTTCGTGAGGAGTCAGCGATAGGAAGGCACGAACAACGTCCGGGACCGTGATTGCTGGAACTACGGCGCGGCGACGCGGTTGAGATAGAAGCGGAAGAAGGAGTCGGGGTTGGAATCGAGGCAAACCTGGGCGTTGGGGGCAATGGGCGCGTTGGGAGGGCCAGGTTCGGGGCGAGTAAATCCTTTTTCGTCGACGCGAATGTGCATGGGTTGGACGGGGCAGAGGCTGGGATTCACGAGGAAGGCGATGGTCATGGGGTCGAAGAGGGTCGGTGTTTCCTGGCCCCACTGGTGGTAGAGCAGAGTGAGGGCGTCTGTGAGCGGGGTGCCCTGGCTGAAGAGGAAGGCGCGCTTGACCTCGTCGAGTTTCAATTGCGTGGCGTCGAGGGGCATAACGAAGAGGGGCACGCCTGCGGCGAAGAGTTTCTGGGCGGAAGGAATGTCATTCAGGATGTTCCATTCGGGTTGCGGGGGCATGGGAGGGCCGAAGCCGAGGTCACCGTAGCCGCGCTTGATGGAGCCGCCCATGATGATGACGCGCTTGAGCTTTCGGAAGGTAGCCGGGTCCTTGTCGATGGCGGCTCCGATATTCACCAAAGGTCCGATGGCCATCAAGGTGATTTGGCCCGGGTAGCGGCGAATCTGTTCGAGGAGAAAAGCAACGGCATCCGGGTGTACAGGTTTGGCGAAGTGGCCGCCTTCGGCGTAGCGGCGCTGGGTGAGCGTGGTCTTGGACGGCGCGGGCGCGCCAGCCGCCACCGGTATCTCCGGGCGGCCGATTTCGGCGAGGAAGCGGTCGAGAAGCTTCGCTCGGGTTTCGGTGTCCCCGAAGGTAGTGGTGATGCCGATGATTTGCAATTCGGGGCTGCGCAGGGCGAGCGCGAGGGCGAAAGCATCGTCGATGTCGTCGCCGATGTCGGTGTCGAGGATGACTTTTTCGGGGAGGGCAGGAGTTGGAGAAGATTGGCCATTGCTGGTGGGTGAGGCGATCAGGAATGCATAAACCACGATGGAGATGAGGACTGCTGTGGATTTGGACATATGCAAACGCTGGAGCCCGTTGGGCGCGGCGCTGATTGGGACGAACAAATCTTCCCACGGAAAATTTGGTGCGGTCGAGAGGACTCGAACCTCCACGCCTTGCGGCGCTAGCACCTCAAGCTAGTGCGTCTGCCAGTTCCGCCACGACCGCGATGACTTCCATCGTAAATGTAATGGTGCAGGGTGTCAAATAAGGGATGGAAGCGAAGAAAAAGAGCGGGCGGCCTAAGAACGCCGCCCCTACAAAACCGAGTTACGGTTTTTTCGGCTGCGCGGGAACTGGCTGCGAAGCTGCCGGAGGCTGAGAAGCAGGCTGCGTGTTGGATTGCGGTGTTGCGGGCGTCGTTGCGGGTGTCGTTGCAGGAGTCTTTGCGGGCGCGGCAGGAGTTGTCGCGGGTGCCGGTTTTGGCGCGGGCTTTGAAACCCGTTCAAGGATCGAATTGCCCTGCCCAACGGCCTTATCTGTGCGCAGCACCATGGCAAAGGCGCAGAGCATGAACATGACGGCGCACCACGTGGTGGCTTTGGAGAGAACGTTGGCAGCGCCGCGAGGACCGAAAGCGGTTTGGCTGCCAGCACCGCCGAACGCGCCAGCAAGATCCGCGGCCTTGCCGCTCTGGAGCAAAACGACCACAATCAACACAAGACAATTGGCAACAAAAAATGCCGGTAACACCCAGAAGAACCAGCGCGAGTCCGCCAGCCTCCACCCTGCCGTGATAATTCCAGCGCCGATCAACAGGGCAATGGCCCACTTCATCCAACCTGGCATTTCGAAAACCTCACTCCAGACCTAAGGATGGCGGGATAAACCCGCCTCGACAACCAAAGAGTGCCAGCCTCCAGATCAAATCGGGATAAATTCCAGCCGGCGTTACCCAAAATTCACGAGCGCGGCAAACGACTTCGGGTCGAGGCTCGCTCCGCCCACAAGCGCGCCATCCAATTCCTCCTGCGCCATCAACCCCTGAATATTGTCGGGCTTGACGCTGCCGCCGTAGAGAATCCGGAGGGCGGAGGCGAGAGGGACGGAGAACTTCTCCCCCGCGCATCGCCGAAGAACCCGATGAGCTGCGGCGGCCATTTCCGGCGTCGCCGTGCGGCCCGTGCCGATGGCCCAAACCGGTTCGTATGCAACCAGAATACGGGAGAACTCGTCCGGGGTCAACGCGCCGGGGCCGCCGCCGAATTGGCGGCTGAGCACCTGTTCGGTAAGGCCAGCCTCGCGGTCCTCTTGCGTTTCTCCCAGGCAAACAATGGGCGTGAGGCCGCCAGCCAGCGACATCAAGGTCTTCTTGGCGACATTGTCATCCGTCTCACGAAAAAGCTGGCGGCGCTCGGAGTGGCCGATGATGACGTAGCGGCAACCGGCTTCGGCAAGCATGAGGGCGGAAACTTCGCCGGTGAAGGCGCCTTCCTTGCTCCAGGAGACGTTTTGACCAGCGACGGCGATGCTGGAGCCTTTCGCGGCTTCGACAGCGGTGCGTATTGCGGTGAACGGCGGGGCGACGACAATGTCGCAGTGCTCTGCGCCGGTAACGAGCGGAAGGAACGAGGAGAAAAACGCGCGAGTGTCCGCGAGCGTTTTGTACATTTTCCAGTTGCCGGCGATTACGCGGCGTCGCATGAAGGCCTCCAGGGAAAGAAAAGATAACGCAGAGACGCTGAGAACGCAGAGGTTTCGCAGAGAAAAACGGGAATCATTTGTCGGTCAAGGCTTCAACGCCGGGGAGTTTGCGTCCGGCGAGAAATTCGAGAGACGCGCCGCCGCCGGTGGAGATGTGGGAAATCTTGTCTGCCACGCCCGCTTGATGGACCGCGGCGACGGAATCACCGCCACCGACGATCGAAGTGGCGCCGCTGCTGGTGGCCGCGGCGACGGCTTTGGCCACTTCGAGAGTGCCCTTGGCGAAAGCGGGCATTTCGAATACGCCCATGGGACCGTTCCAGACAATGGTCTTGGCCGAGGCAATTTTCTGGCAATAGGTGTCGATGGTCTTGGGACCGATATCGAGCCCCATCCAGCCGTCGGGGGTTGCGGAGATGGAAACGGTTTGCGTGGCGGCATTGGCCTTGAATTCGGCGCCGACGACGTGATCAACGGGAAGTAGTAGCGCGAATTTCTTCTGCTGGGCTTCAGTGCGGAGCCGACTGGCGACGTCAAGCTTGTCATCTTCGACGAGCGACTTGCCGATCGGCTCGCCTTCGGCTTTAAGGAAGGTATAGGCCATGCCGCCGCCGATGAGCATGACGTCGGCGATCTGCATCAGGTTTTCGACGACTTCGATCTTGTCACTGACCTTGGCGCCGCCGAGAATCGCGACAAAGGGGCGCGCAGGATTGGTGACCGCTTTGCCGAGATAGGCGAGTTCCTTTTCCATGAGCAAGCCGGCGGCGGATTGCTTGACGAAGCGGGTGATACCGACTACGGAAGCATGCGCGCGATGCGCGGAGCCAAAGGCATCACAGACAAAAAGGCCGTCACAGAGAGCCGCGAGCTGTTTCGAAAAGGCCTCGTCGTTCTTTTCCTCCTCGGGATGGAAGCGGACGTTTTCGAGCAGGAGGATATCGCCGTCGGCGAGTGTTTTGCTCTTCGACTCAGGAACGGGCCCGACACAGTCCGAGGAAAATCGAACCGGCCGGCCGATAAGTTCCTGGAGCTTCTTGGCTACCTGCATGAGCGAGTATTTCGAATCTGGGCCGCCCTTGGGGCGGCCCAGATGAGAAGCGAGCACCAGTCGGCCGCCCTTCTGAAGCGCGAGGCGGAGAGTGGGGAGCGATTCGCGAATGCGGGTGTCGTCGGTGACCACGCCGTCTTTGAGCGGAACGTTGAAGTCCACGCGGATGAAGACGCGCTTTCCGCGAAGATCGAGATCGTTGATGGTCAGCTTGTACATATTTTGAGTACTCAGTACACAGTTGTCAACCTTCAGTGAAAGAAAAGACTAGCACCAAATCTGACTCCACTCTCCGTTCTCAGATTACAGTGAAGAAAAATACCGACTCCACTCTCCGTTGTCAGTCTTCAGTCAGAGAAGAAACATGTCAGAAGTTTCTTTTTGCTCTTACTGCGAGATCTAAATTGATCACTGGGAGCCTTTCTCAGAATTTGGAGGCCAAGAGCTTGATGAGGTCGCGGCAACGGCAGGAGTAGCCCCACTCATTGTCGTACCAGGCCAGAACTTTCACGCAGCGGTCGCCGACAACCTTGGTGTATTCGGAATCGACGATGGAGGAGTTCGAATTGCCCTTGAAGTCGGCGGAGACGAGCTCTTCCTCGGTGTATGCGAGGATGCCCTTCATTGGGCCGTTCGCAGCGGCCTTCAGGGCGGCATTGACGGCCTCTCTCGTGGCGGGCTTTTCGACGAACACGGTCAGGTCCACGACGCTGACGTTGGGCGTGGGCACGCGCATGGCGTAGCCGTCGAGCTTGCCCTTCAATTCGGGAATGACGAGGTGCAGAGCTTTGGCGGCACCGGTCGAGCTGGGAATCATGTTGATGGCGGCGGCGCGCGCGCGGCGCAGATCCTTGTGCGGGAGGTCGAGCAATTTCTGATCGTTGGTGTAAGAGTGGATGGTGGTCATGGTGCCGCTGTGGATGCCGAAAGTTTCCTGGAGAACCTTGGCGACGGGTGCGAGGCAGTTGGTGGTGCAGGAAGCGTTGGAAATGACGTGGTGCTTTGCACGATCGTAGGTCTTGTCATTCACACCGAGGACGAAAGTCGCATCGGGGCCATCGGCGGGCGCGGAGATGATCACTTTCTTTACCGGCGCGCGAAGATGCTTCTTGGCATCCACGCCTTTGGTAAAGAGGCCGGTCGATTCGACAACGATATCCGCGCCGACAGAAGCCCAATCGATTTCAGCGGGATCCTTGGTCTTGAAAACCTTGAAGCTTTTCCCCTCCACGGCGATGGTGTCCTCGGTATGCGTGACCTTGTGCGGCAGATTGCCGAGGACGGAGTCGTACTTCAGAAGGTGCGCAAGGGTTTTCGCGTCGGTGACGTCGTTGACGGCGACGAACTGAATGTCCTTGTCGTCGAGCGCGGTGCGCATGATATTGCGGCCGATGCGGCCGAAGCCGTTGATGCCGACCTTGATGGGCATTACTTCCTCCGATGGGGTGTCAGAAATTGCGACCTTACAGGAGCGAATGACGGCCGCGGGTGAACAGAAAATGCTATGGGTTGCGCGGACAAAAGTCAACGCGCGCATAATTAGGCCGCTAAAGGCCGCTATAATGGCGGCCGATGAAGGACTTCTCACCCGGGTCGGCCTTGCGCTGGCTGTTCGGTTCGGAACAAGCCGCTTCGGGCCGCCTGCTCCCCCGCTGGATTTTTCTGCGCGCTTTGGGGCTTATTTATTATTCCGCGTTTTTCTCGCTGGTCTTTCAAATTCGCGGATTGATTGGGCCGCATGGAATTCTCCCCGCCGGAGAATACCTGCAGGCGTTGGCCGAGCGGTTCGGGCATGCGGGCTACTGGTATGCGCCGACGCTGCTTTGGCTCTCGAGCGATTCCCACATGGTTACGGGAATATGCTGGGCGGGCATGATCGCTTCGCTGCTGTTGGTCTTGAATTTGTGGCCGCGTGGCATGCTGGCGATTTGTTTCGTGTGCTTCCTTTCGTTCGTCAGTGCCGCGCAGGATTTTTCCGGCTACCAGTCCGATGGGATGTTGCTGGAGGCGGGGTTTATTGCACTGTTTTTCGCACCGGCAGGATTCCGGCCGGGGTGGGGTGAAGAAAGCAGGCCATCGCGCGCGAGCGCGTTTTTGCTGGTGTGGGAATGCTTTCGAATCTATTTTGAATCGGGCGTGGCCAAGATTATGGGCGGCGACCCGCAATGGCGGAACTTCACCGCCCTGGACGAGTATTACCAGAACGGCCCGCTGCCGACGTGGATTGGATGGCACATGCAGCACCTTCCGCACTGGTTCCATGCGGCGACCGTTTTTGTGACGCTGGCACTGGAACTGGGGCTGGCGTGGATGATATTGCTGCCGCGACGATTTCGCATCTTGTGTTTCTTCATCGTGACGATCTGGCAGTTGGGCATCATCCTTTCCGCGAATTACACGTTTCTGAATTACCTGGTGCTGGTCCTGGGAATTTTGCTGCTCGATGACCAGTTTCTGCTCCCCTACTTGCCACGATTCGTGAAACAGAGTTACCTCGCCACCAAAGAGGCCAAACCTCTTGCCGCTCCGGCTCCCGAAGACAAATGGCGAAAGAGACTTCGTGAGCAACTCTCGGCATTAAAGCTCGCTGTGACAGGGGTGATGCTGACGTGGATTTTCTACGCGACCGTGGCCGAAATGGTGTGGATGATTAGACCATTCCCGCTACCCACGACACCCGTTTCAGCGCTGGATCCTTTTCGCATTGCCAATCGCTACGGACTATTCGCCGTGATGACGCGCGGCCGCTACGAGATCGAATTCCAAGGCTCGGATGATGGGCAAAAGTGGATCGTCTATCCCTTCCGCTTCAAACCGCAGGACCCCCGCAAGCCGCCGGGGATTTACGCGCCGTATCAGCCGCGGTTCGATTGGAATTTGTGGTTTGCGTCGCTGAGCTCGTGGCGACAGGAGCCCATTGTCGTGCGCACGGAGGAGAGTTTGCTGCGTGGCGATGCCGACGTGCTCTTGCTTTTTGCTGGCAATCCCTTTCCGCACGCGCGGCCGCGCCAGGTACGCGCGGTGGTCTGGCAATACTGGTTCGCAACGCCGGATGAAAAACGTTTGCGAGGAATGTGGTGGAGAAGGCAGCAGCTCGGTCTCTACGCCCCTACGCTGGAACGCGAATCCGACGGAAGAATTGTCGTCTTGGAGTGGCCACCTGCGATGGAATCGCGAGATTGAAGACTGAAGGACAGATACTACTGCGGAAACTGCTTGATGCTGGTGACATGGTCGCCCAGGAAGCGGACGAACACCGTCTTCGACGGCGGCTGGCCGTAAATCCAGTCTTCGATGTCGTTGCCATCGGAATCGCGCTCGCGCACTTTGTGGTCGGGCTTCCCGATCGCCGCAACAAGCTCCTCGCGGTCCATGCCTACCACGGGCCTGCGGTCCTGAATGGCCTTCTTCATTTCCGGCGGCAGGGTATCGAACCACTGCACGGCGGCGGAACGCTCTTTCGAAAAATTCAAGAAGGGCGAGAGGAGCTGCTTCAATT
>WNGJ01009151.1_pt1 | contig 17216 bp, 16 predicted proteins | sample 5400611 | NCBI WGS metagenome assembly WNGJ01 (sample SAMN13153375, study PRJNA577476) | soil metagenome | isolation source: 40 cm soil or saprolite under Garry oak tree replicate 1 | place: USA:California | collected 2016-06-15 | reverse complement strand
CCGCCAGCGCATCTTGAGCCCGGCCGTCCTCGACCAGATAACGCACCAATTGGCCGACGATCCAGCCGTCCGCCGGGAGGAGCCGCGCCGCGCTATCGAGCACGCCCACGAGACGCGAGCGTGCCAGCCCGATCGGCCTGGGCTCGGGCGGGGGGTGCTCGTCGCTCCCGTCGCCGTGCCAGTAGCAGAACCGCCCGATGCGCTCGTCGCAGCGGCCGGACGCGTACTCGTGCGGGAGATTCCAGCGCCGGGTCTGCTCGAATTCGGCCTGGGCGTGGCGGGCGTGCCGGACGATCCCCTGCAAGTCCTGCTGCGCGGGCGAGGCGACCAGGAGGGCGAGAGCGAGGAGCGGCGTCAATTGGGCGTCACGCCGCGCCCATCACCCGGCCGAGTTCCGGATGAGGAGCAAGTAGAAGCGGATCATCTCGCCGTAGTTCGCCACGGCGACGCGCTCGTTCGTGCCGTGGATGCGCTCGAGGTCGCCCGGACCGATGCGCGCCGCGCTGAAGCGGTAGCTGTCGCGCGTGAGCGCCGCGTAGTGGCGGGCATCGGTCCCGCCTACCACGAGCCATGGCACGACCACGGCGTCCGGCACGATCTCGCGAATCGTGCGCTGGAGCAGTCGAAAAGAGGGTGAGTTTGCGTCCGAGATGGAGGAGGGCTCGGACAGGGGGCCCTCCAGCGGGCGCACCTCGATCCGCGCATCCGCAATCGCCCGGCGCACATGCCGGAGCACGGTGGCGCTCGAGTCGCCGGGCAGGATCCGGAAGTTGACGACCGCCCGGGCCGTGGAAGGCAGCACGTTGTCCTTCACGCCCCCTTGGAAGATGGTCGGCGCGGTCGTGGTGCGCAGCATCGCGTTCCCCTGAGGCGTCGCTGCCAAGCGTCTCGCGATGAGTCCGCCGAACAGCCAGCGGTTTGCGAGCGCGAGCCGCCCGAAGAACGGCAGCTCGGGCCCGAGGTAGTCGAGCATCTGGGCGGTCGGCCCACGGATCGCGGCGCGCAGTTGCTGCCGCTGGAGCCGGTTGATCGCGGCGCTGAGGATGCCGACCGCCGTCTCCGGCGGCGGCATCGAGGAATGCCCGCCCGGCACGTGGACGGTCAGTTCCACGCTCATGTAGCCCTTTTCCGCGATCCCGACGAGCGCCAGGGGCGTGCGGGCGCCCGGCACCACTCCTTGCGCGATCGCGCCCCCCTCGTCCATGAGGAATTCGGGCTGCACGTTCCGCGAGCCGAGCAGCGCCGCGATCTGCCGCGCGCCGGCGCCGCCTACCTCCTCGTCGGCGCCGAACGCGAGGTACACCGTCCGCCGCGGCTGGAAGCCTTGCTGGAGGAGCGTTTCCACCGCCTCCAGGATCGCCACGAGGTTCCCCTTGTCGTCCACCGCCCCGCGCCCCCAGACGTAGCCGGCGGAGATGCGGCCGGCGAACGGCGGCTCGGTCCAGCGCCCCTCGGTTCCTGGCTCGACCGGAACGACATCCTGGTGGGCGAGGAGGAGGACGGGCTGGAGCGCCGTGTCGCTGCCCGGCCAGCGGTATAGCAGGTTGAAACCGGCCACGCGCTCGCGGCCCAACCTTGCGTGAACCGTGGGAAACGACTGCTGGAGGTAGGTGTGCAGGCCCTGAAACTGCGTCGTGTCCACGCCGGCCGTTCCCTGAAAGGAGATCGTGCGGAACGCCACCGCTCCCGCGAGCCGCGCCGCGGCGGCCGCGGTGTCGATGGACACGCTCGGTGCGGCTTCCGCCGGAAGCTGCTTGGAGCCGTAGGCGAGCGTCTTCGCGACCAGCACGAGGGCAACGAGGAGAACGACGATCGCGACGGCAAACGGCACCTTTTTCACGGGATGTTACTCCTGTCCTGGCGCCAGTGGCATAGACGAATCACGTGGTACAGGGGTGCAAATCTATCGCGTTGACGCAGGACCCGGGCCGTTGTAGTGTCCGGTGCTTTTCTCGACGTGACCGACACCGAGGATTCTCGACGCCGTGCCGCGATCCAGACACTGGCTCACTGCGGTACCCCTCGCCGTTTACGGCTGCGCCGGTTCGTTTCCCCAAAGCACGCTGCACCCGCGGTCGGACTTCGCCGCCGAGATCCAGCAGCTCTTCACCGGCATCTTCTGGTGGGCGCTGGCCGTGTTCGTGCTCGTGGAAACGCTGCTGCTCGTAGCGATCATCCGGTTCCGGCAGCGCGAGGGCGGGCCGCCCCCCAAGCCGACGCACGGGCACACCCTGCTCGAGATCGGCTGGACTCTCGCGCCCGCGGTGATTCTCGTGTTCGTCGCCGTGCCCACGGTGCGCACGATCTTCGCGACCGCAGGCGAGGCGCCGCGGCACGCGCTTCAGGTCGAGGTGATCGGCCACCAGTGGTGGTGGGAGTACCGCTATCCCGATCTCGGCATCGTCACGGCGGGCGAGATGCACGTGCCGGTGGGCAAGCCGGTGCAGGTCGCCATTACCTCCGCCGACGTGATCCACTCGTTCTGGGCGCCGGCGCTGGGCGGCAAGCGCGACGCGATCGCCGGGCACGTGAATCGCATCGCGTTCCGCGCCGACTCCGTGGGCGACTACCTGGGCCAGTGCGTGGAGTTCTGCGGGGCGTCGCACGCCAACATGCGGCTGCGCGTCGTGGTCGACGGCGACTCCGCGTTCCAGGCGTGGGCCGTCGCCGAAAAGGCCGGGCCCGCGACCCCGGAGAAGGCGAGCCTGGCGGAGCACGGCAAGGAAGTGTTCTCCCGCAGCGCGTGCATCGGGTGCCACACCATCCAGGGCGTGTCGCCCGGCGTCATCGGCCCCAATCTGACCCACGTGGGGAGCCGGGCCACGATCGCGAGCGGCGTCTTCCCCAATGACTCGGCGCACCTCGCGAGCTGGATCGCGGATGCACCGTCCCTCAAGCCCGGCGCGATCATGACGCGGATGAAGCCGCCGCTCACGGACGCCGACATCGCGGCGCTGGTCGCCTATCTCCAAAGCCTGAAATGAGCCACGTTGCCGCCTCTGCCGCCCCTGCCGCCTTTGCGTTCCCCGCGACGCCCCGGCCGCGCGGCCTCAAGAGCTGGGTGACGACGACCGATCACAAGCGGATCGGGCTGCTGTACTTCTGGACCGCGTTCTGTTTCTTCCTGCTGGGCGGACTCGAAGCACTCGTCATCCGCCTGCAGCTCGCGCAGCCCAACGGCCACCTGGTGAGCGCCGCGACGTACAACCAGCTGTTCACGATGCACGGCACCACGATGATATTCCTCGCGCTGATGCCGCTCTCGGCGAGCTTCTTCAACTACATCGTGCCGCTCCAGATCGGCGCCCGCGATGTCGCCTTTCCGCGGCTCAATGCCTTCAGCTACTGGGTGTTTCTGCTCGGCGGGCTGTTCCTCAACGCCAGCTGGCTGGTCGGACCCCTGTTCCACGCCGGCTCGCTCTCCGTCGCCCCCGACGCGGGCTGGTTCGGCTACGCGAACCTCACGGAGCGACAGTTCTCGCCGGGCCCGAACATCGACTTCTGGGTGCTGGGCCTGCAGATCCTCGGCATTTCGTCGCTGGCGGCCGGGTTCAACTTCATCGTCACCATCCTGAACATGCGGGCGCCCGGCATGAAGATGATGCGCCTGCCCACCTTCAGCTGGATGACGCTGGTCACGCAGTTCCTCGTGATCACGGCCTTCCCCGTGATCACCGTGGCGCTCGTGTTCCTCATGTTCGACCGCTTCTTCGGCGCGCACTTCTACGTCGTCCAGGCGGGCGCGACCCCGATTCTGTGGCAGCACCTCTTCTGGCTGTTCGGCCATCCCGAGGTGTACATCCTCATCCTCCCCGCGATGGGGATCGTGTCCGAGGTGCTCCCCACGTTCGCGCGGAAGCCCTTGTTCGGCTACACGGTGGTCGTGTACTCGGGCGTGCTCATCGGGTTCATGGGGTGGGGCGTGTGGAGCCACCACATGTTCGCGGTGGGCCTCGGGCCGATTGGGGATTCCGTGTTCGCTGCGACCACAATGCTCATCGCGGTGCCGACGGGCGTGAAGATCTTCAACTGGATCGCGACGCTGTGGGGCGGCGCCATCCGCGGCACCACGGCGCTGCACTTTGCCGTGGGATTCATCGCGATGTTCATCATCGGCGGGCTGTCCGGCGTGTCGCACGCCTCGCCGCCCGCGGACCTGCAGCAGACCGACACCTACTACGTGGTGGCGCACATCCACTACGTGCTGTTCGGGGGCACGATCCTGGGGCTGTTCGCCGGCATCTACTATTGGTGGCCCAAGATGACCGGGAGGCTGCTCGACGAGCCTCTGGGAAAGCTGCACTTCTGGCTGACCATCATCGGGATGAACCTCACCTTCTTTCCGATGCACCTCATCGGCCTGCTCGGCATGCCGCGCCGCATCTACACCTACGGGCCGGAGCTCGGCGTGGGGGCGCTCAATCTCACCTCCACGATCGGGGCCCTCCTGATCGGCGTGTCGGTCCTGGTGTTCATCGGGAACCTGCTCCGCACCCGGAAACGGGGCGCGATCGCCCCGAGCGACCCGTGGGGCGGCGCCACGCTCGAGTGGAGCATCCCGTCGCCTCCACCGGTCTACAACTTTTCAGTTATCCCGACCGTCGAGAACCGGCTGCCGCGCTGGAAGACCGAGCTGCACGAGCCGATCACGGACCCGCCCGCCGTGCCGCCGGCGCCGATCCACGTCCCCGGCGGCTCCTGGTGGCCGCTGGTGGCGGCCCTCGGCCTGCCGGTGCTCGCGCTCGCCCCGCTGACGCACACCCTGTGGCTCGCGTTCCTCGGCGCCGCGATCCTGCTGTTCGGCGTCTACCGCTGGGCTTTCGAGCCCTTCGAGATGTGACATGACCCACGCCACCAGCATGGGCCTCGACAGCCGCAAGATGGCGTTCTGGGCCTTCATCGGCTCGGAGTGCCTGCTGTTCACCTCGCTCATCTCGACCTACCTCGTCTACAAGGGAAAGAGCGTCGTCGGGCCGTACCCCCACGACGTCCTCAACATCCCGTTTACCTCGGTCAGCACGTTCGACCTGCTGATGTCGAGCCTCATGATGGTGCTGGCCCTCGCTGCGGTGCAGCGCGGTGACATGACGTGGGCGAAGATCTGGCTGTTCAGCACCGCGTTGCTCGGGTTGGTGTTCCTCGGCGGGCAGGTGATCGAGTTCACCGAGTTCGTCCACAAGGGCCTGACGCTTCAGACGAACCTGTTCGGGTGCACGTTCTTCGTCCTCACGGGGACGCACGGCGCTCACGTGTCGGTGGGCGTGCTGTGGCTGCTCACGCTGTGGGTGCGGGCGCTGCAAGGCAAGCTCGGGCCCGCCAACGCCATGACGGTGGAGATCACAGGCCTCTACTGGCATTTCGTGGACGTGGTCTGGATCGTCATCTTCACGGTGGTTTATCTGATTCAGTAGGGGCTAAGGGGCTAAGAGGGAGGGACGGCGATGGCCGAAGCCGGTCACGAGCAGGAGCAGGGGCACCCGACCGCCGGAACCTACCTGCGGGTCGCCGCCATCCTGGTGGTGCTCACGGTGCTCGAGGTCGGAGTGTTTTACGTTCCGGCGTTCCACCCGGTGCTCGTCCCAACGCTGCTCGTGCTCTCGGCGTGCAAGTTCGCGCTCGTCGTGCTGTTCTACATGCACCTCAAGATGGACAGCCGGTTCTTTGCGTTCCTGTTCGGCGCGCCGCTGACGCTGGCCGCCGTGGTGATGGTGGCGCTGCTGTTCTTGTTTTTCGGAACGCTCACGCTCCGCGGGGCGGGTGGATGACCGAGCCGGAGCATTGGCCGGACTGGAACCTCCATGCCAGCGTGATCATAGGGCTCGCCATCCTCGGCGGGCTCTACGTGTCTTGGGGAGGTCTCGCTGCCACGCGGCGCCAGGTACTGTGTTTCGGGGCGGCGCTCGCGCTCCTGTTCCTGTCCCTCAACGGGCCGCTCCACAACCTGTCGGACTGCTGCCTGTTCAGCGCCCACATGGTGCAGCACCTGCTGCTCACGCTCGCGTTCCCGCCGCTGCTCCTGTACGGGACCCCGGCCTGGGTGATCCGGCCCCTGCTGAAGCCCCGGGTACTGTTCCGATTTGCAGCGTGGGCGACCCGGCCGCTCCCGGCCGCCGTCATTTTCTCGACGCCCATCACCGCGTGGCACTTCCCGGGGGCTTACGAAGCGGCGCTCGAGCACCACGGGCTGCATGTCGTGCAGCATGTGGTGTTCATGGCCACGGGCGTGATCATGTGGTGGCCGATCCTTTCCCCGGTTCCCGAGCTGCCGCGCGCCCGCTACCCGACCCAGCTTCTTTACCTCTTCGGCCTGGGGCTGCCGATGTCGCTCGCCGGGGCGCTCATCACCCTCGCCGAGCGCGTCCTCTACCCGTTCTACGCATCGGCACCGCGCGTGTGGGGCCTCGCGCCTCTCGCGGACCAGCAGCTCGGCGGCCTCCTGATGTGGGTCGTGGGGACGATCTACCTGTGGGTCACGGCCAGTGTCGTGTGGTTCCGGTGGTCCGCACGGGAAGAATCCGGTGACGTTGAGCGGGCGGTGCCGCTGGAAGCCTATGGGAACGCTACTCGCCCTCCTCCGTCTCCCCCAGTGGATGCACCTTCAGGGCCGCTTTGATCTTGGGGTGCTCTCGCCACAGGTAGTAGCCCATGCCGTACGCGGCGATCGCGTTGAGCCGAATTCGACCACCGCGAACATGACGACGAGCAGGTAGAGCGTGGGGGGGGCCACCTCCACCTCGGCGGCGAGCGCCGCCGCGACGGTGCCGACGATGATGAAGGCGCTCACATGGATCATCGTGTAGCCGATGATACGAGAGTATTCGATCACGACCCCGGCCGGATCACGCACGCCCCAGAACACGGCCGAGCCGAGCATAGCGGGAGTGAAGAACGGTCGGCCGGCTATCACATCGACGATGAGAAACCAGAGCGCCACGGCTCCGGCCCCGATGAGTCCTGCGACGAACCCCTCGCGCAGAACCCGCGTCAACTGCATCGGTTCTCTCCTCGGGAAGGCGCTCGCCTGTCAATATAGCGGTTTCACTGACCCCGGGCGCGAGCCCGGGGTGACGGGAGGTCGGTTGCCGTGATCCCCGGGCTTGCGCCCGGGGTTAGTCGAGACGATCTCGTATAGGCCACCCACCTGCGAGGCGCGATGACCTTTGCCCGTCGTCTCGTTTTTCCGCTCTGCCTGGTCGTCGGCTCCCTGCTCGTGATCGTCGCCGGAACGCTCCATCCCGATCTCGCGGGCGACGGCGCGGCGCAATTGACGACCATCGCGCAGTGCCGCGCCTGGCGCGCCATCCATTGGACCTTCTTGTTCAGCTTCCCGTTGTCCCTCACCGGCCTGGCGGGACTCGTGGGCAGGCATGCCGGCACGCCGGGGGAGCGCGCCGGGCGGGCCGGGTTGATCGTCGGGGGTTTCGCCTACGGCGCGTGGCTCCTGACCGTGGCGTTCATGGGTGGGGCTGGGTGGGCGCTGGCGCGGAGCTTCGCGACCGGAGAGCCGGGCCTCGCGGCCACGGACGCCGTGTTTCTGTATGACATGCTACGCCCCTTCGCGCTCGCGGCGCAGCGCGCCGCGGCGTTCGCGCTCGGCATCGCGACCTATCTGTTCGGCCGGGGCGTCCTCAACGGCAAGGTGTTGCCGCGCTGGCTGGGCGCGGCCGGGGTGGCGGCGGGACTCGTCGGCATGGCGCTCGCCCTTGCCTTCGGGGAAGATACGAAGGCCGACCAAGCGGCCTACGTGCTTCCCGTGCTCTGGCAGCTGGTCGCGGGCGCCGTGCTGTGGCGGGCCCGGCCGTAGCCCTACCGCGCCCGGAGCCGGACCACGCGTCCCACCCAACCATTCGGGCTGTCGCCGCTGCGGGAGAGGACCTGCAGCGTCACGACGTCACCCGGTTTCACCTTGCGCAAGGCATCGCGGAACTGCGCGCGCGTGCGCGTCGGCTGGCCGTTCACGGAAACGATCACGTCGGGTCCGCTCGGGTCGTCCGTAGGCAGCAGCCGTCCATATGCCGGCCCCTCTGGCGAGACTTCGGTGACCACGAGACCACCGCCCGCCTGCTGCATCACCCGGCGGTACTGCGGGTCCTGCGCGTCGTCCTGGGTGAGGGGCTCGACGGAGATACCCAGCGTCTTTTCTTTGGTCGACGCGTCGCCCTTGGATTTCGTGCCGGCGGCGGCCACTTCGGTGTCGGAGTCGCTCGGCGCCCGCGCCAGCCGCACGGTCAACGTCTTCTTGTCGCCGCCCTGACGCAGCACCGTCACGTCCACCGTTTCGCCCGGCCGCTTGAACCCCACCTTCTGCTGTAGCTGCGGCACGTTCTCCACGGGCTGGCCGTCCAGCGCGACGATGACGTCGCCCGGCTGGACCCCCGCCGCCTTCGCAGGGGAATCGTCGTTCGTATAGCTGTTCACTACGACGCCGGCGATCTGCTTCAAGCCCACGGCGTCGGCGTCTTCCTGAGTCACGTCGCGGATCGCGATTCCCATGACCGCCCGCTCGACGTGCCCGGTCTTCACGAGCTGGTCCATCACGGTGCGCGCCAGGTTGATCGGGATCGCGAACCCGTAGCCCGCGTAAAACCCGGTCTCGCTCGCGATCGCGGAGTTGATGCCGATCACCTGACCGCGGATGTTCACGAGCGGTCCGCCGGAGTTCCCCGGGTTGATCGCCGCGTCGGTCTGGATGAAGTCCTGAATGCCGTAGCGTGGCTGGGGCAGGCCGCCGAGCAGCCGCCCCTTCGCGCTCACGATGCCCGCCGTCACGGTGAAGGCGAATGCCTCGCCCAGCGGGTTTCCGATGGCGAGCGCCCACTCACCCACGCGGGTCGAGTCGGAGTTGCCGAACGCGACGGTGGGCAGGCTGTGGGCGTCGATCTTGATCACCGCCACGTCGGTGTTGGGATCGGTGCCGGCCACCTTGGCCGTGAATTCCCGCTTGTCGTACAGCTTCACCGTCACGCGGTCCGCGCCCGCGACGACGTGGTTGTTCGTGAGGATATAGCCGTCGGGCGAGACGATGAAGCCCGAACCTGAGCCCTGCTCGACCTGCGGCCGGCGCCGGAACTGCGGAAAGAAGTCCTCGAAGCCCGGCGGCAGCCGCTGGGCGTCGGAGCGCTCGACGTGCTGCGACTTGATGAACACCACGGCGGGCTTCACGTGCTCGGCGATGGCGACGAACGCCTCCCCGAGCTCGGCGGCCGCCGTGACCTGGGGCAGCCGACCGGCGGGCACGGCGGATTGGGTTGCGACCGGCGACTCCGCCGCGCCGCCCGTCTTGGGGAGATTCAGCGTGGAAGCGAACGCCAAGCCGACGACGAATGCAATCGCCACCAGGCCACCAAACTTCAACCAGTCCCGCGTCCGTACCGGCATTGCCGTCTCGATCGTTAGAGGGTTTTACTTCGACTTCTTGTCGTCGTCGACGATCTCGTAGTCCGCGTCGACCACGTTGTCCTTCTTGCCCGCGGCCTCGCCCGCCGCTTCGCCGGCCGGCGCCTCGGCGCCGGGCCCGGCGCCCGCGCCGCGCTGCGCCGCGTACAGCGACGCCCCCGCCGCCGAGTAGGCCTGCTGCAGCTCGTCCAGCGCCCGGGAGATCTCGTCCGGGTTGCCGCTCCGGAGCGCCTGCTTGGCGCCGTCCACGGCGCCGTCGAGTCGCGACTTGAGCGAGCCGTCGAGCTTGTTGGTCCAGTCTTTCGAGTTTTTCTCCACCTCATACACCAGCGTGTCGAGGCGGTTGCGCCGCTCGATCTCCTCGCGCCGCCGCTTGTCCTCGGCCGCGTGCGCCTCGGCATCCTTGACCATGCGATCGATGTCTTTGTCACCCAGGCCCGAGGAAGCCTCGATACGGATCTTCTGCTCCTTGGCGGTCGCCCTGTCCTTGGCGGACACGTGCAGGATGCCGTTCGCGTCGATGTCGAACGTTACCTCGATCTGCGGCACCCCGCGCGGCGCGGGTGGAATCCCGGTGAGCTGGAACTTGCCGATCGTTCGGTTGTCGACCGCCATCTGACGCTCGCCCTGGAGCACGTGAATCTCGACCGTGGTCTGGCTGTCCTCCGCCGTCGAGAAGGTCTCCGACTTCTTCGTCGGGATCGTCGTGTTGCGCGGAATGAGCACGGTCGTGACTCCGCCCAGGGTCTCGATGCCCAGCGACAGGGGCGTGACGTCGAGCAGCAACACGTCTTTCACCTCCCCTGCCAGCACGCCGCCCTGGATCGCCGCGCCGATCGCCACGACTTCATCTGGGTTGACGCCCTTGTGCGGCTCCTTCCCGAAGACCTTCTGGACGGTCTCCTGAACCTTGGGCATCCGCGTCTGGCCCCCGACCAGGATGACCTCGTCGATGTCCGAGGCCTTGAGCCCGGCGTCCTTCAACGCCTGCTCCATCGGCGGGATGGTGCGGCGGACGAGGTCGTCCACCAGCTGCTCGAGCTTCGCGCGGGTCAGCGTGATGTTCAGGTGCTTCGGGCCCGACTGGTCCGCCGTGATGAAGGGGAGGTTGATCTCCGTTTGCATCACGGTCGACAGCTCCATCTTCGCCTTCTCGGCCGCTTCCTTCAGGCGCTGCAGGGCCATCGGATCTCTGGAGAGGTCGATTCCCTGGTCGCGCTTGAACTCAGCCACCAGCCATTCGATGATGCGCGCGTCGAAGTCGTCGCCACCGAGGTGCGTGTCGCCGTTGGTGGACTTCACCTCGAACACGCCCTCGGCGAGCTCGAGGATCGAGATGTCGTATGTGCCGCCGCCCAAGTCGTAGACTGCGACCTTCTCTTCCTTCTTCTTGTCCAGGCCGTAGGCGAGGGCCGACGCCGTGGGCTCATTGATGATTCGCACCACGTCGAGCCCGGCGATCTTGCCGGCGTCCTTCGTCGCCTGGCGCTGCGAGTCGTTGAAATAGGCGGGGACGGTGATCACGGCCTTCTCGACCTTGTGGCCGAGGTAGTCCTCCGCCGTCTGCTTCATCTTCTGGAGGATCATCGCCGAGATCTCGGGCGGGGTGTAGCGCTTGCCCTGGATCTCTACCGAGGCGAGCCCGTTCGGCCCCTCGCTCACCTTGTACGGGACGCGCTTGATCTCTTCCGTCACCTCTCCCATCCGCCGTCCCATGAAGCGCTTGATCGAGAACACCGTGTTCTGTGGGTTGGTCACGGCCTGACGCTTGGCCACCTGGCCCACCAGTCGCTCGCCGTCCTTCGTGAACGCGACCACGGACGGCGTCACACGCCCGCCTTCGGCATTGGGAATGACGACGGGGTCTCCGCCCTCCATGACGGCCACCACCGAGTTGGTGGTCCCGAGGTCAATGCCGATGATCTTCTCAGCCATGACGACAACTCCTTCGCATGAGGGTGATGCCCGGATTCAACCGCTCGTCGCAGAGGCAAGCCGCGTGCCCAAGAAAGATGCCAAAAAGGCAGACAGGAAGCTATCTTTCGCTGGATGTTTCCCTACAAAGACGAGAACCCGACCGAGCTGACCCCGGTCGTCACGCTGGGCATCATTGCGGTGAACGCGATGGTCTGGCTGCTCGTCCAGGGCCTCGGGGCGGACGAGCCGCTCGCCCGCTCCGTTTGCCAACTCGGCCTCATCCCCGGAGAAGTGCTCCGCACCGTGCCGCCAGGGACGTCGGTGCCGCTCGGCCCCGGCGTGCACTGCGTGCTGACGGCGGACGCCCACTGGTCGACCGTCCTTACGTCGATGTTCATGCACGGCGGCTGGTTTCACATCATCGGGAATATGTGGTTCCTCTGGGTGTTCGGGAACAACATCGAGGACTCGATGGGACACGCGCGCTTCGTCGTGTTCTACCTGTTGTGCGGCGTGGCAGCTGCGGGGGCCCAGATGGTCGTCGCCCCGCGCTCCGTCGTGCCCATGGTCGGCGCTTCGGGCGCGATCAGCGGCGTGATGGGCGCCTACACGCTGCTGTACCCGCGCGTGCGCGTGCACACGCTGGTGACTCTGGGGTTCTTCGTGACGACCGTGACCCTGCCCGCCTACGTGATGCTCGGCTACTGGTTCGTGCTGCAGCTGCTCATGGGGGCCGTGGGCGCCCTCTCGCCTACGGAAGGGGGCGTCGCCGTGTGGGCGCACGTCGGGGGCTTCCTGACCGGGCTGCTCCTCGTCAAGCTGTTCGCGAATCCGGAGTTTCTGGAGCGGCGCCGGGCGGGGGTGTTTCTTCCGCGTGATGCTTGATCGTCTTCCCTTCCACCAGGAATACGACGTCTTCCGCGATGTTCGTTGCGAGGTCCGCCACGCGCTCCAGATTCCGGCTCACGAGGAAGAGCTGCATCGCCGGTCCGATCGAGCGCGGGTCTTCCATCATATGGGTCAGCAGGACGCGGAACACCGAGTTGCGCAGCGCGTCCACGCCGTCGTCCTGGCGGCAGATCTCGCGGCCGAGTTGCCCGTCCCCACGCACGAAGGCGTCCAACGCCCCCGAAAGCATGGCGCGCGCCTGGCGCGCCATTTCCGCGAGCTCGTGCTCGGGCGCAAGCAGCAGCCGGTTCCTGTGGAGCCGCTCGGCGGACTCCGCGATGTTGACCGCGTGGTCGCCCACGCGCTCGAGATCGTTGGCGATCTTCATGGCGGCGAGCAGGAGCCGGAGATCCCGCGCCATCGGCTGCTGGGTCGCGAGCAGGTCGAGGACTCTCTCCTCGATCTCGAGCTCGAGAGCGTCGAGCGTGCGGTCTCCGGCGATGACCTGCGCGGCGAGCGCATCGTCGCCCGTGAGCGCAGCATCCACGGCTATGTCCAGGGCCTCCTGGGCATTGGCCGACATGGTGAGGAGCTTTGCCTTAAGCTCCGACAGTTCGTCGTGAAAGTGGCGGCGGACCTCGGGGTGCCGCCCCGCGTTCCGCGCAGGCGAGTCGGGCTGCTGGTTCAACCGAACCTCCCTGTGATGTAAGCCTCCGTGCGCTCGTCCGACGGCCGGCTGAAGATCTGCTTGGTGTCGCCGAATTCGATCAGCCGGCCGAGGTAGAAGAATCCCGTAAAGTCGGAGACGCGCGACGCCTGCTGCATGTTGTGCGTCACGATAACGATCGAATACGTCTGCTTGAGCTCGACCATCAGCTCTTCGATACGCTGGGTGGCGGCGGGGTCGAGCGCCGAGCAGGGCTCGTCCATGAGAAGCAGTTCCGGCTCGTTCGCAAGCGCGCGGGCGATGCAGAGCCGCTGCTGCTGGCCGCCCGAGAAGCTCGTCCCTATCGCCTGGAGGCGATCCTTCACTTCGTCCCACAGGGCGGCCTGCCGCAGGGCCCGCTCGACCCGTTCGGGCATCTCGCGCTCGCGACAGATCGCGTTGATGCGGGGTCCGTAGGCCACGTTGTCGAAGATCGTCTTGGGGAACGGGTTGGGCTGCTGGAACACCATGCCCACGCGGCGGCGCAGCTCTACTGGATCGGTCTCGCGCGAAAACACGGACACGCCTTCCAGCAGGATGTCGCCCGTGTGGCGGGTGTGCGGGATCAGCTCGTTCAGCCGGTTGATCGAGCGCAGGAAGGTGCTCTTGCCGCAGCCGGAAGGTCCGATGAGCGCCGTCACGGCCCGGCGCGGAATGGTGAACCTCAGGTCGAACAACGCCTGCCTGGCACCGTACCAGAAGTTGTAGTCCCGCACGTCGAGAATGTGCGTGGGGCTCGCTTCGAGAACCCCAGGGCGTGTCTCCGGGTTCAACCCGCTCGGGGCGGGCCGTGGAATCGCCATGGCGGTCATCCGAATCTCCCGGTAATGTAGGCCTCCGTCTGCTCCCTGGCAGGCTTGGTAAACAGGTCTTCGGTGCGGGCAACCTCGACCAGCTCACCGAGAAAGAAGAACGCTGTGTAGTCGGACACGCGCGCGGCCTGTTGCAGATTGTGGGTGACGATCACGATGGTATACGCCAGCTTCAGCTCGTGACAAAGGTCCTCGATCCGTTGGGTGCCCGATGGGTCGAGCGAGGCCGTCGGCTCATCGAGGAGCAGGACCTCGGGCTGGGGCGCGAGCGCCCGGGCGATGCAGAGGCGCTGCTGCTGGCCGCCCGAGAGCGCGAGCGCGCTGTGGCGCAGGCGATCCTGCACCTCGTCCCACAGGGCCGCCTGGCGCAGCGCGCGCTCGACTGCCTGGTCCAGCTCCCCCCGGCTGCGGGAGCCATTGACCCGCAACCCCGCGGCGACGTTGTCGTAGATCGACATCGTGGGGAACGGCGTGGGGCGCTGGAACACCATCCCGATCCGGCGCCGCAGCTGTACGGGGTCCACCCGCTCGTCGTAGATGTCCGCTCCGTCGAGCAGCACCCGTCCCGTCACCCAGCCGCCTTCCGACAGCTCGTGCATCCGGTTGAGGCAGCGCAGGAAGGTGCTCTTCCCGCATCCCGACGGACCGATGACGGCGCTCACGCTGTGCTTCGGAAACATGAGGGAGACGTCCTTGACGACGGCCCGGGGGCCGTACAGCGCCGTGAGCCGCACGGTCTCGAGCTGCAGGACGGCGTCAGCGGGCGGCGCCATGGCGTTGCCGGATCGCCCAGCGGGCGCCGACCGCGAGGAGCAGCACCAGCCCCATCAGCACCAGCGCGGCGGCCCACGCGAGACGGTGCCACTCGTCGAACGGGCCCGAGGCGTACTGGTAGATCTGGAGCGAGAGGGTCTGCATCGGCTGGCCGACGCTCACCGTGAAGTTGAGGTTCCCGAGCGCGGTGAAGAGCAGGGGCGCGGTCTCGCCCGCGATGCGCGCGATGCCGACCAGGCATCCCGTGACGATGCCGGCCAGGGCGGTTCGCGCGACGATGCGGAGCGAGGTGCGCCAGCGGGCGTAGCCGAGCGCCAGCGCCGCCTCGCGAAGCGAGTGCGGCACGAGTCGCACCATCTCTTCGGTGGTGCGCGCGATCATCGGGATCATGAGCGCGGCGAGCGCCACGCTTCCCGCCAGCGCGGAAAAGTGACCCATCGGCTTCACCAGCCAGGTCCAGGCGAAGATCCCGATCACGATGGACGGGGTGCCGTTGAGCACGTCGGCCACGAAGCGCACGATCCAGCCGAGGCGACCGGAGCCGTACTCGGCGAGGTACAGGCCGGTGCCGATGCCCACCGGAAGCCCGATCAGCGCGGCGAGCCCGACGATGATCCCGGTCCCGACGATGGCGTTCGCGACTCCTCCGCCGGTTGCCCCCGCGGCGACGGGGCTCTTGGTGAAGAAGCTCCAGTCGAGCGACGACGCGCCCTTGGCGATCAGGTCCGCGAGGATGAGGACGAGCGCGAGGACGGCCGTGAACGACAGCACGGCGACGAGACCCGTCATCAGGGCGCTCGTGACGTGGCGGCGCCGGCTGGAGCGCGTCACAGGGCGCGGCTTCCGACCGCCGTGCCACGGGCGACGCGCCAGATCAAGAGGCGCGCCAGCGCGTTCACCACGACGGTGATGACGAAGAGGATCAACCCGACCTCGAACAGCGCGGAGAGGTAGAGGTTGGTGGTGGCTTCGCTGAACTCGTTGGCGATCGCCGCCGCCATCGTGTACGCGGGCTGCAGCACCGAGAGGCCGATGTCGTGGCGGTTGCCGATCACCATCGTCACGGCCATCGTCTCGCCCAGCGCCCGGCCCAGGCCCAGGATGACGGCGCCGACGAGCCCGGTGCGCCCGTAGGGCACCACCGCAGTGCGGACCGCCTCCCACCGGGTCGCACCCATCCCCAGTGCCGCCTCCCGCTGGCTGGCCGGGACGGCGAGCAGCACCTCGCGCGACACGGCGGAGATGTAGGGGATGATCATGATGGCGAGGATGATCCCGCCCGCGAGTAGGGAGTTGCCGTAGAACACGCCGCTGAAGAACGGGAGCCAACCCAGTCCCGCCCGCAGCGGCGGCACGACGTAGGTCCGCAGGAAGGGGATCAGCACGAAAATCCCCCACAACCCGTACACCACGCTCGGGATCGCCGCGAGCATCTCCACCAGGAAGGCGATCGGCTGACGCAGCCACTTCGGGGCGAACTCCGTCAGGTAGATGGCGACGCCCAGGGCCAGCGGCACGGCGATCAGGAGCGCGAGCAGCGACGACGCCAGCGTTCCGAAAATCATCGGCGCGGCGCCGAATACCCCGGCCACAGGATCCCACACGGAGGTCCAGAGGAAGGAAAGCCCGAACCGCTTGATCGCGGGCCACGCGCTCACCGCGAGCTCGGCGAGCAGGGTCAAGAGCAACAGCGGCGGCGTGAGCGCCAGGCCCGTCAGGACGACCTGGTAGAGCCGGTCGCCGATGTTCACCCCCGAAAGCGTCAGCCGGCGACGGCGCACCGGCGTGGGGCGCGCGTCCGCGGGTGCGGCAGGCGCGGGTTCGATGGGCAACGTCGTCATACGCTCTGAAAGCTATCCCTCGTCCGTCACGGGGCTGTAACGGGGCGCGCTGTGCGGAAAAACAACCCCGCCGGCGAACGACACCCGGCGGGGGTGAGCCTAGGGCCGGTCATCGAGCCGCTGTTGTTTTCCATACCGACTTACCGCCGGCCGTGATCGTCTTCAGCCGCGCCTCGATCCAGGGCCGCAGCTGCTTGGGCAGGGCCGCGTACCCGAGCTCGCTCGGACGCGACTGCCCGTCCGTCTCGGCCCACCAGACGAACTTCACGAGCGCGCCGGCTTTGGCTGGGTCGTCGTACTGCTTGTGGATCAGGAACCACGTGAAGCTGGCGATGGGGTACGCCTTGTCACCGTCCGGGTTCGTGATCGACACGCGGAAGTCCGTGTTGGGGTCCATCGCGGTCATCGCCCCGGCGGCCGCGGCCGTCACGCTCTCGAGGGCCGGCGTGATGAACTTGCCCGCCTTGTTGCGCACGGCGCCTGCGGGGAGCTTGTTGATCATCGCGTACCCGAGCTCCACATAGCCGACGGCGCCGGGGGTCTGCCTAACGGTGGCGGTGACGCCCTCGTTACCCTTGCTGCCGAGCCCGACGGGCCAGTTCACGGACGTGCCCTTGCCGACCTTTTGGGCCCAGTCCGGGCTGACCTTGGAGAGGTAGTCGGTCCAGATGAACGAGGTGCCGGAGCCGTCGGAGCGGTGCACCACGACGATGTCCGTGTCGGGTAGCTTGACGCCCGGGTTCACTGACGCGATGCGCGCGTCGTTCCATTTCGTGATACGCCCGAGGAAGATGTCCGCGAGCACGTCGGGCGTGAACCGCAGGGTCGCGGTCACGTCCGGCAGGTTGTACGTCGGCACCACGCCGCCGAGCACCGTCGGGA
>WNGJ01003011.1_pt1 | contig 17216 bp, 17 predicted proteins | sample 5400611 | NCBI WGS metagenome assembly WNGJ01 (sample SAMN13153375, study PRJNA577476) | soil metagenome | isolation source: 40 cm soil or saprolite under Garry oak tree replicate 1 | place: USA:California | collected 2016-06-15 | reverse complement strand
AAGGAAAATTTTCAAGTCAGGGGAAGAATCATGAGTGGCCAAAGATTTCTAATCAAACTAGCGCTTATCTGTGTTGCATGTGTGCCTTGGGACGCCCAATCGCAAGATTTGCTTTCTGCCAAGAGTTACTACAAGCGCGCTTGGAACGAATATGCAAAGGGAGAGATCACGCAGGCCCTCGCAGATTACAACAAATCGATCTCGATCAACCCAAGACTGGCGATGGCATATTACGGCCGCGGGCTCGCATTCTACGCCAGCGGCCGCTGCGATAAAGCCATTGCAGATTTCAACCATGCCATCGCAATCAATTCCAGATTGGCAGAAGCATATAACGTCCGCGGCCTGTGCCGGTTTGGGGCCGGAAACGTAGGGCAGGCAATAGCGGACTACAGCACAGCCCTTGCGATCGACCCTGCGTTGTCATGGGCGTATTACAACCGCGGCATCTCTCGCGCTGCCAGCGGTGACTTGAAAGGTGCCATTGCTGATTACTCTGAACGGATCGATTTTGTTCCCCGCGATGCATCGGCATACGCGAAGAGAGGACTGGCTAGACTCATGCTTCATCAAGAAAGAGAAGCGAAGAAAGATTTCAACACATGCCTGAAGCTGGACGTCCGGCTGAAACCGCAACTCGACGAGGCTATCCAAGGCTTTGCAGCACATTAAAGCGGCTAGAAGTTTGAGGGAGTTTCATGAGATTCCCTCGGGAATAAATTCGGTAGATCGGTGGTCCTGCCCGTTGGGATGCGTAGTGGAGCGCCCCAAATACGTATGGAGGAAATGGGGTTTCGAAAATCTGGTTGTTCGAGATCCGGACGGGCACGCCGTACAGGTCATAGAGCATCGAAGATTATCGCTGGGAATAATTCGCTCCTCGTTTCGGTCTACCTAATGTGACCGCTGAAGAAATCAGACTGGAAGAAGCGAAGGCCCGGCGAGCCCACTGGCAGCGATGGGGCCCTTACCTCAGCGAGCGCGCCTGGGGCACGGTCCGAGAAGATTACAGCCCGGGCGGCGCAGCCTGGGAGTATCTGCCGCATGATCACGCCCGTTCCAAAGCATACCGTTGGAATGACGATGGATTGGGCGGGATCTGCGACCGCCACCAGCAAATTTGCTTCGCAATCGCACTCTGGAACGGCTCCGATCCCTTTTGAAAGAACGGTTGTTCGGATTAACGGGTAACGAAGGCAATCACGGAGAGGACGTCAAGGAGTGCTATTTCTATCTCGACAGCACTACGACCCACTCCTACATGAAGTTTCTTTATAAGTATCCGCAGGTCGCTTTTCCTTACAGCCAGCTCGTTGAGGAAAATCGGCGGCGCGGAAAACTCGATGCGGAGTTTGAGCTCTTAGACACCGGGGTATTTGCGGTTTCACTGTGTGACGTTAGCGCTCGTGGATGCGGAATTTGCCAAGCAGCAACTCGTTCTGTTGCTGCGCGAGTGGTACATGCATCCCAACGGGCAATTGCCTGCGTATGAGTGGGCATTCAGCGACGTGAATCCACCCGTCCATGCATGGGCCGCATGGCGCGTTTACAAGATCGATAAAAAGCGCAGAGGTGCCGGTGACCGCGCCTTCCTCTCGCGCGTGTTTCAGAAATTGCTTCTCAATTTCACATGGTGGGTCAATCGGAAGGACCGCGAAGGCCGCAATGTCTTCCAGGGCGGGTTTCTCGGATTGGACAACATCGGCGTCTTCGATCGAAGCGCTCCTCTTCCAACCGGTGGCTACATCGAACAGGCGGACGGAACCGGCTGGATGGGAATGTACTGCCTCAACATGCTTGCCATCGCCATGGAGCTGGCCAAAGAGGATCCGGCATATGAAGACGTAGCCAGCAAGTTCTGGGAGCACTTCCTTTATATCGCTCACGCCATTAACCATCTAGGCGGCCACGGCGCCGGGATGTGGGACGAACAGGACGGATTTTTTTACGATGTTCTGAACACCGCCGACGGCAGCCATAGACCGATGAAGGCGCGTTCGATGGTTGGTTTGATTCCGCTATTTGCAGTGGAGACGCTCGAGCCGAACCTCTGTAATCAGCTCAAGGGGTTTAAAACGGCGCCTGGAATGGTTCATCGAGAATCGCCCCGACCTCACTGGAAACGTTGCGTCCCTGAGCTTGCCAGGCGAAGGTGAGCGGCGGCTGCTCTCGATCGTCAACCCGGATCGGCTCCGAAGGGTGCTCAGCCTGATGCTGGACGAACGGGAGTTCCTTTCGCCTTACGGCATCAGGTCCTTATCGCGCGCCCATGACGATTGTCCGTATACGATTGCGTTCGACGGGCGCGAGTACCAAGTCCACTATGAGCCCGCTGAATCCACGTCGAGCCTGTTCGGCGGAAACTCAAACTGGCGAGGGCCCGTATGGTTTCCCGTAAACTTCCTGCTGGTCGAGTCTCTGCAAAAATTCCATCACTACCTGGGAGACAACTACAAGCTGGAGTGCCCCACAGGATCCGGCCGGATGCTGACGCTATGGGAAATCGCGGCCGAGCTGTCCCGGCGGCTCACGCGAATCTTCCTTCGCGATAAAAACGGCCGAAGACCCGTCCATGGTGAGAATGCCATCTACCGGGATGACCCAAACTGGCGAGACCTCGTTCTGTTCTACGAATGCTTCCACGGTGACAACGGCACCGGCCTGGGCGCCAGCCATCAGACAGGATGGACCGCGTTGGTCGCCAAATTATTGCAGCAAAGCGGAGAGCGAACATGAAAGCAATAGCAGTTATTCCGGGGAAACCCAAGAGTGTCCATTTGCGCGAAATTTCTATGCCGTCAGTCGACGATATCGCAGGCGGCCGTGGCGTGTTGGTCAGAGTCCTGCGGGTCGGCATGGACGGAACCGATAAGGAAATCAATGCCGCCGAATATGGAGCAGCACCGCAAGGATGTGACTTCCTTGTCGTCGGCCACGAGAGCTTCGGCCGTGTGGAACAGGTTGGTCCCAATGTCACGGAGTGTTAGTCCTGGCGAGCGTCACGGGAGGTGATCAAAAGATTGAAGTGCCCGCCGATCGCATCAACCTGGAATTCGTTCTTGGAAATAAGGCGATGGTCGGAACGGTGAACGCGAGCCGCGAACACTTCGAATCGGGCGTTCGAGACATGGCGCAGTCGGAATTGCAATTTCCCGGCCGGCTTGGCCGGCTGCTGACGCACCCCGTCAAAGGGCTCGAGGGTTATTCCCAACTCTATGACACGCTGACCACGACCAAAGGGGCAATCAAGGTGTATTGCGAGGTCGCGCCTCTGTAATTTCATTGCCGCCGGGAATAAATCGCATCCCGATTCGGTCCACTGGATGGAACCGGAAAACTTTTCCCGGACTCAAAGGGATGCAAAGAAGCAATAGGTGATTAACCCTTACACAAGTATTGCGCTTGGCCTCGCGTTCGTGCTCGTGGGCGGAATCAACGTCTGGCTCGTCCTTGAGGCATGGTCGCGCGTGAAGGCCGCGCAGGCCAGCGCCCGAATGCTGGCACTGCATCGGATCGGCGGGTACGTGTTCATCGCGTTGTTCTGCGTGATGTCGTTTTTCATGATTGCCCGCCTTCGAAACGGAGGCGGAGACGCTTCCCCGACAGTCACCCTCCATCTCGCTCTCGCGATGGTCCTGTCTCCACTCTTGTTCATCAAAGTGCTGATCGCCCGGTATTACAAGAACCAACACAGCTTGCTAATCCCTATCGGGCTGACCATCTTCGTCCTCGCTTTTGTACTGGTCGCCAGCACGGCGGGGCCTTATTTGACGCGGGTGTCGAAAAGAGAGGAGGTTTCGCTCGATCCCGGCCGTGTTCCGCCAGTCACCATAGACTTGAATCGCGCCAGCGATCTGATGGAGAAACGCTGTTCGAAATGTCACAACCTGGACCGTGTTGTAGGAGTGCGCAAAGACGCGCAGGGTTGGCTCAAGACGGTGGATCGCATGCGGGCGAGGCCGGACGCTGGAATCCCCGAGACCGACGCCCGGCTGATTGTCTCCTATCTGGCATCTCAATATCGGCTGGACGATTCGTCTGCTGGGACGATGGAGGTTGCGCGCGCTCTTGTGGATCAGCGCTGCAGCCGATGCCACAACCTGGACCGCGTCTTCGCGACCGTTCAGTCACCCGAGGATTGGCGCGAGACGGTAGCCCAGATGGCGGATTACGCTGCCGGCAGTACGGCTGCGCTTCAGGCGGAAGAGCAGAAGCAGATCATTGACTACCTCTCGAACAGCCAAACGCCCGAAGCAGTAAAGCAAAGAAAGGCGCAGGTGGACTCGGCCTTGTCCACCGGACCAGGCCTGATCGCCCAGACGGCAGCCGCGGGCCTCCAGCCTCCGATCCCGGCTTCGCAATACGACGCCAAAGCTATCGGGTTCATATCGCTCGTAGCTCTTGGAATGATCACTTTAATCGTCAGGCGCCCTAAGGCACGTGCTGTGGCTCCGCCACTGGCTCCGGCAATCATTCCAGCAAAACCGGTGGCAGAAACAAAGAGCCAGCCTGCGGTGGCCCCGCGTTCGCTCAATGACCCATTCCTACTCGAGTTGGTGCAGATCACTCAACAAACGCCGGATACCAAGACTCTGCGCTTCGTGGTGCACGGGCAGCAACAACTGTATGCTTTGCCGGGCCAATTCCTTACCTTCTCGTTTCTTTTTGATGGAAAAAAAGAGAAGCGTTGTTACTCGATCTGTTCCTCGCCGGCGCGGTCGGGCTATGTGGAGATCACGCCGAAGCGTGTCGACAACGGCTGTGTCTCCATATTCTTGAACGACCGCGCTTACATAGGTATGACGGTCGAAGCAACAGGCCCGTCTGGGAAATTCTACCTGGATGCACCAACCCACAAGAGAATCGTGCTGATTGCGGCCGGTAGCGGCATCACGCCAATGATGGCAATGCTTCGCTATATTGACGACCTTTGTCTAACTACCGAGGTCACCCTGCTCTATTACGTCCGAACCGCGCGGGACATCATCTTCCACGGTGAGCTGGACGCATTACAGACTCGAATAAAGAATTTTCGAAATCACGTGGTTCTGTCGCAACCCGGTCGGGAATGGGTAGGTGCCCGTGGCCATATCAACCGTGAGTTCATTTCAAGCGCAATTCCCGAAGCAAAGGATCAGGTATTTTTCCTTTGCGGGCCTCCCCCGTTCATGGAAGCGGCACGGCGCATACTGACGGAGATCGGGGTCGAGCGTGAACGAATCCGGCAGGAATCGTTTGGAGAAACGCACCCCCGGCTTAGGGTCCCTGAATCGCCAACTTCTAAAACAGGGTTCCAAGTGGAGTTCGCTCGATCCGGAAAAGTCTGTTCGATTCCCGAAGGCCAGACGCTACTTCAGGCCGCTGCCGAAAACGGAATCGAAATCCCTTCCGCCTGCCGCCAGGGCCAATGTGGAACCTGCAAGACGCGGTTGCTCGAGGGAAACGTCCGCATGACAGCGGAACAAGGGCTGGATCCGGAGTCCAAAGAGCGGGGTTTCGTCTTGACGTGCGTAGGCCACCCCGATGGGAACGTCAAGCTTGATGCGTAACGTCCATGTAGCGGATTTTAGCTCTGACAGACATCCAGGACTCTTATTTCCGAACACCTTTTCCTGTACAAAGATTGAGGCAAATTCTCGACTATGGAATCCCTTAATGCGAGAACGGTTTTTCTTCGCCAATGAGCTCTTCGACTGACCAGGCTGATCTCACGAGCCGGGAAGGGCCTCTGAAATTCCCTGACGTGAGACTTGATTTCGGCGGCTGTCATTTGATCGATCATAAAAGCAGGCAGGAGTGTATAACCTGTCCCGTGCTTCACGAGCCGGAGAAGAGTATCCAGATTTCCGCCCTGAAATTGAACTCTCGGTAAAGACTTTGCGGGTTTGGACTGAAGCGAGAAAAGTTGCATCACCTGATCTTTAAAGCAATGCCCATCCTGCAAAAGCCACATATCCGATACATCCAAATCATCAATGCGGCACGTTTTCCCGTTCAATAATCGATGACCAGGGGATGCATAGACATTAAAAGTTTCATAGTAAAGCGGCTCTTCAACCAGACCTGGAACGAAAAGAGGCGTTGCCATCAAACCGGCATCCAGGCGGTCTTCGTTCAGTTCTTGCAAGATCGAACTGGTTTTCAACTCATCAATCAGCAACGTGACTTTGGGGTATTGTTCAGCGAAACCCTCCACAAAGTGCGGCACGAGAGTGTTGGCAACCGTCGGAATAACACCCAGACGAAACTCGCCGGAGATTTCGTCCGACTTCTGCCGCGCCAGTTCCTTCAAGCGCTTGTGTTCTCTCAGGATCAGACGCGCCTGATGCAGAATGGCTTCGCCCTCTTCCGTAACCACGATTGGTTTTTTTACTCGATCAAAAATGACGATGTCCAAATCGTCTTCAACTTTTCTGATTTGCTGACTCAAGGTGGGCTGAGAGATATGACACGCTTCAGCTGCCTTACCGAAGTGTTTGAGGTCTGCAACGGCAACAATATATTCCAACTGAACCAGACTCGGCACGATGCCTCCCAATCTCCGATAGTTTAAATCAATCATTGATTGAAACTATCGATTTTACTTTTCCATTTATTTAACGAAAACTCAAGAAGTAACAGTGAATAGGTTGACCACACAATGAAAGGAGCGATCGTGTTAAGAACAAAACTACAATGCGCGGCGCTGGCGGCTTTAACGGTATTCGCACAGGTAGGATATTCCGCAGAGCCTCAGGCAACAGAGAAGAATTCACCGAATCGAGAATCCGTCTCGAATCAATTCTGGTGGCCCGAGAGACTGGATCTGTCTCCCCTTCGGCAGCGTGCCAGTGAATCGGATCCCATGGGGAAAGATTTTCAATATGCCAGGGAGTTTAAGAAACTCGATCTTAAAGCGGTCAAGAAGGATATCGCGGAGGTTTTGACGACGTCACAGGACTGGTGGCCTGCCGATTACGGCACCTACGCACCATTTTTCATTCGCATGGCCTGGCACAGTGCGGGAACCTACCGGATTGCAGACGGTCGCGGTGGTGCCGGCGGCGGCCAGCAGAGGTTTGAACCCCTCAACAGCTGGCCCGACAATGCGAATCTTGATAAAGCCCGGCGTCTGCTTTGGCCGCTCAAGGAGAAGTATGGGAAAAGCATCTCGTGGGCCGACCTGATGGTTCTGGCCGGCAATGTGGCTCTGGAATCGATGGGTTTTAAAACTTTTGGTTACGCGGGCGGCCGTCAGGATCAATGGGAAGCCGACCTGGTTTATTGGGGACCGGAAAAGAAATGGCTGGCGGATGAGAGACACAAAGATGGGAATCTGGAGAATCCGCTGGCCGCAGATCAAATGGGACTCATTTATGTAAATCCTGAAGGGCCCAATGGAAATCCGGATCCGATTCTGGCTGCCAAAGACATGAGGGAGGCATTTGGGCGAATGGCCATGAATGACGAAGAAACCGTAGCTCTGATTGCGGGCGGTCACTCGTTTGGCAAAGCTCATGGCGCCGCTGACCCCTCGAACTGCGTGGGAGCCGCTCCGGCGGGCGCAGCTATTGAAGAGCAAGGGCTCGGTTGGACAAACAAGTGTGGATCTGGAAATGGCAAAGATACGATCACAAGCGGATTAGAGGGCGCCTGGACCGCAACTCCAACGCACTTTTCAATGCAGTACCTGTCGAACCTTTTTAAGTTCGAATGGGTGAAAACCAAGAGCCCCGCAGGAGCTACACAATGGACTCCGAAGGACGGCGCTGGCCAGGGGACAGTTCCGGATGCGCATGATCCCACACAACGTCATGCTCCCATCATGTTTACGACAGACCTCGCGCTGCGGTTTGATCCGGCCTATGAAAAAATCTCCAAACGTTTTTTGGATAATTCTCAGGAATTCGAGCTTGCCTTTGCGAAAGCCTGGTTCAAGTTAACCCATCGTGATATGGGTCCTCGCGCGCGCTATCTGGGCAGTGAGGTTCCGAAAGAGGCTCTGATCTGGCAGGATCCTATCCCCGCAGTGAATCACAAACTGATTGGGGAAGCTGAAATCGAAAGCTTGAAGAAAAAACTTCTGACCTCAGGACTGACCGTGCCGGAGCTTGTTCGAACGGCATGGGCATCTGCCGCTTCCTTCCGGGGCACGGATAAACGTGGTGGGGCCAACGGAGCCCGCATTCGCCTCTCGCCCGAAAAGGACTGGCCGGCTAACAATCCTGGAGAGTTGGCAAACGTCCTTCAAAAGTTGGAAGACATTCAGTCCGATTTCAACAAGACTCAAAAGGATGGCAAGAAAGTCTCCCTTGCCGACCTGATCGTCCTGGGCGGATCCGCAGCTGTTGAACAAGCTGCCAGGTCCGCGGGCTATAACGTGAAAGTTCCCTTCAAGCCCGGCCGCATGGATGCCACTCAAGAGCAGACCGACGTCAGTTCGTTTGCCGTGCTTGAGCCTAAGGCGGATGGTTTCCGCAACTACTACGGTGGCGGCGATTACATGCCACCGCTGGAGATGCTTGTCGACCGGGCCAACATGCTGACATTAACTGTGCCGGAAATGACGGCTCTCGTCGGTGGCATGAGAGTGCTGGAAGCAAATGCAGAGCGATCTCAGAACGGTGTGTTTACGAAAAGACCGGGAACTTTGAGCAACGACTTCTTTGTTAACCTTCTCGATATGTCGACGAAATGGCAAAAGTCAGCGAAGTCCGACGGCATCTACGAAGGGCTTGATCGCAAGACTGGCCAGATCAAATGGACGGCGACACCGGTTGACTTGATCTTTGGTTCGCACTCTGAACTTCGCGCCATCGCCGAAGTCTACGCTGCTGAAGATGGAAAGGAAAAGTTCGTACGCGACTTTGTGAGTGCCTGGAACAAAGTCATGAACCTCGACCGCTTTGATCTGATGTAATCCGGCTCCTTGGACGCCCTCTCCCCTCTCCAAAGGAGAGGGGAGAGGTAGTTTTTTTAGGCTAGAACTGATACGCGAATGCGAGGTTGAACACATTCGATCTTCCGGATGGCCCTTTTCCAGTTGCCACCGGGCCTGTAAATGTCCGCGTTTCGAACTGCCAATTCGTCCATTCCAGCGCAACCGTTACAGCGTCGTTCAGCTTGCGGAAATAGCTGGCCCAGGCCAATTCGTTTTTCGAACGTGTTGTACCCCCCGGCAGCAGGTTCCTGTCCCGTGGGTCGTCCTCACTGACACCGAGGTAGAACACATTCTTGTTGTCTGAAGTCGCTTTGACGATGAGTTCGCTCCATCCACCTGCAGCGCCAATCCGGTTGAACTGTCGCGGTGGGGCCGTGTTTACCGGTTGAAAAAAGGCGACGCCCTGCAATACGCCTCCTCCGAACGCAACCAGGTTGCTTCCAACAAAGTTTTCTCCACGCCATATCAGCCGGCGATGCAATGGAACCGCATAATCGAGCGCAAAGGCCCAAGAATCGATCGTTCGATTTACTCCGAGCCGCTCCCGGCCGTAATGTCCGGAAAAGCCGACGGTTGCATTCGAACCGTTCAACGCATGCGAAAGGGCGAGCCGCGATTGGTAGAAAGGCTGAGTTGCGCGCTCTCCCAACCCCGGACTTCCATCAAGCGAAGTTCCGGCCACGGGTAAATCTCCAAGGCGTGGATCCGCAAATTGCGGCCGCAGCACACCGGCCTGAAACAGCATCGAAGTGTTACCAACTTTCTTCGTTGCATCGACCCGGACTTGCGGCAACCATGCCCAAAGATTTCCAGCAGTATCGCCAAGAGGAACCGCGACGTGCGAGAGCGATACAGGATCGAGAGGGGCGAGAATTGCCTTGTCCTGGCCCGCGGTGATTTTCCAGTTGTCTTTTCCAAATTGAAAATACGCGAAGCGAAGCCGCGGCTGATTAAAGACTCTTCCCTGCGGAAGCAGCCCGTCTGCAGGCCGAGTTCCGAAGAAATCGAATTCCACTTTGGCCGAGGTCTTCCATTTATCGGTTGGGTTCGACGGTTTGACCATGAAACCTAAGATGCTTTGCCGTGCCGTGAAAATCAAGTCGTGCACGTCACTCGTACGCTCGGAGCTTCCATCAATGAATGTCGTGCGGCCGGATCCTGGGAGTGCCCACAACGGTACTTCGCCTCCAACATTTGGGGCGTCGGATGCATGGATGTTCAGAAGCGCCGTCCCGTAGACGCGGAGGTTGTAGTTTCCGAGTGTGCCTTCGACCTTGCCCTTCGGCGGGATACCAGGATAGGTGGGCTGATCGCCCATTTCATTAGTGCCGTAATCGTCATAGTCTTGAGCCAGCACCGAGAGCGGCCCAAACGCAGTAGCAAGTACAGTCAGAAATGCAATTCGCCAGAGCATTAACCTGAACGATCTGTTCATCTGGATTTCTCCTTTTGGTTGTTGGTTTTTGTTGTCGTGCCTTGAGGACGTGTTAGGAATTGGACCTCATTCTCGACCCAGCTCTATTCGACTGTTGAAGGCGGGAGACAGTTGACCGAGCATTAACGGCAGCATTCATCATCAATGGTGAGGGGCGTGAAGTTCCGCCGTCACGGAGTCAGGCAGGAAGCCGAATTTGTCAATCAACGTTACGACTCGCCAAATGTCTTCATCGGATAGAAGATTGCCCCATGCGGGCATCGCCGTGTTCCGGATTCCGTGCTTGACGATCCAGAACATTTCGGGCTCCGAGTATGACGTTCGCCGAAGCGGTAGATGCGGCGCGGGTGGGTAGAACGACTGGCCATAGCTATTGTCGGACTCCTTTGAGAGTCCGTGACACCGCGAACACATTTGTGCATAGAGCCTGGCGCCTTCGATCAAGTTCTGTTCCGATGGTAGGACGGGGTTTGCTGTTGACAGCGCTCGCCGGGCTACCACCGCATGCAGCGCGGTACCCATGACAGCCGCCTCAAGCCGGCTCGGAGCAACATCGGCCTGTACCGGCACGATACCGAGCCCGGCCGATGAGATCAGAACGACCGCGACAAGGCCGTAGGCTGATATTGCTCCTAATAGAAACGACTTGAGGGTTTTCGAATTCATCACTCGATGACCGTAAGAGTCCCGGACATGTTCTCGTGTCCATCGCCGCAAAAGACATCGCATAGGAAGGTAAATGTACCGGTCCGGTCCGGAACAAAGCGTACCGTCTCGACGGAACCGGGTGTGACGTCCGCCCGCAGTTGGAACGCGGAAAGCTTGAACCCGTGGTGCCGGTCCGCGCTGATGAGCTCCAACATTACGGGTATGCCTTTCTTCACCGTGATCTCACTCGGCTGAAATTCGAAGGTTTTTGCCGAAATTCGAATCACCTGTTCGTCGCTTCGCGGGTCCTTCACCGACTGTCGCGCCATCGATTCTTGATAGAAGTAACCGATGGCGGCAGCAACCAGGAAAATGGCAAGTTTGTTCATATTGTTATCCCTTCGATACTGATAATTCCTCGATTTCGTACCTTCCGTCGCGCACGAGGGCCTCGACATCTCGAAAGCCCAGGCCTTTATAAGGTTCTGCGGCTGTCCATGGTATCGGTCCCTTCTTGGGGACGGAGTGAGCTTCGGGCAGCGCCCACATGAGCGACTTGGCCGCATGGTGCGCGATATGTCCGGTCATGTGATGGTGTTCCTGGTGGATATGGCCGTACAGCACCGTCACGTTCGAATGCTGCATCAACGTGTTAATCACGGTAGTTCCGTCACTCGTTGCCCAATCCCAATCCGGCGCCAGATCGAACAACGGACGGTGTGTCAGTACGACGATCCGTGCGTCCTTGTCCTGTTGTTTCAGATCTGCCTGCAGCCACTGAATTTGCTTTTCACCGACAGCGGCCATTGGATCCGAGACATTGTCGAGAACGATGAAATGAACACCATTGTGATCGAATGTGTAGTGGAGATCGCCGAAGAACTCCTGGTAAGCGTCGCCGCGGTCCAACGAGGCGTCATGCTCTCCTGCCATGAAACGCACGGTCTTCACTTTGAGCTGACTGACGATGTCACGGAACTCCGCCATGCGCTCCCGGCGTACCCCTCGATTGTCGGTGGTCTGGGTGAGATCGCCGGTGAAGACGACGAAATCCGGTTGTTCATCGAGCGCATTGACGGCCGCAATCGCCTTCTTCAGTGTTCCCTGGGAATCCGGATTGATGGCCGGTCCGTTGAACCCCCAATGCGTGTCGGAGAGCTGAACAAAATAGAAGGAATCATTTTCTTTCCGCTGTGACCCGCCGGCGCGAACGGTTGTACCGGAGACGAAGACCGCGACTCCCATTCCGGCCAGCTTCAGAAGGTCGCGCCGATTCATGAGTTGATCCATTTTTGGCTCCTTTGATGGTTTTCTGAAATCATGGTGGCGATTTCAATTAAGAGGACCGTCAGCGACGTCAGGAAATTCCCTTGGGAATAAATTGATCGGAATTACGGTATGGATACAGAAGGTTGTGCGTCGATTTTGCGGCTCGTCGGCTCCCTGAGATCCCACACCGTGAGCGCATTGCATCCAGGACAATAGACCGGACATTAATTTGCACCATCCGCCAGGGCCCGGGCAGCAATCTTTTGACCCACTTGCGTTCCAAGCGTCAGACCTTCGCTCACATCGAGCTGGGTATGGATGCCGGCGTCGACCGTGGACGTACCGGCATCGTTGGCCATGGATGTGAACAATAGCGCATCGTTGGGAAACAGCGTGGACATGACGGCTGCGGAGGCGCCGGAGGCGCATGCATGACCGGAGGGATAACCAGGGTGTTGAGGATTTGCAAAAAGGGTAGGTATGGTTGGATCGGCCTGGCTAGGCCGCAGTTCGAGATATGTATACTTCGTATCCCAACAGGCCAGCGTGGCGTCGTGTTGCGCGATCGTTTCGTAGGAATACGCTCTTGCTGCGCGTGGCGCGTTGGTGTCCAGGTGATTCTGGAAGATCTCGAGATCGACCTGTTGGAGCCACGGCTGGAAAAAGCCTGGCTGCCAGAACCAGGCCAGATGGTTGACGGCGTTGGTGTGGGTCACATTCTTTACCGCCGCGTATCGCTGGTTGGCGGCGTCGGAGCCGAAAATGGGAGGCGGAGGCAGCCGGAAATCCTGTGCCGAAGTCAGCACCCACGGCTTCCAGGACCCGGCAAGAGGACTCACCGGCGTACTGCTGCTCCACACACCGGGGGTGGGCGGATAGGAACCGTTGAACGGCTGGCCTGAGCCGTCATTCTGGGCAAATCCTATGACCGCTTTTCCGACACTCTCGCCCAGATCCAGGCCACTGAAAACATCGCTCGGAAATGCTACTCCGGCCATCACCCGTGAAGCCGCCGCGTCACTGGCCATGGTAGCGAGAACTGCAGTCTGGTCCGGAAAGAGATATTCCAGCACCGCCGCAGCGGCGCCTGCCGCAGCGGCGTGTTCTGATGGATAGGATGGACTTTGCGGCACAGCTACCACTGGCGCAATAGTGGAATCCAGTTGGCTTGGATGAGACCGATTGTAAGCGTATTTTGAATCCCAGGCCGCGACCATTGCGTCGGAGATTGCAGCTGCCACGAGGGCGAGAGCACGTGTCTGAAGAGGAGTAGGCAGCCCCTCACTGACTACCAACTGCTGGGCCAGCTGCATCCATCTATACCCGGGCGAACCCGCATCCCAATAATCGATCTTCGCAAGCGTCGCCTGATCGCGCTGCGAGATGCAGTCTTTCACCCATTGCAATTCTCTTGCGGTAACCTGACTGTCTGGAGGCGCCGCCAAGCGGAGAGCATCCCCGGATGGAATGACCCACGTTTTCCACTTGCCGGCGCCGGGCTCGACTTGAGCCATGAGAGTCCCTGCGGTCATCGACACACATAAAACGCAAAAGAGCAGCTTCTTCATTTGTAGTCCTCCTTAATGTTCGTTCAGTCGAGTAGACTGGGATGCGCTACCCTTTATTCCGCAAATTTTTTTGGGAAATAAAACTACGGTTTTGGTGGTCTATAGAGATAGTGGCGAGGAATTAGAGGAAACGAGTGTCAGAGCAAAACGAAATGGCAGCTTTCAATCAGGCGGTTCTGCCGCACCTGGATGCGGCATACAACCTGGCGCGATGGCTGACGCGGAACGATCAGGACGCCGAGGATATTGCCCAGGAAGCGTGTCTTCGCGCCTTCAAATACTGGAGAAGCTTTTCCGGACGTGATTGCCGGTCCTGGCTTCTAAAGATTGTTCGAAACACGTTTTACTCGTGGCTCCGGCAACGGTCCGTTCAACCGGTACTTACAGATGACGGGCAGACAGATGACACGGCCGACGATATTCCCGACCCGGAGAACGCCCTGATTCAAAACGCGGACCGTGACATGTTAAGAGCCGCGTTGGAAGACCTCGCTGTCGAGTTTCGCGAAGCCATCGTTCTCCGGGAGTTGGAAGGACTATCTTACAAGGAAATTGCAGATATCGCCGGTGTGCCGATTGGCACTGTGATGTCCCGTTTGGCTCGCGCACGGAAACGGCTTCAAAGTTATCTGACAAAAACCGCCTCAGAGAATTGCTTATGACCTGCAAGGAAACCAAGCCCCTGTTGAACGCCTACGTGGATGGAGAACTCGATTCCGCAGGCAGCCTCGCCGTCGAGACCCATATGCGAGGATGTACATCCTGCCTGACCGACGTCGAGAACCTTCACGCCTTGGCCTCGGCCGTCGAAAACGGATCATTGCGCTTCAAAGCCCCTGCACACCTGAAGAGAACTATTCAGGGAGCAATTCGTGAGGCGAATCCGCAGCCCGGATTTTCCCTATTCTCCTGGCGTTGGGCGAGCGCTCTGGCCTCAGTGTTTTTGGTAGCCGCTCTCACGTGGACGTTTACAACGCATTGGGCGAGATCTTCGGAGGAAACCGCTTTGGTGAACGATATCGTTTCCAGCCACGTACGTTCGATGCTGGCGAACCACGTCACCGACGTTTCCTCGTCCGATCAGCATACCGTCAAACCATGGTTCAGCGGCAAACTTGATTACTCCCCGCCCACGAAGGATTTGACGGAGCAGGGATTCCGATTGGTTGGCGGCCGCTTGGATTACCTCGACAACCGCCCGGTCGCGGCCCTCGTTTATCAGCGCAACCAGCACTTCATTAATCTGTTTGTCTGGCCCTCGAACAACAAGGGGATTGGACAAGAAGAACAGCTCGCGCGTCAGGGATACAACCTCATCCACTGGACTCAAGCCGGTATGACCCATTGGCTCATATCCGAGCTGAACCTCCCGGAATTGAAGGAATGCGCGCAGTTGTTGAAACAGTGATCAACACATCTCGGTTGATTTCCTCTAAAAGGATGGCGACGGCTTCAGGCTGCAAATGAAATCTTGATCTTTGGTCCCTTGATGGCAAGGTGGCGAAAATGAGATGGAAAACCGTCATCGTAATCGATCAAGATTAAGAATCCGAAGCCTTCGTCTCCGCGAACACCAACCGCCGTAGCCGCGAGTGCGCGACCGCGCCAATCTGAGGAAGACGCCCTTTCGTTGAGCCAGTCCAGGGAGATCAGGTCTTTGGCCAGCGCCGGGTCGGCCCGCAAACCTTCAAGGGCGCCGTATACAACCTCAGGCGCGCCGGAATTAAGCAGTTCGCGCGCCACCGCGACGCGATACGGTGAGACAGTTACCGCATAAGCGACGACGGCGTGAGGCAAATTGTACTCAGACTCAAGTCGCCCGGCATGTGCGGCATGTATCTTCGCCAGGGCCGGCTCCAGTAGGCCATCGAACTTCAGCGCTGCCGCTAGTTCGTAGATTTTCTCCTGGACTTCGCGCAAAGGGCTGTGCGCCAGAGCTAACAACAGAGGGAGAAGATCGTAACCCGGCGCTTCGGCAAGCATCCCGATGGCATAAGCCGCCTGCCTCGGGTTTTCACCCGCCGCCGTTTCTTCCAACAAATGGATGGTGTGAACGTCACTGACGGTAATGCGCTCCATGTGCAGATCGACGCGCCGGCTTTCCAGGCGGCGGTGCACAGAGGCCACATACTCATTCCGCGCCATCGTCGAAAACAGTGCCCACACCGCACAAAACGCAATCACCACTAGCGAGAGTCCGCGAATCCCCAAGTGCATCATGCCGCCAGTCAGGAGAAGCAGCAGCACGCCACCGAGCCCTCGCGAAAGTCGATCGACCGAGATGTCGATGAATGCTTTGACCCGGTTGCGCAACTCTCTGGAGAGCGGCATGTAAAGCAATTCCATACCGGTCCGGTTCAGCGTGTAGCGCGTGGAGGCTTCTGTGAGGCGAACGATGCTACCGGACAACACGCCCGGCGCGAGGACCGTCGCAATCGATGAGAGCCCGACGCAAACGGGCGCGATCTGAAGCGTGTATCCGACGCCGAAACGGCGCACGACAGCCGCCGTCACGAACAACTGGAAGACAGCTTCGAGTCCGTTGGATACAACCCGTAGAACTGTCCAAAGAACGCGGTAAGCCGGTCGCCCTTGTACGCGTGCCCGGCGACATACTGGAGTTGGTACTCGACCAAGGTGTCGACGATGTACATAGCGACCATCAGGCCGACAATGACTTGCAAATGGCGGACGCGCGTGAGGTCCCGGATAATCCCAAAGAAAGAGAAATCGGTTTCTTCTTCGGAGCCGGCGTGAGCATGCTCCACGCTGGTAGCGGAATGGGATACGGCAACCCGAAACGCTCCGTATGCGACAACCACTATCGCTGCGCACGCCAGCAGCAGGTTACGGGTGCCGACCAACCGGACGACCCGGTTGGTAAACTCGCCGCCGGACGCGGCCCCCAGCACCATGGACATTCCCAGCAATCGGTAGAGCCGCTTGGCCTCACGGGCATTGAAGACGTTGCCGGCTACCAGCCAACCCTGTGGGACAAGAACGATGCTGAACAAACTGACCCAGATGTTGAGGACATAGATCATCCATGGGACGTAAATGAACCCCCACATCGCGCATAGCGAGATCACGGAGAGCAACATCGTCCGCCGTGTGTAACAAGGTCTTGGCGGCGAGTCTGCTGTAGAGATAAGCGAACACACCGCCGGCCACGGCGATCACGATGTATAAGGACGGCAGCTTATCTACGTCGAACTTCGTCAAAAACATCGATCGTGAAACCGGCTTCACGATGTAGTAGGCCATCAAGACAGAAAACAGGTACCAGAACATTGCCCAGGTCCGAACGTGCTCGCCTGCCCGGATGTCGAACATTTGTCGCCACAATTTAACGAGATAATTCATGAGCAGAGTCGCT
>WNGJ01005776.1_pt1 | contig 17218 bp, 17 predicted proteins | sample 5400611 | NCBI WGS metagenome assembly WNGJ01 (sample SAMN13153375, study PRJNA577476) | soil metagenome | isolation source: 40 cm soil or saprolite under Garry oak tree replicate 1 | place: USA:California | collected 2016-06-15 | reverse complement strand
GATCTTGCCGCGTAACGTCCTGTCCCGGGCTCGCCACGAAACCGAGGCGATCGCGCCGAGCCATGCGGCCGATATCGCCGAGACGCCGTAGTCAGGCGCATTCAGGAGAGCCTCGAATGCACGCGGATCGAATGTCCGAGCCAGGGCCAGGAGCGCATAGACAACGAGGGTGGACGCGACGTGACCCGTCAGCGCTGAGATCAAGAGAACGCGTGTCCCGCAGAGCTTGAGCGTGAGCGCACCGAGGAGCGCGAACGAAGCAAGCGACCAGAACAAGGGAGACTGAACGAGCAGCGCACTCGTCAACAGCGACCAGAGTCGAGCCTCGCCGACCGCGTGAGGGCTCGCCGCAAGGACCGAAAGGGGAACCAGGCGCTCGCGTTCGGCGACAGTGAGAGCCGACACGATCGTCATGAGACTGGCGAGCAACACCCATTCTCGCCTTCGCAGGAAGAGGTGCCCTGAGATCACGCGTGCCTCACCCGCAAGCGTAGAGCTCGGCCGTGCCCCGGCGTCGCAGCCCTGGCCACGATCCAGCCGCATCTGGGAAGGTGCGAGAGCAACGACGATGTCTCGCGCCGTGGTCCTGCTGCCACCGATCCCCCATGGTCGCCCTGTCAGAGGCGGGTGGACGCCCGCGTTCGCCTTCAGCATCACGTCGGTGTAGTGCACTCCCGCCTTGTGCAGCGGTAGTCGCTATCTGCTGTTGCTCTTCGCGGCTGAGCACGCCGCCCAGGATGCCCGGCCCGAACGGGCCCGGGCTATCCGGCGTCGAACTCCTCGAGCACGTCGTGGCCCGGCGGGTAGAGCCCGCGGATGCCGGCGCCGCCGGCAACCTTCGCGGTGACGAACTCTTCGAGCCGCTCCTGCTCGTAGGCTGCCGAGGCGATGTCCTCTGCGTGCACCCGCGGGATGACCACGACCCCCTCGGCGTCGCCGACTACGACGTCTCCTGGCATCACGAGAACGCCGCCGCAGCCGATCGGCACGTTCATGTCGGCCGGATGGTGGATCACGGCGGACGTGGTCGCGTGGGACCCGCGACAGTAGGAAGGCAGCTCGAGCCTCGCGATCGCCGGCGTGTCACGAAGGGCGCCGTCGGTTACCAGGCCGGCCGCGCCTCGCGTCTTGATCCTCGTCATCAGGATGTGGCCGAACGACGCTGCGCGGAGCTCGCCGCGGGCGTCGATTACGAGCACCTCCTCCGGCCCGATCGCCTCGACCGCGAGCCGCTGCACGTTGGTGTCGTTGTCGAAGTCGACGTTGACGTCAAGGTCCTCGCGCGCCGGCGCGTAGCGGAGCGTGAACGCGTAGCCGAGGAGCCGCAGCTGGGGACAGAGAGGAACGCAGCCGCTGACGAACGTGTTGCGAAAACCGCGCTTGAGCAGCTGCGAGGTGAGCGTGCCCGTCGAGACGGTGTTCAGCTGCGCTTTCGCGGCGTCGCTGAGGCTCACGAGGCGACGCTCCGCAACTCGGGGCGCAACTGGTCCGCGATGTCCGTCAACCGCGGCAGCGTCTCCCAGTCCCCTGTGCCCTCGAGGGCGAAGGCAGCGAGGACGTTCCCGATCCGCGCGCAGTCCGGGGGGCGCCATCCCTGGAGCAGTCCGAACGCGAAGCCCGCGGCGAACGCGTCGCCGGCGCCGATCTCGTCTAGGACCGTGACCTCGCGAACGGAAGGCACCTCGGTCGTGATCCCGCTGGAGTCGCGGACAATGGCGCCGCGCACGCCGACGCGGACGACGGCGGCGCTTGCGCCCGCTGCGCAGGCGGCCGCGAGCGTCGACGCCGGGTCGGAGGTGCCAAAAACCACTCGACCCTCCTCCTCGCCGCAGAGGTACCAATCGACGAAGGGCAGCACGTCGCTCTGGGCAGCGGCCGCTTCCGCGGGGCTCCCCCAGAGCGCGGGCCGCCAATTCGGGTCGAAGACGATCTGCGCGCCGTGCTCGTGGGCCCGGCGAGCCAGATCCCGCACCAGCTCCGCGGCGCCATCTGACAAGGCGAGGGTGATTCCCGTCAGGTGCACGAGCCGCACCCCGGCCAACGCCTCGTCGGGGATGTCTGAGCGTGCCAGTCGACTCGCCGCGGAATCCTTGCGGTAGTACGCCACCTGCGTCCGTACGCCCGACCGCCACTTGAGGAAGACACCGGTCGGCGCAGCGGGATCGCGGGCGACATAGTGCAGGTCGATCCCCTCGTCGGCAAGGGTGTCGAAGATCATGTCGCCGAGCGGGTCGGCGCCGAGCCGCGAGACCCACCGGACGCGGATCCCGAGCCGCGCCAGGCCGACGGCGAAGTTCGACTCGGCACCGGCGAGTCGCAGTGTCAGCAGCCGGCCGTGGGCGAGCTCTCCCTCCTCGATCGGATCGAGCAGTGCCATCGTCTCTCCGACGGTCAGGACGCTCATCCGAGCGGCGCTCTCAGGCGGGAGGGATAGCCGGGGACAGCCGCCGCCGCGGCGCGCTTGAGTGCGACGAGCGCGGGCTCGCGCGCCAGCGTGCTCCTCAGGTCGCGAACCTCCTCCTGGAGGGTGCTGCCGCGCTTGGCGTCTGCGGCCACCACGGCGTCCCTCAGGCCGACGAGGAGGTCCGGCCGCACGTTGGCGATCGCCGAGATGCAGCCGGCCGCGCCTTCTTCGAACGCGCTACGGACGAGCTGGTCGGTGCCGATCAGTACCGGGACGCCAGTGGCGAGGTACTCGCGATGCCGCTCGAGCGATTTCGAGGAGTCCTTGACGCCGGCGAGCCCCTCCCGTGCAAGCTCGGCGACGAGCCGCGCCGGGAGGTCGTTCCCGGTCCGGCCCGGGACCGTGTACGCGTAGACCGGTCGGTGCCCGCCCACCGCGTCGAGCAGGCTCCGGTAGTGGGTAAGCAGCTGGCCGTCTTCGAGCGGGTAGTAGTAGGGCACGACCGCGGAGAGCGCGTCGACCCCTTCCGCCAGCGCGCGCTCGGCGAGGCAGATCGTGGCCGCCGAGCCCGGCCGTCCGACGTGGGCGAACACCGACGCGCGGCCCTGGGCCACCGCGACGACCGCTCTGACCAATGCGACGAGTTCGTCGTCCTCGAGCAGAGGCCCTTCCCCGGTCGTACCGCCGGGCATCAGCCCGTCCACTCCCTGGTCGAGGAGCCACTCGACGTGCGCCTGCACCGCGTCCGCATCGACGCTTCCGTCGGAGCGGTATGGCGTCAGCAGCGCGACGACGACCTGGATCATCATTCGACCGCGGTCCGCGGGACTGAGGCGCCGACGACGTAGCGGAGGTCTTCGATCGCGGTCATCTGGTAGACGTGCAGTCGGAACTCCGGGCACAGGCCGACAATTAGGTAGGCCTCCCGCCGTGAGAAGCCGTGCTCGTCGACGAGCCAGGTCAGCAGGTGGCGCGCCGCGGCTTGCGCTGCGTGCTCGAGCGGGCGGCCGATCCCGAGCGCCACCAGCCGATCGTCGGTGACGACGCGCGGCGCTGGCAGATGCGACCGGTCGTCCGGCTGCGCGCTCAGCACGACCTCCGCCCTGCTCTCGTCGCCCGTGCCGATGAGCTCGCCGTAGCCCTGGCAGCCGTGTACGTCTCCGACGAAGAGCAGGCCGCCGTCGTGGTACGCGTTCAGCCAGACGCTCGCTCCCGCCCGGTACTCCGGCACGTCGAGGTTGCCTCCCCACGGGCCCTGCCCGACGGAGCTCGCTCGCACCTCCCATTCCGGCGCGCAGGCGAGGACGCCGATCATCGGCGCGAGCGGCCAGCGTAGACGCTCGGAGACCACCGCCTCGGCGCCAGCGTGGTCCACCCGCGCGGCGAACGGCTCGGCGAGCTCGGTCCAGTCGGCGAGCCACGGCGGAGCCGAGCGGCTCCAGGATGCTCCAGCGTCGGCGAGCTCGATCGAGGCGATGTCGACGCGCATGCACGCACCCGCGCGCACGCCCTCGACGTGCACCGGCCCGCCGACGGGGTTGGCCCTCCCGGGCGCGTGCCGTGCGTACGGCGTCGACTCCGGCGTCGGCGCGACGTCCCCGAAGCGGAGGAGTCCATGCGACGCGTCTTCGGTGCCGACAGCGAACCGCTCTCCAGCAGCGACCGTCAACGCGGGCGGGAGCGTTGCGTCCAGCGCCGTAACGAGTGCCTGCGATCGGGGAATCCGCTTCACGCGCGTGTCAGAGCTGTCCGTCGCCGACGTGCATGACGATGCTCTTGAGCTGGGTCATCGCCTCGATCACGGCAACGCCGCCCAGCCGCCCCACGCCGCTCGCCTTCCCCGAGTAGCCGCCGAACGGCGTGCGCCCGTCCCAATACGCGGCGCTCTCGTTGACATTGACGACGCCGCACTGGAGACGCTCGGCGACGCGGAACGCCCGGCTCAGATTCGAGGTGTAGACCGAGCAGGCGAGCCCGAACCGGTTGGCGTTGGCGACCGCCAGCGCCTCGTCCAGGTCGTCGACGCCGATCACGGGCGCCACCGGTCCGAAGGTCTCGTCGGCGTTCAGGAGCGAGTTCAGGGGAACCTGGTCGAGAACGTGGGGCTCGTAGTAGAGGCGGGTCGGAAAGCCGCCGACTCGGCGGCCGCCGCCGGCGACGATGGCGGCGCCCTTCTCGACGGCGTCCGCGAGGTGCTCGTCGACCTTGGCAGCGACGCCCTCGTTGTTCAGCGGGCCCATGGTCGTGCCCTCGTCGAGCGGATGGCCGAGCCGGATCGCTCCCGCCTTGCGGACGAGGCCCTCGACGACCGCGTCCTGGACGCGCGAGTCGACCAGGATGCGTTCGCTCGACTGGCAAATCTGGCCGGCGTTGCTGAAGGCACCCCACGCGGCGCCCTCGACAGCGAGCTCCAGGTCGGCGTCGTCGAGGATGATCGTCGGGCCGTTGCCGCCGAGCTCGAGGAGCAGGGGCTTGGCCGCCGCCTGCCGGGCAACGGCCGCGCCGACGGCCGCGCTTCCGGTGAAGCCGACCGCGTGCACGCCCGGGTTCGACACCATCTCCTCGCCCACCTCGGCCCCGCCGAAGACGAGGTTGAACCCGCCCTCGGGCACGCCCCCTTCGAGCAGGCACTCGAGCAGGCGGGCCGCGACGAGCGACGTCGTCGGCGCCGGCTTCCAGACGACGGCGTTGCCGACCGCGAGGGAGGCGGAGAGATACTGGCTCGGGATCCCGACCGGGTAGTTCCAGGGCGTGATCACGGCGACGACGCCGTGGGGCTGGCGGATCGTCAGGATCCGCTTTCGCGGGTCGGCCGACGGGATGATTCCGGTCTCGAGCCGCTTCACGTCCTCGCCGGCGTTGCCAAAGAGCTCTGCCGCGAATCCGACCTCGCCGAACGCCTCGGCGTAGGGCTTTCCCTGTTCGAGCGAAAGCAGGCGCGCGAGCTCCTCGCGTCGGCGCTCGATCGCATCCGCCACGCCGTGGCAAAGCCGCGCGCGGTCGTAGATCGAGAGTCCTGCGAGCCGCTCCGCAGCCCGCCCGGCCGCGGCGACCGCCGCGCGCGCATCCTCCGCGCCCGCCTTGGCCAGGACGCCCAGCACCTCGCCGGTCGCGGGGCTTGTGCTCTCGAACGTCGCGCCGCCGGCTGCGTCCATCCACCGTCCGCCGATGTGCATCTGCGTGAGCAGCGCCTGAGCCTGGTCGATCTCGCTCATCTCGTATCCCCCTCTGCGTCACGGCGCCATGACCTGCCCGTCTCCGGGTTGAACAGCTGGATGGCGCCCGGATGGAGCGCGACCTCGACGCGGTCGCCGCTGCGGATCCGGCTCCTCGGGCTGAACCGGCCGATCAGCGACAGCGGCTGCCGGTCGACCGGCTTCAGCTCGACCGGGTCCTCGACGTCCTGAGCGATCCTGCGGACCTCGTCCGTGAGCGCGAACGTCCCGTCCACGTCGAAGTGGACGAGCACGTCGGAACCGAGCGTCTCCCGCAGGGTCGCCTGCCCGGTGAGGCGCCGGTCGGCTGGTGTGTCGGCGGCCACCGCGGCGTCCTCGAGGCGCTCGGGCCGGATCCCGGCGACAACGGGCCTGTCCAACCGCTGCTCGATTCCGCGAACGGCGGCGACCTCCGCCTTGTCCAGCCGGACGGCGCGCGACCCGATCCGGACCGCGTAGCCGCCCTCGGCGCGGACGAGCGTCGACTCGAGGAGGTTCATAGGCGGACTGCCGATGAAGCGTGCGACGAACAGCTCGACCGGCTCGTCATAGACCGTCTGCGGCTCGGCGAACTGGAGCAGCCGGCCGCGGCGCATCACGGCGACGCGGTTCCCGATCGTCATCGCCTCGACCTGGTCGTGGGTGACGTACAGCGTCGTCACCTCGAGCGCCGACTGGAGGTTGGTGATCTCGGCGCGCATCTGGAAGCGCAGGCTGGCATCGAGGTTCGACAGAGGCTCGTCCATCAGGAACGCCTGCGGCTGACGGACGATCGCGCGACCCATCGCCACCCGCTGCCGCTGCCCGCCGGAGAGCTGGCGCGGCTTGCGGTGCAGGTCGCCCTCGAGGCCGAGCATGCGGGCGATCGTCCGGATCCGCTTGTCGCGCTCCCGCTTGTCCGCCTTCTGGATCCGCAGCGAGAAGCCGATGTTGTCGTACACCGTCATGTGCGGGTAGAGCGCGTAGTTCTGGAAGACCATCGCGACGTCGCGGTCGCGCGGGTCGACGTCGTTGACGACGCGGCCCCCGACGCTGATCTCGCCGCTCGTAATGTCCTCGAGCCCGGCCGCCATCCGCAGCGCAGTCGTCTTCCCGCATCCGGACGGCCCGACGAGGACGACGAGTTCGCCGTCCGCGATCTCGAGCTCGAAGTCGTGCACCGCCTCCGTCCCGTCCGGGTAGACCTTGCGGACGTTCGAGAAGACGACGTTGGCCATTGAGGACCTCCTCAGCTTCGGGTAAGAGACGCGACCAGTCCCTTAGTGATGTAGCGGCGGAACACGAGCGCGAACAGGATCGGCGCGAAGATCGAGAGCACGATCCCGACGGCCACGAGGGTGTAGCTCGCGTCCGGGTTGACCGAGATGGACGAGACCATCACCGGGATCGTCTTCGCGTTTGTCGTCGAGGTGGTGAAGAGCGCGAACGGAAACTCGCTGTAGCTGAACAGGAAGCTGAAGGCCGCGACGGCCGCGAGACCCGGCGCCGCGAGCGGGAGCGCGACGTGGCGCAGCGCGCCGAAGCGAGTACACCCGTCGACCCTCGCCGCCTCCTCCATCTCCGGCGGTAGCGATCGGAAGTACATCGTCAGCACCCAGATCGTGAAGGGGAGGGTGAAGGCGCTGTAGATAGCGATCAGGCCCAGCTTCGAGTCGAGCAGGTTGAGGCGCCGCAGGATCTCGTAGATCGGGATCGCAACCGCCATCGTCGGGAGCAGGCGGCTCGCGAGGATGAAGGTGAACGCCACCTGCCGGCCGCGGAAGCGCACGCGGGCGAACGTGTACGCGGCGAACGTGCCCAGGATCAGGTTCATGAACACGGTCCCCAGCGCGACGATCGTCGAGTTGCGCAGCCCCTTCGGGAGCACGCGGGCGTCCTGTGTCACCGACCCGCGCAGGAGCGCACGCTGCGCGTAGGCCTGCGGCACCTTGCCGGTGAAGACGTAGCGATAGTTGTCGATCGTCGGCGGCAGCGCCACGAGCGGCGGGGGACGCTTGATCAGCTGCGACTCCGTCTGGAGGCTAGCGCTCAGTGCGAATGCGAACGGGAGGACGATCCCGAGCGCGAGCACGATTCCCGCCAGGGCGAGTAGGCTCGTCCGCCACGGCGCGCGCCGTGTCATGCCCCGTCCTCGTGCACACGCACGATGCGCGCATAGACGACGATGAACAGGACCAGGACGGCAGCCATGATGAACGAGAGCGCAGCGCCTTGGCCGAGGTCGAGGAACTTGAACGTGACGGTGTACACGTACCACGAGAAGAGCGTCGTGGCCGACCCGGGGCCGCCGCCGGTGAGCACGTAGACGAGATCGAACGCGGAGATCGCGATCATCGTCTCGTAGATGAGCACGATCAGCAGCGGCGCCTTCAGAAGCGGCAGCGTGACGTGACGGAAGCGTTGCCACGCAGTCGCGCGGTCCAGCTGCGCCGCCTCGTGGAGTTCGTTCGGGATCGTCTGGAGCGCGGCGAGGAACAGGATCGCGGGCAGCGGAAACTCCCGCCACACGTGTACGAGCGCCACCGACGCGAGCGCCAGCTTCGAGCTCGAGAGCCATTGCACGTAGTTATCGATCGCGCCGAGTCGGTAAAGGAGGCCGTCGATCGCGCCGAATTCGCCGTGGAGTAGGAGGCGCCACATGATCCCCGCCGAGACCGTCGGGACCGACCAAGGGAGGAGCACGAGCACGAGCAGGATCCCGAAGCCCTTGACGCGCTGGTTCAGCAGTACGGCGACGGCGAGACCGAGCGCGGTCACGACCGGGACGGCGATCGCGACGAAGATCAGGCTTGTCACCGCTGCGCTGTGCACGGCCGAATCGCTCAGGGCGGTCCGGTAGTTCTGGAGCCCGACGAAGGGCGAGCCCGGCAGCGTGAGGATGTGCCGGTGGAGGCTGTTGGCCGCAGCGTAGAGAAACGGGAACAGCGTGAACAATGCGATCACAGCCAGAACCGGCGTGACCGTCAGCCAGCCGTAGACCGTGCCTCCGGCCAGGCGGAAGGTCCGCCGGAGGGTGGGTGCCGTCATCTGTGTCGTCGCCATCACAAGGTCAACCGGGCCGGCGGTCTAGCCGCCGGCCCGGTGGACTCGTCTAGCCGCCGTACTGCTTCTTCAGCTGCTGCCAGCGGTCGGCCATTTTCGTTAGGGCCTGCCTCGGGCTCTGCTGGCCGAGAATCGCCTTGTCGAGCTCCTGGCGGGCGAAGATGTCCCACACCCCCCAGTACTTGGTGAGCCCCTGCTTGACCTGGGCGAGCTTCGCCTGCTGCCGCTCGAGGGAGACGTTTCCCCACTTGTTGATCGAGGCGCGGATCTTCTTGTCGTTGTACAGCGGCAGGTTCGCGAAGCCGAGGCCCTTCTCGAGCGCCCAGCGCTTCTCGACGAGGTACTGACCGTTCGTCTTGCCGCCGAAGTAGTTGAGGAGCTTGCCCACGTTGGAGATGACGTCGTTCCCGCGCTTGGCCGCGGAGGCTGTCATCGAGTAGAAGCGGACGAAACCGACGGTCGAGTGCGTCGTCCCGGGCATCAGGGCGAGCTTGAAATGGCCCGCCTCTTTGTGCTGGCCGAGGTTCAGCTCGGCGAGGTTGTACTTCGCGAGTACGGTGAAGACGCTGCGGCCAGCGCCCATGGTCTTGACGACGTCGGGCTCAGCACTTTGGGGTCCAGCCGGGTCCAGGATCTTCCACTTCCTCATCGCATCCTGGAGCCACTGGAGCGTCTTCTCCGCCGGGCTGCCGGGCCTAGCGAACAGGGGGTTGTTCTGCGTGTCGAACATCTTCCCGCCGTTCGAGTAGACCATTGAGTAGAAGATCTCGATCAGCCAGGGATCGTCCTTCTTCAGTGGGATGTTCAGCGGGTACTGAACGAGGCCCTTCTTCTTGATCGCGAGCGCTTGAGTCTTCACGTCGTTCCACGTTTTCGGGGCGCTCTTGAAACCCGCCTTGCGCGTGACTGCGGCGTTGTACATGAAGTCGATCAGGTCGGCGTAGTACGGAACGCCGTATAGGTGTCCGTTTAGCACCATGCCCTGGCGCGCGTACGGCGCCCATTCTTTCTTGTACGCCGCGAGCTGCGGGAAGTACTTGTCGAGCGGCGCGAGCCACCCGGCCGCGACCCACTCGCGGAGCCAGTGATCGGACGAGTACGCAACGTCCGGTGCGTTGCCGCCGGTGAACTTCGTCGCCATCACGTCGTGGTAGTCGAACCACGACGTGTCGTGGAGCGCGACCGACACACCCTGGTTGCGCTGCTCGAAATTCTTGAGGTTGTCCTGGATCGTCGGGATCGAGTACGACCAGACATCCATCGTCAGATTGACGGCCGCCGGCTTCGTGACGGCCGCCGGTTTCGTCGATCCTGCGAGCGCGGTCGCAACGGTAAGCACGAACACGACGCCGGCGGCGAGGAATACCGCGCCCCGGCGGCGGGGCCTGAGACTCATGCGCATGTCAGCTCTCCTCTTGTCGGACACAGATCGGATTGGCCGATTCGACCGGGAATCCCGTTGCCGACCACCTCCTCTCGGCGCGTCCAGCTCGTTGTTACGCGGACCGGTAAATTCCCTATACTGGAAAGCTGTTGCGGTCCGCGATATCATCTCATGAGCCTGGGGCGATTGTCAATTCGCGACCCCGCCTCCTCGGGGCGGACCGCATGCTCGCGGCGCTGAGGGAGCTCGCCTGCCATCCGCAGGGAATCGCGCTCGACACGCTCGCGCAACGGCTCAAGACGCCCAAGTCCAGCCTCCACCGCTCTCTCGCGGCGCTGCGCCGCTTCGACATCGTGCAGCAGGACGATCGTCGCCTGTACCGACTCAGCCTCGAGTTCGTCGGCCTCGCGTTCGACTTCTACGACGCGCTCGACGAGACGGCGCTCATCCGCCCGGTGCTCGAGTCGCTCGCGGCCCATCTCTCGGAGACGGCGCACTTCGCCGTCCTCGACGGAGCCGAGATCGTCTACGCGGCGAAGCTCGCGCCGGTCGGACGGGGCTTCCAGATGGCGTCGACCGTCGGAGGCCGCTCGCCAGCGCACTCCACGGCACTTGGAAAGGCGATGCTCGCGTACGAGCTTCGCGACGAAGCGTCGGTACGACGCTATGTGGTTGAGCACGGGCCGCTCGTCAAGCGTACGCCGCGGACCGTCGTGGCGGCACGGCCGCTCGCGCGCGAACTGACCCTGACCCGGGAACGAGGCTACGCGCTCGACTGCGAGGAGAACGAGGCCGGCGTGAACTGCATCGCATTCCCGATCTTCATCCGCTCCGGCGGCCGGCCCGGCGGGGCGATCAGCGTCTCCGCCGCCGGGCCGCGTAAGTCTGTGGATACCCTCGTCGCCTCTGCGGACGATGTCCGAGCGATCATCGAGACGCATCTCGGCCGGGTCACCAGCGAACGAACGACGCTCGGCGCTCTGGGCGTCCCGCGGTCAGCATGAGTGGCGAGACGCGCCTCGCGCTGCTGTCGTTTGGCGAGGTTCGCGCGATCGATGCCGACAGGGCGGTCGCCCTCGTGCCGGCTGCGGCCCTCGAGCAGCATGGGCCTCACTTGCCGCTCGACACCGACGCCTTCCTGTGCACGAGCGTGGTTGAGGCGGCGGCCGGGCGGGCGCGCGAGGGCGGTCCCGTCCTCGTCGCGCCGACGCTTCCGCTTGGGCTCTCCGAGCATCACATGGCTTTTCCCGGCACCTTGACGCTCCAGCCTTCTACCTTTGCAGCCGTTGTCTCGGATGTCTGCCGCAGCCTGGCGCGGCACGGCTTTCGCCGCCAGCTGATCGTCAACGGCCACGGGGGAAACCGCTCCTTGCTCGGAGTGGTCGTGCAGCAGCTCGGGTTCGACGAGCCGGTGCATATCGCCGCCGTCGACTACTGGTCGCTGGGGGCGGAGGCAGCTGCGCAGGTCCGTGAGTCGCCGCTGGACGGAATGGGGCACGCGTGCGAGTTCGAAACCTCGCTCATGCTCCACCTCCGCCCCGAGTCAGTGCGGCGCGACCTGATCGCGCGCGAACTGCCGGAGAAGCGGTCGGTCTCGGAGCGCTACGACCTCTTTCTGCGCGGGCCACTGTCCGTGCACTGGAAGACGCATGAGCTGACGCAATCGGGAGTCATGGGCGCACCCGACCTCGCGACCGAGGAGAAGGGCCGCGTCATGTTCGAGGCGTGCGTCGACGGGCTCGCGCGGCTCATCGAGGAGCTGCGCGCGGTCCCGCTGCCGACCGCCTGACGCCTACCCGGCCGCACAGCCAGGGCGTCGATCTCTCCGACGCGGCTAACCCGGACGTATCCTACGACCCTCAAGTTGGACATCCAGCGACGGGCGTAGGAGCAATCGCGGAAGCGGGCATAAGGCGCTCCCGCAGTGTCGCGACCAGACGATTGATCATCGCCGCCGACGCGGCTGACCCTGACTTAACCTACGACCCGGTTGTTCACCACACCCCCATTGTGGCGGTCGCCCGGGGGGCGACTTGTTGAGACGCAGGCGCCAAAGCGGGCGCACAAAGCCGAGATGGGCGCGAAGCAATCGTCCTGAAGGTCACCGCGGAGGCTGCGCGCCGCTTTCTCGTCGCGCGTCAACTGCTCGCGCCGGCACGTTCTCTCGAAGGAGGACCCGACGCGGTGCTGGAAGTCTTTCGCCGCCTCGGGTCGGTCCAGTTCGACCCGCTGGCAATCGCGGGCCGGACCCACGACCTCGCGCTGCATGCGCGGATCGCCGACTATGACCCCGCCTGGTGCGACCTGCTGTACGAGCGCCGCGAGATCTTCGAGGCGTGCAACAAGGGTCTCTCCCTTGTACCGACGAGCGAGTTTCCGTGGTTCCGGGGGAACTTGAGCCGCAACGCACCGCGAACCCTCGCCGAGAACGCCGACGTGGCCGCGCGTGTGCTCGAGCGGATCCGCGCGGATGGCGCGCTGTCGGCGCTCGACTTCGAGCGCGAGCGCGGGCCGACGACCGACTGGTTCGGAATGCCGACAAACGCGGTGCGTGCAGTGCTCGAGGCGTATGCAGTCACGGGCGTGCTCGGCCTCGCGCGGCGCGACGGGAACCGCAGGTACTACGACCTGCTCGAACGGCTCCTTCCTGCCGACGTGCTTGCTCGCAAACTCCCGGTGGAAGAGCAGCTCCGGCACAAGCTCCTGTCGCGGTACCGAGCGCACGGCCTGCTTGGTGTCGGCGGCGGTGGAGATGTCTTCGGCGGTCTCGGGCCTGCGAAGCCGGACGAGCGCTGGCCGGGTTACCCAGGCCGGAACGCCCTGCGCGACGAGCTCGTCGAACGCGGAGACCTCGTCTGCTTGGGAGCCTGTTCGACTTCGAGTACGTCTGGGAGCTCTTCGTCCCACCCGCCAAGCGCCGGTGGGGCTGGTACGTGCTGCCGATCGTTTTCCGGGACCGCTTCGTCGGCCGAATCGAGCCGCGCATCGACCGGGCCGAGGCTCGCTTAGACGTGCTCGGTGTCTGGTGGGAGGATGGGTTCGCGCCACGCCGCGCTGACGGGTTCGTCGACGCGATGCGCGACGCACTGCGCGCGTATCTCGGCTTCGCGGGCGCCGACCGGCTCGTGTGGGCGCCGCACCTCGGCACTGAGAAGCGGCTTTTCCTGACTCAGCCGTAACCGCCTCCCGATCGAGGATGGCACGCGGCTGAGGATTAATGATGGGCAAGCACGCTGCTCGCATCAAGGCGTGACGGTCAGGACCACGTTCCCGGTCTTCTGCTGCGTTTCGACATATCTCGTGGCCTCCAGCACGTCCTCCAACGGGTAGCGGCGATCGATGACCGCGCGGTACTTCCCCGCCTCGATCAGCTCGTTGAGCAGCAGGACGTCCTCCTTCTTGTAGCGCGCTATTCCGAGCTTCACCCGCTTGTCTCCGATCCACTTCGTCAGCAGAGTCACTAGCGGGACATGCCACAAAAAACCAAGGTCCGTTTCAATGAACATCCCTCCCGGCTTCAATGAGCGCCGGCACCGCCTGAACGAATGCTTGCCAACCGAGTCGAAGATGACGTCGTACGTCTGACCGTTCTTCGTGAAATCTTCCCGCGTGTAGTCGACGACTTCGTCCGCGCCGAGCGAGCGCACGAGCTCGACGTTCTTCGTGTTGCACACGGCCGTCACATGAGCGTCGAAATACCTGGCCCACTGCACGGCAGCCGTTCCGATCGAGCCGGACGCGCCGTAGACGACGATCTTGCGGCCCGCCAGCGCGCCCGCGCTGCGCAGACACGACAGTGCTGTGCACGCTCCGTCGGCGACGGCCGCGGCCTCCTCGAAGCTCGTGCCGGCTGGTATGCGTGCGATCGGCCCGCTCTCGCGTACGCACACGTACTCGGCGTTTGCACCGCCCTTGATGCCGAAGACCCGGTCGCCGACCTTGAATTCCTCGACGCCTGCCCCGTTCGCTGCGACCTCGCCGGCCAGCTCCATCCCGGCGATCTTCCGCCTCGGCCGAAGCAGACCGGTGAAGGCGCGGGCGAAGAACGGATGCGCCGCGCGCACACCGCAGTCCGTCCGCGTGACGGTCGTGGAATGAATCTTGACGAGGATCTCGTCCTCGTTCGGCACCGGCCGGTCGACGTCGGCGAGCCGGAGGACCTCGGGTGGGCCGTACCTGTCGTGGACGACCGCTCTCACGTGACCGTGAGGACGACGCTGCCGGTCTTCTGTTTGACGGCTTTCATGAGCGGTGGATCGGGCCGCCGTGATTCCAGGCCCGCCCCGCGCGGTAGAGCTCTGCGGGCCTTCCACCCGCCCGACCCGGCCGGGCGCGGCGACCGGTCGGGATGACCCAACCCTCCTCGGCCACGACTCTGCGACGGAAGTTCGCAGCGTCGAGCTGTACGCCCCACAGGGCCTCGTAGACCGCGCGCAGCTCGGCCAGAGTGAATGTGGGCCCGACGAACGCCGTCGCGATCCCGGTCAGCTCGAGCTCCTTGCGAACGCGCTCGATCGCATCACGCACGATCTGCATGTGGTCGAACGCCAGGTCGACCTTTCCCTTCAGTACGTCCGAGACTGGGATGAGTGCTGCGGCTGCAGCGTCCGAGCCACCTGCGATCGCGCCGAGATCGCGAAGGACTGCGAGGTACGCGATGGTCACGACGTTCATCCGCGGGTCGCGCTGGGGATCGCCGTAGGCGCCGAATTGGGTTAGGAGACTCGCAGCGTCGACACCGGTCTCCTCGACCAGCTCCCGAGTCGCCGCCTCGTCCAGTGTCTCGCTCGGCCGCTTGAACCCACCAGGGATCGCCCACATGCCTTCGAACGGCGCCTCACCGCGGCAGACGAGGAGGACGTGTAGCAAGCCCTCGGACATCGTCAGCACGACCACGTCCACGGTCACAGCGAACGCCGGAAACTGCGAGGGGTCGTACCCGAGCGGAGCTCTCGCGTCTCTGGTTTTGGTCGGCATGACTCTTACTATACGGCGAAGTTTTAGTCATGTCAACTAAAACTGCCGGTCGACCTTACGATGTCGACGTGGCTGCGATCCTCACCAAGGAAGAGCTCGAGGCCGCGCACTGCTGGGAAGCAGACGACAACGTGCCGCGACGACCGGAGCTGACCGAGTTCCGGCGGAGGCTGCGCTACCACCAGGCCGAGTGGCGGGAGGCCAACGGGCACCCGATCGGTTCGCAGCCGATCGCGCCGAAACCTGGCGGCGCAGTGCGTCCGGTCGGGAGCCGCCTGCGGCTCCTCTACGCCAAAGAGACCGGCGCGAACTTCCTCACCGCAGGCGCACTCGACGCGGCGAGGGCCCGAACCTCCATCATCGAACCTCACCAGAGCTTCGATCACCAGCGACTGTGGGCCGATCTCCTGTCGTCGCCGGCGATGACGTTCAACCTCTTCGGCGACCCGGCCGCCGACCTCGGGCTCGCCGACCGGGCCATCCACACGTGGTGGTCTGATTTGCCTGGCACGGTGAACGAGGTCCGCTTCGCGCACTCGCCGGGGCGGCTCGATCCGGCCTGGCTCGGCAACCTCGTCGCATTCGACGTCGCGTTCGTGCTCGACCTCGGCGACGGCACCCGGGGGATCGTCGGCGTCGTAACTGCGTACGCCGAAGTAAATAGGCGACAGCCACCGAAACCGGCCCGGCTGCCGCGGTACCGCGAGATCACCGACAGGTCGGGCTTCTTCGGTCCGGGGGCGATCGACGCGGTCAACGGGACGGAGCTCATCCACATCTGGCTCGACCACCTGCTCGTGCTGTCGATGCTCCAGCACCCGAGCCGCGTGTGGCGCTGGGGCCGACTCGTCGTCGTCCACCCCGCCGGCAACTCGGACTTCGCCGATGCGTGCGCCCGGTACCGAGACCTCCTCTTGGACCAGTCGACCTTCGCCTCCGTGACCGTCGAGGAGCTCCTCGACGCCGATGTCCTCCCAGTGCAGACGACCGGGGCTCTGCGCGATCGGTACCTACCGTGATCCAGGTTCACACCCTCACCGACGGCGGCCAGACGGCGCTCGAAGTCGCGCAAAGGATCGCGACCTTCGTCGACGGCGCGCGCGAGACCCTGGAGCTCGCGCTCTACGACATCAGGCTGGAGGACGGGACGGGAGACATTATCCGCGGTGCACTCGTTGGCGCGCACGAACGCGGCGTGCATGTGCGGTTGGTCTACAACGTGGATGAGGTCGACGAGCGTCCACCCGTGCCGCCGCCGCCGACGACCGAGCCCGATCTGATCGAATCGCTGCCCTTCGAAACCGCAGCGGTGCCCGGCTGGCCGGATCTGATGCATCACAAGTACGTCGTACGCGACCGCGACGCAGTCTGGAGCGGCTCGACGAACTGGACCGACGATTCATGGACGCGCGAGGAGAACGTCATCGTCATCGTCGAGTCGACTGGCGTCGCAATTCGCTTTCAGGAGGATTTCGCGCAGCTGTGGAAGAAGCGGAAGGTCGAGGCGTCGGGGAGGGTGGCGACGGAGCCGATCCGCGTCGGTGACTCGGAGGTGCGCACATGGTTCGCGCCGAAGCGCGGCGAGAAGCTCGCGCATCGCATTGCGGATCGGATCGGATCGGCGCAGCGCCGCGTGCGCGTCGCCTCGCCGGTGATCTCGTCGGCGCCGATCCTGGGGACCCTGGCTGAGGTGGCTGCGGACGGGAAGGTGGATCTGGCCGGCGTCGTCGATGCGACGCAGATCGCCGAGGTGCTCGAGCAATGGCGTCGAAACGGCAACATGACCTGGAAGGGACCGTCGCTCCGGTTCCTGCTCAACCGTGGCGTGTTCACGGGCAAGCGTTCGACTCCATACGCGCCCGGCTCGGTGCACGACTACATGCACGCCAAGGTGACGGTGGCCGACGACAGGGTGTTCATCGGCAGCTTCAATCTTTCGCACTCGGGCGAGACGAATGCCGAGAACGTGCTCGAGATCGAAGACGCCGCGCTCGCCGAGCGCATGGCCGACTTCGTCGATTCGATCCGCGCGCGGTATCCGGCGCTAGCGCTGGACTAGCTCGCGCGGATTCGGTAGCGGCGTCAGCAGCGGCTCGACCCGCTCCCGGAGGTGCTCGTAGTCGGGCGGCAGGGAGAGGCGTTCGCCGAGAGTCTCCAGCGGCTCGTCGACGGTGAAGCCGGGGCCGATCGTCGCGA